>Ga0310811_10003741_pt1 | contig 19192 bp, 16 predicted proteins | sample YCmetagenome_FD_207642 | JGI IMG/M metagenome (GOLD analysis project Ga0310811, IMG submission 207642) | Soil microbial communities from experimental microcosm in Duke University, North Carolina, United States - YC | ecosystem: Engineered > Artificial ecosystem > Soil microcosm > Unclassified ...
TATGACCCATGCGCGAACGGAAGCAAGTTTTGGAATGATTCTGATAAATGCCGCCCAACCGGCGGCACTGTTTGGCTTATCCCGCCGCTGCGACTCGCTCACAACGCCGCCGGAGCACACCTATCTGCGGCGCAAAACCGCACACACCGTCGTCACGCGGCGACATGTTTGAGCGCGTCGACGATCTCATCGACGACCTCCTCGACGAGATCCTTGTCATCGCCTTCGGCCATGACGCGGATCACCGGCTCGGTTCCCGATAGACGGATGAGGAGACGGCCGTCACGGCCGAGACGCTGTTCGCCATGGGAGATAGCGGAAATCACGCCGGCGTTCTCCAACGGCTGTCCATTCTTGTAGCGCACGTTTTTGAGGATCTGCGGCAGCGGGTCGAAACGATGGCAGACCTCGGACACCGGCCGACCCATCTTCTTCACAACGGCCAGGACCTGCAACGCGGCGACGAACCCGTCGCCCGTCGTCGCGTAGTCGGAGAGGATGATGTGGCCGGAGGATTCGCCGCCGACATTGTAATCGTGGGCGCGCATGTGCTCGAGAACATAGCGATCGCCGACAGCCGTCCGTATCAGTTCAAGTCCGGATTTTTCCAGATGTCGCTCGAGGCCGAGATTGGACATGACCGTCGCGACGATTCCGGGACGCGTCAGACGCTCATCCTCCTTCCAGCTCTCGGCGATGACCGACATGATCTGGTCGCCGTCAACGACACGGCCCTTCTCATCAACGATGATGATGCGATCGGCATCGCCATCGAGCGCAATGCCAACGTCGGCACGCACTTCGTGCACCTTCTGGCACAGCGCATCCGGCGACGTCGAACCGCAATCGCGGTTGATGTTCATGCCATCAGGATCGACGCCGATCGAGAAGACTTCGGCGCCAAGCTCCCACAAGGCTTCAGGCGCAACGCGGTAGGCGGCGCCGTTGGCGCAATCCACCACGACGCGCAGCCCGTCGAGACTCATCGCGCGCGGCATCGTGCGCTTGGCGAATTCGATGTAGCGGTCATGCACGCCGTCGATGCGCTTGGCGCGGCCGAGAGCGGAGCCCTTCGCCAGCCGCTTTGCGATATCGGCATCGATGAGTTCCTCGATCTCGAGTTCGATCTCGTCCGAGAGTTTGAATCCGTCAGGGCCGAACAGCTTGATTCCGTTGTCGGCAAACGGGTTGTGGGATGCGGAGATCATAACGCCGAGGTCGGCGCGCATCGAGCGCGTCAGCATGGCGACGGCCGGTGTCGGCATCGGGCCGAGCAGAAGAACGTCCATGCCGACAGAGGTGAAGCCTGCCACCATGGCGGTTTCGATCATGTATCCGGAAAGACGCGTATCCTTGCCGATGACCACACGATGGCGATGCTCACCGCGGCGAAACACAAGACCGGCGGCCTGGCCCACCTTGAGGGCAATTTCCGGCGTGATGACGGCGTTGGCGAGCCCCCGAATGCCGTCGGTGCCAAAATACTTCCGAACCATTGTCGTGCTACTCCCCCGCGCCGGCGAAACGTCCTGCCCGCGCCCGTTCAATATACAACCTCCCGCCCACGAACCGGTAAATTTCCATCTCCTAGTGTTTCTAATTCCACTTAGCGTAAAGAAAAATCGCCGCTACCGGCGGCGATTTGTCAGGCCATTCATACTCTTAGAGCCACAATCGTCAAGGATTCCGCTTGTCTTCCTTGCTCTTTGACGGCTGCGCCAGACTCACAGGATCGGAGGCCGGAAAGGACTCTTCCAGCGCTTCGTCCAAGCGCTTGTCTTCACTCTTCTTTTCAGCCGCTTTGCTTTTCTTGCCGGTGTCTTTGCCGTGCGACGGGGGCGATCCACCCATAACGATCCTCCTGGCTATGCCGACATGCGTGATCAGGCGTGTTGGAACAACGTGCGGCAGACCACCACGGTTCCCCGCCGGCCCACGCTTTTGGCGGACGATAAGACGGACGAAGCGGGACGCGAGGGATCAAAACGGCCGTCAGGATTCGACGATCAGGACATGCAGGCAGCGCGGCCCGTGCGCTCCGAGAATGATCGTCTGTTCGACATCGGCGGAACGTGACGGCCCGGAAATCCAGTTCACCACGCGCGGCAGTGTCGCACCAAAGCGCGCGCGCAAACGATCCCACACGGTCTCATAGTCACCGGCGATATCCGCCGCCGCCACGACAACGATATGATAGTCGGGAAGAAAGTTGAGCGTCGTCGGGTTGTCCGCACCCGACACCAGCACCAGCGTTCCCGATTCCGCCACCGCACCGATTGCGCGGGAGACGGAGACAAGATCGCTCCCGTCCGAAAACCCTTCGCTGCGCGTGAGCGTCGCCGGCCAATCGAGCGACGCAAACAGCGGATCGCTGCCGTGCCGCACCACCATTGGCAGATTGGCGGCACGCAGATAATCGGCGATCGCGGCCGGAATGTCGGCGGACGATGCGAGCTTGCGGGTCGTGGCCGACACAGCCTCGATCATCCGGCAAAAAAGCGCGACCCGCGTTTCCTCATCCCCCTCTCCCCGCTGCGGGATCACCCCGCGCGGATGCCCGGTGAGTCGCGCGGTAACGATCCCGCGCCGTGCATCGTCATCCGCGCCGGCACCGAGCGACTGCCGCACCGATGCCAACACCAGACCATCGCGCCGATCTTCACGTGTCATGGCACCACGTCTCCTGCCTGATCCCGTGCCTGGTCCATTTCTTCGTGCGATGCACGTTTGCGCCATTGCGCCTGAAAGGTGCTTCCTTGCGGCGCCGGAAAATCGCGAGTGCCCGTCCATCCCGATGCGAACGGCAGCGACGCGAAACGCCCGCGCGCCCGGCCCGCCGTCGCCAACACCCGTGCTGCAAGCGCCGTGACAAAACGATAAAGGCTCGGACGCCGCGCGAAAAAACCCCACAGAGCCAACCCACCGCGCTGCGTCGCCGGCGAAAGATGCCGTTCGAATTCGCGCTCGCGCCAATGCCGCATCAGTTTCGGCAATGGAATGCGTACCGGGCAGACCTCTTCGCAGCGTCCGCAAAACGTCGACGCATTGGGCAGGTCGGCGCTGCTTTCCAAATTCGTGAGAGACGGCGTGAGCACTGCGCCCATGGGTCCGGGATAAACCCAGCCATACGCGTGGCCGCCGATGGCATTGTAGACCGGGCAATGGCTCATGCAGGCGCCGCAGCGGATACACCGCAGCATCTCGCGCATCTGCCCGCCGAGCATCGCGGACCGTCCGTTATCGAGGATGATGACGTGGTAGTCCGACGGCCCGTCGGGATCGTCCGGGCGGCGCGGGCCGGTGGAGAACGTGGTGTAGATCGAGATTTCCTGCCCGGTCGCAGAGCGCGCCAGCACGCGCAGCAATTGCGACACATCCTCGAGCGTCGGCACGATCTTCTCGATCGTCGCGAGCACGATATGCACCTTGGCCAAGGTCTGGGTCAGATCGCCATTGCCCTCATTGGTGACGATGACCGAACTGCCGGTCTCGGCGACGAGGAAATTAGCGCCGGTGACACCAACCTCGGCGGCAAGGAATTTTTCACGCAGCACACCGCGTGCTTCCGCCAGCAACGTCGTTGCCTCGTCGAGCGGGCGGTCCGCCGCGAGATGCGGATGCGCGCGGCGAAAATCGTCGGCGATCTGTTCCTTGGTGACGTGAATCGCGGGCGCAATGATGTGCGATGGCGCTTCGTCGCGGATCTGGATGATGTATTCGCCGAGATCGGTTTCAACCGCCGCGATGTCGTGTGCATCGAGAAAATCATTGAGTCCGATTTCCTCGGACACCATGCTCTTGCCCTTGGTGACGGTGCGCGCGCCCGCGGCCTGACAGATGTCGAGAACCTGCCGCCGCGCCTCTTCCGCCGTCACCGCGAAGTGGACATGCGCACCCGCTGCGCGCGCGTTGTCTGCATAGGCTTCAAGATAAAGATCGAGATGCGCCAGCGTGTGGTTGCGGATCGCGCGCGCGCTGTCGCGCAATGCCTCAAATTCAGGAAGCTTTTCCACGACCCGCTGGCGGTTGGCGACGAATCCGCCGCCGAGCGCCCGCAGCGCCTTCTGCATCAGCGGATCGCGAAGCGCAGCGCGGGCGCGCTCCTTGAAATTTGCGGAATGCATCTCATGCGGCAGCGCGTTCACGACTGTTCCACCTCGCGCACCGCCGGCGCCGGCTCACCGATCGGCGACGTGTCCGTCATACCGGCGAGCACTTCTGCCACATGACGCACTTTCACCCGATGTCCTTCACGCTGCAGTCGGCCGGCGATGTTCATGAGGCAACCGAGATCGCCGGCGAGTACGGTTTCTGCGCCGCTTGCAACGATGGCATCGACCTTCTTCGCCACGATGGCCGTCGAGATGTCCGGATATTTGACGCAGAAGGTGCCGCCGAAACCGCAGCAGACATCGGCGTCGCGCATCTCGGTCAGCGTCAATCCTTTCACCGACGACAACAGCCGGCGTGGCTGCGTCTTGACGCCGAGTTCGCGCAAGCCGGCGCAGGCGTCGTGATAGGTCACAGTGCCGCTGAACTCTGCGCGGACATGATCGCATTGCAGGATATCGGTGAGGAAGGAAACAAGTTCGAAAGTCTTTGCGCAGAACGCGTCAGCCCTATCGCGCCAGACAGGATCGTCAGCGAGGAGTTCAGGATAATGTGTTTTCATCATACCTGCGCATGAACCGGATGGCGCAACGACATAGTCGTACGGCGTGAACGCCGTGATCACCTGCTGCGCGAGAGCGCGAGCGGTCGCGCGGTCGCCGGAATTGAAAGCCGGCTGGCCGCAACAACTTTGTGCCGGGACCGACACCACGCATCCCGCCTCTTCGAGCAACGCGACCGCTGCAAAGCCGACGGACGGACGGATGACGTCGACAAGGCATGTGACGAGGAGGCCGACAGCGTGACGTGGAATGCTGGGCTTGCTCGAATGCAAAATGCGGAGGCGCGGTGCAGGAGTCATGCGAAATCTTATCCCTCCAGCCGGAACAGGCCAATGGGATGCGCGTTGCCGTTTTTGCGGATGCTTTTACGCGAAAGTGTCCGCCGGGTGAGCGAGAAAGACGACGCGATTTGCTGACTTCGCGTTCAAACTGAATACCCGTTCAGGAAGGAAACGCTGTTTTACCAAAATGGTTGCTGTTTGCTGTCCGGCGGTGGCTATTCACACATACAAATTTTTGAAGGAGCACGTCATGAAAAGGTTCTTCGGGACACTTGCCTTCGCGGGCACGGTGTTGGCGTTGGGCTCGATAACAGGTCCAGCCAGCGCCGCACCGGTCGCGCCCGGTCTTAATTCGGTAGCCGATGGCCTGCATCTGACCGAACAGGTGCAGTTGTTTGTCCGCGTTTATCGCGGCCGTCGTTATTGCTTCTATGATGATGGCTGGCACGGACCCGGCTGGTATTGGTGCGGCTATAATTACCGTCGCGGCTACGGCTGGGGCGGCGGATATGGCTTCCACGGCTGGGTCGTCCGCGGCCATCATCGCGGCGGTAGAGACGGTTTTCGCCATCGTGGCGGCCGGGAAGAATTCCGTGAACGCGGCGGCCGTGGCGGCCGGGACGGATTCCGTGACGGCGGTCGCCGTGGCGGTAGCGTGACAACACGCAGCAGCGGCCGATCCGGCGGTGGCGCTGCCGTTGCGCCAGCCGCACGTGGCGGCGGCGGTGCTGCACCGGCCGCGCGTGGCGGCGGTGGCGGCGGTCGTAGCGGCGGTGGCGGTGGTGGTCACGGTGGTGGTGGGGGCGGTGGTAGCGGCGGCGGTGGCGGTGGTAGCAGCGGCGGCGGTAGCAGCAACCGCTAATCCCGACACGGCCTGGCCAGCCGGCATTAGGACAAACCGGCAGATGCTTTTGTCCGGTTACCGTCGATGTCGGGGAGCGCCATACACGACGATGAAAGTCGACAAGAGAGGCCGGCCGTAATGGCCGGCCTCTTTGCATAACGACGCCAACCAACGCGAAACATAAACAATCCGGAATGACCCCGATAAAAAGAAAACCGCGAAGCTCGCGCTCCGCGGTCCGGCAGCCTCTCAAATCCGCTTCAGACTCAAGCAATCATGCTTGCCGCTTCAACGGAAGACATCGGCAACGCAGTTCAATGCGGCGCGTATCCACCAACGCCCACATTGATCCGGTCCGCCGCATACTGGCCCGCGCCTGTCGGTTGGGCCCGGCTGATCGCCACCTTGGCGCCTGGCTTGATCTCGCTTTTGTTGCCGTCGACATAGCGCAGGATGACGGCATCCGGCCCGATGATGATCTTCTTCTCGCCGTCCTTGTATTTCACCATCATCTCCTGGCCGTTGATGCCAGACACGGACGTGGCGACAGTGGCATTGGTCATCGTTGAATTGGGCCGATCCCAAGGTTTGAAACCTTCACCGGTGCCGCGCTGAGCCTCCGAGAAAATCGTGACCTGGATCGCCTTCTGGCTCCCATCCGGCTGCGGCATCGCGCCGACACCAACAAAATCACCCACTTTGATACTGGACAGCGACGTCTTCTCGACACCGTAAACCTTCAACTTGTCAGCCAGTTTGACCTTTACGTCGGCGCCCTTGGCGTCCTTAAGCGAAACGACGGACCCGTCGACATTCGTGATCTCTCCGCGCAGACGCACGGTCTTCGATTGCTTCTGCATCTGCGCTTGCGCGCCAACCGTCATCGCCAGCACGGTTAGCGCACACAGTCCGCCTTGCATCCAACTTCTCATCATCATCCTCCCAGATCGTGATTTTATCGCCGTGGTTTTATCATAAAGCACTCCGGCGGCATTTGCGATTGTGCCGCGAAAGCTCCTGGAACAAGAGATGGCTCGCGGATCACGACGCCACCCGGCCGTCCCTCACGGGATGAACCCCGTGCCGCGCTCGCTATTCCGTCTTACGCGACGGCTTGGCCGTTTCGGTCTGCGCCTTCGGCATTTCCGTCAAATCTGCAACAACGAGCGCGCGCAATTCAGGCGTGACCTGCGGCTTGACGCCGAACCAGAGAAAAAAACCACGCACAGCCTGGTGAAGAAGCATCCCGAGACCATCCGCCGTGCGCAGTCCGCGTTCGCGCGCGCCCTTCAACAGTTGCGTTTCGAGCGGCGCATAGACGATGTCGGCGATCACCGTGCTCGGCTTCAAGGCGCGCATCTTCAATTCCAGCGGCGGCTGGCCGACCATGCCGAGAGACGTGGTGTTGACCACAAGATCGGCGCTCGCGAGGATGCCATTGACCTCATTCCATTCGGTTGGAAGCACGGACGATCCGAATTTCTCGCGCAGCGCCTCCGCTCGGCCGAACGTGCGATTGGCAACGCGGATTTCCCTGACATGGCGCGCTTTCAACCCTGCCACGATGGCGCGGGCAGCGCCCCCGGCGCCCAGCACCATGGCGTTGTCGAGCCCGGAATCCCAACGCGGCACCTGGGCATCGAGACTGTCCAAAAATCCTTCGACGTCGGTATTGGTGGCGCGCAGCGTTTTGCCTTCGAACCAGAGCGTATTGGCCGCGCCTAACGCCTCCGCGTCTGCGTCTGGCCTGGCCAGCTTCATGACGGCCTCCTTGTGCGGAATCGTCACGTTGGCGCCGACATAACCATGATCGGCAAGATGCGCGATAAAATCCGGAAAATCTTCAGGCGAAACCGACTCGCGCCGATATTCGGCGTTGAGACCGAGTTGCTGGATCCAGTAATTATGGATGAGTGGCGATCGCGAATGCTCCGCCGGATAACCGATCACGCAGGCCGCACGTTTTTCCGTCGTCTTTTCTTCGGCCATCTGTTCCTCTCGTCTGGCTGACATGCCAGACAGTCCGTCGGTTGCGCCCGCATGTCATTTATCGGACATCCACACTGGACAGACAAGCGAAGGCCAAGGATTGGTTGACCGCAGCCAAAACGACGGCCAAGACCACGGTCAAGACCACAACCAAGACACGCATGGCCGCACAGCGCGTCGTTCCTGCAGGGGCGCCCTCAACCGAACCGTTGCGCCAAGACGAAATGCCAAGACAGAATCAAGACAGGATCGAAACAGGCTTGCGATGATCGCCCCCGGCACCGTTCTTCTGCATGATAACACCTCTGACGCAGGCCGCAGCTTGTTGTTCACGCAACCGCGCCGCGTACTGGCGACCTGTCGACTTGCGGACGTGCCGGCGCTGCTCGCCGAGGCCGAATCCACATCAGCCGCAGGGTTGCATCTCGCCGGCTATCTTGCCTACGAACTCGGCCTTGCGTTCGAGGAACGGCTTGCCACGCTGCTGCCGGCAGAGACGGCATTCCCCCTGCTCTGGCTGGGCATCTATGACCCGCCGTTCGAGATGGACCGGGCCGACGCGTGGCGCTGGCTCACGCAACACGCACCGCTCGACCTCGTGCATGTGGACGACATCGACTTCTCGATGACACGCGCGGACTATGACGCCGCTTTCGCGCGCGTGATGGATTATATCCGCGCCGGCGACGCCTATCAGATCAACCTGACGATGCGCGCGCGTTTCGGCCTGCACGGCGATCCTGTGGCCTTGTATCGCGACCTCTGCCGCAGCCAGGCGGTGGCGCATGGCGCGCTCGTCTGCACCGGTGCGCATCACGTGCTGTCGCTGTCACCGGAACTGTTCGTCGAAAACCGCGGCGGCCGCATCGTCACCCGGCCGATGAAAGGTACCGCGCCACGCGGGCGCAGCGCCGCCGAGGATGACGCGATCAAGGCCGCCATGCAGGCTGACGTGAAAACGCGGGCGGAAAATCTGATGATCGTCGATCTGCTGCGCAACGATCTCGGCCGCATCGCCGAGACCGGCAGCATCAAGGTGGACAGCCTGTTCGCCGTCGAGACCTATCAAAGCCTGCATCAGATGACATCGACCATCGCCGCGACGTTGCGGCCCGACATCAGTCTCGGCGCCATACTGCGCGCGCTCTTTCCTTGCGGCTCGGTCACCGGCGCACCGAAAATCCGCGCCATGCAGATCATCCATGAGGTCGAGCGGAATGCACGCGGGGTCTATACCGGCAGCATCGGCCATATCGCGCCGAACGGAGACTTCGCGTTCAACGTCGCCATCCGGACCGCCGTCATCGACACCGCCGGACGCGGCGAGATCGGGATCGGCGGCGGCATCGTTGCGGATTCGCGCGTCGATGCCGAATACGACGAGTGCCTGCTCAAGCTCGGCTTCTTTCGCGAAGCTGTCGAACCGCCCGGCTTGATCGAGACGCTGCTGTGGACCGCCGATGGATTTTGGCTGCTCGAGCGGCACCTCGCGCGGTTGGCAGCCTCCGCGGCGCATTTCGGTTACGCGTTTGACCGCGCGACAATCCTCGCGGCGCTTGAGGGCGTGGTGGCGGAGCGCGACGGCCCGCTGCGTGTGCGGCTGGTGCTGACCCATGACGGCGCTGTCACAGTCACCGCGGTTGCGTTGCCGCCGACAGAGCGGCTGCGCTTCATGATCGCCGGTGCCCGCATGGAGTCGGCCGACCCCCTGCTCGCGCATAAGACAACACGGCGCGCGATTTACGATCGTCCGCGCGAAGCGGCGGCGGAAACCCATGACGTTGGCGAGGTCGTCTTCTGCAACGAACGCGGCGAACTCACCGAGGGCAGCTTCACCAACCTGTTCATCGCGCGTGGCGGGACGTTGCTGACGCCACCGCTGAGTGCGGGCCTTTTGCCCGGCGTGCTGCGCGCCGAACTTATCGCCACCGGCGAGGCGCGAGAAGAGACGCTGATGCCGGACGATCTCGCAACCGCCGACGCGATCTATCTCGGCAATTCCGTGCGCGGACTTGTCCCCGCCGAACTGGTTACGCCCGCGCCCTGAGCAAGCGGATGCAGACCTGTTCCGCTATTCGCGATTATTTTTCGATCCAGTCGGCGCATTTCTCGATCGCCGTGGTCGTTCCCCACGGCATGATCGGCACCGAGGATGTCGAATTCTTCGGCGATCCTTCGATGATGCGATCCGAATAGACCATGTAGACGAGCACGTTGCGCTTGGCGTCGCAGCCGCGCACGATCTGCATCTTCTTGAAGAACAGCGACCGCCGCGCGCGAAACACGTCCTCGCCCTGTTCGAATTTTTTCTTGAAATGCACCGGCCCGATCTGACGGCAGGAGAGCGAGATGTCGGAGACCTCTTCGGCCACGCCGATCCAGCCCTTGAATCCGCCCTTTTCCGGCACGGTGAAATGACACGCCACGCCCTCCACTTCCGGATCGTCGAGACCATAGGTGGCGAGCTTGTCGTTCGGCGACAGCCACTTGAACACCGTCGACTTCTTGAAGATCAGGTCGGGCTGGTCGGCCGCGGCTGCCGGATGCAGCGGGGCGACCGCCGCCGCGAGCAGAAATGCGAAAGGCAAGAACTTGAACATAGTTGCGCGCACGGCGGCTCTCCTATTGGGCAAGGTCTCGCAGATAGGATGTCGGCCGCGTTTTTAAAGATCGCGCCGCCTTCCTGCTTTCCATAAAATCCATGACGACACATGCATGGCGGCCAATGAAAAAGCCGGGCGGCTCTTTACGAGCCGGCCGGCTTCCTCACGATCGTCATCCGTTATGCGGGTGCGTCAGGCGGCATCCTTCTTGCGCGCCGTGACGATCTGGTCGGCCGGCCGTCCTGCAAGTTCGGCCATATGGTCGAACTTGAACGTGAAGCTGCCGACACCCGCCGTCGCCGAGCGCAACTCGATGATGAGGTCGCCAATCGCCGCTTCCGGAATCATCGCGCGCACGAGATCCCAACCGGGCCATCCTTCTCGCGCCTCGAAACCGAGGATCTGGCCACGCCGCGCCGGCAGGATCGCATTCATCTTCGCCGTCGCATCCATCGGACAAACAATCTCGACGAGATGAATAGGCTCCAGCAACACCGGCTGACATTGCGGCAACGCTTCCGCGACGCCGATGCGCCCCGCCGTGCGGAACGCCATGTCGGAGGAATCGACGCTGTGATATGAGCCGTCCGTCAGCGTCACCGCGATGTCCACGACGGGAAATCCTAACGGCCCTTGTTTGAGCCCGTCGACGACGCCTTCCTCGACAGCCGGAATGTAATTGCGCGGCACCACGCCGCCGGTGATTTTTTCTTCGAAACTGAATCCGCTGCCGCGCGGCAGCGGTTTAACCTCCAGCATCACATCGCCGAACTGGCCGTGGCCACCGGATTGTTTCTTGTGCCGGCCGCGCTGTGTCGCACTTTTACGGATGGTTTCGCGATAACCCACCGTCGGCGGCCCCTGCACGATGGCTATACCGTAGCGATCGCTCAGCCGCTCCGTCACGACGCGCAGATGCATCTCGCCCTGTCCCCAGACGACGACCTCATGGGTTTCGGGATTATGATGGACGACGATGGAGGGATCTTCATCGACAAGCTTGCTGAGCGCCTGACCGAGCTTGACGTCGTCCCTGCGCTCCTTGGCAGAAACGGCGATAGCGAGCACCGGCGCGCACGGGGCAACCGTGGCAACGGGCGGATACGCATCCTTGCCCGCGGTGAGCGTGTCGCCCGTATGCGCGAGATCGACCTTGGCGAAACCGACGGTCTCGCCTTGCATGGCAGGACCGCGCTTCTCGCTGTTCTGCCCGAACAGCTTGAACACGCCGGAGACGCGGCCCGCTTCGCCGTCCGGCGTGGCGGGCGTCGCGCCATCGCCGATCTCCCCGGCCAGCACGCGGGCGATCGACAGCTTGCCGCCATGCGCCGTATGCGCGGTCTTGAGCACATAGGCGACGGCATCGCCTTGTTTCGGTGCGAGGTCGAGCCGCGCCATCGTTTCGGTGATGCCGGGGGCTTCGTGGCGCAACGCCTTGAGCAGCCGCAGGACGCCGTTGCTGCGCGTGGCGACGCCGAGCAGCACCGGCGTCACCACGTGTTCGCGCAACTCCTTGGCGAGATCGTCAAAAACCCTGTCGCGCGGCGGCGGGATATCCTCGAGCAACTGCTCCATCAACTCGTCGTCGTGATCGGCGAGCGTCTCGAGCATGGTGAAGCGCGCCTGCTTCTCGCGCTCCAGATTGTCGCCGCTCAGGTCGATCACCTCGGACGCCGCATGTTCCTTGTAAACATGCGCGCGTTCGAGCGCGAGATCGACGAAACCGGTGACGATGTCGTCTTTCCAGATCGGGATCTGGCGCAGCAACAACGGCTTGCGCGATGCGGGCTGCAGCAATTGCAGCGTGTCGCGCACGCGCTTGTCGGCCTTGTCGATCTTGTTGAGGAAAAGGAAATGCGGAATGTCGAGCTGTTCAAGCTCGCGCAACACGAGCTGCAGTTGCGGAATTTTCTTCTCGTCGGCCTCGCAGACGACGACCGCCGCATCGACGGCAGGCAAAGCGGCGCGCATGTCCTGGAGAAATTCAATTGAACCGGGGCAATCGATGAAGGTGAAGGTCTCGTCCATGAAGGTCGTGGTCGCGACGGACGCTTCAACGCTCATCACATGCTGCCGCGCCTCCTTGGAGGCATCGCCGACCGTGGTGCCGGCCTCGATCGTTCCCGGCCGCACGATCGCGCCGGTGCGCGCGAGTATTGCTTCGAGCAGCGTTGTCTTGCCGCTCTGAAAGGGGCCCACCAGCGCAATACACCGGGGACCCTTGGACCTCGTGCCGTTCTGTCCCATCTACACCTCCACTGTGACCCAGCGAGGGTGATCTGCCAAACGGATGACCGGCACCCATTTGGGCCGCATCGCCAGGAAGCCATCAAGACGTCTATCGTCTGCGCAGTTTGCGGCGATGGCAAGGAGACAAATTAAGCAGACAAATTATGGAAGTAACGTTGACCTGATTTTCGGAATGTAAAGCAGAACGGAAGCGTTGGATGCCCGCTTTCGCGGGCATGACAACGTAGGAAATTATGGAAAAGCTGGATGTCCGCTTTCGCGGGCATGACAACGAGGGTTCTTGTCCATTCGACAAAGTCGATCTGTCGTCCCCGCGCAAGCGGGACCCAGCGTTTCTTTTGTTTAGTGCGTTTCGGGGATGACGCTAAAAAAGCTGGATGCCCGCTTTCGCGGGCATGACAGCGGAAGGACTGTGCCCGCTGGAGTTTATCATCGGGCCGGCTTGAGGCCGGACCCGTTGGCAGGCATGACAGCGGGGCGGTAGCCGTCCACCTATTTCAAATTGCCACAGAAGCGCTGGATGCGGCGGCAGGCGTCCTCAAGATCTTCCGTCTTTGTCGCATAGGAGATGCGGAACGCCGGCCCGAGCCCGAACGCCGAGCCGTGCACGACCGCGACGCCTTCCGACTCGAGCAGTTCGGTGACGAAATCCTCGTCCGTCTTCAGCGTCTTGCCTGAAGGCGCCGTCTTGCCCATCGTGCCGGCGCAGGACGGATAGACGTAGAACGCGCCTTCCGGCATCGGGCATTTAATGCCCTTCGCCTGATTGAGCATGCTGACCACGAGGTCGCGGCGTTCCTTGAAGACCGCATTGTGCTTGGCGATGAAGTCCTGCGGTCCGTTGAGTGCCTCGACCGCGGCCCACTGCGCCACCGCCGTCGCATTCGTCGTCGATTGCGACTGCAACATCGCCATCGCCTTGATGACCATTTCGGGTCCTGCCGCATAACCAATGCGCCAGCCCGTCATGCAATAGGCTTTCGAACAGCCGTTGATCGTCAGCGTGCGCTCGTAGAGCGCGGGTTCGACCTGCGCCAGCGTCGCGAATTCGAAGCCGTCATAGCTGACCTTCTCGTAGATATCGTCGGTCATCACCCAGACGTGCGGATGCTTCACGAGGACATCGGTGAGCGCCTTCAACTCCTGGCGCGAATAAGCCGCGCCGGTCGGGTTCGATGGCGAATTGAACAGGAACCATTTCGTCTTCGGCGTGATCGCGGCTTCGAGCTGCGCGGCGGTGAGCTTGAATCCCGCTTCCATGCCGGCCGCGACGATGACCGGTGTGCCGCCCGCAAGCAGTACGATGTCCGGATAACTGACCCAGTACGGCGCGGGGATGATCACCTCGTCGCCGGGATTCAGCGTCGCCATGAAGGCGTTATAGAGAATGTGCTTTCCGCCGGTGCCGACGATGATCTGCCCGGGCTTGTAGTCGAGATCGTTGTCGCGCTTGAGCTTGCGCGCGATCGCGGCCTTCAACTCGGCGATGCCTTCGACGGCCGTGTACTTTGCCGCCTTGCCGGTCTGGATCGCGTTGATCGCAGCCTGCTTGATGTTGTCCGGCGTGTCGAAATCCGGCTCGCCGGCGCCAAGCCCGATGACATCCCGGCCGGCTGCCTTCAGCGCGCGCGCTTTATCCGTCACCGCCATCGTCGGCGAGGGCTTGATGCGCTTGAGCGTTTCGGAAAGAAGGAAGGCCATGGCACGATCCGGGATTCCGGTCCTTTCGGGCTGTTGGGCTGGAGACAGGTTTAAAGTCTTGGAATGAGCCTTTTCGCAGGCGCGAACGTCCTAATCCTCATCCCGGATCGGGGCAACCCCTTCCAACGGCGAACCCGGTTTGCATCCCCTGAAAGCCACGGCATTCTTTCGCATCGACCTGCTTTCGTGCCGGAATTCGCCGTCTCGCGACCTGTCACCCGCAACCCTCCCTTAATATGCGGCTGCTAGGCCAAAGATGCGCAGGCGGCATGCCGCCCGGCCGCAGGCGTGCCCACGGCCGGCGCACCGACGAAGCGGAGATGGCCATGCAAATCGCAATACTGCGCGGCGCCGGGCCGGCCGGCGATGTTCTGCGCAACGGCTCCTGGCTCACATCGGAGCGGATGCGGCTGTGGGCCGCGGCCGTTCTGATCGCGTCGCTTGCGGCAATGGCTTATATTTTCGCCACGGCCCACGGCGTCATCGATTATCAGGGCCGACCGATCGGCACGGATTTTTCCAACGTCTATGCCGCAGGTACTTATGTGCGCGACGGGCACGCCGACCTGCCCTTCTCGCCGGCCGCACAGTATGTGCGCGAACAGGCGCTGTTCGGCGCGGCGACACCGTTCTACGGCTGGCACTATCCGCCCTTCTTCCTGTTCCTCGCCGCCGCGCTGGCATTTCTCCCTTATCTCTGGGCCCTCGCGGTGTGGCAGGGCGTCACGCTCGCGCTGTATCTCTGCGTGATCGTGGCTATCGCCCGCGAGGTGCATCGAGACGCCGCACAGCCGGATCGCGCGACGCCGCTTGCGCCAATACCGCTCGCACCATGGCTGCTGCTCGCCGTCGCCTTCCCGGCCGTGTTCGTCAATCTCGGCCACGGTCATAACGGCTTCCTCACCGCGGCCCTGATCGGCGGCGCCTTGCTGCTGCTCGACCGGCGGCCCATCGTCGCCGGCGTGCTGATCGGCCTCCTAGCCTACAAGCCGCAGTTCGGCGTGATGATTCCCCTCGCCCTCATAGCGTCGGGGCGATGGCGCACGTTCGGGGCGGCGACAGCGACCGTTGTCGGCTTGATCGGTCTCACCACATGGGCGTTCGGCGTCGATGTCTGGACCGCGTTTTTCGCTTCGACGCATTTCACCCGCGTCGTGGTGCTCGAATCCGGCGATACCGGCTGGCACAAGATCCAGAGCGTGTTTTCATGGGTGCGGATGTGGGGCGGCTCCGTGATGCTCGCCTATGTCCTGCAAGGCATCACGACCATGGCAATGGCCGGGATCGTCGTCCGGGTCTGGCGCGCGCCGGTCGCGCGGCCGTTGCAGGCGGCGGTGCTGGTGTGTGCCGCTTATCTCGGGACACCATACACCCTCGATTACGACATGATGATCCTTGCTGTCGCCATCGCCTTCCTTGTCGCGCACGGCCTCTCGGCCGGCTTCGCGCCGTGGCAGAAGACGACCCTGGCCTTGTTATGGATCGTGCCGCTGGTTGCGCGCAGTATTGCGCAGGTGTCGCTAGTCCCGATCGGCGTGCTGATCATCATTCTCGCATTGGCCGTGACCCTGCACCGTGTAGCCAATGAGGCCGCAGCAGCAGCGCTGCCAGCACGAACGTAAACGGACCGCGACGACATCGCCGGTCGCCGCACCATCGCTCACGTTAAATTTAGAACATGAAATTTCGGTCATGAAGGCAGCCGACCGCCTTCGAACAATTCCAATGCGTCGTGCCGCTTGCGCACGGCCGCAGTCATTTTGTGCTGCATTGCACGCGTTAAATGGCACATCATTTGACGAAAACACCGGCGCGAAACTGCGTTCGTCCTGTCTTTGTGGTGCCTTACGGCCAACGACGACACAAGGGTGACGGTCTTGTGAATCGGTTTGGCATGGCTCCACGATGAGGCTTCTTGGACACCTCGATTTTGCCGCCTTATGATGTTTTCTCGCGGCCGTCGGGACGCCGGTGATGTCGACGCTGGACGAGCAGCAAAAGTCGCCCATGATGAAGCGCGGCGAGGGAATCGGACGGATGTACACGCTCTATTCGATGCAACGGTCGGGCAACAGCTACAAGGTTCGCCTTGCGCTGGCGATGCTCAACATTCCTTTCGAACTGGTCGAAATCGACATCCTCAAAGGCGACAGCCATACGCCGGAATTTCTGGCGATGAATCCCAACGGCCAGGTGCCGCTTTTGCAAGTTGCCAACGACCGGTATCTCGCGGAGTCGAATGCCATTCTCTGGCACCTCGCCAGCGGCACGCACCTGCGCCCCAAGGATCGCTATGACCGGGCCGAAGCGCTGCAATGGATGTTCTTCGAACAACACAGTCTCGAGCCGAATATGGGCGCGGCCTGGTTCTGGCTGGCGCTTGTGCGCGGCGGCCGCGAATTGCAGCGCCACGCACTCGACGACTGGATGGAGGAAGGCTATCGCGCGCTCGGCGTAATGGAGCGCCGCCTGCATCTCAAGACGTTCATCGCCGCGGACATGTTCACGGTCGCCGATATCGCGCTCTATGGCTACACCCACCTCGCCGAGCAATGCGACTTCGACCTCACCGGCTATCCGGCGGTTCGCGATTGGTTGCAACGTGTCACGCAGCAGCCGGGCTACGTGTCGATGAAATGGATGCCCGCGACGGCCGTCGCCGCCGAGTGACGCACCGTCGGCGCTTGAAACACCGCGCGGCATTAACCTTTCATTAACCATAATCACAAAAGCGCCGTCATTCGACGCGGTCCGCGTCAAAGTCGCGACGCACCGCCGCCAGCATGCCGGATCATTTTACAGGCAGACAATGATTCGCTTAGCCGGTGCACGAGCAGATGACGCGGCCTTTATTCGACAGAGTCGGTTTTTCCCGGCCTCAAGGGGTGCGGGACGATGCCCAAAAAGGCACCTGCGTGCATTGGATCATGACCGCAACGCTGGCGATCTGCATCATCATCGCCGCGACCATGATCTCGATCGGCATCGCGCGCGCCGGTGTCGTCGCGCCGACGGACGGAGCCGAACTGTCGGCGGGACTGTCCGCGCCCATAACCACCGTGCTTTTGGTCATCTCCTCCCTGCTGGCGTCGAGCGGCTTCGCGGCAATCGGCGTCCTCCTGCTCGCCTCCCGCACCAAACGCACGCGCGGTTGACCCGCGCCTTTGACCTGCGCCATCTGCCGGGACATCACTTCTTTTGTTTATCCCACCCTAAACAGCCGGCACCGGCCCTCCCAGCCCCGGATCAGCCGCAATCGCCCTGTTGCGAATAGGTCTGAATTTTTTGCGGAGACGCTCATGCGACGCCTTGCCGTAATTGTCCTTGCTGCCGCGATCAGCGGCGGCGCTGTATTTTTGGCCGCGGCGCAAAGCGCCGATCCCTCGTCGCAGCAAACACAGGCGCCGGACCCCGCGACCGAAGACACCCCGACACCCATCGCCCCTCCGAAGCAGTATAAAGTCGTGCCGGTCTATCCGCCGCAGGCGCGCCATGATCCCAGCTTCGAGACCTTCCGCCGGCAACTTGCCGACGTCGCCGCACAGAAGGACCGCGCGGCACTGGCGAAGTTCATTGTCGCGAAGGACTTCTTCTGGGAGCAGCAGGACGGCGACGCCGCCGACGATAAGCTGAGCGGCATCGAAAATTTCGCGATGATCTTCAAGCTCGACGACCCGGAAAGCGGCGGATGGGACATGCTTTCGCGCTATGCCGAAGAGGCGACCGCGAGCCCGATGCCGGAACGGCCCGACATGCTGTGTGCGCCGGCCGATCCCGATTACAGCGACCCCGAATTCCAGGCGATCGTCGAATCCACGCAGACGACTCCCGGCGAATGGGGCTATGTCGTCAGGCCGGACACGCAGGTCCACGCGGCACGCGAGCCGGAATCCCCGGTCATCGACACGCTCGGTGTCGAATTGGTGCGTGCGCTTTTCGACGACACGCAGCCGGCCGAAACACGCGTGGCGCGGATCGTCACGCCCTCCGGAAAAGTCGGTTACGTGCCGATTTCGGCGCTAGCACCGCTGACATCGGATCAGGTCTGCTACACCAAGAGCGGCGACACCTGGCGCATCGCCGGTGTCATCGGCGGCGGTGGCGGCGACATCTCGCCCTAGAGACTGATCCAGCTTCGCTGAAACCGATCACGCGACGAGACCGGCCATCGGCTTCACCGCTGCGCTGTCGGGGAAGACCACCGACGCCAGCGCCTTGTCGTCGACGCGGACGTGATCGTGCAGCAGGCCCTTGAGCACCGCGCGCAGATCGGTCGTCGGCTTGAGATCGCGGCTTTCGTAGAGTGCGCTTTGCTTGACGCCGGGCCAGTCGGCAATCACGCGGCCGCCCTTGACAGCACCACCAACGAGGAACGCCACCGTCGCCGTGCCGTGGTCGGTGCCCTCTGTGCCGTTGATCCGCGCGGTGCGGCCGAACTCTGTCACCATCACCACAGCCGTATCCTTCCAGGCGTCGCCCATACCGGTCTCGATCGCGCCGATGGCACCGTCGAGCGCGCCGAGCAGCGTCGCCAACCGGCCATTAAACGGGCCCTCATTGGCATGGGTGTCCCAGCCGTCGAAGGCGAGCGCGCCGATGCGCGGGCCATCCGGCCGCGACAGGAAACGGGCGGCAGCGCCTGCGCTTTCCGCGAAATAGGCGCGCGCCTGCGCCGGTCCCGCTGCCGGCTTTGCCTTTCCGGGCGTGCCGTCAGCCTTGGCCATGGCGGCGAAGCCGACGCGTTCTTCCAGTGCGCGCGCGAGTTCAGGATCGGTGTGGCGATACATGTCGAGCACGCGCGCCATGGTGTCGCCCGGCGCCGGCGGCAACCGCGACGGCGTCCAGGAGAGA
>Ga0310811_10003743_pt1 | contig 19185 bp, 19 predicted proteins | sample YCmetagenome_FD_207642 | JGI IMG/M metagenome (GOLD analysis project Ga0310811, IMG submission 207642) | Soil microbial communities from experimental microcosm in Duke University, North Carolina, United States - YC | ecosystem: Engineered > Artificial ecosystem > Soil microcosm > Unclassified ...
CACCCAGTTCAGCACATGCGGCTGGAAGCGGTCGACGCAGCCTTCGGGCATCTCCGCCCGCCGAACCCGGCGCAGCATGCGGCCCAGCACCCGCGCCGTGCAGCGCCAGCGCGAGAAATCGAGATCGATCACGAGATCCGCCGCGTTCAGTCGCGCCACGCGTTCCGGGTCGATCCAGCCTTCGACGATCCAGCGCGGCCGCGCGAGCCATTCGGCATGCAGCGCCGCGAGCGCCTGCGGCGGGCGCAGGGTCCAGTTCGGCATCCATTCGAGCTGGTCGCCATGCAGCAGCGGCAAGCCGGTCCTGGCCGCGAGCGCCCGCGCGAAAGTGCTTTTGCCCGACGCGCTGATCCCGACAATGGCGATGCGTTCAGGCATTGTCCGCAATGCCGAGGGCCGTGCGCGTCTTCTTGGACAGCCCCTGCGCCACGATAGTGTGGGCGCGCGTGAGATAGGTGGCGAGTTGCTTGTCGGGCAGCCGGTCGAGCCGGTCCATCGTCACCCAGTGCGCCCGTGCGAGATACTTCGCCGGCGCGATGCCGCGCTTCTTCGTCAGGAGCTCGAAGCTCAGTTCGTCGGCCTTGAACGAGATGCTCGACGGCTCGCCCTTCTTCGGCTTCGGCCCCATGCCGGCGAACATCTTCTCGCCGACGACGAACATGTGATCGCTGCCCCATTTGATCGACAGCGCCGCGCCCGGCAGCGCCAGCATCAGCCTGGTGGCTTCGTCATAGGTCATGCGCCGAGGCTAACAGAGCGGAGCCCTGCGCGGAACCTAATCCGGCGCCTTGATCTCCAGCATCGCCCGCGCCCGCGCGCGGTGCTGCTCGGTGATATTGCCTGCGACCATCGAGATCGCCAGCGCCAGCACCGCTGCGTCATCCGTGAACCCGATACCGGCGATGAAATCCGGCACCGCGTCGAAGGGCAGCACGAAATAGGCGAGGGCGGCGAACAGCGTGGCCTTCACCTTGGCCGGTGTCGCCGGATCGGTGGCGCAGAAATAGGCCGCCGCCGCGTCCTCGGCGAAGGGAATGCGGCCCGCGACGCGGCGCAGCTTCTTCCAGAAGTCGCGGTCGACGGTCTTTTCGTCGCGCGGCAGGGGTACGGGCAGCGGATAGGCGTTCTCGCTCATCGCGCTAGTATATGGGCGGTCAAACGTGGCGAAAAAGGGGTGATATGGATATCGGCAAGCGCATCCTGGCGAACCAGCCTTTCCCGACCCTGATGGGCGTCGAGGTGGTGAGCGCGGAACCCGCGAAGGTCGTGGCGACGCTCGCCGTCCGCCCCGATCTCTGCACCGCGGGACATATCATGCATGGCGGCGCGATCATGGCCTTTGCCGATGCGCTCGGCGCCATCGGCGCGGTGCTCAACATGCCGCGCGAGGCCAACACGACCACCATCGAGAGCAAGACCAATTTCATCGGTTCGGCCAAGGAGGGCTCGACGGTCACCGGCGAAAGCACGCCTGTCCATGTCGGCAAGCGCACCTCGGTCTGGACCACGCGCATCACCCGCGAGGACGGAAAACTGGTCGCCATCGTCACCCAGACGCAGATGATCCTGCTGCCGTAACGTCGGCTTTGCACCCTGCCGCGTGGCGGTCTAAGAGTCCGGCCGGCCAACAGGAAGGGCATCACTTATGGAACTGAATTCTTCGATTTCCGCCGTCGTCACCGGCGGCGCTTCGGGCCTCGGCGAGGCCACCGCGCGGGCGCTCCGCGCCAAGGGCGTGAAGGTCGCGCTCCTCGACATGAACAAGGACAAGGGCGAGAAGCTCGCCGCCGAGATCGGCGCGACCTTCTGCGAAGCCAACGTCACCAGCGAAGAAAGCGTGCTCGCCGCGTTCGAGAAGGCGCGCGCCGCCAACGGTCAGGAGCGCATCCTGGTCAACTGCGCCGGCACCGGCAACGCGATCAAGACCGCCTCGCGCGACAAGAAGACGGGCGAGACCCGCCGCTTCCCGTCCGACGCGTTCAACTTCATCATCCAGATCAACCTCGTCGGCACCTATCGCTGCATCGCCATCGCAGCGCAGGGCATGCTCAGCCTCGATCCGCTGCCGGGCGGCGAGCGCGGCGCGATCGTCAACACCGCGTCGGTCGCGGCGCAGGACGGCCAGATCGGCCAGGCGGCGTATACCGCGTCGAAGGCGGGCATCAACGGCCTCACCCTCGTCGTCGCGCGCGACCTCGCCCAGGAAGGCATCCGCTGCAACACGATCATGCCGGGCCTGTTCAACACCCCGCTGCTCGGCGCAGCGCCCGAGCAGGTCAAGGCCGCGCTCGGCGCCCAGGTGCCGTTCCCGCCGCGCCTCGGCAACCCGCCGGAATACGCGTCGCTCGCGCTCGAGATGCTGAGCAACCCGTATTTCAACGGCGAATGCGTCCGCCTCGACGGCGCGATCCGTATGGCGCCGCGGTAAGCGGCCTAAGGGGGCGGCAATGGACGGTGTGAACCCTCCGAAGCCGCCCCGCTCCCGCGCCGCGCTTTTCGGCGCGCTGATCTACGCCGCCCTGCTGCTCGTCATTCCCGCGAACGCATTCCTGTTCTGGAGCGGCGATCTTCTGACCGTCATCGGGTTTCCCCTCGCACTGCTTGGTCTCATCGTCCTCGCACATACGGGTCTCGCAGCCTTCCGCCATCGCGATGTCCTGCCGATCGCGATCGCCGTTTCAACGATCCTGATCGCCACGCTCGTCCCGTTCTCCAAGCTCGCCCGCGACTTCGACTTCTGGCGCTACCACGCAGCACGTGAGGCCGCGGCAAGCGAAGCGCTGCGCAGATATCCCCGGGGCAATGTGGAGGCTCCCATCTCTGGTGGCGGCGCGGTGCTATCGCACGGCGGAAGAGCCGCTTTGATGGACAATGTCGTGGCGATCACAGATTGCGGACATGCGCGCTGCGTCCTCTTCTTCCTCTGGCGGCGCAGCGAGTTTCAGCCAAACGAAGGCTTCCTTTTTGTCCAGCCGGGCGGCGACCCGGGAGCGTTCCAATATTACGGCGCCTTCAATGCCCGCCGCCTCGCCGAACACTGGTACTATGCCGTCGAGCAATAGGGTGGGCCGCCCATGACCGAAACCGCGCTTGGTGCCTGGCACGATTACTTCGTCACCGTCGCGCAGGTCAGCGCGACGCTCGCCGGCCTGCTGTTCGTCGGGCTCACCATCTCGCTCCATCACGTGCTCAGCGGCACCGCCTATATGAACCGCGCCTTCGTCGCGCTCTTCCTGCAGTTCGAGATGCTGCTGATCGGCATCTTCGGCGTCGTGCCGGGCCAGCCGGTCTGGGTTACCGGCGCCGAGTTCATCGTCACCGGTCTCGCGGTCCTCATCGGCACGTCGATCTTCGTCTACAATTTCCCCGAGGATGCGAACGCCGTGCTCGGCTCGCGCGGCCCGCGCTTCCTGCGCACCGCGCTCGCCTGGATCGGCACGCTCTTCCCCGCCGCCGCCGGCATCGGCTTGATCCTCGATAAGCCGTCGGCGCTCTATTTCCTCATCCCGGCCGAGATCGCCTGCCTCTATCTCTCCATCGGCAACGCTTGGGTCTTCGCCGTCGAGATCCCGCGCCGCATGCAGCCGCGCGAGTGAGCCCGCTCAGGGCGTCTTGACCGGCACCGCATCCGGCTTGATCGGCGCGCGCCGTGTCTCCTTCGCGGCGACAAGTCCCGGCAGGAAGCTGAAATCGCTCAGCACCTGCTTCGGCGCAACCGCCCGTTCGGCGGTCAGCGCCGCAACCTTGTGGCAGGAGATGCAGGAGCCGGTGTTGAACGGCTGGTTCGTCGGGAAGAAGTTCTGCAGATAGGTCTCGAGGATCGAGTTCGACAGGAAGGCCGGCACCGCGCCCGCCGGGAAGGTGAGGGGGTTGGTGGTCTCTGTGTTCGCGCCCCATTGCGTGCCGATCAGCGCATAGTTGGCGAAGACCGAACCGATCTCGTGCAGCTTGCCCTGCCATTGCGCATTGATCTGCTGCGTCAGCTTGTAGATCTGCCAGCAGCGCGTGACCTGCGTCCCGACCTTTCCCGCCTTCGACGGCGTGAGATAGATGCCGGCATAGGGCTGCTCCGGCTTCCACACGAAGGCCTTGCCGCCGATCAGCTCCGCCGGGGGCTGGTTGCTCGCCACGTCGGTGGCTTTCGGATCGAAGAACGACCAATTGCCGCCCGTTGCTTTGGTCGCGGGGCATTGCAGCTGGTTCGCCTTGATGCCGCATTTGCCCGGCTGGTTGATGTCGCATGCCGCGTCGGCGAGTGGCGCGTTGTCGACATGCTCGAAGGTCGTCCAGAACCATTGCGGCAGGAGCGCGTTGGCCGTCTTCGGGTTCTTCTGGATGATGTGCATGCCGATCATGCCGAGCACGACATGCGCGCAGAGCTTCTCCGGCGCCTTGGCTCCGCGATAGACGAGGTCCGGCGCCACCGCCAGCATCGCCTTCTGGACGAAGAATTTCTCCGCCTTGTCCTTCGGTCCGAGGATGCGCCACGCGGTCTTGATCTCGATCGCACCGTTGCTCCGCCCCGGCACCGAGGGGAAGCCCACTTGGTTGGTCTTCACCGCGACGAAGGCCTTCTGGCCGTCATAGGTGGTGAGATTCCAGTTCGGATTGCCGCCCGGCGCGCGCAGATAGGCGATCTCGATGTTGTTGAGGCGCCGCTCGTAGAGCGCCCAGTTGCCGTTCACGTCGATCACCGGATCGCCGGTCGAAGCCTGGATGTATTCCTCGTTGCGCGTCGCCGGCGTGCCGTCGCCGTTGGAGCCGATGGAGAACAGCGTCTCGCCGGCATCGGGATGGCAGTTGGCCTGCACCGCGCTGTTGCCGAACACCGCGGAGACGCGGCTATAGCTCTGCCACACCCGCGGCCCGTCGCCCTTCAGCGCCGTTTTGGCATCGAGCGGGTTGGCGCCCTGCTTCCAGTTCAGCGCGACGAAGGCCTGCCAGGAGTAATTGTCGAACGGCGTCTCGACATCGGTGTCGAAGCTGGTCGGCAGGCTGGTGCCCATGATGCCCTGATAGCCGAGGCTTTTGACCTGGAGCGCCGGGTCCGGCCCGATATCGCCGGGCAGGTTGGGGCAGAGCGGCGAAGCGCCCATCTTCAGGAGCGCAGCGCAATAAACCGCGCTCGGGCGATAGGCCGGCGTCGCCTTGGGCGGCGGATCGGCCAGCACCAGCGGCACGCAGGCAAGGATGGCGAGAACAGGCAGAATGAACCGGACAAGGCGCATGACGATCCCCCTTCGACAAGTCGCGGATACGCCACACAGCGATTCAAGCAAGACGATAGCACGAAACACGCGCGCGGCCCATGCTGCGCGCGTCCGGGATCAGGGTTTCTTGAAATCGGCACTCGGCGGCAGCGTCCTCACCAGTCCGCGCTTCACGAGGCCCGGCAGGAAGCTGAAATTCGACGACACCACCGGCTGCTTGTCCGAATAGCGCGGCAGCGTCGCCGCCGTGTGGCACGAGACACAGGAGCCGGTGGTGAACGGCGAGTACTTTCCGCCCGGCTCGTAGAAGGTCTGCAGATAGGTCTCGAGCACCGTGTTGGAGAGATAGTTCGGCGCCGCATCTTCCGGCCCGGGCGTGCTGCGCGGCTCGATATTGGCGCCCCACTGCGTGCCGACCAGCATGTAGTTCGCGAATACCGAGCCGATTGCCTTCAGCTGCCCTTGCCACTGCGTGTTGAGCGCCCGCGTGATCTCGTAGATCTGCCAGCAGCGCGTGATCTGGCTGCCGGCCTTGCGCGTCGAGCCCGGCACGCTCTGCAGATAGGCCTTGGCGTATGGCGGGCTGCCGTTCCAGTGAAACGCTTTCCCGCCATTGGCCGGAAAATTCGTCTGTGCCGCGGCCAGCGCCGGATCGTAGTATGAGTATGTGTCCTTCGTGGTTGTCGGGCAGGCAGTCTGGTTCAGCAGCTTGCAGCCGCCCGGATTGGTGATGTCGCAGGCCGGATTGGCCAGCGGCGCATTGTCGACATGCTCGAAGGTGGTCCAGAACCACTTCGCTTCCAGCGCCGGCGTGTCCGCGGTGGTCACGTTCTTCTGGATGATGTGCATGGCGACGAGGCCGAGCTCGACCTTGGTGCAGATCGGCGCGATCAGCGCCTTGGTCCCCCGGTCGACGAGATCGGGCGCGACGCCGAGCACCGCCTGCACCACGTAATAGGTCTTTACGTTCTCGCCGTGCCGCTTGGGATCGAGGATGCGCCACGCCGCCTTGATCTCGATCGCGCCGTTCGGTGTGGTGGCGTTGTAGGCGGGGAAGTTCACCTGGCCGCCGCCGTTGATGAAGGCTTCCTGTCCGTTCGCGGTCGTCAGGTTCCAAGCCGGCTGGCTCGGTCCGCCCGGCGCCTTCAGATAAGCGATCTCGATCCCGTTCACCCGCCGCTCGAACAGCGTGTAATTGCCCAGCACGTCGATCGCCGGCTTCAGCGTCGCCGCCTCGATGTACTCCTCGTTCTGCGCCGTCGGCTTGCCGGCACCGTTCGAGCCCATCGAGAAGAACTCATAGCCTTTCGGTACGTCGCAATGCGCCTGCACCGGGCTGTTGCCGAACACGGCGGAGACGCGGCTCCAGCCCTGCCACACGCGCGGCCCCGCCGTGCCGTCGAGCCCCTGCTGCGCCGGCTGGCCGGTGCGGCCCAGCGCCCAGTTCAGCGCGATGAAGGTCTGCCAGGAGTAATTGTCGAACGGCGACTCGACGTCCTGCGAGGCCGAGGTCGGATGGACCCCGACAATGCCGCGATAGCCATTGACGATCTTGAGCACCGGATCGGGTCCGATATTGCCGGGCAGAACGGGACAAAGCGGCGAGCCGGCCGTGGGGCCGGTCCCGGCGCAATAGACCGCTTGCGGGACATAGACCGCTGCGGGCGCGCCGATTACCAGCGTGACGCAGGCGAGCGCGGCGAGAACAGGCAGGATGGTGCGGACAAGGCGCATGGCGATCCCCTTCGATCGGGAGTCATCGCGGATACGCCACACAGCGATTCACAAGAGATGATAGCATGGAACGCGGATGCGGAGAACGCACATCCCCAGCGCCGCACCTAATCCGGGAACGGAACGCAATTGCACTGTGCCGCGATCTTGATCGTGCAGTTGTCCTTGACCTTCACGTAATAGACCCGGACGTCACCGTCGTCGTCGATCTTGGACTTTTTGAATTTGCCCGCCGATTTGGGATGGAATTTGATCGAAAGGTTCTTCGCGAGACATTCCGCGTTGCCTTCCGAGCATTCCTCTTCGCAGATCTTCTTGGTCTTGGGCAGAAGCTTTTTGATGAAAGCCTCGATCGCGTTGCCGCGCTCCCATCTGTCGCCGTTTTCGAAGGGATCGGAGGAATACTTTCCGACTTTGATCTCTCCTTCGAATTCTTCCTTCTTTTCGTCGCAAGGATCAGCCATGTCCAACCCCATTATTACGGTTGACCGGTGCGATTACTTACTACAATTGCGCGCGTAACACAAAGCCCCGGCCTGACCCCGAGGGGCGCCCGCCGGGGCTCAGCGCGCCGCCAGCTCCCGGATCTGGCTGTTCGCCAGGGTCAGTTTCGCGATCGAGGGGTCGCCGCTGCGCTCCAGCGCTTCGAGGAACCCGTGGGCGCGGACCAGCGTGTCGCGGTGCTGCGCCGTCCACGCCTTGACCGCCTCCATGCCGTCGCTGCGCGTGCCGTTCGCTTTGCCGGCGTCGAGCGCGTCGAGCGCCTCGCCGGTCAGGGCGCGCTGGCCCGCGAAGAGGTCGTCGCCGATGCGGCGGATGGCGAGGCGGTCCCAGTGCTGCGTCGCGCTGATGCGCTGGCTGAGCCCGCGCAGCCGGTCGATGCCCACCGCCGCGCCCATCGCGAAATAAGCCCCGGCGACGAGATCGATGCTGAGCGCCCGGTTGCGCGCCAGCTGCGCGATCTCCGGCGCGCCGCTCATCAGCGGCAGCACGGCGACATCCTCCGCGACATCCATCGGCACGCCGGCATCGAGCAGATGCTTGATCCGCCCCTCGGTATCGCTCGCCTCGAAGGGCGAGACCAGCGAGTTGAAGGTGCCGCGCAGCTCTTCCACGCCCGCACGATAGAGCGCGATGGTGTCGCTCAGCGGCGCGTTCGCCGGCGCATTGGTGATGAACCAGAGCCCGAGCCGCCGCAGGATCTCGGCGATGTCGGTGTACATGCCGGTCTGCACCTGCGCGTCGACCTTGCCGTCGAGCGCATCGATCCGTGCTTTCAGCGCTGCAAGCCCGAAGGCGCCTTCCGCGACCACGAAGGCACGCGCCACCTGCGCGCCCGTCGCGCCCGACATCTCCTTCATCCGCGCCACGAACACCGGTCCGGCGAGGTTGACGAGGCGGTTCGACAGCGCAGTCGAGACGATCTCGCGCTTCAGGCGATGCTGATCCAGCGCGCCGGGGAACCGCTCGACCGCCGCCTTCGGGAAATACCCTGCGAGCACCGACGCAAACGCCGGCTCGTCCGGCAGATCGCTCGCCACGATCTCGGCATCGAGATCGAGCTTGGCATAGGCGAGCAGCACGGCGAGCTCCGGCCGCGTCAATCCGCGGTTCTCGTTCTCCATCTTCTGCAGCTCGGCATCGGTCGGCAGGAACTCGACCGCGCGATCCAGCCGTCCGCGCAATTCGAGATCGCGCATGTAGCGGCCATGGGCGTCGAGGTCCTTCACCGCACGGCCCTGCGCGACCGAGAGCGCGAGCGTCTGGTCGTAATTGTCCTTCAGCACATGCGCCGCGACATCGTCGGTCATGGCGTTGAGCAGCTCGTCGCGCGCCTCGGGCGACAGCTCGCCGCGCCGCACCGGGCCGCCGAGCAGGATCTTCAGGTTCACCTCATGGTCGGAGGTATCGACGCCGGCGGAGTTGTCGATCGCGTCGGTGTTGATGCGCCCGCCGCTCTTTGCATATTCGATGCGGCCCAGTTGTGTCGCGCCCAGGTTGGCGCCTTCGCCGACGACCTTGGCGCGGATCTCGCTGCCGTTGACGCGCAGCGCGTCGTTGGCGCGGTCGCCCGCATCGAGATTGCTCTGCGTCGAGGCCTTGATGAAGGTTCCGATGCCGCCGAAGAACAGCAGGTCGACCTCGGCCTTCAACAGCGCCTTGATCAGCTCCTGCGGCGACAGCTTGCCGGCCTCGACGCCGGCGATTTTTTTCATCTCCGCCGTCAGCGGGATTTCCTTCAGCGTGCGCGCGAACACGCCGCCGCCCTTGCTGATCAATTCCCTGTTGTAATCCGCCCAGCTCGAGCGCGGCAGGTCGAACATCCGCTTGCGCTCGGTCCAGCTCACATGCGGATCGGGATCGGGGTCGAGGAAGATGTGGCGATGGTCGAAGGCCGCGAGCAGGCGCGTCTCCTTCGACAAGAGCATGCCGTTGCCGAACACGTCGCCCGACATGTCGCCGACGCCGATGCAGGTGAACGCCTCGCTCTGGATATCGCGCCCCAGCTCGCGGAAATGCCGCTTGACCGCTTCCCAGGCGCCGCGCGCGGTGATGCCCATCTTCTTGTGGTCGTAGCCATGGCTACCGCCCGACGCGAAGGCATCGCCCAGCCAGAAGCCGCGCCCCTCCGCGATGCCGTTGGCGATGTCGGAGAAGGTCGCCGTGCCCTTGTCGGCCGCGACCACGAGATAGGGATCGTCGCGGTCATGGCGCACCACATCGGGCGGCGGCACCACGGAGCCGTCGGGATGGAGATTGTCGGTCACGTCGAGCAACGCGTTGATCAGCACCTTGTAAGCGGCGACGCCGGCTTCCTGCACCGCTTCGCGCGTCGCGTTCACCGGCAACTGCTTGGGATAGAAGCCGCCCTTGGCGCCGACGGGCACGATCACGGCATTCTTCACCTGCTGCGCCTTCACCAGGCCGAGAATTTCCGTGCGGAAATCTTCGCGCCGGTCCGACCAGCGGATGCCGCCGCGCGCCACCTTGCCGAAGCGCAGATGCACGCCCTCGACCTCGGGCGAATAGAGGAAAATTTCGACGAGGGGCCGCGGCAGCGGCAGCTCGTCGAGCTTCTGGCTGTCCAGCTTGATCGCGACGTATGACTTGTGGGCGCCGCTTTCGTCCCTCTGGTAGAAATTCGTCCGCAGCACATTCTCGATTACGTTGCGGAAACGCCGGATGATGCGGTCGTCGTCGAGACTCGCGACATCGTTCAGCGCGCTGTCGATCCGTCCCGCGACCTGCGTCGCATCGGCCTTCGTCCCCGGCTCGTTGCGCGCGTGGAACAGCTCGACCAGAAGCCGCGCGAGGTCCGGATTGCGGCTCAGCGCATGCTCGACATAGTCCTGGCTGAATGGGAAACCGGCCTGGCGCAGGAATTTCGCCACCGTGCGCAACACGGTCACGTCGCGCCAGTCGAGCCCCGCGCTCAACACGAGGCGATTGAGCCCGTCGCTCTCCGCCCGCCCTTCGATCACCGCATGGAAGGCCTGCTCCAGCGGCTGCTTGATCTCGTTCAGCTCCGCCGCGCCCTCATCGGCGCGCTCCATCAGGAAGTCGAGGACGTTGGCTTCATGGGTCCAGCCATCGCCGGTCTTCAAGGTCACGGGGAAGGAATCCTCCGCGATCACCTTCAGGCCGAGATTCTCGAACACCGGCAGCGAGGCCGAGAGCGGAACGACCTCGCCGAGGATATAGAGCTTGATGCGCAGCGCGTTGTGCGCGTCGCCATGCTTGCGATAGACCCGGGCGCGGATGCGCAATCCCTTGTCGAGCCCCGCCAGTGCCGCGATCTCGTCGAGGTCGTGCGCCGCTTCCATCGGCGTGAAGCTGCCGCGATAGCCGGGCGAGAAATGCGCCTGCCGCTCCTGCGTGAGCCGCATGCCCTCGCTTTCGCCATGGACCTCTTCCATCGCATCGGCGAAGCCGTCGTCCCAGGTGCGGATCGCGTGGCGGATCTGCTCCTCGAGCTGATGGATGCTGACATGTGGGCGCGGCCCCTCGTTGCGGCCGATGATGTAATGCACCCGCGCCAGCACCGACTCGTCGATGGTCGGCGTCGCCGCCGAGAGCCGTCCGTTCAGCGCCTTGGCGAGGATCTGATGGATCTTCTCGCGCGCATGGGTGTCGTAGCGGTCGCGCGGCACATAGACGAGGGCCGAGACGAAACGGTCGAAGCGGTCGAAGCGCAGGAACAGACGCACCGTCGGCCGCTCGCCGAGCCGCAGGATGCCCTGCGCCGTCGCGAACAGCTCCTCTTCGTTGATCTGGAACAGCTCGTCGCGCGGGTAGTTGTCGAGAATATGCGCCAGCGCCTTGCCGTCATGGCTTGCGGCGGGAAGACCCGCGCGCGCCAGCACATGCTCGACCTTGCGGCGCAGCAGCGGGATGTCGCTCGGCCGGCGGCTATAGGCGCCGGAGGTGAAGAGGCCGACGAAACGCCGCTCGCCGGTGAGGTTGCCTTCGGCGTCGAAGGTCTTCACGCCGATGTAATCCATATGCACGCGGCGGTGGACGAGGCTGCGCTCGTTTGACTTGGTGATGATCAGCGGCGAGGGCTGGGTGAGGAAGTCGCGCACCTGCGGCGTCAGCACCGCGCGCTCGGCACCGCGCCGGATCACCCGCGCCTCGGCATCGGCGAGCACGCCGAGCCCGCTCTCCGCATCCGGCAACAGCGCGCCTTCGCCCGACAGATCGTAGCGATAGTCGCGCGCGCCGAGAAAGGTGAAGTGATTGTCGCCCAGCCATTCGAGGAAGGAGAGGCTTTCGCTCAGCTCTTCCGGCGCGACCTGGGGCGGATGCGCCTTGAGGCCGGCGATGGCGTCGAGCAGGCGCAGCATCATCGCCTTCCAGTCGCGCACCGCGACGCCCACCTGCGCGAAGGTCGCCTTGGCGCTGTGCACCATCGCGAGCTGCCGCGCCTCGCTCAGTACCGGCTCGAGCGCGAGCACGATCACGCTGACATGCTGGCCGTTCATCTCGACGATGGGGTGGAACACCGCGCGCAGCCTTCCGCCCTGCGCGGTGACGTCGGCGATCAGCGAGTCGAACAGGAACGGCTTGTCGTCGTTGACCGCGACGAGCAGGAAATCGTTCTCGCCATAGGCCGCGTCCTCGTCGCGGGCGCAGAACAGCGTGACATCGCTCTCGCCGGTCTTGTGCGCGGCCACGCGGGACAGAACGATCTTCGCCAGCGCCGCGAGGCCTTCGGGCGTGTAGCGGTTGACATCGTCCGGCGCGGCGTTGCGGAACAGGGCCTGAAAAAAGCCGAGCTCCCCGCGCGCCATCGTCTTTTCGGCGCGGGATATGCGCTCGGCGGCATCGGCTTCGTTCTGGCGCGTGACATGCGCGGCGTCGGCGAGAATGTCGGACATAAGACCTCGAAGGATTGGGCCTCGAAGAGAACGCGCGAAGGCGCGGCGGCGGCGCGGAGTTTTACCCCCGCGACCATGTCCGGAAAACCCTTTGAATTGTGATAATTATGCGGCGAGCAGGCCTTCGGGCAGTGCCGCCTCGTTCGCACGCGCGTCATGGCGCGCGATCAGGATCGCCGCCGCGGCCGCCGCCGCCGCGCACAGCAGCACCAGCCCCGCCGCGGCGCCGTCGGCACGCAGCAGGCAAGCGAATGCCGTCAATCCCGCCGCCGGCGCAACAAACAGAAGCACCGCGAGCCGCTCGCGCAACAACACGGCAAGTGTCAGTGCCGGCACGCCGACGAAGAGCAGCGCCGCGCCCATCCCGCTGGGCAGTGCGAGGAACGCACCCGCGCCCCAGGCGAAGCCGGCATAGAGCAGGCAGGCAGCAAGATCCTGCGCGAAGGCATGCAGCACGGCGCGCTCGAAAGGCTGGCGGATGGCGAAGGCATAGGCCCGCGCGACCGCGAGGCTCGCACCGAGAACGAGGATGCTCCAGGCGATGGTCCTGGGCAGTCCGGCGCCGCCCGACATAAGAAGCGTCAGCGCCGCGAAGACGGGCAGCGCCACCGCCGCCCGCACCGCGCGTCCGAGCAGGTTCGCCAGCCGCGCCGTCTCGATCGCCTCGGCATGCAGCCGCGCGAGCTGCGCGACGGCGCCCAGCGGATCGCGCGCCGCTTCCGGCGAGGATTCGGGGCGGACGATGAAGAACGGGTTCGCGGCCATGGCGGCCTCCGGAGGAATTCCGCCCATAGGCTCGGCCCACGGTCTTAACAATGTATTAATTGTCCCGGACCCTCCGATTCGGAATTTCCCTGAGCCCCCCGATTTCATGGCTTTTGCCGTCATCTTCGATCTCGAATTCACCGCCTGGGACGGCTCGATGCGCCATCGCTGGCTGCGTCCGGGCGAATTCCGCGAAGTCGTCCAGATCGGCGCGGTAAAGGTCGATGCCGCGACGCTCGCGGTTCGCGAGACCTTCGAGACGCTTGTGAAGCCGCGCATCAATCCCGTGCCCTCGCCCTATCTCGAAAAGCTCACCGGCATCGCGGCCGCCGATATCGCGACGCGAGGGCGCGATTACGCGTCTGCTTATGACGACTTCCTCGCCTTTGTCGGCGACGGCGCCAGCGCCGCCTATGGCCGCGACGACCTCATCTTCGAGGAGAATGCGCGCCTCTACGGCCTCGCGCATCGCCCGCTCGCGCCTTTCCACGATCTCAGCTTGTGGTTCCGCACCAGCGGTTTCGATACCCGCGGCCTCCATTCCTGCGACATCGGCCCCGCGCTCGGCGTCCCGCTCGATGGCCATGCCCACACCGGCCTCGCCGATTCCCTTTCGCTGGCTGCGGGGATGAAAGTCCTGATCGCGCGTGGCGCGCAGAGCCCGTTCGTCCGATCCGGGGTTCTATCGGGTGCGAATCCGCTCTAAACAATCGGCATGAAACGTCCCGGTCCCGATCATCCGATCACGATCAAACCCGCCGAGGGCCGCGTTGTGGTCCGCTTCAACGGCGCGGTCGTCGCCGACACGCGCGCCGCGCTCGAATTGAAGGAGGCGAGCTATCCCGCCGTGCTCTACATTCCCCGCGGCGACGCGCGCATGACGCACTACGCCCGCACCACGCATTCCACGCACTGCCCCTACAAGGGCGATGCGAGCTATTTCGACCTCTCCACCGCCGGCATGACGGCTGCGAACGCGGTGTGGAGCTACGAGCAGCCTTTCCCGGCGATGACGCAGATCAAGGACCACGTCGCCTTCTATCCCCAGCACGTCACCATCGAGCGCCTGTCGTGAGCGCACGCAAATCCGAAGCCGATGCCCTGATCGAAGCGCTCGGCATGCGCCCGCATCCCGAAGGCGGGCACTATCGTGAGGTCTATCGCGACAACCAGCCCGGCGGGCGCGGCCGCGCCTATTCGACGGGGATCTATTTCCTTCTGAAGAAGGGCGAGGTCTCGCACTGGCATCGCATCGACGCGACCGAGGCCTGGCATTTCTACAAGGGCAGCCCGCTCGCGCTCTCCATCGCGCCGGCGCGCGGCGCCGCGGTGCGCCATGTCCTCGGCCTCGACATCGCCCAGGGCGAGCGCCCGCAGCTCATCGTCCCGCCCAACGCCTGGCAGACGGCCGTTTCGCTCGGCGATTACACACTCGTGGGCTGCACGGTGGCTCCGGGCTTCGACTTCCAAACCTTCGAACTCGCACCACCGGGGTTCGAGCCGGAATAACGGAGCGCGGGGCGGCGCGGGGACGAAGTTTCGAAATCCCCGGCTACAGATTTTCCGCCGCTGTAGAACGACGCGGAGCGCAACGGCGCGTCGTGAAGAGAGTGCAGAATTCTGTTTACAACCGGTTTGCTCCGTCAATTGCCCGATATCGATTTCTGACTTCGAGCGGACGCATGATATTTTCATGATCCTCCACTGTTGGATCGTTATGGCAACCGCAGCAGAATAGCTTCTGACTGCTCCCGGGACACTATGCTTCATGGCGGCTCCCGCTCCACGGAGTCTAAGCCCGCGTGATTACAACACTTCCTTGCTTAAGCCGTCGGCACTGTGCCGCCATCGATGATATATTCGGTGCCGGTCACGGCGGAAGCGCGGTCCGAGGCGAGGAAGGCGACAAGATCCGCGACCTCCTTTGGCTTGGCAGGCCGGCCCAGCGGAATGCCGCCGAGGCTTTTCATGATGATGGCTTTGCCGCCTTCGTAGTCGGTGCCGGCCTGCTTCGCGAGGCGATCCGCCAGCGCGACAGCGGCTTCTGTCTCGACCCAGCCAGGCGAGACGCGGACCACGCGAACGCCTCTGGGCGTGACTTCCTTGGAAAGAGCCTTGCTGTAAGTCGACAGCGCGGCCTTTGCGGCAGCGTAGGCGATCGTTGACTCGGGCAGCGGGAGCACGTGCTGGATCGACGTCACGTGGATCACCACCCCGGAGCCCTGTGCGAGCATCGCCGGAAGCAGGTTGCGATCCATGCGCACCGCAGGCATCAAATTCAGATTGAGCTCATTTACCCATTCGGTGTCGCTAAGCGCAGCGAAACCTCCAGCCGGTGCACTGGAACCGCCGAGCGTGTTCACCAGGATGTCGATTCCACCAAGGGCGCGCAGAACAGATGCTGCCGCCTCCCGGCAACCGTCCGCTGTTGCAAGATCGGCATCGAAATACTGCACCTGCTCCACAGGTAGCGCGGTCTGAGAGCGCGCGACGGCGGCCACCTGTGCGCCGGCATCGCTGAGTGCTTGCACGACAGCGGCACCGATACCTTTTGTGCCACCAGTCACAACGGCGCGCCGTCCAACGAGGCCGAGATCGAAATTCATGGCTTGACCTCCAGCCGCGCGATCTTGCCGCGTTCGAGGCGGAAGAAATAGCGGAGGTCAACGGGGCTTCCGGGGAAGTTGCCGACCAGATGGCTGGTAACGATCGTCTCGCCGTTCTCCTCGGCGCAGGCAATTGGATCGCTGGTGTAGTTGTATTTGCGCGACGTATCGATCTTCCAGTTCCGGATTGCCTCAATGCCGGAATAGGTTTGCCCCTCATCAGTAACAATGGCGTCCTTGTTGAAACAGCGCGCGACAGCATCGCCATCAAGACGGTCTGCGGCGAAGTAGGCGGCGACGGGTTCGGGTAGGTTCAAGGCTTTGGTCATCACGGATCTCCTTTTGGTGATCCGAAGATGAGGGCATTACGCTCTTCAGATAAGACTGTATAATGTTCATGAGGTCATTAGAAAGTGATGCATAATGCGCGGATCGGATTTTGCGGAGCTTCGGGCGTTCATGGCTATCGTCGAACATGGAAGCTTCGTCCGCGCCGCCGATCATCTTGGCTTGTCGGCGTCGGCACTGAGCCAAACCATCCGGCTGCTGGAAACACGGTTGGGCGTGCGGCTGCTCAATCGGACGACACGCAGCGTCGGGCCGACGGCCGCGGGGACGCGCTTGCATGCAAGGCTGAAGCCGATGATGCAGGAGATGGACGCAGCGGTCACCGAAGTAGTTGAGAGTGCGGGACGCGCGGCCGGCACCTTGCGGATCAATACGCTGGGCATGGCGGCGAAGCGGCTGATCGCGCCGCGGCTGGGCCGCTTCCACACAGAGTATCCGGACGTTGTCCTTGACATCGTCGTGGAAGAACACTTGGTCGACATCGTTGCGGGCGGCTTCGATGCGGGCATCCGGGTTGGCGAGCGCCTGGAGAAGGACATGGTGGCAGTGCGGCTCACACCGGACCACCCGATGCTCGCCGTGGCGTCGCCGGAATACCTTGCGCGGCACGGAGAACCGAAGAAGCCGGACGATCTCCACCGCCATGCGTGCATCAACTGGCGATTTGCGGGAAGCGGCGCGATCTATCGTTGGCCGCTGGAACGGCGCGGCAAGGTGTCTGAGATAGCAGTGGATGGGCCCCTTGTTTCAAACTTTGGCGATATCATGCGCGCGGCCGCGTTGCAGGGGCTTGGCATTCTCTACTCATACGACGAGGAGGAGACCGGGAAACTGATTGCGGCGGGGCGGCTCAAGCGCGTTCTCGCGGACTGGTCGCCAACGGTGCCGGGCTTATTCCTTTACTACTCGAGCCGCCGCTTGCCAACGCCGGCCCTACGGGGCTTTATCGACTGCCTGCTGGATCGCGATACGGGGGGCAAGCGGCGCAAGGCTTAGATGGAGGAGGTCCATCGATGAGTGTCGGCGGTGAGAAGTGATTTAGCCGCGCCCATTTGAAAACTTCACTGATCTTCGAGACGGTTGCCCTTGAGCAGCGGTGGCCACGAGCCCGAAAGCGCACTCGACTGTGCTCAAGCGCGCTACCGGACACCGTTCGTGGGCTCCCGAACAGAATACAGCATTCCGTTCAAACCCGGCGAAACGAGGTTCGTTGCGCCAGCCGCCGCCTCACCCCGCCGTCGGGATCGCGAACAGGGTGCCGAGGGCGCGGGCGATGCCGTGCGACGAGGCGCGTCCCGCATAGCCCTTCGAGGGCACGAAGGTCACCATCAGCGTGCGGCCAACGAGCGCGATGGTCGGCCGTCCGCCGGTTGCGAGGTGCACCGCGCCGATCCGCGCCGCCACCGTCATGCGCGCCGTGGTGTTGGCGGTGAAGCGGTCGATGCCGCGCCCGACATTCTGCATCGCGTCGAAGGCGAGCGCGCGCAGATTGGCGTCGCCGCCGAGCGCGCCCCAATCGGCATCGAAGGCGATCGAGAGACCGCGCGCATAGCTCAGGTGATCGCGCTCGTCCGCCGCCGCCTTCTGCATCTCGGCGAGCGAGACCTGCGCCAGCGCCGGCGGATTGCTGTCGCCCGTCCGCTCCGCCGGCAGGCCGGACGGCGCCGCGTCGACATAGAGCGTCAGCGCGCCCCAACTCGCGATTTGCAGCGCCATCGCGCCGCTGTCGTATTTGAGCAGCTGCCCACCCATCACGCCGCGATCGACATAGAGGACATAGACCTCCGGATCGCCGTTCACGCGCATCAGGTATTTGTCGCCATAGCGGTCGAGCGCGAAGCTCACCCCCGTGCTGGTCGAATAGCTCCCGGTCTGCAGATCGCCGAGCCGCCCGATCGACAGCCGCGCGCCCTCCTGTGCATGGCTGGCGCCGAAGCCGGCAAGTCCGGCCAGCATCAGCAGCGCCGCAAAGAGACGTCCACGCCTGGGCAATAGGCCCCCTTGTTGTTCTTGCCGCCGCGGCGGACCTTCGCCCGCCTGCCCCCAAAGAGCGACGCTAGGAAAGGAATAGGGCGATTTTGGGACGCCTAAAGATCCTCGAAACTCCCGCCCCGCCCCTTGCCGCCGGCGAAACGCGCGGCGCCGGCGCGGCTCTCGCCGGTCTGCAGGGTCGAGGTCCCGATCCTGAACTCGTGGATCATCGCGTGATGGTGGTCGTAGTCCCACTGGTCAAGGGCCGACATGCGGTCGCCCTTCATGCAGATCTCGGGGAAGCGCGTGATCTCCAGCGCCAGCTCTTCCGCCGCGCGCCGCGCATCGCCCTTGGGCACCACGCGGTTGGCGAGCCCGAAGGCATAAGCCTCTTCCGCACCCACCGCCCGTCCGGTCAGGATCATGTCCATCGCGCGCGACTGTCCGATCAGCCGGGGCAGGCGCACCGTTCCGCCATCGATCAGAGGCACGCCCCAGCGCCGGCAGAACACGCCGAACACCGCATCCTCTTCCGCCACGCGCAGATCGCACCAGCAGGCGAGCTCCAGCCCGCCCGCAACCGCATAGCCCGCCACCGCCGCGATCACCGGCTTCAAGAGCCGCATGCGCGTCGGCCCCATCGGCGCGTCGCCGGCATGCGGGTCGTAATGCTGCCCCGGCGCGATGATCCGGTTGCCGCGTCCCTCGCTCATGCCTTTCAGATCGGCACCGGCGCTGAAATTCCCGCCCGCGCCCCACAGCACCGCGGCCTTCTGGGTGTTGTCGTGCTCGAAGGCGAGAAAGGCTTGCACCAGCGCATCTGCCGTGGGCCTGTCCACCGCATTGCGCGCATGGGGACGGTCCAGGATGACGGTCGTCACCGGACCGTTACGTTCGACCCGGACATGCTCGGCGGCCATGGCGATTCCCCCCATTTTTGCGCAGTTTGTCACGGACCACAGGACCCGGCCACCGTGACGCGACTGGAGCTTGGATTCTCCCGGAATCGGGACTAAACCGGCCCCACAAATCCACTCCTCTCCGTTCCAAGAGAAGGCGCCCCCGTGACCAGTCTCGACTCCTTCAAATCCCGCCGCACGATGACGGTGGGCGGCAAGAGCTATGTCTATTTCTCGCTCGCGGCAGCCGAGAAGAACGGCCTGAAGGGCGCCT
>Ga0310811_10003744_pt1 | contig 19179 bp, 17 predicted proteins | sample YCmetagenome_FD_207642 | JGI IMG/M metagenome (GOLD analysis project Ga0310811, IMG submission 207642) | Soil microbial communities from experimental microcosm in Duke University, North Carolina, United States - YC | ecosystem: Engineered > Artificial ecosystem > Soil microcosm > Unclassified ...
AGAGCGCGCCGATTGCCGTGTGCGTGCCGCCGTCGTAGACGATTTTGTCGTACACCTCGTCCGCGAACACCACCAGTTCGTGCTGGCGCGCGATCTCCAGCATCTCGCGCAGCAGGTCGTCCGGATATAGGGCGCCGGTCGGATTGTTCGGGTTGATGATCACCAGCGCACGCGTGTTCGCACTGATTTTCGCGCGCAGATCGTCGAGATCGGGCAGCCAGCCGTTGCCCTCGTCGCACAGGTAATGGCGCGGCGTGCCGCCGGCGAGGGTCGTCGCCGCGGTCCAGAGCGGATAGTCCGGGGCCGGCAACAGCACTTCGTCGCCGTCGTTCAGCAGGCCCTGCATCGCCATCACGATCAGCTCCGAGGCGCCATTGCCGATGTAGATGTCGTCCAGTTCGACGCCGGCGATGCCTTTTTCCTGCGTGTAATGCATGATCGCCTTGCGCGCGGCGAACACGCCCTTAGAATCCGAATAGCCGGACGAATGCGGCAGGTTGCGGATCATGTCGGTGACGATTTCGTCCGGGGCGTCGAAACCGAACGGCGCCAGATTGCCGATGTTCAACTTGATGATGCGATGGCCTTCTTCTTCGAGGCGCTTCGCTTCTTCCAGCACGGGACCGCGGATGTCGTAACAGACGTTCAGCAGCTTGTTCGATTTCAGGATGGATTTCACGGCGGACGTTTTCGAAATGCGCTCGAGGCTGAATTATGCGTGACGCCGACATCCGGCGCGAACAGCCGGGCCGCCGGAATGCCGCGCGGGAGTTGCCACCATGCCGTCACAGGACAGCCGGACGACGGCCAAACGGAGATAAAGCGCTATAATTTACCGATTCCGGCTGGGTTGCGCAATGCGCCGTAGCGGCGCATTGCGCGCAACACGCGCCGCCTTTCAGTTTCCGAGCCACCCATTCGGCCAGCGAACCGGATGCACCCGGGACCTTTGCATTGAAATTACACCAGGATTCCTCCAGCGCCCTGAATACCGTAACCGGTTATGGCGCCGGCTACGTCGATATCAATCTCGAGCGTCACGACGGCAGCGTGCTGGTCTTCCCGGATACGCCGGTGGTGGCGTGGCCGGTGGCCTCGTTCGACGCGCTCGAACCATCGCATTTCGAGATGCTGGCGCTGGCCGCCCCCGAAGTGGTGATCTTCGGCACGGGCGCGCGGCTGCGCTTTCCGCACCCGCGCCTGACCGTGGCGCTAGCCGCGCAGCGCATCGGCATCGAAGCGATGGACTTGCACGCCGCCTGCCGCACCTACAACATTCTCATGGCAGAAGGACGCAAAGTCGCCGCGGCGCTGCTGATTGAAAAGCCCTGAGCCTGGCGCGCCAGCGCGCGCACAGCGATCGGGCGGCGCGACGCGCCAAGGCGAGCATCGGCACGCCGCGTGCGATGCGCCACGAGCCGTATCGACCCGCCGGCTCCACGGCGAACGGCGCTCACCTCACGACCATCACGGACTCACGACGGACTCTTATGCAAGACATGCTCGATTCGCCCCGTCCCGCTGGCGCGGGCCTGACCCCGAAATCGCAAGCGCGCCGCGCGATACCGCTCTCTAGCGCCGCGCTGGTGCTCTTGGCGCTCGCTTTGGGGCTCGTCTGGTTCGCGCAGCTCGACATCCGCCATTTGGTTCCCAGCGACGAAGGACGCTACGCCGAAATGGCGCGCGAAATGTTCGTCACCGGCGACTGGATCACGCCACGCTACAACGGCTACAAGTATTTCGAAAAGCCGCCGTTGCAAACCTGGCTCAACGCGCTGACCTTTGCCTGGTTCGGCATCGGCGACTGGCAGGCGCGGCTGTATACCGCGCTGACCGGCTTCGCCGGCATTCTCGCGCTCGGCTACACCGGCTGGCGCGTGTTCAATCCGGCCAGCGGCGTGCTGGCTGCCGCGGTGATGGCGAGCGCGCCGTATTGGTACCTGATGGGCCATTACAACACGCTCGACATGGGCCTGTCGTTCTGGATGGGGATGTCGCTGTGCGCGCTGCTGCTGGCGCAGCGCGCCGATGCCGCGCCCGCCGCGCGACGCGGCTGGATGTGGGCGTGCTGGGCGTCCATGGCGCTCGCGGTGCTGACCAAAGGGCTGGTCGGCTTGATCCTGCCCGGCGCGGTGCTGGTGCTGTACACGCTGATCGCGCGCGACTGGCAGATCTGGAAGCGCTTGTACCTGGTAAGCGGACTGATCGTGTTCATGGCGATCGTCGCGCCGTGGTTCGTACTGGTGCAGCGGGACAATCCGGAATTCTTCCACTTTTTCTTCATCGTGCAGCAGTTCGAGCGTTACCTGACGCCCGCGCAGAACCGTCCTGGGCCGCCCTGGTACTTCGTGCCGGTGCTGCTGGTCGGTTTCCTGCCATGGCTGTCGGTCGCGGTGCAGAGCGTGCGCCATGGCCTGCGCATGCCGCGCCAGCAGAATGGCTTCGCACCGGTCACACTGATGCTCACCTGGGCGGCGTTTATCTTCCTGTTCTTCAGCGCATCGCACTCCAAGCTGGTGTCCTACACGCTGCCGGTCGTGCCCGCGCTGGCCTTGCTGCTCGGCGCGTACCTGTCGACCGTGACGCGCGCGCAATGGCAGCGGCACCTGTACGGTTATGCCCTATTCCTGGTCGCCGCCGCCTTCGGCGCGCTTTTCCTCGGCGGGCTCGGCGACGCTCGCACGCCGAACGCGCTGTACCGGGCGTTCCAACTGTATGTGTGGATCGCCATCGGCGCCGCGCTGGTGCTGACGCTGCTCGCGCTGTGGCTGAACCGGCGCGGCGGCCTGCGCTCCAGCCGGCTGATCACCACGACGCAAACGCCCGCGCCGGCTACCGTCGGCATCATCGTGTTCGCGTGGGCCTGGATCGGGCTGGCCAGCATCGCCGGCAACGGCCACGAGGTGTTTGGCCGGCAAAGCTCCGGCGTGCTGCTCGCCCCGGCGATCAAGTCCGAGCTGGCGCGGCTGCCGGCCGATACGCCTTTCTATTCGGTTGGCGTGCTCGACCACACGCTGCCGTTCTACGTCGAACATACGACGATTATGGTCGCGTCGGCGGACGAACTCGCGTTCGGCGTCAGCGTCGAACCGCACAAATGGGTGCCGAGCTACGACGCGTTCGTACAACGCTGGAATAGCGACGCACACGCGCTGGCGCTAATGCCGCCGAAGACGTACCTTCGCTTTGCCGACCAGGGACTGCCGATGCGCGTGGTGGCGCGCGACAACCGCCGCGTGGTGGTGGAAAAAGTCGAGAAGGTCCGGTAAGCCGGCAAGCCGTCGGAATACGCTACGATTCACCGAATTGGACCACGGACACGTTTTCATGACTCAACAAGACCTGCCCTTTTTGCCGTTCGTGAAGCCCGACATCGACGAAGACACGATCGCGGGCGTCGCCGAAGTGCTGCGCAGCGGCTGGATCACGACCGGGCCGCAGAACGCCAAGTTCGAAGCGGCGCTGTCCGATTATTGCGGCGGCCGCCCGGTACGCACCTTCAACTCGGGTACCTGCACGATGGAAATCGCGCTGCGTATCGCGGGGGTCGGCGCGGGCCACGAAGTCATCACGACACCGCTCTCGTGGGTCGCGACCAGCAATGTGATCTGCCAGGTCGGCGCCGTGCCGGTGTTCGTGGACATCGACCCGGTCACGCGCAATATCGATCTGGACCTGATCGAACAAGCGATCACGCCGCGCACCCGGGCCATCATCCCGGTCTATCTGGCCGGCCTGCCGGTCGATCTCGACCGGCTGTACGCGATCGCGCGCCGGCATGGCCTGCGCGTCGTCGAGGACGCCGCGCAAGCCATCGGCTCGAGCTGGCATGGACAAAAGATCGGTGCGATCGGCGATTTCGTGTCATTCAGCTTTCACGCCAACAAGAACATCACCTCGATCGAAGGCGGCGCGCTGGTGCTGAACAACGCCGAGGAAGCGCAACTCGCCGAGAAGTACCGGCTGCAGGGCATCGTGCGCACGGGCATCGACGCCATGGAATGCGACCTGCTAGGGGGCAAGTACAATCTGACCGACGTCGCCGCGCGCGTGGGCCTAGGTTCGCTGGCTCGCCTGGACGAGTTCACCGCCAAGCGCCGCGCGCTGGCGCGCGCGTATCTGGAACAGTTCGCCAACGGTGCGGCGCTAGCCAGCGGCGTCGAGCTGCCGCCGGCGGATTTCGCCCACTCCAACTGGCACATGTTTCAAATCGTCCTGCCGCTCGACCGGCTCACGCTCGATCGCGCCGGCTTCATGACGCAATTGAAAGAACGCGGCATCGGCACCGGCGTTCATTACCCGCCGATCCACCTATTCAAGCTGTACCGCGAGCGCGGTTTCGGACCGGGCATGTTCGCGCATGCCGAGCGCATCGGCCGTGCGATCGTCACTTTGCCGCTGTTTCCGCAAATGAGCGTTGCCGATGTCGAACGCGTGGTCGCCGCAGTCAACGAAGTCATTCGACTCCATCAACGATGAATACGCCTGAACTCTCCGTCGTCATCCCGGTATACAACGAGGAAGCGGGTCTCGACGCGCTGTATGCGCGGCTTTATCCGGCGCTCGATGCGTTAGGCGTCAGCTATGAAGTGATCTTCATCAACGACGGCAGCCGCGACAGGTCCCCGGCCATGCTCGCGCAGCAGTATCACGCACGGCCCAATGAAACCCGCGTGATCCTCCTCAACGGCAACTATGGCCAGCATATGGCGATCCTCGCGGGTTTCGAGCAGTCGCGCGGCGAGATCGTCGTGACGCTCGACGCGGACTTGCAGAATCCGCCCGAGGAGATCGGCAAGTTGATCGACAAGATGCATGAAGGGCACGACTACGTCGGCACGATCCGTCTGCAGCGCCAGGACAGCCTGTGGCGCCGCAAGGCGTCGCGCGCCATGAACCGGCTGCGCGAACGCATCACGCGCATCAAGATGACCGACCAGGGCTGCATGCTGCGCGCCTACAGCCGCCGCATCGTCGACACCATCAACCTGTGCGGCGAAATCAACACGTTCATTCCGGCGCTCGCGTACACCTTCGCGCAGCATCCGGTCGAAGTGGAGGTCGCGCACGAAGAACGTTTCGCCGGCGAATCGAAGTATTCGCTCTACAGCCTGATCCGTCTGAATTTCGATCTGGTCACCGGCTTCTCGGTGGTGCCGCTACAGTGGCTGTCGTTCGTCGGCGTGATCCTGTCCTCCGGTTCCGCGGCGCTGTTTGTGCTGCTGCTGATCCGTCGCTTCGTGCTCGGCGCCGAAGTACAGGGCGTATTCACGCTGTTCGCCATCACGTTCTTCCTGCTCGGCGTGATCATTTTCGCGCTCGGGCTGCTCGGCGAATATATCGGCCGCATTTACCAGCAGGTACGCGCGCGGCCGCGCTATTTGGTGCAGACGATCCTGCAACAGCGCGACCCGGGCCACGCCGTGCCGCTGCGCGATAGCACCGAGGTCGCGGCGCCGCTGATGCACGGGGACGCCGCAGCCCCGCACGCGCAGCCGGCGAGCACGCCGCGCGCGGTCCACGCCATCGCGAACGACCAGGACGACGACTGCAAATGAACGCGCGCGCGGTGGTATTCGCCTATCACAACGTCGGCGCGCGCTGTCTGCGCGTGCTGCTCGCGCGCGGGGTCGAGGTCGCGCTGGTGGTCACGCACGAAGACAGCCCGAGCGAGAACATCTGGTTCGAAAGCGTCGCGGCGCTGGCCGCCGAACACGGCATCGACACCCTGACGCCGGCCGACCCGCGTGCGCCCGAGCTGGCCGCCGCGGTTCGCGAGGCCCAGCCCGACTTCATCTTCTCGTTCTACTACCGGCACATGCTGCCCGTCGAGGTGCTGGCGCTCGCGCCGCGCGGCGCCTACAACATGCATGGCTCGCTGTTGCCCAAATACCGCGGCCGGGTGCCGACCAACTGGGCGGTACTGCGCGGCGAGAGCGAGACCGGCGCGACGCTGCACGAGATGGCCGCCAAGCCGGACGCCGGCGCGATCGTGGCGCAGACCCCGGTGCCGATCCTCCCGGACGATACCGCCGCGCAAGTGTTCGACAAGGTCACGGTGGCCGCCGAACAGACGCTGTGGCGCGCCCTGCCGGCGCTGTTGGCGGGCGAGGCGCCGCGGCTGCCCAACGATCTGACGGCGGGCAGCTACTTCGGCGGCCGCAAACCCGAAGACGGCCGCATCGACTGGACGCAGCCGGCACAGGCCGTGTACAACCTGATCCGCGCGGTCGCGCCGCCCTATCCTGGCGCGTTCTTCGAGATCGGCGCCGATCGCTTCATCGTCGCGCGCGCCCGACTTGCGCAAAATTTACCGAAGCGGTCTGACACCGGCGCGGAATTGCCGCCTGGCGTACAGGTGCGCGATAATGCCCTCTTTGGCGTGTGCGGCGATGGCCGCGCGATCGCCATTCACGAACTGCGGCATCGACGCTTGGACGCGCGACGACCGGACGAGAACCTCGCGGCGCTCGCCAGCGACCCGAGCCGCCGAGGCGCTCGGATCGATCTCGGTGTCGAACGCGTGATAGACGCCGCGGAATTCGCGCGGCTCATTCCACTTTCTTTGCATCCATGAAAAAAGTCCTCATCCTCGGCGTCAACGGCTTTATCGGTCATCATCTGTCCAAGCGCATCCTCGAGACCACCGACTGGGAAGTCTACGGCATGGATATGATGGCGGACCGTCTTGGCAATCTGACCAAGCATGAGCGGATGCACTTTTTCGAAGGCGACATCACGATCAACAAGGAGTGGGTCGAGTACCACATCCGCAAATGTGACGTGATCCTTCCGCTGGTCGCGATCGCGACGCCGGCGACCTACGTGCAGCAGCCGCTGCGGGTATTCGAATTGGACTTCGAGGCGAACCTGCCGATCGTGCGTTCGGCGGTCAAGTACAAGAAGCACCTGGTATTTCCGTCCACCTCGGAAGTCTACGGCATGTGCTCGGACGCCGAGTTCGACCCGGAAGCGTCGCAGCTCACCTACGGGCCGATCAACAAGCCACGCTGGATCTACGCCTGCTCAAAGCAACTGATGGATCGCGTGATCTGGGGCTACGGCATGCAGGAGGGGCTGAACTTCACGCTGTTCCGCCCGTTCAACTGGATCGGGCCGGGCCTGGACTCGATCTATACGCCGAAGGAAGGTTCGTCGCGCGTCGTCACGCAGTTTCTCGGGCACATCGTGCGCGGCGAGAATATCAGCCTGGTCGACGGCGGTGCGCAAAAGCGCGCGTTCACCGACATCGACGACGGCATCGCGGCGCTGGTCAAGATCATCGCGAACGAAAATGGCGTCGCGTCGGGCAAGATCTACAACATCGGCAATCCGACCAACAACTTTTCGGTACGCGAACTGGCCGGCAAGATGCTGTCGCTGGCCAGCGAATACACCGAGTACGCCCAGACCGCCAAGCAGGTGCAGCTGGTCGAGACCTCGTCGGGCGCCTATTACGGCGCCGGCTATCAGGACGTGCAGAACCGCGTGCCGAAGATCGACAACACCCGCGACGAACTTAACTGGGCGCCGGTCACCTCGATGGACGACGCACTGCGCAAGATCTTCGAAGCGTATCGCGGCCAGGTTGCCGAAGCGCGCGCGTTGGTGGAATAACGTCACCGCACCCACCGTCCGCCCTTGAGATACCGAGTTGGCCCGCATCGTTCTTAAAATCGACGTCGATACCTTACGCGGCACGCGCGAAGGCGTACCGAACCTGGTGCGCATGCTGTCGCGCGCGCACGCGCGGGCGACCTTCCTGTTCAGCCTCGGACCGGACCATACCGGCTGGGCGTTGCGCCGCGTGTTCCGGCCCGGCTTCCTGAGCAAAGTGTCGCGCACCTCGGTGCTCGAGCACTACGGTTTGCGCACTCTGATGTACGGCGTGTTGCTGCCCGGCCCCGATATCGGCCGGCGGGCCGCTGCGCAGATGCGCGCGACGCGCGACGCCGGCTTCGAAGTCGGCATCCACACGTGGGACCACACTTACTGGCAGGACAACGTGCGCCGCAAGGACCGCGATTGGACCGCCGCGCAGATGAACAGCAGCTACCTGCGCTTCACCGAGATTTTCGGCGAGGCGCCGTGCACGCACGGCGCCGCGGGTTGGCAGATGAACGACCACGCGTTCGCGCAAATCGATGCGTGGGGCATGCGCTACGCGTCCGACGGACGCGGCCACGGTCCGTACCGGCCGACACTCGCTGGCAAACCGCTGAAGCACGTCCAGTTGCCGACCACGCTGCCGACGATCGACGAAGTGCTGGGCATCGACGGTCTCGACGAAAACAACGTCGCGGCACACGTGCTGAGACTCACCGAACGCAATCCGATCGACCAGGTGTTTACGCTGCACGCCGAACTCGAAGGCGGAAAACTGGCGCCGGTATTCGAGCAGCTGCTTGCCGGCTGGCGTGCTCAAGGTCACGAACTGCTTGCCATGGCCGACTACTATGCGGCGCTGGACCTCGATTCGCTGCCATCGTACCCTGTGGCGTGGGGCGAGATTCCGGGCCGGGCCGGAGCGTTGATCGTGCAGTCCTGACGCCTGACTAACGAACCGCCGCGGGTAGCGCACCTTGAATCAACCGGAGACATTCGTGTTTTGCAGCATTACGATCGACCAAGCCGTTCCCGATTTCACCGCGCCGGCCACGGGCGGTGATTTCACGCTATCCGCGTTGCAAGGCAAAAAGGTCGTGTTGTTTTTCTATCCGAAGGACGCCACGCCGGGATGCACGCGTGAAAACGCCGCCTTCCGCGACTTATACGGCGACTTCGAGAAAGCCAACGCGGTCGTGGTCGGGATTTCGCGCGACAGCGTCGCGTCGCACGATCGCTTCAAGTCAAGGCTCGAATTGCCGTTCGTGCTGGTCTCGGACGCCAGCGAGGCGGTCTGCCAGATGTTCGACGTCATCAAGGCGAAGAAGATGTATGGCCGCGAGGTGCGCGGCATCGAGCGCTCGACCTTCTTGATCGATGCCAAGGGCGTGCTCAGGCAGCAATGGCGCGCAGCCAAGGCGCCGCCCGAAAACGGCGACGGCACGCACCATGTGCACGAGGTGTTGGCCGCTGTACAAGCGCTTTGAGGCAGTTTATAGTCGGCCGTAATGATCGCTTGTCATACGTCCAACAGTTCCTCTCTCGCTTTTGCAGGCCGACTGCGCTCAAGTTGTCGCTGGCGCACCGGCCTTCACCGCGAAGCCGCTTTCCCCGCGTACCGGGGCGCGGCTTTTTTGTTTGATGCGCGCGCATCGACCGGCAATCGATGATGTGCCCGGATAGGAGCCGAACACCGACAGGCGAACTGGCGTTCATAACACTGCACTGACACTCGATCGCGCTGCCATGCCCGACCGGTTCCACCGGGACCGGCGCGGCCCGGCAACGCGCAACGTTGACACGATATCGTCAGAGGAAATCATGCCTTTGCCCACCGCTCCGAACAAACTCGGAAATCTGCTGCCACCGGACGAATACAAGGTCAAAAGCAAAACGGCGAAAAACGCGCGTAAACAGCCGAACGACAGCGGCCCCTCTGAATTCGACGCTCACGCGCAGGCGGGCGCCAGCTTCGGCGGCGCGGCCAACGAGCCGCTGCCGGCAACGACGTCGCTGATGCCGCTGACATCGGCTAGCGCGGCGTCGGCTAACGAACTCATGGAAGCGCCGCCGGCGCCGCGCGGCCGCAAGCCGAAAAAGACTGCAGCGCTGCTGCAACAACGGCCAGGCGCCGAGCCTACTGCCCTCGCGGCCACCGATGCGGGCGCAGACGGCGCACGCGCACAGGACGGCGCTCGCCGCGCCGCCACGCCAGCCGCCCAAGTGCCGCAGGCCGACCTGCCGGCCCGAAGCGCCGATGACGCCGATGCCGCCGCTGTGCGGCGCGCGGGCCGCAAGGACGACGTGCGGGCCGACGCTCAGGCGCCGACGCGCGCCGAGCCGGCCCAGTCGCGCGGCCGCAAGGCGCCGGTCAGCGCGCGCGACGACGCCGCGCCAACGCAAGGCACGGCTGCCGCGTCCACGCGCGTCAAGGCGAGCAGCATAGAGCGGCCGAACGGCGCGATCCGCAAGCTGTTCGTGCTCGACACCAATGTGCTGATGCACGATCCAACCTGCGTTTTCCGATTCGAGGAACACGACGTCTATCTGCCGATGATGACGTTGGAAGAACTCGACAACCACAAGAAGGGCATGTCGGAAGTCGCGCGTAATGCACGCCAGGTCAGCCGCACGCTCGATGCGCTGGTGGCGAACGCGAGCAGCGCCATGTCGACCGGCATTCCGCTATCGCGGCTGGGCAACCGCGAAGCGGCTGGCCGGCTGTACTTCCAGACCGAGCTGACCGATATCGAACCGGTGGTGGGTCTGCCCCAGGGCAAGGCGGACAACCAGATTCTCGGCGTGGTGCGCGCGATGCAGGCGCTGCAACCGAATCGCGAAGTCGTCCTGGTGTCGAAGGACATCAACATGCGCATCAAGGCGCATGCGCTCGGCTTGCCGGCCGAGGACTACTACAACGACCAGGTGCTCGAGGACAAAGACCTGCTCTACTCCGGCGTGCGCGCGCTGCCCCAGGACTTTTGGAGCAAGCACGCCAAGGGCATGGAGAGCTGGCAGGAGACGAGGACGGGCACCACGTTCTACCGCGTCACGGGCCCGCTATGCGCGTCGATGCTGGTCAATGAGTTCGTCTACCTCGAACCGCAGAACGGCGAGCCGCACTTCCATGCGGTGGTCCGTGAGATCAACGGCAAGACCGCGTTGTTGCAGACGCTGCGGGATTACGGTCATCACAAAAACAACGTCTGGGGGATTACCGCGCGCAACCGCGAGCAGAATTTCGCGTTGAACTTGTTGATGAACCCGGAAATCGACTTCGTCACGCTGCTCGGACAGGCCGGCACCGGCAAGACCTTGATGGCACTGGCCGCCGGCCTTGCGCAGGTGCTCGACGACAAGCGTTACAACGAGATCATCGTGACGCGCGCCACCGTGCCCGTGGGCGAGGATATCGGTTTCCTGCCAGGCACCGAAGAAGAGAAGATGCAGCCGTGGATGGGCGCTTTCGACGATAACCTCGAAGTCTTGCAGAAGACCGACGACGCGACCGGCGAATGGGGCCGCGCGGCGACCCAGGAGTTGATCCGCTCGCGCCTGAAGGTCAAGAGCATGAACTTCATGCGCGGTCGCACCTTCGTCGACAAGTACGTGATCATCGACGAGGCGCAGAACTTGACGCCGAAACAGATGAAGACGCTGGTGACGCGCGCGGGTCCGGGCACGAAGATGATTTGCCTGGGCAACATCGCGCAGATCGACACGCCCTATCTGACCGAAGGCAGTTCCGGGCTCACCTATGTGGTGGACCGCTTCAAGGGTTGGGGCCATAGCGGGCACGTGACGCTGGCGCGTGGCGAACGCTCGCGGCTCGCCGATTATGCGTCCGATGTGCTGTAGGCATCACGTCTGTACACCGGCCGCGCATCACGGTTTATTGCAGAAAGTTAAAGTTACTTCTGAAGATCGCTTGGCAGTACGGTAGCCGCGCACTATGATGCGGTCATCGTCATTGCGTCTTACCGCGCCGCCTGGCGGCGGCGCGGCCCCTCGCCCATGCGCCGTCTAGTTCCGCTGTTATGCTCCGTGGCCTTGCTCGCCGCGTGTTCCAGCACGCCTATGCGCTACCCGCCTGCCAGCGAGAGCGGCAACACGGCCGCCAATGGGACGCGCACCTACCCCGGTCTGCCACGCTTCGTCGATCACAGCATCGGGCAGGAGGAAGTATCGATCGAGGCAATGGGGCTCGTCGGCATACCCTATCGCTGGGGCGGCAATACGCCCGTTAGCGGCTTCGACTGCAGCGGATTGGTGCGCTATGTGGTCGCCCGGGCAGCCGGCGTCGACATGCCGCGCACGACTAGCGAAATGAGCACGCGCGGCACGCCGATCCAGCCGGACGAGATCGCGCCTGGCGATTTGATTTTCTTCAACACGACCGGTCGGCCGCATTCTCATGTCGGCATCTATGTCGGCAATATGCGCTTCGTCAACGCGCCGACCACGGGCGGCACGGTGCGGATCGACTATGTGTCGAATCCTTACTGGGCGAAGCACTTCGACGGCATCCGGCGCGTCGCGCCGGTGCGCGACACGCCGGCGCCGTTCGACGGTCCGACGATCCTTGCAGCGCCGGTGCCGGCGCCGACACCGGCGCCTCTCGCGCCGGTCACAGCAGCAGCCGCCACACAGCCGCAGGCCGGTATCGCGGCGCCTACGCCTGCGTTCGATGCGATCGACCAGGCGGCGGCGAACGGCTCCGCCGCCAGCAACGGCCATGAGCCTCAGCCGCCAACGTCGAGCGCCGTGCAGGCGCGCGCCGCGGCGGGCGGCGACGACCCGATCGCACGTTTCGCCGACGGCAACTTTTAAACGTCACGGCTGCATAACCCGCTGACACGCGCCGCTGACACGCAACGCTGTTGCACCGCCGCACCGTCGCACAGGCGAGTGCCCGGACGCAACCGTCCGGCCCGCTCCAGGCAGGCAGTTGACGACTCCTCGAACCCGACAGCCTCAAAACGGCGACGATTCGCAAGCTTTGCTATCGTTGCTGCATCGACACATGCCGCGCCGGATCGCGAACCTGCGACGCCCGCCGAGTCAACCGGGAGAATTCACATGGAGCTGGGGCTGCAAGACAAAGTTGTACTCGTCACGGGCGGAAGCAAGGGCATCGGCTTGGCATGCGCCCAGGCCTTCGCGCGCGAAGGCGCGAAAATCGCCATCGTCTCGCGCGACGCGGCGAACTTGGCGCGCGCCCGCGAATTGCTGACCGCCGAAGGGTTCCACGTCCATCTGGCGCGCGCCGACCTGCACCAGCCGCATGATGCCGAGGACGTCGTCGAAGAGACCTCGCAAGCGCTGGGTCCCATCGACGTGCTGATCAACTGCGCGGGCGCCGCGCGCCGCTACGACCCGAGCACGCTCGACGCCGCCGCGTACAAAGCGGCGATGGACGCGAAGTATTTTTCCTATGTCTACCCGCAGCAGGCGGTGCTCAAGCGCATGGCGGCCCGCGTGCTGGCCGCGCGGGCCGCGGACGCGTCCCCACCGGCCGGCGCGATTGTCAATGTAATCGGCATGGGCGGCAAGGTGGCTACCGATGTCCATATTGCGGGCGGTGCGGCTAATGCCGCGCTAATGCTGGCGACCGTGGGACTCGCGCGCCACTATGCGCGCTACGGGATACGCATCAACGCCATCAATCCAGGCGCGACGCTGACCGAGCGGCTCGAAGAAGCGTTAACGCTCGAAGCGCAGCGTACCGGAGTCGGCCGCGAGGAAGCGTTGGCGCTGGGCCAGCAGACGGTCCCGCTGGGGCGCTATGGCAAGCCGGAGGAAATCGCCGACGTCGCGCTCTTTCTGGCGAGCGCGCGCGCCAGCTACGTGACCGGCGCCATCGTGCCGATGGATGGCGGCGCGGCCGCGGTAATCTGAGCCTCGCCGAAATTTTTCGGTCCGATCAATCGTCGCCAAAGCGGTTTTGCGGGCCCGCGTAATTGTCGAACTTAGTGTGCTGACCGAGGAAAGTCAGCCGCACCGGACCGATCGGGCCATTGCGCTGCTTGCCGATAATAATCTCGGCGGTGCCCTTGTCCTGGCTGTCGGGGTTGTAAACTTCGTCGCGATAGATGAACAGGATCACGTCCGCATCCTGCTCGATGGCGCCCGATTCGCGCAAATCCGACATCACCGGACGCTTGTTGGGCCGCTGTTCGAGGCCGCGATTCAACTGCGACAGCGCGATCACCGGCACGTCGAGTTCTTTGGCGAGACTCTTCAGCGAGCGCGAGATTTCGGAGATTTCCGTGGCCCGATTCTCGCCCGTCGAGGAACCGCTCATCAACTGCAAGTAGTCGATGATGATCAGCCCGAGCTTGCCGCACTGGCGCGACAGGCGCCGCGCCCGCGAGCGAAGCTCCATCGGATTCAAGCCGCCGGTCTCGTCGATGAAGATTTGCGCCTCGCTCATTTTCTGCACGGCGTGCGTGAGCTTGGGCCAATCCTCGTCGGTCAGGCGTCCGGTGCGCATGCGGTGCTGATCGAGGCGTCCAATCGAGCCGAGCATCCGCATGACCAACTGCGTGCCCGGCATTTCCATCGAAAATACCGCGACCGGCAAGCCGTACTCGACCGCGACATATTCGCCGACGTTCATCGAGAACGCGGTCTTGCCCATCGAGGGCCGGCCGGCGACGATGATCAACTCGCCTCCGTGCATGCCGGATGTCATGCGGTCGAGGTCGACGAAGCCCGTCGGCGTACCGGTCACATCGCTCGGATTCGCTGTGTGGTAGAGCGTGTCGATACGTTCCACCACCTCGGTCAGCAACGGCCCGATCTCGAGAAAGCCCTGCGTGTTACGCGCCCCCTCTTCGGCAATCGCGAACACCTTCGATTCCGCCTCGTCGAGCAACTGGCGGACTTCCTTGCCCTGCGGATTGAACGCGTCGCCGGCAATTTCATCGGCCGCCGTGACCAGCTTGCGCAGCACCGCCCGGTCGCGCACGATTTCCGCATAACGGCGGATGTTCGCGGCGCTCGGCGTATTCTGCGCGAGCGCGTTCAGGTACGCCAAACCACCGACATCGTCAGCCTTGCCGGCGCTCGTCAGCGATTCGAACACGGTAATCACGTCGGCCGGCCGCGTCGCAGCGATCAATTTGCCGATATGCTCGAAGATCAGCCGATGATCGAAGCGGTAGAAGTCGCGCGGACTGATGAAGTCCGCGATGCGGTCCCATGCGCCGTTGTCCAGGAGCAGGCCGCCGAGCACCGACTGCTCGGCTTCAATCGAATGCGGCGGAACCTTCAGCGATTCGATTTGGGGATCTTTGTTCGGAGCGTTCATGGAGACGGATTATCGGTCATTCGGCATAGCCCGAACAGCCAAAAAAGACCCGGCACGTGACGAAGATCCCAAGAAAAAATGCCGTCGCACCCCGCGCACCAACAAAAAAGCAGGAAACGGCATACACCGTTTCCTGCTTTTTATCCCTGCGCGTCACCGCCCATGCCAGGCACACCGCGCGACGCCACACTGTGTTTCAGGAGGCGGCGCCGTGAAACGCCCGGCCCGGGCGCGCAACCAGAGCAAATTTTTACGCGTGTTCGCCCAGCACCGACACCGTGACGTCAGCCACCACGTCCGTGTGCAGGACAACCTGCGCCGGATGATCGCCCACGATCTTCAGCGGGCCTTCCGGCAGGCGCACTTGCGCTTTTTCGACGACAAAGCCCTGAGCCTTCAGCGCTTCGGCGATGTCGGCGTTCGTCACCGAGCCGAACAGCCGGCCGTCGACGCCAGCCTTTTGCGAGATCTGCACGGTCAGGCCGGTCAGCTTTTCGCCTTGCGCTTGAGCCGCCGCCAGCTTTTCGCCGGCTGCCTTTTCCAAGTCCGCACGGCGCACTTCGAATTCGGCGATCGCGTCCTTCGTGGCGCGGCGCGCCTTGCGTTGCGGAATCAGGAAATTGCGTGCGTAACCGTCTTTGACCCGCACGATATCGCCCAGATTGCCGAGGTTGACGACTTTTTCCAACAGAATAACTTGCATTCGAATTCTCCTTGCGTCGCCGCGCTTAGGCCTTGTGCAGGTCGGTGTACGGCAGCAGCGCGAGGAAACGTGCGCGCTTGATCGCCGTGTCGAGCTGACGTTGATAGTGAGCCTTGGTGCCGGTCAGGCGCGCCGGCGTGATCTTGCCGTTTTCGCCGATGAAGTCCTTCAGCGTGTCGAGATCCTTGTAGTCGATCGATTCGACGTTGGCTGCCGTGAAACGGCAGAACTTCTTGCGCTTGAACAGCGGGTTTTGTTGCTGACGGCGCTTGTCGAATTTCTTGCCAGTGGGACGGGGCATGATTCAGTCCTTTCCAATGTCCTGCAAATCTGTGATGTGAAAGACCAGGGTTCGCGCGTTGCGGCTTTTCTTGGCGAGAAAGCCCGTGAAGTGCGCCGGCGCGCCGAATTCGCATGCGGCCAGCCTGCCACTCACCTCGCCTGCCGCGAGCGCCGCGATCGTCAACTCCACCTGCCGCGGCACGCCCGCCTCGGCGACTTCCGACTGATGCTGCAATACGCAGTTGACAATCGGGACGCCGGCCGGCGTGTAACGCATCGGTTCACGCTCGACGACGCTGGCGACGAGTTGCAGTCGATTCACGGCTTCGCTGCGGATGAGAGCACGCGGCGCGTACGATCTAACGCCAATTCTTGACCCTGATGCTCGCTTACTCGCTTCGTTACGCTTGCGCTTCGGAAGGCTGCGTGGTCGCGGCCTTCTTCGCTTCTTCGCGCTGCACTTCCTTCATCATCGGCGACGGGCCGGTCTCGGCCTTCTTCAGCTTGACGATCAGGTGACGCAGCACGGCGTCGTTGAACTTGAACGCGTGTTCGAGTTCATCCAGCGTAGTCTGGTCGCACTCGATGTTCATGCAGACGTAGTGCGCCTTCGCGAGCTTTTCGATCATGTAGGCCAGTTGGCGGCGGCCCCAGTCCTCGACACGATGGATCTGACCACCGTGGCCCGTAATGGTCGACTTGTACTTCTCGATCATCGCGGGCACTTGCTCGCTCTGATCGGGATGCACAATAAATACGATTTCATAATGACGCATACACACTCCTTATGGATTAAAGCCACCCGGGCGTCGAACCGGTGCGGCAAGCGAGAAGCCCGAAAGTATACCGCGAGCGGGAAGCGGGCGCAATGACGGCGCTACGTCGGCCTTGGCGCCCCCGAACTACCGTCTCCAGTAATCGGGTTCCGCGTACACCGTTTTCAGGTAGTCGATGAAATAACGCACCTTGGCGGGGACATAGCGTTGCTGCGGATACACCGCGAGGATGTCGTAGTCCGGCAACGCGTATTCGTCGAGCACCGTTTCGAGCTCGCCGCGTTCGAGTTGCTGCGCGACTTCCCACGACGAGCGCCAGCCCAGGCCGCGTCCTTCCGAGGTCCAACGGTGCAGCAGTTCGCCGTCGTTGCAGTCGAGCGTACCGCCGACCCGCATCGTCACGATCTTGCCGTTGCGCTGGAAGAACCAGCCGCGGTTCTGGCCGCCCTGCAGGTTGAACGCGAGGCAGTTGTGCTGCTGCAGGTCCTCGAGTGTATGCGGTCGCCCATATCGCGCGAAATACTCGGGCGTGCCGCACACCACGCGCCGATTACTCGCCAGTTTCACCGCGACGAAACTCGGATCGACCGCGCCGCCAATACGAATGGACATGTCATAGCCTTCCCGGACCAAATCGACGACTCGGTCGGTCAGGCTAAAGGACACACGCAGTTCCGGTTTGTCGGCGAGGTACGCGGGCGCCAGCGGTGCGACATGCTTGCGGCCGAAAGCCGCCGGCGCGGACACGATCAGGTGCCCGCTGACCGAGCGCCGGCCCACCGCCATTTCGTTCTCAGCCTGGTCCCATTCGAACAGCAGACCGCGGCAGCGCTCCAAGAATGCGCTACCCTCCTCACTGAGCACCAACCGTCGCGTTGACCGGTACATCAGCTTGACGCCGAGCCGTTTCTCGAGCGCGTCGATGCGGCGGCCCAGAATCACCGGCGATACCGCTTCCTCGAGCGCCGCGGCGGCCAGGCTGCCTGCGTCCGCCACCCGAACGAAGGTCTCGATTTGCTTGAATCGGTCCATTTGCTTACTGCCTCGTCGCTATCCGGGCCTTGTTGTACAGGTCGCTAGGCCCCCTGTTCCCGGAGCCTCGTCCTATCGTCATTCGATACTTTTTGTTGCGAAAAACGCGACCACTACTGATCTTATCAAACCTTTGGTGACGTACTAAAGTGCCTCATCAACTTCACGTCATTAGGAGACGCGAGATGGCAAAGATGAAAGCCGTCGATGCAGCCGTGCTGGTGCTCGAAAAAGAAGGGATCGATATGGCGTTCGGCGTGCCCGGCGCGGCGATCAACCCGTTTTACGCCGCGTTGAAGCGCAATGGCACGATCGGCCACGTCCTGGCCCGTCACGTCGAAGGCGCCTCGCATATGGCCGAAGGCTATACGCGCGCCGCGGCCGGCAATATCGGCGTGTGCATCGGCACGTCCGGCCCGGCCGGCACCGACATGATCACCGGTCTCTACTCTGCGCAGGCCGACTCGATTCCGATTCTCGCGATTACCGGCCAGGCGCCGCGTGCGCGTTTGTACAAGGAAGATTTCCAGGCCGTCGACATCGAGTCGATCGCCAAGCCGGTCACCAAGTGGGCGGTCACCGTGCGCGAGCCGGCGCTGGTGCCGCGCGTGTTCCAGCAGGCTTTCCATCTGATGCGCTCCGGCCGTCCCGGCCCGGTGCTGATCGACCTGCCCATCGACGTGCAGATGTCCGACATCGAATTCGACATCGACACCTACGAGCCGCTGCCGGTCTACAAGCCCGCCGCAAGCCGCGCGCAGATCGAAAAAGCGCTGACGATGCTCAATGAAGCCGACAAGCCCCTGATCGTATCGGGCGGCGGCGTTATCAACGCGGACGCCTCCGCGCTGCTGACCCAGTTCGCCGAGATCGTCGGCGTGCCGGTGATCCCGACGCTGATGGGCTGGGGCACGATCGCCGACGACCATCCGCTGATGGCCGGCATGTGCGGTCTGCAGACCTCGCACCGCTATGGCAACGCGACCGTGCTGGCGTCCGACTTCGTGCTCGGCATCGGCAACCGCTGGGCCAATCGCCATACAGGCAGCGTCGAAACCTACACCAAGGGCCGTCGCTTTGTGCACGTGGACATCGAACCGACGCAAATCGGTCGCGTGTTCGGGCCCGATCTGGGCATCGCATCCGACGCGAAACTGGCGCTGCAACTGTTCGTCGAAGTGGCCAGCGAATGGAAGCAAGCCGGCAAGCTGAAGGACCGCAGCGAGTGGGTCGGCGAATGCCAGTTGCGCAAGCGCACGATGCAGCGCAAGACGCACTTCGACAACGTGCCGATCAAGCCGCAGCGTGTCTACGAAGAAATGAACCGCGCCTTCGGCCGCGACACGCGCTACATCAGCACCATCGGCCTGTCGCAAATCGCCGCCGCACAGTTCCTGCACGTCTACGAGCCGCGCAACTGGATCAACTGCGGCCAAGCCGGCCCGCTCGGCTGGACCATCCCGGCCGCC
>Ga0310811_10003745_pt1 | contig 19177 bp, 14 predicted proteins | sample YCmetagenome_FD_207642 | JGI IMG/M metagenome (GOLD analysis project Ga0310811, IMG submission 207642) | Soil microbial communities from experimental microcosm in Duke University, North Carolina, United States - YC | ecosystem: Engineered > Artificial ecosystem > Soil microcosm > Unclassified ...
CGATGGCGGTGGTGCTCGCCGAATATCGGCGTGCGCCTATGCCGGAACCGTTCGCCGTTCAACTCGTGCATCGCCTTCACGACCAGGACGCCGCGATCAGTCCGGCATTGGCGTGGCTAACTCAGTGTCTCGCCGCGCAAGGAACGACGGCCGATGCGGCTGTTCGCGACGAGCACCAGCGTCAGGGCGCGGACACCGTGACGATCCGGAACATCATCACCAGCCTACGCGTGATCTCCGACGTCGATTGGGCGGAGTTGTTCGAGCGCCTCAGCGTCGTCGATGACGAGCTTGGGACCAAAACTGATTTTCGAGCAATGGATTTTCAGACACGCAATCTTTATCGCAGCGCGGTGGAGCAGTTATCACGAGGTTCCGGACGTTCGGAGATCGACGTCGCGCGCAACGCCGCTGCCGCAGCACAACGGGCCGCCTCCGCTGGCGGTAAGGAGCACACGCGTCGCGGCGATCCTGGATATTACCTGATCTCCGGGGGCCGCCCGGCATTCGAAGCGGCGATCGGCTTTCGACCGCCACCGCGCGCATGGCTTGCCCATCTCAGTCGGGCACTCGGAATAGGTGGTTACGTCACAGCGGGCGCGGTGGTCTCCGGGATGATCCTTCTCCTGCCGCTACTGGCACTGGCGCACCTCGGGATCGAAGGCAATTGGCTGGTCCTGCTCGGCACCCTAGGGGCGATTCCGGCGATCGATGCGGCTGTCGCTCTGGTCAACCGAAGTGTCATGCGGCGCTTCGACGCGACGCGCCTACCGGCATTGGCGCTTCGTGATGGCGTTCCCGCGGATCTCCGTACGCTTATCGCCGTGCCGACGCTTTTGACCACGCGAGAGGACATCAAAAAGCAGGTTGAGCGCCTCGAAATCCATCACCTGGCCAGCCCCGAGGGCGACTTGCACTTCGCCTTGCTTTCCGACTGGATCGACGCCGCAACCGAGCATTCTGACGGCGACGAGGCTCTCGTCGCGGCGGCGGCGGACGGGATCGCGCGCCTCAACCACCGCTACGGACCGGCGGCCGGCGGCCAGCGTTTTCTCCTCCTCCACCGGCGCCGTGTGTGGAACAAAGGCGAAGCGCGGTGGATAGGTTGGGAACGCAAGCGCGGCAAACTGCACGAGTTGAACCGGCTGCTGCGCGGCGCAACCGACACCAATTTCATCGACACCGGCGACGGCCTTATTCCTCCGGCCGGTGTTCGCTACGTGATCACGCTCGACGCCGATACCCGACTTCCGCGAGATACGGTGCGACGCCTAATCGGCAAGATGGCGCATCCGCTCAACCGACCCCACTTCGACGCGGCGGTAGAACGAGTTGTCGAAGGATATGCGGTGCTTCAGCCCCGGGTCACACCATCATTGCCGGTGGGCCGCGAGGGATCGCTTTTCCAGCGCATCTTCTCCAGCATGGGCGGCATCGACCCTTACGCCGCGGCGGCGTCCGACGTGTATCAGGATTTGTTCGGTGAGGGTTCGTACACTGGCAAGGGAATCTACGACATCGACGCGTTCGAGGCGTCGCTCGCCGGACGGGTGCCCGACTCGACGCTGCTGAGCCACGATTTGTTCGAGGGCATCTTCGCCCGGGCGGGTTTAGCCTCGGATATCGAGGTGGTCGAAGAATTTCCCGCCCGCTACGACGTTGCCGCCCTCCGACAGCATCGTTGGGCGCGTGGCGACTGGCAGCTGCTTCCCTGGATCTTGGGCAGACCGACGTTCGCTCGTGCCGGGCACGTCCATGGCGGCACGCCCGCGATCGGCCGTTTTAAGATGATCGACAACCTGCGGCGGAGCGTGTCGGCACCGCTTGCCATCCTTGCTCTATTCGTCGGTTGGGCGTTGCCACTCGACGCCGCGCTCGTGTGGACCGGGTTCGTGCTGGCGACAATGGTAACGCCGATTCTCACCCCTCTCGTCGGCGCGGTCGTACCTAGCCGTCGCGGTATCTCGCTCGGTAGCCACGTGCGCGCGCTCGGGGACGATATCCGCCTTGCGCTGACATTGTCGGCGCTCATCATAATCTTTCTCGCCCACCAGGCTTGGTTAATGGGCGATGCCATCGCGCGGACCGTGTTTCGTCTGTACTTCACCCGTCGCCATCTCCTGGAATGGGTACCCGCGGCCCAGGCAACGATGAGCTCGCGCCTCGACTTCGGCGGCTTTTATCGGCGAATGGCGGGGGCGGTGGTCATCGGCATCCTCGGGGTAGTCGTCGCCAAGCTGTCGCCGCATGGAACATGGCCGCTGGCGGCAACGTTCGCTGCGCTGTGGATCTCGTCGCCCGCCATTGCGCGCTGGACCAGCATGGCCCCCGTCGATGCCGGCCGGCTAGCGGTATCCGACGAAGATGCGTACGCGCTGCGGCTGATCGCGCGACGGACCTGGCGGTTTTTCGAGACCTTCGTCACAGCGGCCGATCACATGCTGCCGCCGGACAATTTCCAGGACGATCCGGAACCCATCCTGGCCCACCGCTCCTCTCCGACAAATTTCGGGCTTTATCTTCTCTCGGTGGTGACCGCCCGTGACTTCGGATGGACTGGGACTATACATGCAATCGAGCGGTTGGAGGCCACGCTCGCGACCCTGGACGGGCTCGCCCGCTATCGCGGTCACTTCTACAATTGGTACGACACGCACGATTTGCGACCGCTCGATCCTCGGTATATTTCGTCGGTCGACAGCGGCAATCTCGCCGGCCATCTGATCACCCTTGCCAATGCTTGTCGGGATTGGCGTAGCGCGCAGCCCGCAAACGCGCGGCGCTTGGCGGGCATTGCGGACGCTGTTGATCTCGCCCATCAAGAAGCAGATCGCTTGCACGACGACCGGCAAATTCAGACGCCAACGTGGAACGAGCTTTCCGTCGCCCTCGGTGCCCTGGCAGCGAGCTTGCGCAGTCCTATCGACGGCGAGGACATGGCCGACCGGCTCGCCGGGCTTGCGGCTCAAGCCGAAACGATCGTGGACATTGCCCGTGCGTTCGCTGCCGAGCACGGGGATGCCACCTGCAAGGACTTACTTTTCTGGGCGGAGGCAAGCCGCAACGCCATTGCGAGTCACCGCCATGATTTCGATGCGCAAAGCGACGCGCCAATTGCTGCCGAGGATCGCCTCTCCGCGCTCGAAAATCGAGCTCGGTCCATGGCCGTGGCTATGGACTTCGCCTTTCTGCTCGACGATGACCGTAAGTTGCTGGCGATCGGCTACTCGGTGTCAGACGCCGCGCTGGATCCGAACTGTTACGATCTACTGGCCTCCGAAGCGCGGCTCGCGAGCTTCGTAGCCATTGCCAAGGGCGACGTGCCGGCGCGCCATTGGTTCCGCCTCGGCCGTGCCGTGACGCCCGTTCACCGTAGCGCTGCGCTGGTCTCCTGGTCGGGATCGATGTTTGAGTATCTCATGCCGTCGCTCATCATGCGGGCACCGGCACAAAGCCTTCTCGGACGAACGAGCCGCCTCGTGGTCGAGCGCCAAATTAGCTATGGGGCCACGCTCGCGACGCCATGGGGCATCTCCGAATCTGCCTATAACGTCCGCGATCTGGAATTCACCTACCAGTATTCGAGCTTCGGTGTTCCCAGTCTGGGCTTGAAGCGGGGGCTGGGGGAGAATGCCGTGATTGCTCCTTATGCGACGGCGCTCGCGGCCATGGTTGATCCTGAGGCCGCGGCACGAAACTTCAAGGCGTTAGCCCGTGAAGGCGCGCTGGGGCGCTACGGCTTCTATGAAGCGCTCGATTACACACCGATCCGCGTGCCGAAGCACCAGTCGGTCGCCGTTGTGCGTGCGTTCATGGCCCATCATCAGGGAATGACGATCGTAGCAATCGCAGACGCCTTGCTGAAAGGCGTCATGCGAGCCCGGTTCCATGCGGAACCCATCGTGCAGGCGACGGAGCTGCTTCTTCACGAGCGAACGCCGCGCGACGTTGCCGTCATACGTCCGTGGGCAGCGGAATCGCGATCCGCGGCGAAGATCCGCGAGATCCAATCTCCCGGCGGTCGACGGCTGACCACAGCGCACGGCGCAACACCCGCGACCCACTTGCTCTCCAACGGCCGTTACAACGTCATGCTCACGGCGGCCGGCTCGGGCTACAGCCGCTGGCGGAATCTTGCGGTAACCCGCTGGCGCGAAGACGCGACCTGTGACGACTGGGGCTCCTATGTGTTCCTGCGCGACATCCGCAGTGACGACGTGTGGTCGACCGGCTTTCAGCCGAGCGGTGCCGAACCCGACGTCTACGAGGTAACCTTCAATGAGGATCGAGCAGAAATCCTGAGACGCGACGGAACTATCACAACAACGACGGAAATTCTGGTCTCGTCCGAAGATGACGCCGAGGTACGCCGGGTCTCCATCTCAAATTGCGGCAGTGAGGTACGTGAAATCGAGGTGACGTCCTACGCCGAGTTGGTGTTGGCGTCGCCGGCGAGCGATGCCGCGCATCCTGCCTTTTCGAAGCTCTTTGTCGAGACGGAATATCTCGCAGACGTCGGAGCCATTCTGGCGACACGCCGTCGCCGCGCGCCGACCGAGCCCGAAATATGGGCTGCACATCTCTCGGTCCTCGACGGCGAGGCCGTGGGCAAAATAGAGATCGAGACCGATCGGGCGCGGTTCCTCGGCCGCGGCTGCGGTATCCGCGCGCCCGGCGTCATGCGTGAGGGACGGCCACTTTCGAATAGGGTTGGCACCGTGCTCGATCCGATCTTTGCCATCCGCCGGCGCGTGCGAATCGCTCCCGGCGCAGTCGCGCATATTGCTTTCTGGACAATGGTCGCGTCGTCGCGGCAGGCGGTATGCGATCTGGTTGACAAGCATCGCGACAGCACCGCAGTCGAACGCGCAGCGACCTTGGCCTGGACGCAGGCGCAGGTACAACTCTATCACTTTGGAATCGACTCCGGAAAGGCTGCCCTGTTCCAGAGACTCGCTGGCCACCTCGTCTATGCTACGCCGGCGTTACGCCCATCCTCCGATACGATCCGGCGCGGCGGGCGCGGCGGGCAGCCGGGCTTGTGGGGACTCAGCATCTCCGGGGATTTGCCGATACTTCTGCTGAGGATTTCCGACACAGAGGATTTCGATCTCGCGCGCACTTTGTCGCAAGCCCACAAGTATTGGCGAATGAAGCAGTTCCCGGTTGATCTGGTGATCCTCAACGAACGGGCATCGTCCTACGTGCAAGACCTTCAGATCGCGCTCGAAACTCTGATTCGGGAGAGTAAGTCGCCCGAACAACATGGAGACGACGCCCCGGCCGGTGGCATTTTCGTCGTGCGCTCGGATCTTCTGGCGGCGGAGACACGGGCCCTTCTCCTGTCCGCGGCACGAGTCGTACTGGTCGGCCAGCGGGGCCGCCTCAGCGATCAACTCGATCGCGCCAGTGAGTCCGATGCCAATAAGACGAATCCGCCGCGACGACTGTCACCAGTGCCCGCGGCGCCGGCAACTCTAGCGCCGCCGACGCTCGAGTTCTTCAACGGATTCGGCGGGTTCGCCGACCAAGGGCGCGAATATGTGACAATCCTCGGGCCCAGCCGCGCGACCCCTGCACCGTGGATAAATGTCGTGGCCAACCCTACGTTCGGCTTTCAGGTTGCGGCCGAGGGCAGCGGCTACTCCTGGTCTGTCAACAGCCGCGAGCGCCAGCTGACACCATGGTCGAACGATCCGGTGACCGATCGGCCCGGCGAGGCGATTTATTTGCGCGACGACGACAGCGGCGAGGTATGGACCCCGACAGCGTCCCCGATCCGCGACGAGTCAGGCACCTATATCGCCCACCATGGGCGCGGCTACTGCCGTTTCGAGCATGAGGCTCACGGCATTGCCGCCGACCTTCTCCAGTACGTGCCGCTCGACGACCCGATCAAGATCTCTCGCCTCACGCTCCGCAACACCTCCAGTCGACCGCGGCATATCTCCATTGTCGCCTATGCCGAATGGGTGCTTGGACCGTCACGCAGTGCCGCAGCTCCATTCGTCGTCACGGAGATCGATTCGGAGAGTGGCGCCATGTTTGCCCGTAATGAATGGGTTCCGGCTTTTGCCTCGCGGGTCGCCTTCGCCGATCTCCGGGGTAGTCAGACCGACTGGACCGGCGATCGGCGGGAGTTCATCGGCCGGAACGGGACGTTGACGAGTCCCGCGGCGCTTCAGACTGGCGCCCCCCTCTCCAATACCGTCGGCGCCGGACTTGATCCGTGCGGCGCGCTGCGTACAACGGTTACTCTGCAGCCGAATGGCGCGACGGAGATCATCTTCTTCCTGGGTGAAGCGGCAAGCCCGGCCGAGGCGCGGCGTTTGCTCGCGCGCTACCGAACGGCCGACCTCGACGGCGTGCGCGCGAAAGTCGACCGATACTGGGATGCGACGTTGGGCGCCGTGCAGGTCAGGACACCAGAACGGTCGATGGACATTATGCTCAACGGCTGGCTGCTCTACCAAACGCTGGCGTGCCGCGTCTGGGCTCGCTCCGCATTCTATCAGTCGAGCGGAGCCTACGGGTTCCGCGATCAATTGCAGGATGGCATGGCGCTTGTGACCTCACAGCCGGCGATGGTGCGTGAGCACTTGCTGCGCGCCGCGGCGCGGCAGTTCACCGAAGGTGACGTCCAGCATTGGTGGCGTCCGCACTCCGGCGAGGGCGTCCGCACGCGCATAGCCGATGACCGCGCGTGGCTCGCCTATGTCGTTGCACACTATGTTCGAGCGACCGGAGATGCTGCCGTTCTGGACGAGCCGGTTCCCTTCCTCGAAGGGCAAAGGCTGCAAGCGGACGAACACGACAGCTACTTCCAGCCGACGATTTCCGACACGACCGCTACGCTGTTCGCGCACTGCGCACTCGCGCTGGACCGAAGTCTCGCTGTCGGCCTCCATGGCCTTCCGCTCATGGGCACCGGCGACTGGAACGACGGCATGAACCGCGTCGGCGAGCATGGCCGCGGCGAAAGCGTCTGGCTCGCCTGGCTTCTGCACGCGGCGCTGGTCGCGTTCGCGCCGTTCGCCGACGCGCGACACGAACCGGCGCGCGCTGAGAAATGGCGAGCGCACGCGAGCGCTTTGCAGGGCGCGGTCGAGCGTGAGGCATGGGATGGCGACTGGTACCGGCGCGCGTATTTCGACGACGGCGCACCGCTCGGCTCGGCAATGAGCGACGAGTGCCGGATCGATTCCATCGCCCAGTCCTGGGCCGCAATCTCGGGCGCGGCGCAGCCCGAGCGGGCGAGCCAGGCGATGGCGGCAGTCGGGCGGGAGCTGATCCGTACGGATGACGGGCTGGCACTACTGTTTACGCCGCCGTTCAATCAAACGCCGCTCGATCCCGGCTACATCAAGGGTTATCCGCCCGGCATCCGCGAGAACGGGAGCCAATACACGCACGCCGCCGCCTGGTCGGTGATGGCGTACGCGGCGCTCGGGGAGGGCGATAAGGCGGCCGAGCTGTTCTCGCTCATCAACCCCATCAATCATGCCCGCACGCGGACGGATATCTATCGTTACAAGGTGGAGCCATACGTCATCGCTGCCGATGTCTACGCCGCTCGACCCCATGTGGGCCGCGGAGGCTGGACCTGGTATACGGGCTCAGCCGGCTGGATGCAGAGGGCCGGCGTGGAGAGCATTCTGGGGCTGCTTATCGAAGGCGAGCACTTCCGTCTCGATCCGTGCATTCCCACCGCCTGGCCCGGCTTCGAGATCACGTTCTGTCACGGCTCCGCGCGCTACGAGATCACGGTCACGAACCCCGACGGCGTCTGCCGCGGGGTTGTTGCGGCTTCTTGGGACGGAAAAGAAATCACCGAACTGCCATTGCGGCTTCCATTGCTCAACGACGGAGCGATCCACCGTCTTGAGGTGAGGCTCGGACAGGCCGCGCGCTCGGAGGTCCTCTCCTAGCCCTGAGCTCATCCATTTTGCCTCACCAGCCTTCGTACATGTGAGATTCATTTCAGGTGGTTCCTTCTCAGCCCGAGGTCCAACCTGTCGAGTGCGTCGGGGCCGATCTGCACCATAATGGTGCCTAATTAGGTGCCAATTCATCATGGCGCCCATTCAATCAAGACGAGCGCACCGGGCGTGCCGCTGGCGATCAAAGGGAATGAGCGCAGAGTTCACGACATGCCCCGTTACGTGATAGCCGACCCAGACGAACGATGCGCTTGGCCGCTCTTTGGAACGGACCCGCGCGTCGCCGATGCACGGCATGACGAACGCGAGGTCCGGTTCGTCTAGGAAGGCCATCGCCAGCACGATGTAGCTGACCACCGGATCGGTGATGGGCTCCGGATTCCGGATATGGCGGATTCCCTCGTACACCGACACACCGGCGCCGAGCGCGAACACGAGAAGGGCGACGATGAAACTCCAGAAGTAGAGTTCGCGGCCGTAACCGAGAGGGTACTCGGCATCGGCGCGTTGCGCCGACCGCCGCAGGCCATACAGGAGCAGCACCTCGTTGAGGGTATCGACCAGCGAGTGAACGCTTTCGCTCAGCATCGCCGAGCTTCCGGTCCACGCAGCGGCGGCGAGTTTCGCTGCCGCGACCAGGAGATTTCCGACCAGGGCCGCATTGACGGCCTGCCGCGATGAGGGTGTCGCCGCCACGAATCGCTCCGTTCGATAGGTCGGTTTGCACGCGGATGTCTGCGTGCGAGCAAATAACGCGCGTGGGCGGACATTGCACCGCGCCGCGAGCCGGGGGACCTGATGATGATGGGAGCGCGGGGGGTTAGACCGATGCCAGCCGGGTGAAGCGTGGCTCGCCCCAGTCGTATCGCCAGCGATCGTGGCGATACCCCGAGATCAAGGCGGCGGTCTCGACGGGGATGTCGAAGATGTAATCGACACCAACGAGAAATCTGGCGTCGATGGGCCTCTCGTCCTGTTCTTCAGGTGATTGCGGATGTCATCGAAACCGGGCGGTGGCGATCCTGAAATCGACAGGTCGCGAAGGTCCTTTTCGCAATCATGATGCACGCTCCAGAGCTCGCGGCCATTCTCGTAGCAGAAGGCGCCGCTCGTCATGGTTTCCTCGTGCGCCCGGCAGGCGACGAGCCGGCAATCGGCCGACAGGAACGCGAGTCGCTTCGGCGATACGAATTCGGAGTCGTTGGCGAACAGAACGAACCAGCCGGTCGGTAGCTCGGCGCCGCAGAAGGGCGACTCGTACGCCGGATCTTCCTCGCCGGAGTCACGGAAACCGGCCTTGTCCAGCAGGTCCGCCTTGCCGCGGCTCTCCACGGCAATCCACGAAATATCGAATCCCAACGCAGCCTCCTGTCGGTGACTGGGCCGAATCCTATTCTGACAGAACGTCGCCGCGGTGGGGCGATCCCTCGATTGTCCGGTCTGCGTAAAACTCGACGAAAAAGCGGACCGCCCCGATCGGCTGCACCTCATGCACCTGCTGGGGACGAACGACGCCCGGACTGCCCGGCGTCAGAACGGATTCGCTTGGCGGTTCGGCGATGCGATAGCGCAGTTGCCCCTCGAGAACCTGGATCAGCGCCCACACGCCGGGCTTCGTGCTGTGATCACGCAGAAGCCCGGCGGGCAGGGTGTTTTCATCGAAGACCGGCGTCCGCTTATAGGCGACGAGCCCATCGGGCAGACCGCCGTTCATGTCATGCGACCTTCCGGCAGGGGCCATGATCCTGGCGGTCGGCCGGCACGGATCCCGCCAGTTCATCGGCGAAACGATGGTTCACATCCCGGTGGTGGGCTTCATCGCTGCGCACGGCGACGATCACATCGCGAAGGGTCGCGGTGTCAGGCAGCTCCCAGTAGCGCCGAGCCAGTGCCGGCGCCGGAACGTTCGCGTGCCGGCCGGCGTCGATCTCGGCCAGGTACTGAGTGTAGCTGATCACCGCCTCCTCCTCGAAATAACCGACGACACGATGGGCTGTCTTCGGAGAGACGAGGTAAAGGAGGAAGAAGAAGTTGTAGAACGCGCCTTGCACCAGCAGGACGAGAGCGCGTTCAAGTACGTTCGGCTGCGCGATGCTGATGAATGTCATCAGATGCATGCGCTCATTCTCGGCCTCGTCGAGAAGCGTCCGTATCCAGCCGCGGTCGTCGCTCATGCGGCGCAGACATTTGAGATGGTTGAGCGTGCCGCCAACCATGCCGGGCACGGCCGCCACGGTCTCGAGCACGATGGCGCGGTGCCCGTAGCGCTTCGCGAAGAAACGATCGGCGACAAAGCGCAACACCTTCACGAGGCCAAACGCAAAGCGGTCCGAGGCATCCTTTGGCGTCTGCCGGGTGTTCAGGTCGACAAGCTTGGGTGCGGTCATGGCCGGGCTCTCCAGGTTGGGAAGTGCCGTTATCAAGGCATTTCCGTATCCACTCATGGCTTGAATTCTCGGCCACAAAAGATGTATAAAAAATGCATGTTTATGCAATCGAGCCATGCTCCTGGCGAGGTGCGACTGACGGTCGCAGCCTGTAAACTGCGGCCGCATCATGCGACCGGTGGGTGAATGGTCGTGATGGCGCCAATCATGGGCCGAGTCATGGCGGAGAGAGGACGATCATGGATCTGGTGATTGCGCGGGCGTTGCATGTCCTGGCGGTGGTCATCTGGATCGGCGGAGTCGCGATGGCGACGACGGTGGTTCTGCCGGCCGCGCGCCGTGGTGACCTCGGGCCCGACCGCCTGAAGGCGTTCCAGGCGATCGAGCGGCGATTCGTCTGGCAGGCGCGTACGGCGGTCGTCATCGTTGGACTGACCGGACTTTACATGGTGGCGCAACTCGATCTCTGGAGCCGGTTTCAGTCGCTGGATTTCTGGTGGATGCACGCCATGGTCTGCGTCTGGCTTCTGTTCGCGTTCTTTCTGTTCGTCGCCGAGCCGCTCATCGTGCATCGCTATCTTCACAAGTGGGCGGCATCGGCGCCGGACGTTGCCCTCGCGCGGATGCATCGGGCGCACTGGGTGTTGCTTGTCCTCGTTCTCATTACGGTCTTCGGCGCGGTCGCCGGCAGCCATGGTTGGTCCATCTTCTGATGTGACGACCGCGAGTCCTGGATTCAGATAAGCGCCGAGTGCCTGTATCCCATTCGGTGAGAACGTCCTGAAAATCAGGCGCGCCTCTGCATCGCCACTTGAGGAATCAATCCGGTCTTGCGGCAAAGAGTTTTTGCGTGTCGGCGCGAGGGGTCTGCGGCGCGAGCACATCGAATGTTCCATCGCGGCGCAATGCCCGGCCGATCTTCTGCACGAAGGCGAGGACTGCCAACGCCGGCCCGGAGGCGGTGCTCACCCGCGCGACGCCGATCTTTTCCAGGGTCGCGATCGGGGGCATGCCGTTGCGGCCGACGACGTTGATGGGGGCCTTAAGGGCAGTAACGAGATTCGCGATCACGTTCAGGTCGCTGAGCCCGATGGGAAACACGCAATCGGCGCCGGCGGCCAGATAAGCCCTGGCGCGTCGAAGGGTCTCCTCAAAACGGCTCGTCTCCTCGCCGATGTGCTTCTGGTAGACATCGACCCGCGCGTTGATCACGACCGGTACGCCCAGGGTGTTGGCCCGATCGCGCGCCGCACGGATGCGATCGACGGCGTCCTCCAGACGGCGAATAGGATGATCGTGATCGGACCTGCCGTCCTCCAGGTTGATCCCGACGGCGCCGGCCCGGATGATGTCCTCGACGTTGTCGGCGAGTTGATCGAGTGAATCGCTGTAGCCGCCCTCGATGTCGGCTGTGACGGGCACACGAACGGTGCGCGCGACACGCTCGGTCGCTGACACCACTTCACGCCACGGCGCTTTTTCCCCATCGGGATATCCCAGTGCCCAGGCAACGCCGCCGCTCGTCGTGGCGATCGCGTTAAAACCTTCCGCCTCGAATGCCCGAGCGCTCATCGCGTCCCAAGCGTTTGGAAGCAACAATATGGGCGGTGCTTCGTGCATCCGGCGAAACGTTTGCGCGAGCTGCTTTTGCCTTTCCGTATTCATCCCCGATCACGTCCTCTCAGCGGGTTAACGACCCGACCGCCTGTGCAGTGAGTCGGCGGTCCCATCTTTGGCCCTCAATTCGGGGAGAACAATAAAAAAGTATTTTCTATATATGTAGATGGACGACTGCGGCGCCGAATCGCTGTCGCGACTGAGAGCCACGAGGTTTCGAAGGGGGAACATGCAAAACGTCGCGGAGACTTCTGAAGCCCGATCTGCATCCGAGTTCGCGGGGCATGTGGCAAGGGAATGGGACGATCTTCTCGGATTGCGCCTGCTCGGCGCCTATCTGATGGGGAGCTTGGCTCACGGCGGGTTCAGCGCCCGGTACAGCGACATCGACGTCGCTGTGGTGCTGTCGAATGCGCTCGCTCCGGCCGACTTCGCGGAGATGCAGCGGAGGGCGGCGGCGGTTTCGGAACCCCATGCGGCCAAACTCTCCCTCTTCTGGACGGATCGCGGATTTTCTATCGGGCGCTTCCCGCCGCTCGATCGCATCGATTACCTGACGCACGCGGTGACGTTGGTCGAACGCGAGGCCGTTCGTCCGGAACGCCCGTCGGTTGCCGAGGTGCGAAGTTACCTGCGCGGTGCGCCGTTCGAGCGGTGGGCGGAGCGCGCCCATAGCTTCAGCGAGGCGTTTGAGCTCAAACCAGTAGAGCGGAAGCCGTATCTGCGCGCGCTCCTCTATCCCGCGCGGTTCGTATACAGCTGGGTGCTCGGCGACATCACGTCGAACGACGAAGCGGTTTCGTTTCTCGAGACGCGCGCTCACGGGAAAATCGATGTCGCCCTCATCCGGGAGGCCCTCCGATGCCGCCAGGCCGGGCGCGATCCCGACCATCTGTTCGGCGCGAGGCAGGCCCTCCGTGGCTATGTCGACGCGTGCGCCGAGGCGATGGCTGAGGCACCGGCTACTTAGCGCCCGCTACAGGGCATGTAACGCCGATTTGCACTACAAAACGCCCGTCGCGGACACTACATTCAGGGCGCCGCCGGGATAGTGCTCCGGCTCGGCCCGGTCCCCGTCATGGCGGGGACCGAGAGGACGGCAGCCGGCATGCGGCGCCCCATTCGCACTCCTCAGACCCAACCGGAACCGTTGGCTCGGGACAGACGGAGCGAGCGTACATTTGCGATGAGTGAGACCGTGACCATAGCCGACCAGCGCGCGCTCCCGCCCTGGATGAGCCGCCGCACCTTCGCGATCATCTCGCACCCGGACGCCGGCAAGACCACGCTCACCGAGAAGCTCCTGCTGTTCGGTGGCGCGATCCACGTCGCCGGGCAGGTGAGGGCGCGTGGCGAGCAGCGGCGCACGCAGTCCGACTGGATGGAGATGGAGAAGGCCCGCGGCATCTCGATCTCGAGCTCGGTCATGACCTTCGAGCGCGACGGCCTTACCTTCAATCTGCTCGACACGCCGGGTCATCAGGACTTCAGCGAGGACACCTACCGCACGCTCACCGCCGTCGATTCGGCGATCATGGTGATCGACGCCGCGAAGGGAATCGAGAGCCAGACCCGCAAGCTGTTCGAAGTCTGCCGCCTTCGCGACATCCCGATCATCACGTTCATCAACAAGGTCGACCGCGAGACGCGTGATCCGTTTGCGCTCCTGGATGAAATCGAGAGCACGCTCGCCCTCGACGTCGCGCCGATGACCTGGCCGGTCGGCACGGGCGTCGATTTCAAGGGGATCTACGACCTCCGCCGCAACCGGTTCATCACCGTGCCCGGTCCCCAAGGGGCGGCGCTCGATTGCGCCGGCATCGACGACCCGAAGCTCGAGTCGGCCGTGCCGGAACACGTGCTGGGGCCGTTCCGCGAATCCGCCGGTCTTGCAGCCTCGGCCTACCCGGACTTCGACATCGAGGCCTACCGCAGCGGTCACCTCACGCCGGTATTCTTCGGCAGCGCGTTGAAGGAATTCTCGGTCGGCGAGCTGCTCGACGCCCTGTCGTTGCTGGCGCCGCCGCCGCGCTCGCAGCCGGCCGAGCCGAAGGCCGTCACCGCCGACGGATCCTCGGTCACCGGATTCGTGTTCAAGGTCCAGGCCAACATGGACCCGAACCACCGCGACCGCGTTGCGTTCGTGCGGCTGTGCTCGGGGCGTTTCCGCCGCGGCATGAAGCTCCGGCTGCCGCGCACCGGAAAGACCATGGCGGTGCAGAACCCGATCTTCTTCTTCGCCCGCGAGCGCGAGCTCGCCGATGAGGCGCTGCCCGGCGACATCATCGGGATTCCCAACCACGGAACGCTCCGGGTCGGCGACACGCTGACCGAAGGCGACGACGTGCGCTTTACCGGCATTCCCAACTTCGCGCCGGAAATCCTGCGTCGTGTTCACCTCAAGGATCCGATCCGCGCCAAGCAGCTTCGCCGCGCGCTCGAGGATCTGGCGGAAGAGGGCGTGACCCAGGTGTTCAAGCCCAACCTCGGCTCCGACTGGATCGTCGGCGTCGTCGGTCAGCTCCAGCTCGACGTGCTCGCCTCGCGCGTTGCCACCGAATACAAGGTCGACATCGAGCTCGAGCCCGCGCCCTACGAGACCGCGCGCTGGCTCGCGGCCGACGATCCGGCCACGCTCAAGAAGTTCGTCGAGCAGAACCGTTCGAGCATCGCCGAGGACCGCGATGCGGCGCCGGTGTTCCTCGCCCGCAACGCGTGGGAGCTCAACTACACGATGGAGCGCGCCCCCGACGTCCGCTTCATCAAGACGCGCGAGCGGGCGTAAGCCGCTAGCACGCCGTGCCGGGTGCCTTGCAGAGGTTCGGGGCTCCGGTCGCGTCGTCCCCGACCATGACGTGGTCGCGTTTCTGGTAGACGCGGACGTAGTCGACCTCGAATTTCTTCGGGAACGCCGACGGCGGATCGATACCGAACTTGCCCGCCGGCTGGCCGCCGATCGCGAGGTTGAGCAGTACATGGGCGAAGCCCGGGGTGCCGCTCGCGTTGGTCCACTTGTACGCGCGCTTGTTGATCAGCTTGCCGTCGATGAAGAACGACACCGTGTCGTCGGTGTCCCACAGCGCGCCGTAGACATGGAAGGCGTCGGACCATGGCCGCGGCCCTTCGATGTAGTTCCACTGCCGGTTGAAGGCAGGGTCGGCCTCGAGGATCTCGCCGCCCTGTGTGCCGTCGCGCACCAGCACGTTGCTGTGCATCATCGTCGGCTTCTCCTCGGTGCCGTTGACCGGGTATTCGACGATGTCGATCTCCGGCGGCCACAGCTGCGCACCCTCCGGGCCTTTGGAAGGATTGAGCCAGAACGCGGCCCACACCCCTTTGCCCGCCGGCACCTTGGCGCGGACCTCGTAGTAGCCGTACTTCATGGTCTTCTTCGACCGTAGCGCTCCCGACTCGTATCCTTCGGGATTGTCGGCGCTCTTCGGGACGACGCGCGCGGTGAGCTTCAGCGTGCCGTTGCCGACCTCATGGTTGCGGTTCTCGCGATAGCGCTGCAACTCGCCGTTGTCCTTGAGGTGATCGAGCGTGCCGTTCTCGTACACGAACCGCGTCCACCATTTGGCCACGTCGAGCCCGTGTCCGTCGAACTCGTCGCCGAACACCTCGACGTAGCCGGGAGGCACGTACGCGCTCGGCGTCGGCTCCGCGCGCGCTGGCGCGACGACCGCCACGGCGGCCAAGATCAGCAAAATCACTGCAAACGATGGACGCATCCGCATGCTCCGGTACCGGTCAGGCGGATGGTTTTACGGCGTCGCCCGGCGCTGAACGTGTGGGCTTGCCATGACATTGGCTGGGACGCCCGCTCGTTTCGGAAGGAATAAGCAACTATTTCAATTGTTTGTCGCAGATCGAAGCGAGGCTCGCGGGTAGTTGATTTCGCTTTGGCTGCCATCTAAATGATAATCATTCTCATTCGCAGTCAGGCCGTTATAGTCGCGTTGTCGTTTAACAAAGAGGCATTTCAATGTACGTCTGCGCGTGCCACGGCTATCGGGAATCGTGCGTCAGCAAGGCGGTCGACAGTGGCCCGGCCAGTCTCTCAGACGTCTATCGCTGCCTCGGCGAACAGCCGAGGTGCGGTAAGTGCGTTCCCGATGTTCTGCGGATGTACCAGGACCGTCGTGGCAAGGACAGCGACCGCGAGGCTCCGGTCAGCGCCTCAATTTAGAACCTTTACCCGCGCCTGTTGGCGCGCGAGGCTGTATCGACCCCGGGCGCTTGATCCAGCGGTCGCGGCTGCGATAGCCAATGAGCCATAAAGGGGAGAGGGGGCTGAGGATGCAAGGCGACAAAGACGTCATCGGTTATCTCAACCGGATCCTCACCAACGAGCTCACCACCATCAATCAGTATTTCCTCCACGCCCGCATGCTGAAGCAGTGGGGGTTCGAGAAACTCGCCGAGTACGAGTACAAGCAGTCGATCGACGAGATGAAGGACGCGGATGAGCTGATCAAGCGCATCCTGTTCCTCGAAGGCCTGCCGAACCTGCAGGAACTCGGCCGGCTGCGCATCGGCGAGAACCTCACCGAAATTCTCCGCGCCGACGAGGGCCAGGAGCGCAATGCGATTCCGCTGCTGCGCGAGGCCATCGCCTTCGCCGAGACCAAGGGCGATTACGTCACCCGCGACCTGTTGACCGACATTCTCGACGGCGAGGAGAAGCACCTCGACTGGATCGAGACCCAGCTCCATCTGATCGATCAGATGGGCCTCCAGAACTACAGCCAGTCCCAGGCGTCCTAGCCGAGACTGCCGACAGAGCCGCATGTCTCTAGGACCGCGCGGCGTACTGCGGCTTGTCAATTGTTGACAGTTTGCCGAACGGCCCACCACCATTCGGGGCGATGGGCACCTCCGAACTCTCAGGTTCACAGGCAACCAGCTACTGGTCGACGATTACGGCCAACTCGTAAACGAGCTGCACCTGGGGCCATCTAGGGGACACGTTCAGGAAGAGAAGGACGAGATGCGTGCAGCGTCAGGACCGTAGGTCCGACGCAAGAGGCGGAGCGGACGAAGAGCCGCCAACAGGGACAGGGGGCAGAATGGGACGGACGGGAGTACAGGGGACGGTCAGCGCCGCGCTCTGCGTGGCGATTTCCGCCGGCGTGCCCACGGTGTCGTTGATCTTCATCGTCGGTTCGCTCATCCGCCACGCCTGCGACCAGCGCACGAAAGCGGATACGGTGCCCGCATGAGTCCCCACGAATCCTTGCCCACCCGCGCCGTCGGCGAGCAACTCGGCGACTGGCTCGCCACAGTCCGGCCCGAGGCGCTGCCGTCGGCCGCGGTCGAGATAGCGCGCAAGCTGCTGCTCGACGTCGCCGGGCTGTGCGTTGCCGCCCGCAACGAGGACTACGTGCGGGCCACCGTCGGTTCGGTCGACCGTGGCGGCGTGTGCACGGCGCTCGGTCATTCCGGCGGCTTCGACGCGTTCGGCGCGGCGCTGGTCAACGGCACCGCGGCTCATGGCGAAGACTACGACGACACCTTCGAGGGAGGGCCGGTGCATTCGGGAGCGGTGATCGTCCCGGCGGTGCTGGCGGCCTGCGAGCGCGAGCGCCTCGGCGGCGATCGTCTTCTCGTCGGCATCGCGACCGGCGTCGAGCTGCTGTGCCGGCTCAGCCTGGTGACGCCGAAGGCGATTCACACCGCGGGCTTCCATCCGACGGCGGTGTTCGGAGCGCTTGCGGCGGCCGCGGCGGTCGGCGCGACGCTGAAGCTGCCGTCGGCGCAGATCGTCTCCGCGATCGGCATCGCCGGCAGCATGGCGTCCGGCATCACCGAGTATCTCGCCGAAGGGACCTGGACCAAGCGCATGCACGCGGGTTGGGCGGCGCAGTCGGGTTTGCGCGCCGCACTGATGGCGCGCGGCGCTTCCTCGGCCCGCGCACCGTGCTCGAAGGCGTCCACGGCTTCTACAAGGCGTTCGCGCCGTCGGTGAAACCGAATTTCGCGCCGCTCCTCGACGGCCTCGGCTCGCGCTGCGTGATCGAGACCGTGGCGTTCAAGCCCTACGCCTGCGGCACCATGACCCAGCCGTTCATCGACTGCGCGATTAAGCTCGCCGAAAGCGGAGTCAAGGCCGACGACGTGACCGACATCCTGTGCGAGGTGGGCGAGGGAACGGTGCACCGGCTCTGGGAGCCGCTCGACGTGAAGCACAATCCGCCGACACCGTACGCCGCCAAATTCTCGACGCCCTATTGCATGGCGCGTGGGTTCGTCGACCGCAAGGCGGGCTTCGCCCAGTTCACCGACGCGCGCATCAAGGACTCGGCCGTGCACGCTCTCGCCGGCAGGATCCGCTACGTCATCAATCGGCAGGATCCGTATCCCAGCGAGTTCATCGGCCACCTGCGGGCGACGCTCAAGGACGGCAGCGTGCGCGAGATGCGCCAGCCGCACATGCGCGGCGGCGCGCACGCTCCGCTGACCACCGATGAGATCGAGGCCAAGTTCGCCGACAACGCCATGTACGGCGGCTGGGACCGGCCCCGCGCCGAGGCGCTCCGGGCGTGGTCGCGACTCGCCTTCACCGCACCGAATCTCGCGGCCCTCGGGGAGTTCCGAGCATGAGCGACCGGGAACTTGCGGGGCGCGTTGCCATCGTCACCGGAAGTGCTCGCAACATCGGCCGGTCCATCGCGCTCGAACTGGCGCACGCCGGGGCATCGATCGTCGTCAACGCCAAGACCTCGCGCGCCGAAGCCGACGCGGTCGCGCGCGAGATCGAGGCGGCGGGCGGAAAGGCCGTGGTGAAGCTCGCCGACGTCGCCGATCCCGCCGGCGCCAAGGCGCTGGTGGACGCCGCCGTGGCGGCGTTCGGCCAGCTCGACATCGTCGTCAACAACGCGAGCGTGCGGCGAGAGAACGCGCTTGGCGACATCAGCTACGGCGAATGGCGCGAGGTCCTCGGTATCATTCTCGACGCGGCGTTCCTCGTCGTCCAGGCGGCAATGCCGCATCTGGTGTCGTCGGGCAACGGCGCCGTCATCAATCTCGGCGGCCTGTCGGCGCACACCGGCTCCGCCAGACGCGCCCACGTCGTCGCGGCGAAAGCCGGGCTCGTCGGGCTGACGCGGGCGCTCGCCCACGACCTGTCGCCCAAGGGCGTAACGGTCAACTGCGTCGCGCCCGGTACCATCGACACGGTGCGAGCGGCATCGTCGACGTCCGGCGGCGAGCCCGCGCACCACGCCCACAACA
>Ga0310811_10003746_pt1 | contig 19173 bp, 18 predicted proteins | sample YCmetagenome_FD_207642 | JGI IMG/M metagenome (GOLD analysis project Ga0310811, IMG submission 207642) | Soil microbial communities from experimental microcosm in Duke University, North Carolina, United States - YC | ecosystem: Engineered > Artificial ecosystem > Soil microcosm > Unclassified ...
CCGCGTGAACGCAGCATGCCGTCCATACTGCGCCAGCCAAGCACGGCGATCATGGCGAGAATGCCGATTGCGATCAGCATTTCGACCAGCGTGAAGCCATGCATGCGTTCAGCTTCCATTGCGCACCACGTGGGCGAGATCGGCAAGCATTCGTTGCGGTTGGCCGGTTTCATGCACGGTAACTTTCACGCGATGGAAATGGGCGTTGGAGGTAGTACTGACCTGCTCGGTGCAGATCAATTGCAGCTCGGCCTGCGGGCAGGCAAAACTCCGTTCCCCCAGCGCGGGTGCGGCGCCATTCAGCCGGATCTGTACTAGGCGGTTTTCCGCCGCCCATGTCGCGAGCGTGACGCTGCGCAGCGCTTCGCTGTTCTGCGTCAGGCTGCCAATCGCGCGCAGGCTTGCACCGAGCGCGGTTGCAATTATCGCTAGCGCTACCAGCACTTCCAGCAAGGTGAAGCCGCGCCTGCATACGACACGAATAGGGAACGGTCTGCCGCTAGCGCGCATGTCATTCCACCGTATAGTGGCCGAGCCCGTCTGCACGAATGCCAGTGGTGGCGGCATTGGAAGACAGGGACAGGGTAAAAGGCGTGCCGACAGGGCGCGGCTCGAAAACAATGCGCACGACACCCTCTCCGTCGCCGTTCGGCGTCACACGCAGGGCGACCGGCGGACGCGAAAAGCTGCGCCCACGTAGCAACTCGTCGTCCTTGAGCGGCGACCATGCACCTTGCTGGCGGATCAGAAAACGGTAGCGCTGCGCATCCGCTTCAAACAGGACAGGCCGGTTCTGCAGGATCGCTTCATCGCCGGCCAGTTGCATCAGCGCCGCCACGCGCCGTGCATCATCCTGCAGCACACGGCTGTCGTTCGGCCCCAGTGCCAGCGAAGCGAGGCCCAGCGTGATTCCCGCAATCGCGATCACGAGCAGCAATTCCATCAGTGTGAAGCCGTTTTTCCGCGTCACCAGTTGCATCCGCGGCGGTACTGCGATCACAGTTGCCATGACCCGATGTCTGCATCGCTGCCGGCACCTCCCGGCTGGCCGTCGGCGCCATAGGAAAACACATCCACTTCCCCGTGTACGCCGGGAGCCAGGTACTGATATGCATTGCCCCATGGATCTTTTGGCAGGCGCTCCAGATAGCCGCCTTCTTTCCAGCCAGCCGCCGGCGGACCGGATTGCGGCTTGGCCACCAAAGCCGCCAGCCCCTGTTGGGTGCTTGGATAACGATGGTTATCGAGCCGGTACAGCTTCAGTGCCTGCATGATGGTCGCAATATCCTGTCGCGCCGCCGTAATGCGGGCATCGTCAGTGCGGCCCATCAGCTTGGGGACAACCAGCGCCGCCATGATGCCCATGATGACCACCACCACCATGATTTCTATGAGGGTGAAGCCGGTCTTGGCGCGTCGACGATAAACAGGACCAGGAGAAAAGGAAGTCATAGGCGCGCCCCGATAATAGTGATGAAAGCGCGCTGGAAACGGAGTGCGACCGCGCGCTATGCCGATATGACCGGGCGCGCGGGGATTTGTTTCAAATAAAACAATGCCACTCCATCAATTGTAAATTTGTATAAATAAAATTTGTAACAAATGTGTCGCTACAACGGTTTTGTGTATTCATGCCTGATAGAATTTCGTCTGTCGAATTTCCGACAATTCCACTCATTTGGAGACTAAATTAATGAATTTGAATGTCATCTTTCGTTATGTTGCTATTTCTGGAATGTTGATTGCAGGCACTGTAAATGCAAGCACCGCACAGGCAGCAACGCCGAAGATGCCAATGTCGACCGCTTCCACAAAATTGAAAGGCGTCAATCTGTCTGGCGCTGAATACGACTCGAATAATATTGCGGCGAAACCTGGCTATAAGTACACCTACCCTTCCAACTCTGAAATCGACTATTACAAGAGCAAGGGTTTTACCGCAATCCGCCTGCCGTTCTCCGGTTCGCGCTTGCAGCCTGTCGCAATGGGCGAGTTGAATAAATCGGAACTGGCTCTGCTTCGCGCGACGGTTGATTACGCAGCGAGCAAGGGCATGTACGTGATTCTTGATCCGCATGAATACGGTGCGCGTTACGACGCAGCAAGCAAGACCAAAAAATTCTACGGCATCAAAGGCGGCGTACCGGCTAGCCAGTTCGGCAATTTTTGGAAACGGGTTGCGACCGAATTCAGGTCTTATCCCAACGTGGTGTTCGGTCTGATGAACGAACCTAACAAGCAGACCGCCAAGGAATGGCGTGCGGTGGCCGAATACGGCGTGTACGGTATCCGCAAAGCCGGTGCGAAACAGTTGATTCTGATTCCAGGCACCTCATGGACCGGCGCGCACAGCTGGGTAAAAAGCGGCAACGCGGCTGCATGGACGGGTTTCAAGGATCCCAACTTTGCCTTTGAAGTGCACCAGTATCTGGACAGCGATTACTCCGGCACGCATTCGACCTGCGTTGCTGGCAAGGGTAATGTCGTGCTGCAAGCCGCAACCGACTGGGCGCGTGCGAACCATTACAAGTTGTTCATCGGTGAAATGGGCTGGGCGAACAATGCAACCTGCCTGACCGAAGGCACGAACCTGACGAACTACATGTCGAAGAACGCTGATGTGTGGAACGGCTGGGCGTACTGGTCTGCCGGCAAGTGGATTGCCCAAAGCTACATGTATATGCTGACCCCGGCAAATCTCACCACGCCGACTGACAAGCCGCAAATGAAGGCGCTGGTTGCCAATCTGTAATATCTGCTTCTCTAGTCTGAAAGCCGCCTCCGGGCGGCTTTTTTATTGGCCCAGACAGTTACACCATAACCAGCGCCCGCGCCGGGAGCCGCACGGCATAAGGATTTCAGCGCATTTCTTCCCTTCAGCAGTAAAAATTAACGCTATCTTTACATTTTCTCATTGAGTTCTTGGCGCGTCTGCCGTTCTTCCTTCTAGTAAGACCACACGTCGACCAAAGAGGAAAACATGACAGACACCACAGTGCACCCGCCGCATGAAGTGCTCGCCTTTAAGCTCGGAAAAGAGGAATACGGCATCGACATCCTCGCCGTGCAGGAAATCCGCGGCTACGAAGTTGTCACGCGGATAGCGAATGCTCCGGATTACGTCAAGGGCGTGATCAACCTGCGCGGCATCATCGTGCCGATCGTCGACATGCGGCTGAAGTTTCATCTCGGCGATGCATCCTACGACACGTTCACCGTTGTCATCATCGTCAACATCGGCGGCAGGATTGCCGGCATCGTGGTGGATGGCGTTTCCGATGTCGTGATGCTGTCGCCTGAGCAGATCAAGCCGGCGCCGGACCTCGGCAATACGTTCCAGACCGATTACCTGACCGGGCTTGCAACGCTGGAGCAACGCATGTTGATCCTGATTGATATCGTCAAGCTGATGTCCTCATCCGACATCGCGTTGATGGACCAGGCGGCCTGAGTTCGCCACATATAAATAACAAATAAAAACCATTCTCTTGAGGACTAACATGTTCAAAAATATGAAAGTAGGCACAAGACTGATCAGCGGGTTTCTGGTAGTTGCGCTGATGGGCGCCATCGTCGCCGGCATCGGCATCTACGACATGAGCCGGATCAACCAGAAGGCAGCCGACATCTATAACCGCGAACTGCTTGGGCTGTCGTACATCAAGCAGGCGACGATCAATCTCATCTATATTGGCCGTGCGCGCGGCAACGTGGTACTGGCCACCACGATGGAAGAGCGCCAGAAAAACATCGAAAACATCAAGAAGTACCTGGTCTCGGCCGAGGAATACGTCAACAAGGCGCGTCCGCTGTTTGTGACGGACCGGGCAAAGGAACTCTTCAGCCAATACGAAGGCGTGTCGCAGAGCTATGAGAAAACCCTGTGGGACTGCCTGAAGCTGGTCGAAAGCGAAAAACTGCAGGAGCGCTCGCCGGAACTGGTAAAAGCGCTGGCCGCCACAAGGGAACACGCCAACGCACTCGACGCAATGATGGCGGAACTCGCATTGCAGAAGGAAGTACGGGCAGCCGAAGCAGCGAAGGAAACCGCCGAACTGTACGAATCCAGCCGAATGATCATGATCGTCCTGGTTGTCGGTTCCCTGCTCGCCGGCATCTGCATAGGCGTATGCATCACGCGCGCGCTGACCCGCCAGCTTGGCGGTGAACCGGCATACGCGGCCGAGGTCGCGGCACGCATCGCGGCCGGCGATCTGATGACGCCGGTTGTTACGCGGCCCAACGACAGCACCAGTCTGCTGCACGCGATGCAGACCATGCGAGACAGCCTGGTCCGTATCGTGAGCCAGGTGCGCAATGGCACCGACACCATTGCTACCGCTTCCGGTCAGATCGCTGCGGGCAATCTGGATCTCTCCTCGCGCACGGAAGAACAGGCCAGCGCGCTGGAGGAAACGGCGTCATCGATGGAAGAAATCACATCGACCGTCAAACAGAACGCCGACAATTCAATGCAAGCCAACCAGCTCGTCATGAACGCTTCCGAAATTGCAGTCAAAGGCGGTGCAGTAGTTTCGCAGGTGGTGCATACGATGGGCGATATCACGGAGTCTTCGCGCAAGATCGTGGACATCATCGGCGTGATCGACGGCATTGCGTTCCAGACCAACATCCTGGCGTTGAATGCCGCCGTGGAGGCCGCGCGTGCGGGTGAACAAGGGCGCGGCTTTGCGGTCGTGGCGTCCGAAGTGCGCAACCTGGCGCAACGCTCCGCATCTGCGGCAAAGGAAATCAAGGAACTGATCGGCACGTCGGTGGAAAAAGTGGACGCCGGCAGCAAGTTGGTCGAGCAGGCAGGTGCAACGATGGACGACATCGTCGCCAGCGTTCGGCAAGTGACCGACATCATGGCCGAGATCACGGCAGCGAGCCGCGAGCAAAGCGCGGGCATTGAACAAGTCAATCAGGCCATTGCGCAGATGGACGAAGTCACGCAGCAGAACGCGGCTTTGGTCGAACAAGCGGCAGCCGCATCGCAATCGCTGCAGGATCAGGCGGGTCAGTTGTCCGAGGTCGTCAGTGTCTTCAAGCTCGACGTCGAACAACAGGCCCGCCATATCGCGAAGGAGGCAATCGCCAGCGCGGCACGGCCGGCTTTGGTCGTCGACAGGTCAGCACCGCGCAAGGCCGTCAAACCGGCGGCGCGACCGGCGCCACGATTGGCAGAGACTACGGCGGCGGGTGACTGGGAAGAGTTCTGACCGAAGTCGCGACAGAAGGAAATGCAGGGCGGCGGACTGTAAAAGTCCGCCGCTTTTTATTTTGTCGCGCGCTCTAAGTGGCCAGCGCCGCACGCACCGGCGCCATCGCACCGGTTGCCGGATGGCGCAGCTTGGTAATGCGCGTAACCAGGACTGCCCTCAGCTCTTCAGGCGTCAGGCCATGCCGTTGCAGGAAGGCGTCGTCCACCTCGATTTCCGCAATGATGTCATCACCTTCCGCCTGCGCCGCAGCGGCATCCATACGCACCCCAGTGACGCGACCGAACAAATCGACCTGCAATCCGGTGCGCGGATTGCGAATATCGATCAGCCGCGGTTCGATCGCATTAACGAATTGCTGCACGTTCAGGCCGCGCAGCGCCGGAAAGCATCCGGAAATAACAATCAGAGTTTTCATGTTGGCAAGGAAATGATCAGCCGCGATAGAGATCATCCAGCGGCGAAGGCTGTGGCTGCCGCGGCGCGGGAGCGTCGTTGCCCGGCGTCGCCGGCGGGCCGAACAAGCGATCCCAGAATCCCTTCTGCTGCTCGACATCCACCGACTGTACGCCGCTGCCATCGCGATATTCGTCATAGACCCAATCGCCGTCCATTTGCGAGATCCCGGGTGGCGTGACAATGCCGATCGGCGGCTTGTCCCGCAGAGCCGTGCGCATGAAGTCAACCCAGATCGGCAAGGCCAGCGATGAACCGAATTCGCGTGAGCCGAGCGACTTTGGCTGGTCGTACCCCATCCATGCAACCGAAACGACATCGCGCGCGTAACCCGCAAACCAGCCATCCATCGCATTGTCGGTAGTGCCGGTCTTGCCGGCGACATCAGGACGCGCCAGGCGCTGGCCCGCCATGTAGCCGGTACCGGAGTGTGCAACATCGCGCAGCATCGAATCCATCACGAATGCGTTGCGCGGATCGATCACGCGCGATGCCTCATCGCCGGCTTGCGGATGCTTTGCCTCCAGCAGCACGTTGCCCTTGCCATCCACCACTTTCTGGATCAGGTAAGGAGCGATCCTGAAACCGCCATTGGCGAATACCGCATAGGCGCCGGCCAGCTGCAAGGGCGTGACGGAACCGGTCCCCAGCGTCAGCGTCAGATTATCCGGCTGCTTGTCGATATCGAAGCCGAAACGACTCAGGTACTGCCTGGCGTAATCCGGCGTGATCTTGCGCAGGATCCGGATCGATACCAGGTTCTTCGATTTCTTCAGACCGGTACGCATCGTGACCGGCCCGTCGTAGTTGCCGTCGTCATTGCCAGGATTCCATGCCTTGCCCTGCACTACCGGCGCATCGTCGCCCAGCGGCGCGTCATTGATCAGCGTGCCCGGCGAAAAACCCTTTTCCAGTGCGGCAGAATAAACGAAAGGCTTGATGGTGGAACCGGGCTGCCGCCAAGCCTGCGTGACATGGTCGAACTGGTTCAGGCCGAAATCGAAACCGCCGACCATGGCCTTGATCGAACCGTCCAGTCCGCTGACTGAAATAAAGGCTGCTTCCACCTCCGGCAGCTGCGTGACCGACCATTTGTTTTTGTTGTCCTGCATCACGCGAATGATCGCGCCTGGCTTGATTTTTTTCTGTGCCGATGCCTTGGAGGACAACCCGGCCGCGGCGAAACGCAGACCGTCGCCGGAAATCGTGATGTCATTGTCGGCCAGCGTACGCGCACGTATCGATTTTGCAGACGCTTCGATGACAACCGCCGCCTTCAGGTCGTCGCTGTCCGGATGCTTCAGCAAGGCTTCATCGATCGCCTGCTCGCGTTCCTCGTCATCGCTCGGCAATTCGATAAAACCTTCCGGCCCGCGGTAGCCATGACGCCGGTCGTAGTCGAGCACGCCGCGGCGCACGGCTTCATATGCGGCATCCTGATCGGCCTTATTCAGCGTGGTATAGACCGTGAAACCTTTGGTGTAAATGTCGTCCTTGTATTGTGCGTACAGGAACTGGCGCACGTTTTCGGCTGCAAACTCCGCATGCGTATGCAGGCTGCCGCCGTCGTTCAGTACATGCAGCTTTTCATGCTTCGCCTGTTCGTACTGCGCGTCGTTGATGAAGTTCAACTCGTGCATGCGCTTGAGCACGTATTGCTGCCGCTCGGTCGCGCGCTTCGGGTTGACCACGGGATTAGCGCTGGCAGGCGCTTTCGGCAAACCAGCCAACATCGCTGCTTCCGCAATCGTCAGTTGCTGGATCGGCTTGCCGAAATACGTGCGTGCGGCACTGCCGAAACCGTAAGCGCGCTGGCCCAGGTAAATCTGGTTCATGTACAGCTCGAGGATTTTGTCCTTGCTCAATTCATGCTCGATACGGTAGGCCAGCATGATTTCCTGCAGCTTGCGGCTGTAGGTTTTTTTGCGCGTCAACAGAAAGGTGCGGGCCACCTGCATCGTGATGGTCGAGGCGCCCTGCGACTTGCTGCGCCACAGGTTGGCGACCGCGGCGCGCGCAATGCCCTCAAGATCGACGCCGCCGTGCTCGTAGAAATTGTTGTCCTCGATCGCGATGATTGCGTGCTTCATGCTGTCCGGAATCTGCGCGATCGGCACAAAGTCGCGGCGCTCTTCCCCGAATTCGCCGATCAGCACATTGTCGGCGCTATACACACGCAGCGGAATCTTCGGCTGGTATTCGGTCAGCGCATCGATAGACGGAAGATTGGGCGCCAAAATCAGCAAGGCGTAGCCGAATATCAGGATGGCGAAGGCGGCGGCCGCGACGCAAGCGGCGATCGCCGCCTGCAAGGCCCGGATTTTGGGAGGCTGCGCCAGCCAGCGGTGGAAGTGCACGGAAAGAAACGAAAGAAGCCGCAATGCGATCCCCTATGAAGCTGCGTCCGGCAACCGCCGGTACACACAATTGTTATGCTGCAAACACCCTATTTTATCGGGCGGCAATACGTCGGCCCACATTGTAATGCGACGAAACGCCGGCGGTGTCCGCGCGTCTTAAGAAATACTTAAGCGATGCCGGCCTAATCTGCCCTCCGTTCACCGCGCTGTGTGAGAAAAACAGGCAAGTCGTGCGATCATCGCCACGCAGCCCATGCATGCTGCGACGGCAGAATGCCGTCCTTGTTACATCATCAGGAGAAATGCAATGCGCGTGTTGGTGGTGGAAGACGATCCAATGATCGGCGAAAGCCTGGAAGAATGCCTGCGCAAGGAACAGTATGCGGTCGACTGGGTGCGCGACGGTCGCGCCGCCGAACTCGCGTTGAGCGATCACACCTACGACATTGTGCTGCTCGACCTCGGCTTGCCGCATAAACAGGGCATCGCGGTGCTGGAAGACTACCGCCGTCGGCAGGGCGATGCATCGGTGCTGATCATGACCGCGCGTGACGCGACCGCCGAGCGCGTGCATGGCCTGGATGCCGGTGCCGACGACTATCTGGTAAAACCTTTCGATCTGGACGAGCTGCTGGCACGCATGCGCGCACTGATCCGCCGCCGCGCCGGACGCGCCAATCCGGAAGTGCGCTATCGCGACCTGACGATGAATCCAGCAACCCACCAGACTACGTACAAGGGCGCGCCACTGCATCTGTCCGCACGCGAATTTGCATTGTTGCTGGCATTGATCGATCCGCCCGGCCGCGTGATGTCGCGCGCGCAGCTGGAAGAACGGCTGTACGGCTGGAACGAGGAAATCGAAAGTAATACGGTAGAAGTCTATGTGCACGGGCTGCGCAAGAAGCTTGGTGCTGAATTCATCCGCAACGTGCGCGGCGTGGGCTACATGGTCGGAGCCGGTTCATGACGATACGCCGTCAGTTGCTGATCTACCTGTTGGGCGGCATGTTTGCCGCCACACTGGTCGCAACGATGGCGACCTATATGGAAGTGCGCAACGAAACCAACGAATTGTTCGACTACCAGTTGCAGCAAATCGCTGACGCCCTGCCGAATGAAATTCCGGTCGGCCTTAACCTCCCAGTCGGTAAAGTCGAACACGAGGAAATCGAGGTGCAGGTCTGGAGCGCAGACGACCGTCTGGTTTTCACTTCCGGACCGATGGCCGACATGCCGCGCTTCAGCGGCCGCGGCCTGCGTTCGATCTCCTTCAACGGCAAGGGCTGGCGTGTCTTCAGCGAAGGCAATGCAAATCGCTTCATCCAGATTTCTCAACCGCATGCGGTACGCAACGAGCTGGCGGCCGGCATGGCCTTGCGCACGCTGACGCCTTTCATGATCCTGATCCCGATCCTGGCGCTGCTGATCTGGCTGGTGGTGGGCCGTGGCCTTGCACCTATCCACCTGTTGGCACACGAGGTCAGCCAGCGCTCGCCGGATGCGCTCGATCCGCTGCCGGACCATGCTTACCCGCCAGAGCTGCAACCGATACTGCGCGAACTTAATACCCTGCTCGACCGGCTGGCACGTGCGTTTGCGACGCAACGCGCTTTCGTGGCCGATGCCGCGCACGAATTGCGTACGCCGCTGGCAGCGTTGAAACTACAGCTGCAACTGGTCGAGCGCGAACAGGATCGCACCGAAGTCGAAGCCGGCTTCAGGAAGCTGCATGAACGTCTGAATCGCGCCACGCACTTGGTACAACAGTTGCTGACACTGGCGCGCCACGAGCATCACGCCACGCGGCCGCAACACAAGCCCATCGATTTGCACGAACTGGCGATCAGCACGGTTTCCGATCATGCGCCGCAAGCGGAAAACAAGGGAGTCGATCTCGGCGTCGTGCCGTTCCAAGACGGCGCCGCGCCGCGCATCATGGGCGACGAAAGCAGTCTACGCATCATGCTCGGCAACCTGGTCGACAATGCGACGCGCTATACGCAGGTAAACGGCCGCGTAGACGTGTCGGTCGACTTGGCGGAAGACGGCAGCCCGCTGCTGCGTGTGGCGGACAACGGCCCCGGCATTCCGGTGGAGGATCGCGGACGCGTGTTCGATCGCTTTTACCGGCGCGAAGGTACCGGCCAATCCGGCAGCGGCCTCGGCCTGTTCATCGCCCGCACCATTGCCGACCAGCACGGCGCCAGCATTGCCTTGAGCCAGACTGCGGAGCACGGCTTGACCGTCACCGTGCGCTTTCAATCATTACCGGTCGATGCGCCGGCAAACGGACAACATGCGGGCATGTTGCATGCAGTGCTACGGCCATCGGCATAAAACTATTTGGGCAAATATTTTTCTCACGCTTCCTTCACACCTTCTTGCCGCGCGTGATGCGAAGGTCCTGAATTGCCGCGTTGCAGCAGACCGTTTGGCAGCGAAAGGCAGCAGTTGATTTTCGGCAGTTTCGGCACCTATTGCAGTTCCCGTCAGGAGACGACATGAGAAAACCGTTTTACCGCATCCTTTACGTACAGGTGTTGATCGCTGTGGCGATCGGCATCCTGCTCGGCCATTTCTACCCGCAACTCGGTGTCGCGATGAAACCGCTCGGCGACGGTTTCATCAAGCTGATCCGCATGCTGATCGGGCCAATCATCTTCTGCACGGTCGTGACCGGGATTGCCGGCATGCAAAATCTCGGCAAGGTCGGCCGCGTGGGCGGCAAGGCGCTGATCTATTTTGAAGTGATGTCGACGCTGGCCCTGATTATCGGCCTGTTCGCCGCGCACCTGTTGCATCCGGGCGCCGGCTTCAACGTGGATCCGGCGAGCATCGATACCAAGAGCATCGCCACCTATACCACGCAGGCGAAGGCGCAAAGCACATCCGAATTTCTGCTGCATATCATCCCGAGCACTGTGACGGACGCGTTTGCCAAGGGCGATATCTTGCAGATACTGTTCGCCGCCCTGCTGTTCGGCTCGGCCCTGTCGATGATCGGCGAGAGAGGCGCGATGGTGACCGACTTCATTGGCCAGGTGTCGAAAGTCTTTTTCCGCATGGTGCACATCGTCACCAAAGTGGCACCGATCGGTGCCTTCGGCGCAATGGCTTTCACGATCGGCAAGTACGGTCTCGTTTCGCTGGTGCCGTTGCTCAAGCTGATCGGCTGTTTCTACCTCACCGCACTGCTGTTCGTGTTTGTGGCGCTGGGCCTGGTCGCCCGCTTCACCGGCTTCAGCATCTGGCACTTCGTCAACTACATCAAGGAAGAGCTGGCTATCGTGCTGGGCACCAGTTCGTCCGAAGCCGCCCTGCCGCAGTTGATGGAGAAAATGGAAAACCTCGGCTGCTCGCGCTCGGTGGTCGGCCTCGTGATCCCGACCGGCTATTCATTTAACCTCGATGGCACCAACATCTACATGACGATGGCGGTGATCTTTATCGCGCAGGCGCTGAACATCGACCTTACCTGGCAGCAGGAAGCGCTGATCCTGGTCGTCGCAATGCTGACTTCCAAGGGTGCCAGCGGCGTGACCGGCGCCGGCTTCATCACATTGGCCGCGACGCTGGCAGTGATCCCGGATCTGCCGGTGGCCGGCATGGTGCTGATCCTGGGCATCGACCGCTTCATGAGCGAGTGCCGCGCGCTGACCAACATCGTCGGCAATGGCGTCGCCTGCGTGGTGGTATCCGCGTGGGAGCGGGAGCTGGACCGCTCGCGCCTGGATGAGACGCTGCGCCGCGATACTATCCCGACCACAGTTTGACGTAACGGCGCTCCGCTCGCCTCCACGTATTTACGCGGAGCGCCGTACGCAAGTTCCGAGTTCGCCATACAATCCGGTCTTTGCACCTTTATGGAGGCCGGCTTGCAGCCGATCATTTCCGTCAAGAATCTGACCAAGCAATACGAGTCTGGTTTTCAGGCGCTCAAGGGCGTCGACCTCGACATTCATCGCGGCGAAATCTTTGCTTTGCTCGGCCCGAACGGCGCCGGCAAGACCACGTTGATCAATATTATCTGCGGCATCGTTAATCCGAGCGGCGGCACCGTGCTGGCCGACGGCCACGATGTCGTCAAGGAGTATCGTGCGGCACGCGCCAAAATCGGTCTGGTGCCGCAGGAACTATCGACCGATGCCTTCGAGACCGTATGGGCCACCGTCAATTTCAGCCGCGGCATTTTCGGCAAACCGCGCGATCACGCGCATGTCGAAAAGACGCTGCGCGCACTGTCGCTATGGGACAAGCGGCACGACAAGATCTTCGCGCTGTCCGGTGGCATGAAGCGGCGCGTGATGATTGCCAAGGCACTGTCGCACGAACCACAGATCCTGTTCCTGGACGAACCGACCGCCGGTGTCGACGTCGAACTGCGGCGCGACATGTGGGACATGGTGCGCACCCTGCGGGAAAGCGGCGTCACCATTATCCTGACCACGCACTACATCGAGGAAGCAGAGGAAATGGCGGATCGCATCGGCGTGATCCGCAAGGGCGAAATCATCCTGGTTGAGGAAAAGAACGCCTTGATGACGCAACTCGGCAAAAAGCAGCTGCGCCTGCACCTGCAGCATCCGTTGACGCGCGTGCCACCCGAACTGACCGGCCTGCCGCTGGAACTGTCGAACGACGGCAACGAGTTGATCTATACCTTCGATGCGCAAAGCGAGCAGACCGGCATCGGTGAACTGCTGCGCAAGCTCAATGAACACGGCATCGACTTCAAGGACCTGCAATCGAGCCAAAGCTCGCTGGAAGAAATCTTCGTCAACCTCGTGAAGGCAGACGCATGAACATTTACGCAATCCGCGCGATCTACCTGTTTGAAATGGCGCGCACCTGGCGCACCCTGATGCAGAGCATCGCCTCACCGGTCATCTCGACCTCGCTCTACTTCGTCGTGTTCGGCTCCGCCATCGGCTCCCACATGGTGGAGATCGGTGGCGTCAGCTATGGTGCCTTCATCGTGCCGGGCCTGATCATGATGGCGCTGATGACGCAAAGTATTTCGAACGCTTCCTTCGGCATCTTCATGCCGAAGTGGTCGCGCACGATCTACGAAATTCTGTCGGCACCGATTTCATACGTAGAAATCGTGCTCGGCTATGTCGGCGCGGCCGCCACCAAGTCGATCATCCTCGGTCTGCTGACTCTGGCAACGGCACGGCTGTTCGTTTCCTTCGACATCGCGCATCCGTTATGGATGATCTTCTTCCTGATGCTGACCTCGATCACCTTCAGCCTGTTCGGCTTCATCATCGGCGTGTGGGCGCCCAGCTTTGAAAAGCTGCAAATCATTCCGCTGATGATTGTCACGCCGCTGGCTTTTCTCGGAGGGAGCTTCTATTCGATCGAAATGCTGCCGCCGTTCTGGCAGAAAGTGGCGCTGGTCAATCCGGTGGTTTATCTGATAAGCGGCTTTCGCTGGAGCTTTTTCGGCATCGCCGATGTCAGCGTCGCCATCAGCCTCGGCATGACGCTGGTATTTTTAAGCGCCTGCATGATCGTCGTCTGGCTGATCTTCAAGACCGGCTACCGGCTCAAGACCTGAACCCGTATTTATCGTTCAGCGTGCCAAGCAGGACGCCGAAACGTTAGTCAACAATTCACGGTTTTGTGAACAAATGTCAAAAACATTCGGCAAAATCGCGATAATTTGCAGTAAACAGCCGCGTGGCATGGACGATGCCTCGCGGCAACGGTAACATTAGTGCTTGTCGTTCTCGCGCCTTTTATTAATTCAGCTCCGTCGGCGCGATTCTTCATTCAAAACGCATTGTTTCGCAAGACCGGCAACTCGTTGCATGGGCAAGCTGTCGCCAATGCGCGGCCGGATTTTTGAAAGCACAATGCTTACCGAACAATACGATTCCCTTCTGGTCCTGGTGTCCATTGCGGTTGCCATTCTGGCGTCTTACACGGCGCTGGACATGGCCGAGCGCATCAATTCCGTGCATCACAAGGGCAGCCTCGCTTGGCTCGGCGGCGGTGCGCTGGCAATGGGCATTGGCATCTGGTCGATGCACTTCGTCGGCATGCTGGCGTTCCGCTTGCCGATCCCGCTTGGCTACGACCTGGAAATCAGCGCCCTGTCGCTGTTGATCGCGATCCTCACATCCGGCTTTGCACTGTGGCGCGTCAGCCAGCCCAGCCTGCCGGTAAAGCAGCTGCTGGGCAGCGCTGCATTGATGGGCGTGGCAATTGCGACCATGCATTACATCGGCATGGCGTCCATGCACATGGAACCCGGCATCGAATATGATCCGTGGCTATTTATCGCGTCGATCGTCATCGCGATCGCTGCATCGGGCGCGGCACTATGGATCGCCTTCGCGTTGCGCAAAAATACGCCGCATGCGCGCCTCGCGCGCGCTTCCGCCGCGGTAGTCATGGGCGGCGCCATTGTGGGCATGCATTACACCGGCATGGCGGCAGCAAAATTTCCGCTCGGCAGCGTCTGCATGTCCGCCACCGATGGCGTCGGGCCTGGCTGGCTGGCGGTTGTGGTCATCGTCGTCACACTTGCAGTGCTGGCGATTGCACTGCTGACGTCGGTATTCGACGCGCGGCTGGAAACACAGACTGCCAAGTTGGCGCGTTCGCTGGCCGAAGCGAACGAAGAGCTGACGCAGCAAGCCTTGCACGACAACCTGACCAAGCTGGCCAATCGCAGCCTGCTGGAAGATCGGCTGGAACAGATGCTGCACAAGGCGGTGCGCGAACGCACGCGCTTTGCACTGATGTTTCTCGATCTGGACGGCTTCAAGGCCATCAACGATTCGCTTGGCCATCATATCGGCGACCTGCTGCTGATCGAAGTTGCACAGCGTTTCCGCAACAACATCCGTGCACAGGAAACCGTGGCTCGCCTCGGCGGCGACGAATTCGTGGTGTTGATCGAGATCGACGATCCGGAAGATGCAGCACCGGTCGCCGACAAACTGGTGAACCTGATCAACCAGCGTTTCCAGATCGGCGTGCACGATCTGGGCGTATCGGCCAGCATCGGCATTGCGATCTATCCGGAAAATGGCCGGACCAGTCATGAACTGCTGATCAATGCGGATGCCGCCATGTATCACGCCAAATCGGCCGGACGCAACGGTTATCGCTTCTTCGAAAACTCGATGAACACCAATGCGCACAACCAGCTGCAGGTCATGCAGGATCTTAGGCTGGCATTGGAACGCAAGCAGTTCTGCTTGCACTATCAACCGAAATCCAACGCAGCGAGCGGCGAAGTCATCGGCGCCGAGGCACTGCTGCGCTGGCAGCATCCGATGCGCGGCATCGTCGGACCGACCGAATTCATCCCGCTGGCGGAAAAGTCGGGCCTGATCGTACCGATCGGCGAATGGGTGCTGGATGAGGCCTGCCGGCAAATGCGCAGCTGGTACGACGAAGGCCATCGCGACTGGAAAGTTGCGGTTAACCTGTCGCCGATGCAGTTCATGCACGAACAGCTGGTCGACATGGTACAGGCAACGTTGCAGCGCCATCGGCTACCGCCGCAATGCCTGATTCTGGAAGTGACGGAATCGACGGCCATGCACGACGTCGAAGTCAGCCTGGCGATCCTCAACCGGCTGGTCGAGCTCGGCGTTGATATCTCGATTGACGACTTCGGCACCGGCTATTCCAGCCTGCTGCACCTCAAACGCATGCCGGCCCGTGAACTGAAGATCGATCGCGGCTTCATCCACAGCCTGTCACAAGACACCGATGACGCTGCAATCGTATCGGCGATCATCGGTCTCGGCCGTTCGCTCAATCTGCACATCGTGGCCGAAGGCGTGGAGACGGAGAAGCAACAGAACTTCCTCGCTTCGCTCGGCTGCAGCACGCTGCAGGGTTTCTTCCTCGGCAAGCCGATGCCGCTGGATCAGTTCAACGCTGCAATCAGCATGCGCGCCAAAGTTGCCTGAAACGGATTCGCGTCGCCCGCACTGCTGAATCGGGCGACGCCGGATTCTTCGTCAGGCCAGTGCAGGATAATCGGTATAGCCGTCTGCCGACGGCGCATAAAAAGTATCCGGACGGGGTTCGTTCAGCAAGGCATCGAACTTCAGGCGGCGCGGCAAATCCGGATTGGCAATGAATAGCTTGCCGAAGGCCACCGCATCCGCTTCACCATTCTTGATCACCTGCTCCGCCGTTTCCTTGGTCATCTTTTCATTGGCGATATACACGCCGCCGAAAGCCTTTTTCAAGGCCGGTCCGATACGCTTGTCGCCCAAGGATTCACGCGCGCAGATGAACGCAATGCCGCGCTTGCCGAGTTCGCGCGCGACATAGCCAAAAGTCGCCAGCGGATCGGAATCGCGCATGTCGTGTGAATCGCCGCGCGGTGCCAAATGCATGCCGACACGCGATGCACCCCAGACCTCGATACACGCGTCAGTCACTTCCAGCATCAGGCGCGCGCGATTTTCAATCGGGCCGCCGTAGGCATCGGTACGCTTGTTGGTGCCGTCCTGTAGAAACTGATCGAGCAGATAGCCGTTGGCGCCATGCACTTCCACGCCGTCAAAGCCTGCGCGCTTGGCGTTTTCGGCACCCTTGCGATAGGCGGCGACGATGCCCGGAATTTCGTCAAGACGCAGCGCACGCGGCGTGACGTATTCGCGCTGCGGCCGCACCAGGCTGACATGTCCTTGCGGCTTGATCGCGCTCGGCGCTACCGGTAGGTCGCCGTTCAGGAAGATCGGATCGGAAATGCGGCCGACGTGCCACAGTTGCAGGAAAATCTTGCCGCCCTTCGCGTGTACGGCATTGGTGACCAGCTTCCAGCCTTCGACCTGCTCGTCGGACCAGATGCCCGGCGTATTGGCGTACCCAACGCCCTGCGGGGTAACGGCGGTGGCTTCGCTGAGAATCAGGCCGGCCGACGCCCGCTGCGCATAATATTCCGCCATTAGCGCATTCGGCACGCGGCCTTCGCCGACCGCGCGTGAGCGGGTCAAGGGCGCCATGATGACGCGATTGGGAAGAGTCAGGTCGCCGATCTGAATGGAATCGAACAAGGTAGTCATGGTAATTCTCCGCATGGTTGAGGCGATCGCTGCGATCGCCGTATGAAATGAAATGCTGTTACAGATGGCCGTTCATATGCTTGAGGAAGGCGTTGATCGTCGTCTCGTTGCGCTTATAGAAAATCCATTGGCCGACGCGCCTGGATGTCACCAGTCCCGCCGCCTGCAGCGCTGCCAGATGCGCCGACACGGTCGACTGCGAGAGACCGGCACGCTGGTCGATTAGGCCGGCGCACACGCCGATAGACAAGGGGTGATCCTGCTGCGAAAAATACGCCTCCGGCGTTTTCAGCCAAGCTAGGATCTGACGGCGCACCGGATTGGCCAGCGCCTTGTGAACGGCATCGATATCGATGGACATGTTTTTCTTTCGCAATGTGACGATATAAATATCGTCATTTCAGGATATTTATATCGGCATATTACGATATAAGCGAAAAGCGTGCAGGCCGCTCGTTTTACTCCCGTTCATCATTCATGACGATAATTTATTGCATCTAAGATGCACCTTATCTTAAACTGACGGCTTCCCTCGAGGGATGTCTCTGAAAAAACAAACAGGAACAGCATGCTATTACGTTTCGCCTGGCTCAACGATTTCATCCCCAGTTCCACTCCCATCGACCGTTACGAAAGAATGCGCGCCTGTGCCGGCGCACTGTTCGGTATCGTATTGACCGGTCTGATCTGTTATCTGATTCTCGGCAAGGAACCGTCTGCGTTCTGGCTGATCGCTCCGATGGGCGCATCGTCGGTCTTGCTGTTTGCGGTGCCGTCGAGTCCGCTGGCGCAGCCGTGGTCGCTGATCGGTGGCAATCTCGTCGCGGCGCTGGTCGGCGTGACTTGCACCAAGCTGGTCGGGGAACCGATCCTGGCTGCCGGCTTGGCGATCTCGCTAGCGATCGGCGGCATGTTTTGGCTACGCTGCATCCATCCGCCTAGCGGCGCGGTGGCATTGACGGCGGTGCTGGGCGGCCCTGCGCTGCATCACCTCGGCTACTGGTTCGTGGTGGTGCCGGTGATGCTGAATTCCTTCATCCTGCTATTTACCGCCCTGTTCTATAACAACGCGACCCGCCGCCGCTATCCGCACAAAGCGCATTTGCCGAGCCCGAACCGGCCGGACACGATTGATGCTTCGCCGATGGATCGCGTCGGTATCACGCCCGAGGATCTGGACGCCGTATTGCAACGTTACAACCAGGTATTGAACATCAGCCGCGAAGATCTGGAATCGATTATCGAAGAGACCGAGATGCAGGCACACCGTCGTCGCTTCGGCGACCTGCGCTGCAAGGACGTGATGTCGAAAGACGTAATCATTGCCGAATTCGGCACTTCATTGTCCGACGCATGGCATCGCCTGCACGATCACAAGGTCACCGCGCTACCGGTCATCGACCGCGCCAATCGCGTGATCGGCATCATCACGAAAGCCGATTTCCTTGAACATGCGGACATCAAGCCGCATGAAGGCCTGTCACAACGCCTGACCGACCTGATCCGGCCGACGCTGCAGACGCACACCGATAAGGAAGAAGTGGTCGGACAGATCATGGCAACGCAAGTGCGCACCGCGCTGGAAAACCAGCCGCTGGTCGAACTGGTAGAGTTGATGTCGGATGAACGCCTGCACCAGCTGCCGGTCGTCAACGAACAAGGCAAGCTGGTCGGCATACTGACGCAGTCGGACATGATTGCCGCATTGTACGAGAGCGCATTCGGCAGCAAGTAAGCCAGCTTCAGATAAGCTCGCCGTCATTCAACACCAGTAACCGCTTAACAGGAGAAACACCATGTCAGCCACGCCAGGGACCGATTACAGCGCCATCTTGCCCAGCCTGCTTGTAGAACAAACCTCCGACGCCATTATTTTCGCCGACAAGGGCGGCGTCATTCGCCTGTGGAATCACGGCGCGGAACGCATTTTTGGCCACGCGGCGGCGGATGTAATCGGTGGCTCACTGGACGTCATCATTCCCGAAAAACTGCTGCCGGCGCATAACGCCGGCTTCGGCAACGCGATGAGCAGCGGCAAGATGAAGTATGTCAACAAGGTGTTGACCACGCGCTCGATGCGCAAGGATGGCA
>Ga0310811_10003747_pt1 | contig 19173 bp, 18 predicted proteins | sample YCmetagenome_FD_207642 | JGI IMG/M metagenome (GOLD analysis project Ga0310811, IMG submission 207642) | Soil microbial communities from experimental microcosm in Duke University, North Carolina, United States - YC | ecosystem: Engineered > Artificial ecosystem > Soil microcosm > Unclassified ...
TCGAATGTTTGCGCCGGACTTGATTGACGCCGCAAAACGACGGTCCGGTCTCGATAACTTTGGCGAGGGCGACTTTTTTGAGGCGTTGTCACGTTTGCTTGAATCATGTCAGGACGAGGCACGGCTTAACCTGATCGGAAAAATCGCCCTGAAGACAGATGTTCTGGAGATTTTGTGCGCACGTCTCCAAATGGAGCGAGATCGCCAGCTGTACCCGGATATCACGCGCCAGGAAATCCGCGAGCCTCTCTTTATTGTAGGGTTGCCCCGCAGCGGCACCAGCTTGTTGCATCGGTTGCTCGGAGCGGACCCGGAACATCGATCTCCTTTGATGTGGGAGGTGAGGTCGCCGTCCCCGCCGACTCGCGATGATGAAAAACGCAGAATTCAACGCGCAAGGCAAAGCTGTAACTTCTTCAATTGGCTTGTGCCAACATTTCGCTACGCGCACACGGTTGGTGCAGAGGTTCCACAAGAGTGTGTCAGCCTCATGACTCCGACGTTTTTAAGCGATCAGTTCGACGCGATGTATTATGTGCCATCGTACCGCTCCTGGTTTTTTCGGCAGGATTTGCGGCCGGCATACGAATATCACCGTCGTTTTCTCCAACATCTGCAGTTTCGAAGAGCCAGTCGCCGTTGGATCTTGAAAGCGCCTACTCACATGTTTGCAATGCCGGCGTTGTTGTCCGTTTATCCGGATGCGCAATTCGTGCAGACACATCGGACGCCCGTTGATGCGATGGCGTCGGTATCAAGCCTGGTAACAATTCTCCGCAGTGCATTTAGCGATGCAGTCGATCCGTTCGTTGTGGGGCGAGAGGCAATCGATTACTGGTCCGAAACGATGAAGGAGTTTCTGCGTGAGCGCGATCGTCTGGAAAACAATCGCATCTGCGACATTCAATACGACGACATTCGTCACGACCCCATTCGCGCGGTTCGGAGAATCTACGAATATTTCGGCTGGTCGCTTTCGCACGAAGCAGAGCGACGCATGCGCGCGCTCATTGACAGCCAAGCCAAGAGGCAATCGGCGAACCACCGATACGAGCTATCGCAGTTTGATTCTTCCCCGGGAGAAGTCCTCAATGTGTTCGCGACATATTGCCAGAGATTTGGTTTAGCTCAGGGAAGCGGTGTGGAGCGCCGCGAAACAGAGCGCTCGGTCGCCTGATCCGATGCAGAAGACGTATCTCGCGGATGACCTTTGAAGCTATTCGTGTTATCCGCGCTGATCACGCAAGTTTGCCGGGCCATTTTCCAGGCACACCACTCGTGCCTGGAGTGGTAATCCTCGACGAAGTCATTGACGCGCTGATTGAATGGCGTCAGGACTCACAACTCACCGGCATACGACTGGTGAAATTCCTTGCACCGCTCTCGCCGGAACAGGTCTTCACAATTTCTTTCTCGGCGAACAATGAGCACGCTGAAGACATCAATTTTTGCTGCCGCGCGGGAGACCGCGTAATAGTTGAAGGACGACTTGAAGTCGCTTGGGGAACAAATTGAGTCGAAATGAACGCCCCGTTACTTGACGCGCCAAAATTTGAAGCCGGGCGGAGCGACCCACGGCTCGCCGAGTGCCTCAAGGAATTTCCGACCGCGATATTTAGCGAGCGCTTGTATCAGAGCATCGAACTGATGGAACGCTACAGCATTGAACTTGCCGTCGACTTGTTAGGCCAATTGAACTTAACCGAACAGCTCGGCGCCTGGCGATCAGCTGATGAGCTTTGCGAACTTCTCGGTTTTCAGCCACGCTTCAGCGTTGCGGTGCACTGGATCCTGGCGCGATTGTTAGAAACCGGTTGTGTGGAGGCCCAAAGTGACCGCGGAAATCGGTCGTATCGCTTGGCGATGACGCCGTGGAAACCCGACCTCGGATATGTTCGTACGCTCGGGTTAAACATTGATCCTGCGAACGCAGCCACGTTGGACTTATTGGATTATGTAGCGAGCGCATATCCAGCCGTAGCGACAGGCCAGCAAAAGGGCGACCAAAACCTGTTCGGACCTCAAGGTGTCCCGCTTTGGCTCAAATATTTTAACAACGACAATCTGACCTATGCGGTAAACAACTGGGTAGCTGCTGCCGCGACCGTTGATCGCCTTTGCTCTCGGCCGACGCTGCGAATCCTGGAAATCGGCGCCGGCACAGGCAGCGCAACGGAGATTTTGCTAACGCTACTCGGAGAACGAGGGCTTTCGTCGCGACTTGAACGCTATGCCGTTACCGAGCCAAACGCATATTTCCGGCGGTGTAATCAACGCAAATTAGCGGCGCAATACCCAAACCTCCCGTTGGAATGGACGACGGTAGATTTGGATTTGCCGTGGAGCGAGCAAGGCATTGCACCGGGAGAATTCGATCTCGTGTACGGTGTTAACGTCATGCATATCGCGAAGAATCTTCTGTTTAGCTTGAACGAAGCGCGTTCAACGCTTGCGCACGATGGCTGGCTCGTGATCGGTGAATGCCTGCGACCTTATGATAACCAACCGATGTACCCCGAACTCATGTTTCAAATCCTGGACAGTTTCACCGATGTAGAAATAGATCCGGAAATTCGTCCCAATCCCGGCTTTCTGACTGCCGAACAATGGCGTCGCGCTTTTTCGCGAGCAGGCTTTCCGCGCACGGAGATAGCGCCCGATGTCGCACGAATCCGCGAGATCTACCCGCATTTTTTTACCGGCGCCATTTGCGGACAAAAAACGACAGCTGCCAAATGATTTCGGAAACTGTCAGTCCCAAGCGTTCGGAACCAGATCGATGGGCGAGTTTGCCGGAGCGCGGCACACCGGCGTCACTGGGAGTGATTGCATGGATCGCGGAACGGGTCGGTCGTCCGTTAGCCAGGCTGTTGTTATATCCGATCACAATTTACTTCCTGGTCGCGGCGCATACAGCGCGGCGGGCCTCTTACGAATTCCTAAAGCGCGCGCGGGGCAGTTCCGTCCGCTGGTGGAACGTGTTGCGTCATTTTTATTATTTTGCCGCTACGATTCTCGACCGCGTTTATTTGCTGCGCGGGGAATTCGACCGGTTTTGTGTCACAATCCACGGAAAGGAAATGTTGCAGCGCCAGATCGAAAACGGCAGGGGCTGCATCTTGTTAGGCTCTCACCTGGGCAGCTTTGAGGTGTTGCGAACGCTCGGCCTAACACACGGAGGTTTTTCGCTGAAGGTGCTAATGAATACAGTTCATAACCAGAATATCAGCCGGTTCTTCGACGGACTAAATGCCACAATTGCCGAGACGGTGATAGCACCCGACCGACCGGATACATTGATCAGGGCCAGGGAAAGCCTGGACGCAGGCTGCTTCGTCGGGATGTTAGGCGATCGCGTTTTCGGCGCCGATAAGATAACGCGCTGTCGCTTCCTTGGCGCGCCTGCGACTTTGCCAGCCGGTCCAATTTTGCTTGGCGCCATGATGCATTGCCCTGTCATTTTATTCTTCGGCTTGTACCGCGGCGGCAATCGGTATGACATTTACTTCGAACATTTCGCTGACGAGATCGTGTTGAATCGCGAGCGTCGCGCCGAGGAGATTCAGTCGTGGATGCAGCGCTACGTCGAGCGGCTGGAGCATTATGCGCGTCTGGCGCCTTACAATTGGTTCAACTTTTATTCGTTCTGGGATTAACAAGTTTCCAGGAAATCTGACAACGTGCCGATTAATAAAGCGGAAATTCGCACGCTAATCCCCCACTCCGATCTGATGTGCCTGTTGGACGAAGTTTTGCGGTGGGACGACCGATCAATCGCGTGCACGAGCAATACGCATCGCGATCCGGCGAACCCGTTGCGTCGCGCGGGGCGTTTGTCCGCGGTACACGCTTTCGAATATGGCGCACAGGCAGCAGCTGTTCACGGTGGTTTACGGGCGCGCGTTGCAGGCACGATCGCGCCGCCAGGATATCTCGCTGCCCTACGAGATGGGCGCCTACACGTAACACGACTGGATTGTATCCATCTACCGCTCCGGATTTCGGCGACACGTCTTTACGGCGAAGGCGCAAACACGGTTTACGAGTTTACGCTTTCGGCTGCGGCCATTCTCGTAGCGGAAGGCCGGGTGACGATTGTGGAACGCGTATGATGACAGGGTTCAGCGCGCTGCGCTGACCGGACGTCACAGCGCGGCGTCCCTACCAGAAAATTCACATCACAATGCCGCCATCGACACACAACACCTGACCCGTGATGTAAGCGGCTTCTGGCGATGCGAGGAATGCCACGGCTGCAGCAATTTCCTCCGGTGTTCCGGTCCTGCCGAGTGGAATTTTACTGTTAATTGTGTCCTTAACTTGATCGGATAGCCCGGCGGTCATGTCGGTTATCACAAAACCTGGCGCCACGGCATTGACAGTGATATTGCGGCTAGCCAACTCGCGCGCGAGCGATTTCGTTAGGCCAATCAAACCTGCCTTGCTTGCCGCGTAATTTGTCTGTCCGGCGTTGCCCATCAAACCGATGACAGAGCTGATATTGATGATGCGACCGTTGCGCTGCTTCGTCATGGCGCGAACTAATGCGTGCGTGAAACTGAACGCGCCTCGCAAGTTGGTGTTGATCACAGCGTCCCAATCTTCAATGGACATTCGCATCGCAAGCGCGTCGCGCGTTACGCCGGCATTGTTCACCAGGATGTCGACCCGACCAAAATTCTCAAGAATTTGAGCTGCGAATTTTTGCACAGCTGCATGATCTGCGACGTCTACTGCGTACGCCTTTGACGATTCGCTCCGCAATCCGTTGAGTTCATCAGCAATCTTTTTGGCATTTTCCTCCGTCCGACTGACGCACGCCACACGCGCGCCTTCGCTGGCGAAGCGCAAAGCAATCGCGCGTCCGATGCCTCGGCCCGCTCCGGTGACCACTGCAACTTGACCTTCGAATCTCATATTGCTGTCCATTTGTAACCAGTAATGCGCGTGAATAAACATCTATTTGGCAGCGCGATCACTCCCGTGACCGGTACCAACGGCGCGCATAGCACTGCGCTCCCACTCAAACCGCGACCACCTCGTTGTGATTGTGTTTGTATCAGGCAGCAAAACAGCGGCACAGCCTGACACCAACGCTGTACAACTACTTTACTCCACCGTAGCGGCGTTGACGCTGACCGAATTCTTCGACTGCGGCGAGGAGGTCCTGCTTTCTGAAGTCAGGCCACAGCCTTGGCGTGACGTACATCTCGGTGTAGGAAGTTTGCCACAGCAGAAAATTCGAGAGTCGCATCTCGCCGGACGTGCGAATCAGAAGGTCGGGGTCAGGATAATAACGCGTGTAAAGATGTTTGCTGAACATCGCCACATCGATCATCGCTCTGTCGATGTGGCCCAGTTCGATGGCGCGTAGCAAACTTTTGATGCCGTCGATAATCTCTAGTCTGCCGCCGTAACTCAGTGCCAAAACGAGCGTGAGACCAGTGTTTCCAGACGTTTGCTCGATACTTTTGTGAAGTTGTTCCTGCGCACCCCGGGGCAGATCGGTCAACCGGCCAATGGCCTGAAGACGCACATTCTTCTCGTGCAATTCCGGGGTTTTCTCCTTCAAAAATTTTTCCAGCAAACGCATCAGCGCGATGATTTCAGCTTTTGGGCGCTGCCAGTTTTCAGCCGAGAATGCGTAAAGGGTAAGGTATTCCACGTTTAACTCGCCGCACCCTTCGACGCAGTCTCGAACCGCCTGAGCGCCAGCTTCGTGACCTTTGATGCGGGAAAGTCCGCGCGACTTCGCCCAACGGCCGTTGCCATCCATGATTATGGCGATGTGGCGGGGAACAGTCTTAATGCTCGAAGACATCGTTGAGTGCTTAACTGTTAGAACTTGCTGCGGAAAGGCAAATTAAGGTGGCGCGTTTGAGCATCCTTCAATCGTAGCCCACTTTTGCAGGGCGTTTCTGTGAAATGCCTAACCGTTGCGTCTGACACAGGCGCCCTACAATATCTGCGTTTACTTCGCCCACCCGTTGGGGTGTTACCGTATGATCGTCTCGCCGCGCGCGGGACCAACACTCACCATGGAAGCCTTTGCGCCGGCCAGTTCGGAGATGTATCTGACATATTTTCTCGCGGCCGAAGGAAGCTGCGAAAACTTGCGGGCAGTGTGTGTGGACGTGTTCCAGCCAGCGACTTCTTCGTACACCGGCTCGCAATTCGCCAGTTGAGTTGCGTCACACGGTGGAACCTCCAGCCGTTTTCCGTGTAGCTGGTAACCAACACAAATACGAATTGGATCGACCCGATCTAGTCCATCCAGGTTGGTGATCGCGATTTCATCGATGCCGTTGATCATGCCCGCGTAACGAGTCGCCACCGCGTCGAACCAACCACAACGGCGTTTGCGTCCCGTCGTCGCACCGAATTCGCGCCCAAGATTGTGAAGCATCTGCGCCAACGACGCATCCTCCGTGGGTAATGCGCCGTCCCCTACTCGCGTCGAGTACGCCTTCATCACGCCGACGACACGATCCATTCTATGCGGTGGCACGCCCGTGCCGGTGCACGCGCCGCCCGCTGTCGTGTTTGAGGAAGTCACATATGGATACGTGCCGTGGTCGATATCGAGGAATGTTCCCTGCGCGCCTTCGAACAAAATTTGTTTGCCTCGATCCATCGCGCGGTGCAGGTAAACCACCGTGTTCGTCACATACGGCCGCAATTTTTCGGCGGCAGCAAGATACGTTTCGTTTACATCGCGAAAACTGATCGGCTTCGCACCGAGCGCCTGAAGGATTCTGTTGTTCTCGATCATCTTGGCCTGCAATTTTTTCGAGAACACAATCGGCTGTATCAGATCAGACATTCGCAAGCCCGTGCGCGCTGCCTTGTCTCCGTAGGCCGGGCCGATTCCACGTTTGGTGGTGCCGATCCGGCCACGCCGCAGCTCACGCTGCTCGTCCAGGGCCCGGTGATACGGCAAAACAAGATGGGCGCAATCGCTGATGAGCAAATTTTTGTCGATCTTGACTCCCAACTTGCGCAAGCCATCCATCTCAGCCACAAGTGCAACCGGATCGATAACCACGCCGTTTCCGATCACGCACACTTTCCGGTGGCGCAGGATCCCTGATGGAATCAAATGCAACACGTATTTCACGCCGCGATGGATGACGGTGTGCCCTGCATTATTGCCGCCCTGGCTGCGAACAACGAGGTCCGCGCGCGCAGTAAGCACGTCGATAATCTTACCTTTGCCCTCGTCGCCCCACTGCATTCCGATCAAAATTGTGTTCGCCATATGAAATCGAAAATGGTCCGCCTGCTTCGCTCAGCGAAGCATTGCGGGCAGGCAAAAAATTTTCCCGACGCATCCTTCAGGACACAGTCGGGACTTGCCCACAGATAATAAGTTAGCGGCATCGCCGCGCAAGAAATTTTGCAACAAGAGCCACTCATTACGAAGTGCAGAGGAGCGGACGTCGCAGCCCAGCGTCCCTACCGCTCACCTTGGTGGAGAAGGGCTCGGCGCCTCTCGCCCAGATTCGATTAATGTGGGCCGGATCGGGCCAGTCCCCTCGACGTTTGTACCTCGCGATCTGGAAGATCGGGATGAACTTCTTTGCTCAACTGGGGTTTCTCTTTTCACGGACCTCGGAGTCTCGGCAACAGTAGGATTCGGCATCGGAACGCTTTCGACTTCCGGTTCGCGCGTTTTCGTGGATTGCGACCCAGATCCCTCGTTCGATCCTCCGGCAGCGCGTACCCCCGCCGCTCGCATTTCTTCAAGAGTAAGTTTGGAAGGGGCGGACTTCTTCTCACGCGATTTGGATTTGCGTGACGCGGGTGCGGGTGTCGGGGATTCCGAAGCAAGCTGTTCAGAAGGCTCCGGCGTTTGCTTGGAACGCCCAGATTTCTTTTCTCGAGCAACGATTACTTCCTGCGCTTGTACCTCGCCTATAAGAATGATGCCGCAGAGTACTGCCCAGAAAAATCGTTTCAGCATGATGCCGCCCAAGATTCAGCCCATTCACAACCCCTCATTCATGAGACGTTGTTGTCGAATTCAACCAGGCGGGCGCTGCTGCACCTGAATAACCGGCAACGGAAAACGCAACCGCAATTCGTTTTCCAAGTAAATCTCGACATGATGCATGCCGTACTGTTGAAACTGCACTCCGCCAAAATAATGGACGTTGGTAGCGTGGCCTTCCATCTCTTTGAGCACAAACTCGACCTCCGCCTGCGCGACTACCTGCTGTTCGTCCACTCCAACGAGGCGAGATTTTTGGCGAAATTTGCCTGAGCCGCTGCACCAACGAGTCCAAATGCAGAGCCGAAAATAATTGATAGGCAAAGAGGGCGCTGGGATCACACTCAGCACGCCCACGAGGGTTTGCATGCCGTTGACTTCACAGCGGACGTCCTCGCAAATAACCGCGCTTTGGAGGTCGGGAAGAATGACGTTTGATTCCATATCAGCTGATCACATCATTCCACGCATCAACAGCATCAACAATCCGAGACCAAGCACAATCCGGTAAACCGCAAACGGCACAAATCCCCGTGCGCGGACCCAGTTCATGAACCAGGCGACGACCGCAAGCGCGACGAAAAATGAAACCACAAATCCAATTGCGAGTACGACCCATTGATGCGGACTGATCGTAAGCGGCGCAATCTCCGCTTCGTGATGGTGCGGCATCACGCTCTTCAGAAATTCGTATGCCACGGCGACGGCCATTGTCGGCATCGACAAGAAAAACGAAAATTCAAGTGCGGCCGGACGCGACATTCCTGCAATTTGTCCGGCGGAAATCGTGGACATTGAGCGCGACGTGCCGGGGAAAACAGCGGAGAGAATTTGTGCGGCGCCGATCCAGATCGCCTGCGGCAGCGTCATCTCCTCCATGTGCATCGTGCGCGGCCGTGTGAAGACGGCATCAACGATCCACATGATTATTCCGCCAATGAGCAGGGCCCAAGCCATGACCCAGAGATTTTCCAGGTTCTTTCCGATGACCTTGGTGAGAGCCCACGCGGGAACCGCAGTCACCACAAATGCGATAAGCGTGAGACTCAACGGATGCGTGAAAATGGTGCGATTGCCGCGTTCGCCCTTCGGGAATGTGCTAACAAACTTCACAATGCGACTCCAAAAATAAACCGGTAAAGCGAGAATGGCTCCTAGCTGGATCACAATCGTGTACATTTTCCAGAACGGTTCATGCAGATCGATATGCAGCAGCGCTTCGCAGATGCGCAAATGCGCCGTCGAACTCACAGGAAGAAATTCTGTCAGTCCTTCGACAACTCCGAGAAAAACGGAAAGCAAATAGTCGTACATGGGTCAATTGGTTGGAGGGTTACAATATAGAATAGCCGCATTGTCGAGTCGCATATCTGTCTTAACGCTTCAACTTTTCAGCCATTCACGGTTCAACCGCGAGGGCTCCGTTGTCACAGCGCTTCCGCTCCTCTTTCGCCGGTTCGGATACGCACCGCTTCTTCGACCTCGGTCACAAAAATCTTGCCGTCGCCGATTTTTCCGGTTTTGGCTTTCTCCAAAATTGCCTCGACCGCGCGTTGCGCGCGATCGTCGGCGATCACAATCTCAAATTTGATCTTTGGAAGAAAATCGACTGTGTACTCGGTGCCGCGATAAATCTCGCTGTGTCCTTTCTGCCGGCCAAATCCTTTTACTTCGCTAAGGGTCATTCCTTCGACGCCTGCCGCCATCAGGGCTTCCCGCACCGGCTCGGCTTTGAATGGCTTAATAACCGCCTCGATTTTTTTCACCGCGCCATATTAGAACTGGCACTCCAAATGGCAAGCAGACCCAATTCTCTTGACAGGTCACTTACATTCTTCGGAACATCGTCACCATTCGAAAGATCTGAATCCGGGGTAGGATAAGAAGACCTTCTCGGTGTTTTCTTCCCTCTTTCAGACCTGGCACGTAAAGGGTCAACCCTCCGAGAGAACGAAAGGAAACGTTATGTATTCTCTACTTCAGCTTAGACAACTAGCTCCACGGTTTCTCATCCCATTGCTGCTTGCATGCTTTGCGCCTTTGCCGATGACGCAAGCGGTCGTCCCGCCGCCGGATGGGGGATATCCGAACTTCACCACGGCGGAAGGGCACAACGCCCTTTTTCACCTTACGACTGGTATCGCCAACACAGCAGTTGGTTGGTCTTCGCTTTTCACTGACACCGACGGAAGCTACAATACCGCTGTCGGCGCTGGCGCCCTTCTTCTTACTGACGGCGCGCAAACAGGTGCAGGAAGCTTCAATACAGCGAACGGGGCGGCTGCCCTTCTATTTAACACAAACGGCCGCTCGAACACAGCGACGGGAGCAGCAGCCCTTGTTAATAATATGACTGGCAGCTTCAACGTAGCTGATGGTGACACGTCGCTTCAAAACAACACCACGGGTGGGTTCAACACGGCAATCGGCTCCGGGGCACTCAATCTCAATACTACGAGCAACGACAACACCGCCGTCGGGGCGGGTGCGCTTGGCACCAGCAGCGGCGGTAACAACACCGCAGTGGGGCGTCAAGCCGGCTTGGCCGCGGGCGAAGGAAGTAACAATGTTTACATTGGCTCAAACATGGTTGGTGTCGCCGACGAGATTAATCACACGTATATCCGCAATATTAACACCACTTCAGTAAGTGGCGCGGGAACGGACTTCGTTACGATCAACTTAACAACGGGGTTGCTTGGTCACGCGACTTCCTCGCGACGTTACAAGCACGATATTAGACCAATGGAAAACTCCAGTGGAGAGCTATTTCATCTCAAACCAGTCACCTTCCATTACAACGAGGAGGTTGATCATAGCCAAAGTCTTGATTACGGTTTGGTTGCTGAGGATGTGGCCGAAGTGGATTCCAACCTGGCAACCCACGATCGGAATGGGCAAGTGGAAGGCGTGCGGTACACCGCTATCAACGCGATGTTGCTCAACGAGTTTCTGAAAGAGCACAATGCCTTTCTGGAAGAACAGAAGAAAGTGCGGAAGTTGGAAGCAGCGCTTGCGACGGTAAACGAGCGATTAGAGCAGCAAGAGGCAAAAATCGAAAGGGTCAGCGCTGGCGTCATGACAAATACGACCGCGCCGCAAGTAGCCCGAGTCCCTTAACGGCTGAGTCAGTATTGGGCGTTGAAGTTTGGGGAGCACACGCGCCTCGCGTGAGCTCCCAAGCGTCATACCTTGCGCCCGAATTTCTTCTCCAGTTCAGCCAGCGAAATCTGAATCATCGTTGGGCGACCATGTGGACAGCAATAAGGCAGGTCGCATCCAAGCAAATCGCGGATTAATTTTTCGACCTCGGGATAACGCAATGGATCGTTGGCTTTAACGGCGTGACGGCAAACGGTTTTCGCGATCATTTCTTCGCCCAAACGCATGGGTGAAGTGTTGTTGCTGGCACTCTTTAAATCGTCAATCACTTTCCGCATGAACTGCGCCGCATCGGATACATCAAGAAAGCTTGGAAGACTGTCGATCTTGAAGGTGCCCGGACCGAAACTTTCAATTCCGATTCCCATTCTTTGCAGAACCGACAGATTTTGTTCGATCCAATCTGCGTCGCGGGGCGGCACGTCGAATGTTTGCGGCAGAAGCAACTTTTGCGCGGGCACTCCCTGCTGTTCCATTCTACGTCGCAATTCTTCGAACAGCACACGCTCGTGCGCGGCATGTTGATCCACCAGGACGAGGCCGTTCGCATTTTCCATCAGGACATACAGCTTGCTGAGTACCCCAATGATCTCGAATTGCTGTTGCGCGGGGTTTTTGTCGTGTGGTTGTGGCGCAGGCCTGTCTCCGGTTGAAGCAAAGCGGCGATCCGACGGACGCGCGAATTGCTCTGTAATTTCTGACCCATGTACCCGACCAGGGTCGGCGACGCTGGATACAGCGCCGAGGTTCGGTAATTCGCGATGGGACGTCTCGGGAGCAGTTATCTCGGACCGCAAAGCGAGATCGGGAGCTGCTTTAGCGGAAACGGGAGCAGCCGGTTCCGCGCGGAGTGGTGCACGAAATTTCTCCTGCCAGTCAGCGCGAGCGCGCTCCAACGTTTGTTGAATACAACGAACGACCACCTCGCGCACGCCTTTGGGATCGCGAAAGCGTACTTCGCGTTTCGCCGGGTGCACATTTACGTCGACAGTCGCGGGATCGAGCTCAATGAAAAGGAAGGTAACAGGATATTGCCCCTTCATGAGGGCTGTGTGGTAGCCTTCGCGGACAGCCCCGGTAATGAGGCTACTTTCAATCGCACGCCCGTTTACAAACACGAGTTGCTGGCTGCGACTTTGTCGGCTCAGCCCTGCCTGGCCAATAAGACCACTGATTTGAATTTTTGGCGCAGGAGCGCCGTTCACTTCGACCAGGCGCTGCAACAATTCTACCCCGTATAAGTCCCGAATCCGATCGGCAAGCGTTTTGGTCGCAGGCAACTGGAACAAGGTGCGATCGTCGCGCATCAACGAGAAGCCAATCTCAGGATGACCGATCGCCTGCAAATGAATCTGATGTTCGATATTGCGGCTTTCGGTGTTCTCCGAGCGAAGAAATTTCCTGCGCGCCGGCAGGTTGTAAAAAAGTGAGCGCACTTCGACTTGCGTGCCTGCGGCTTCACCGCCATCCCGCACAAGGTCGATTTTGCCGCCATTGACGATAATTTCCGTCCCGGCGATCGCGTCGCCTTCACGCGTATTCAGGCGGAATCGCGACACACTGGCGATGCTCGGCAACGCTTCGCCGCGAAAGCCGAGGGTGGCAACAGCTTGAAGATCGGAAGCAGAACGAATTTTGCTGGTCGCATGTCGCTCGAGCGAAAGGAGCGCGTCATCACGATCCATGCCGCATCCATCATCGATCACGCGAATCAGCGAAATTCCACCGCGACGAATAGCGACACTGATGTTGCGGGCGCCGGCGTCGAGACTGTTTTCGACCAACTCTTTTGCGACTGACGCAGGGCGTTCTACCACTTCGCCGGCCGCCACCTGGCTGGCCACGGTCTCTGAAAGCAATCGAATCCGGCCCATCTTTGTATCTTGGATTGTAAATTCCAGATGCCCGATTGCGAAGAAAATCCAACCATCGCGACGCTACGCTGCGGCGTCCGGACTCCGCAGCACGCTGCTCCGACCTTTGACTTACATACCCTACAGCCGTATTTTTCAAGGCAATGATTAACGTAACGGACAACGCTGTTCGACAGCTCCAGAGTCTGCTTTCGCAGCGACCGGAAAACTCGCGAAAAGGTTTGCGTGTGGAAGTGTCCAAAGGCGGCTGTTCCGGTCTGCATTACGAGATGACGCTTGCCGAACGCAAAGAAGGCGATTCGATAGTCGAGCGTGATGGCGTGCGATTTTTTATCGACGACGAAAGCGTCTCCTACTTGCGGGGCGCGACGCTGGATTTCACCGGCGGTTTAACCGGCACGGGTTTTCGAATCGATAATCCAAACGCGTCGCGTACGTGCGGATGTGGTTCGTCGTTCGAAGCGGCGCAATCAGCTTGAAATCGGAAATCGTCGCGCTCTGAACTGATGGACTATGGCACTCAATCGTACAATCCGTACGACGAGCCGTATTCGCGTCCGCCGGAGCGCATCAATTATTTCCTGTGGACCGTTGCGATTTTGCTTTTGATTGGGTTCGCGCTCGCGGCGTGGCTGGGAAGTTTTTATATCTTCAATCAACCGGAGCGGCCTGACAGTTATAAGATCCTGCAAAAGCTGCACAAGATTGAGCAGCCCAAACGCTTCGAATTAACGGCTGCGCCTCCGGGAGAATTTCTCAACGCAAACGAGCTTTATGAGCGCTACATCGGAATGGGCGCCGCTGAGCTGGCGAGAGCGAATGCTGAATTGCTGCGCAATTACATTCGAAATTTTCAGCAGGTGCGCGGCCTGGTTCCGTACGTAGTAGGCAGATACACAATCATCGGAGTTCGCGAACTTGGCCCGAACGATGTTTTTCCAACCGGTATGGCGGCGCTGACAGCTGCCGTCGACAACGGCACGCTGCTAATGGAACACGTTTATCCTGCCAAACCTGAAGCCGTGAGCCTGATGAAGCAGACGCTCACTGTTGGGTTGGAAGTTAAATTGGAGCGGACACACGACATTTCTGCGGTGATGCACGCCGAGCGATTAGCGGACGGCCGAATTTTGGTGACAGCGGTCCCTTTGCTGTATGGAAGCTATACGGTTACACGCGGTCTCGGCACCTTCCGCCTCGAACCGCCGCTTAGTCTCAATCTGGTGGGGGGTTGGCCATTGTTTAAGTCGGAGGAACGCACATCCATTGAACAACACCTGGCGGAAAACCGGCAGAAAATGGCAGAGGCTCAAACAGGCCCGGTCCCCATCCCCGGGGCGAGTGCCGCTCCGCCACCTGCACGCAATGAACTCGTGCGGATCGAACAGGCCAGGCCTGTAGCGCCACTTTCCACGGCTCCAGTCGTGGCAAGCAATCAGAAGCTCGCAAAAGCGACGCCAGTGCCGAAAGGGAAAAAGGGCAAAAAACAACAGGTCGAATCTCCAGCGCCACCAGCGGCTCCCGCTCAGGCAGCGGTCGCTCAGAATAAACCTGCACCGGCTGGTACACCCATCACGGTTGCGTCAGCCGTTGCCCCTCAGGCTGGGCTAAGCCTTTCGGTCGCCACGGCAGTGCCAGTATCTAAACCTTTAGACACTGGAACTGGACCGGTAGCACAGACTTCACCAGTCACGATGGCTACGCCCGTACCTGTCTTGCCTGCTCAACCCGCTCCGCCCAGTGGTTCCAATGTAGCGCTGGCTTCGAATGCCGGCGGTGGTAATTGGAAAACTTTTGCGCCAGGAAAGATGCCGCTCGGAAGGCTGATCGCGACTGGTGACTTGAACGATGTAGCCGATCACGGACTCGCCGGCGAACGCATTTATCTCAAGGGCCAGTTCGTGGTAAATTTTGCCGACGCTAATAAGGCGGTGCTGCGTCCGCGCTCAACATTGACGAGCAAAGTGCTCCACTTTGGCGGCGGTTCATCGACGCGAATCATTGTGGAATTTCCCCGTGGTTATACTCCCCCCGCCCAAGGCTCAGTCGTAAACCGGGATGAGATGCGGCCCTTTGAGATCACCGAAGTCCGCAAACAGGAAGACGGACAACTGAACGTCTTCGTCCGTGAAATCATGCAGCCGAACTAATCGGCTCGATGCGTTTCGGATTTAAACTGTAGGGCGTCTGTGTCAGGCGCCGACCTAGTTGGCTCGTGAGCGCAGGATTACTTTGCCATCGCGTATCTCAACAGTGCCTACCTCGTATTCGTTCCGCTGTTCATCCAGATACTCGCGCAATTGTCTGGAACCATACTTCCAATTTAAGAAATCAGTCGGCACTTGGTCGCCATTAATTGTGATTCGGCTTATTCGGGGGCCATCCGGTGACTGCGCGCTTTCTAGTTCGATGATCACGTCGCCATTAAAATAATAACCCTGTCTCCCGAAAAATTCTCCGATCGGCACACTCACCTGAAAGCGAAGTTGATTCCGGTCGATCGAGACAAATACCTTCCTGCGGAAGTCCTCGCTTGTGGCAATCAACGCGTTGATATCATCCGCGCTCAACTCGATTTCCGCCGATTGGCCTGCGCGCGTCTTCTGTTCGAACTCCTGCCAGCGTTCCTGGACAAGTTGAATCTGTTGGTCCGAAGGGTTGAATTCAGGAACAGGAGTTGGCGCTTCCGCAAGCGATCGCGTTTTGGCCATCCAATAACTGCCGTAGAACAATGCCGAGTGGCGGTGAAGACCCCAATACATTCCGGCGAGACAAGCAATCGCCAGCACGATCGCAAAGATCAAGGAAATGAGGCAGCCACGTCCAAAACAACCCAGACCCTTTCTCTGGGGCGGAGCTTCAACCCAGGTGTTCATGACTGTAGGGCGCCTGTGTTAGACGCCGTTCGTAATTTCAAAAAGTATTTTGATTCGTTACATCGTCACATTAGTCAACGAGCACGATTCACGATTTAGCATGGCGCAGCCATCTTCCCTTGCGCTTCAATTAATTTGTCGTACAAGGCGATCAAACCGTCCGAGAGCACGCGCGCACCGCCGATGATCGGCATGAAGTTCGTGTCGCCGGCCCAGCGTGGAACGATGTGGATGTGCAGGTGATCGGGCACACCTGCGCCCGCGCACTCGCCGAGATTCAAACCGATGTTGAAACCCTGCGCCTTTACCGCGGCCCGCAAAAGCGCTTGCGCATGGACGACCAAATTCCATAACTCAACGACCTCACTCTCGCCGAGCGCGGAAAGCTCAGCGACTTTCCGATACGGCACGACCATCAGGTGCCCAACTGTGTAAGGATACCGGTTCATCATCAGGAACGCATTTTTCCGGCGAGTGATAACAAGATGCTCGGCGTCATCGCTCGCGCGTCCCGCCGTTTCCAGAAAGTCGTGATCGCGCGGTTCCTTCTCGAAGTACTCGACGCGCCACGGAGCCCAGAGTGTCTCCAATTCTTTCTTTGGAAATTCTTCCATCGGAATACGAGATGGTTACGAGACTAAAATCACCCGCAGTAAAGTCGAGACGGCATTTTGATCCCTTCCTCTCAGTTCAAGCGATTTCGAGAATGGACTGGAACCCTGCGACATCGACCGCAAGACGGCTTTGAGCGAATCGGAAGTGAGCGAACGAAATCCCTCGACGCTCGCTTTCCTTTGCGGAAGACGCGTGTTCTTTCAAGCAGTTTTGCATTGTTCGTTTCAAACAGGATTGTATTTTCGGTCGTAATGGAGCCTTTTACGGTCGCTCCCTCTCTCGCATCACGAGTTGCGCCGCAAAGCATACAAGGGATATCAACGCCTGAAGTCTACCGCCGTGTTTCGGTGGTTTTCCTTTCGTCTCTGATAATCATCGTCGCGCTTGCTTTCAATATTCCGCATACGGCGACAGGCGCGGAGCTATCCAAGAACGAAGCAACTATCGAGAGCCGGGCGCAGGATCTGATTCCGGATATCGAAGCCTACATTACCAGCGCGATGAAGGGGTTCGACATACCGGGCCTTGCCATTGGAATCGTTGCCAACAACAGGCTGATCTACGCCAAGGGTTTCGGCGTGCGCAGCAAGAGCAACCGACTGCCAGTTGATACGCGGACAGTTTTCCAGATCGGCTCAACCACCAAAGCGTTCCTCACCGCGACCATGGCTATCATGGTCGATCGCGGCAAGTTGCGGTGGGACGACCGTGTAGTCGATCTCTATCCGGAGTTTCAGTTGAAGGATCCCTGGGTTACGCGCGAGTTCCGTGTCTTTGACCTCCCCGCGCAGCGTTCCGGGCTCCCGCCATTGGTCAACGACATTCTCGTCATGCTCGACTACAAAGACGCGGCTCTGATTCGCTCGCTCCGCTATGTCGAACCGGTGTCGAGTTTCCGCACAACCTTCGCATACACCAACATCACGCATCTTTTGGCGAGCCACATCGTGGCAACAGCCGCGGGTACTCCGGATTGGAATGTGGTGCTTCAGAAGGAACTACTTGATCCCCTAGGCATGAAGGAGTCGACCTACACAGTAGAAGCAATAGAAGCGGCAGCTAATCACGCTAACGGACATCGATGGACACCGGAAGGCACGGTCGAGGTGCCGTTCACCCGCATTTTCCCTTACCCGCTGGCTGGAACGGGCGACATCAACTCCAACGTCGAAGACATGGCGCGCTGGGTCCGCATGCAGCTTAACAATGGCACCTTCGATGGACACCGCATCGTCTCGTCCGAGAATCTCACCTATACGCGCATACCAAAGGTGGGGCTCAACGACAAGCTATCGTATGCCCTTGGTTGGTATAACTATCTAACGTCGAATGGGAACGTGCTCTGGCATGATGGAGATGCGCTAAGCTTCGGTTCTTTTGTCGGCCTGGTCCCGGATAAAAATATCGGCATCATTATCCTTACCAATGAGACGAATGTAACAGCCCCGAATTCGTTAGGGGTGTGGCTGTTGGATCGGATTCTTGGTAACGCCAAAAGCGATCCCGTGGCGGAGAGTCTTAAAAATGCCAAAGCCAACTTTGAGGCGACGGCCAAGTTGTTTGCCAAGCCTGCGAATCCACGCCCCTCTCCACCGCTCGCACCGCTGACCGGCAATTTCGTCAGTCCGAGCTTCGGCAAAGCCGTTTTGACTTCGAAAGATGATGCCCTCGTCATCGAAGTCCAGGCAACCGGCGCCAAGTTTAAGCTTGTACCTTGGGACGGCGACATTTTTACCTTCACCCTTATGCCAACGGGCAAGTTTGGACCCATAGTCGATTTGGATTACATGACAAAGGGATTTGCCCAGTTTCAGATGGATAAAAACGGCAAATTGAATTTGCTGCGCCTTTCCACTCCAGACGGTCAGGCTTACGAGTTTCGGCGGGAATAGGTGCTTGGACCGAAGCAAGTCGCAACGCCTGTCGATTTGAATTAGAGGCCTTTTCTCCTAGCCATCAGCCGTATCATGCCGATCACTACTCGAGTCCTTATATTCTGTGTAAGTTGTGTTAATCCGTTTCTTCCCGTGATCGCTCATGCTGGAGTAGACAAAGAATCCGGTGAACTGGTCGACATCGGTGGTCACCGTAAAATGTACCTCGAATGCAAAGGCACCGGCTCTCCCACGGTCGTGCTCATATCGGGAACGCGAGGGGCTCACGATGATTGGACTGATCTGATTGAACCCAAAAATCCGGCTGGCGCGATGAAGTTTGGTGAGTCAGCAGTGTTCCCGCAGGTTAGCAAGTTTACCAGGGTGTGTGCTTACGACCGTCCGGGAACTACCCGGAACGATAACACAGTGACCGATTCCACGCCTGTGCTACAGCCAACCACAGCACAACAGGGAGTCGCGGACCTGCATGCACTGCTAAATGCAGCCAAAGAACCCAAGCCATACGTTCTTGTCGGACACTCCTGGGGTGGTCTGATCGCCAGACTCTTCGCGAGCACGTACCCCGATGAGGTAGTTGGCCTGGTGTTGGTTGACCCTGCCTCCGAATTTCTAAAGACCTCGCTCACGCCTGAGCAATGGGCGACGTACATCAAAGCCACGAAGAAATTGATCGAACCCAAAGGCCTTGAAGCACCAGATCACGCGCGCACCCTTGATTTGCTTCATGGCACGCCCGGTGTACGGCCAATGCCAATTGT
>Ga0310811_10003748_pt1 | contig 19173 bp, 19 predicted proteins | sample YCmetagenome_FD_207642 | JGI IMG/M metagenome (GOLD analysis project Ga0310811, IMG submission 207642) | Soil microbial communities from experimental microcosm in Duke University, North Carolina, United States - YC | ecosystem: Engineered > Artificial ecosystem > Soil microcosm > Unclassified ...
GAATCACGCGCCAGTTCGTCGGCGCCTTCCTTGTAGATCGCGCGGTACACAACCTTGCCATGGGGCGACTGTTTCCGGTCCGACTCTTCATTGTGCGGCCGATCCGCTCTCGTCGGCATTCGCCGCAGACGAACCAATCCGTGTGCCACCGCGCGACTTCTGGTAGAGATAAGACGTCAGGAGCAGCATCATCCCGAGCCCGAGCACACTGACCACGCGATAGACGCGCTGGAGCTGCGCCAGATCCACCGCGAAGACCTTCACGATCGCCATGGCCAGGACGACGATGGCGAAGATGCGAATCGGCGCGAACCGCCGGCGGAGTCCGATCACGACCAGGACCGTCGCGTAAGCCGCCCACGTCACCGAGAGCATCAACTCGCGCGTGAGCGCCGCCTGCACCGTCCACCAGTACGCGCGGATCTCGCTGGTGAGCCACAGCAGCGTCAGCGCCTGCGCGGCAAGAAGCGCGGTGGTACGAATGCGGCTGGTCGCTCCGGGGACCGCGCGCCGGTGCAGCCACGCCACGCCATACGCCAGCGAGACGAGGAATGCCGCGCACGCCGCGCGACGGTTGAAGAACGGCGCCTGTCCGACGATCGGCGGTGCGTTGAGCAGCCATGCCGCGCGCGTGAATGCGATCGCAAAGAGCGCGAGCCCGCCCGTCCTCATCCATCGTCGACCCGACCGAAGGCCAAGAGCGACAATAGCGAAACCTTCTGCTCCCCAGCCGACGGTGACGGCAGGACCATCGAATTCGAGCGCGATCGCGATGGCCGTGAGCGTCAGGCCCAGCGCGCCGACGTGCAGCGCCCGCTCCGGCGCACGCCGACTGAGAACGAGCGCGATGCCGCCCTGCCACAGCGCGAACGCCGCGGCCACGATCGCCGTCAGCGCGAGGTGGTCGTGCAGCAGCAGCACGTATGCGGCGGCGAACGCACCCAGTCCGTTCAAGTGAAGCCATGCGATCTCTGCCGGCGGTGCCTCGCGGTCGGTGTATGCGATCCGCATCTGGGCGGCGAGTCCCAATGCGTACACGCCGACACAGGCCCACAGTCCGTCGGCAAGATGCGCACGCGCCGGCGGTGCACTGCACCAGAGCAGCAAGGGCACGATCGCGGCGAGATCCATGGCAAGCCCCCATCGGACCGAGCGGTGCACGGCCAGCGTTGCGCCAACCGCGGCGAGGCCGACGCTCCACACGAGAAATGCCGTCGAGTGATCGATGAGCACGACGAGCGAAGCGATGTAATAGGCAGCCGGCGCGGTCAGCAGAAGCAGCCAGGCGACCTGCTCGGCCGCACGGCCACGCCACCTGCAGCGACGCAGCATGAACACGAACAGCGCACAGAAGAGCGTGAGAAAAATCTCGGTACGGAGATACTTCTCGGGCGTGTAGAAGCGATCGGCCCACGCCGCGACGGTGACGGCCGTTCCGCAATAGCTGGTCGCATAGAGCAGCGGCCATGTCCGGCGTCCGGCCATCCCGCCCGCACCCGCCGCGAGAATCGCGTCGTACCCGAACAGCGCGATCTGGGCGTCGCTCGTACCTGGCAGGAGAAAGGGCGTCAGATAGCCACCACCGACGGCAAGGACGGCCAGCCCCTGCGAGCGCCGTCGATCCGCCAGCACGACTGCGCCGCCGGTCACCGCCAGCATCAGGAGGAACGCCGTCGGCCTGTCGAGCAGCTGATAGAAGTTGAAGGACGCGTAAATCGAAACGTAGAGCGCTGCAATCCCTGTCGCGGCAATCGCATGGCCGTAGCCGGCGTAACCGGCGCGCGCGAATCGCACGCCGCCGTAGAGGAGAAGCAAGCCTGCCGCGGCGCCCTGGACGACGCGCGCGGTCTCACCCAGCCAGGCGCTTTCGAACGCCAGCTTCTCGAAGTACGCCACGCCGATCAAAATCGCCAGGACGCCGATGTAAAGCAGCCACTGGCCGCCGATCCAGGTCTCGAGCGTTTCTTGTTCGCGCGCGCGCGCCGCATGCGAATCGGCGGGTGGCGCCGCGTCGACCGGCGGCACGGACGCTGGCGCGACAAACTCAGGCTCTGGCTGCGGTGCATCGCGGACGCCTGTGATGTCTGGGACGGCGTCTGTCGCCGGTGATCGAACGTCGAGGAATGCCAGGCGGGACTCGAGCGCGCGAATCGCGCGGCTCAGCGCACGCACGCGCCAGGCGAGCCACGCACACACGATCCACGCAGGTACGACGGCGATGAAGACGAGGAGGGCCGCCCCGACGAGCTCCACGGGGGAATTGTAGCTGTCAGACGCCAGTTGGCAGTCGCCGGTTTTCAGTTCTCAGTCGAAACAGGAGGGTCAAGAAACAAAAACTGAACTGAACTGGAGACTGGAACCTGAGAACTGAAAACTAAATCGGTCTCCCGACCCGCTCCTGCAGCTTCTCGCGATACCCGCGGCTCAGCGTCAGGCGTGTCCCGTTCTTCAGGAAGACGACGTACTCGCCGTTGAACCACGGCTGCAGCTCGCGGACACGCTCGATGTTCACAATGTGGCACCGGTGCACGCGGAAGAACAGATCCGCATCCAGCTTCGCCTCGACCGCATTCATCGTCTCGCGAAGCAGGTGTGTTTCGCTCCCGACGTGAAGCTTGACGTAATTGCCGGCGGCCTCGATCCAGTCGATCTCGTCGGTGCGAACGAAGAAGACCCGGCCGCCGGATTTCACCACGAACCGATCGATGCGGCTGGGCCCGGACCGGAGTTCGGTCACCAGCGCGAGCAGCCGCCGCTCCAGATCGCCGGACGCGGAGCGGACGATCTGCTCCTTGGCGCGCGTGAGCGCCTGCCGGAACCGGTCCCGATCGAAGGGCTTCAACAGGTAATCGAGCGCGTGGACGTCGAAGGCCCGCAGCGCATATCGATCATAGGCGGTCACGAAGATGACTCTCGGCATCTGGGCGGCGCCGACGCCCGAGATGACGTCGAACCCGCTGCCGCCGGGCATCTGCACGTCGAGGAATACGAGATCCGGACGCGTGGTCTGGATCGCCGCCACCGCGGTCGTCGTGTCGCCGGCCTCCGCCACGACCTCCATCGACGGATCGTCGCGCAGGAGCGTGCGAAGGCGCTCGCGCGCGAGCGGTTCGTCGTCGATGATGACTACGCGGATTCGATGGGTGCTCATGATCAGGCGACTCGGAACGCGGCCGCGGGTATGCCGGGCGCGGCCGCACGGGTGTACGGGATCTCGACGCGGACGGCGAGTCCGCCGCGTTGATCGGTGAATACGAGCTGGTGACGTCCGCGGTACAAACAATCGAGGCGCGCGCGTGTGTTCGACAGCCCGACGCCCTTGTTCAGCGCGCGCAGCGTCCCACCCTGCAGGCCCCCGCCGTTGTCGCGCACCTGCATCCAGAGGAAGTCGCCTTCACGTCCGGCGGTGATCTGCACCTGGCCGCCTTCGCTCCGGTTGCCGACGCCGTGTTTGATCGCGTTCTCGACCAGCGGCTGCAGGATCATGCGCGGAACCTCGCCGTCGAGCGCATCGGGATCGATCTCCACTCGAACCGTCAGACGGTCCTGAAAGCGCGTTTGTTCGATCTCGAGGTACTTCTGCAGGAACTCGATCTCTTCCTTCAGGGAAATCCGCGGCTCGCCACTCCTGTCGAACGTGATGCGAAGCAGATCGCTGAGGCGGCTGATCATGCGGTCGGCGGCTTCGGGATCGCGGTGGACGAGTGTCGAGATCGCGTGGAGGGTATTGAAAAGAAAGTGCGGGTGCAGTTCGGCCTGCAGCGTTTTCAGCTGCGCTTCGACGAGACGCGTCTCGAGCGTCGCCTGATTGACCTTCCGCTGCTGCGACTCGTGGTAATAGGCGACGGCATGACTGACGCCCACGATCGAGGCGTAGACCATCAGGCACCAGTCGAAATCGCTCAAGAACTGCCGTTGCACGTACAGCGACCAGGGCGTTTCCGGCATCTTGAACGCAAGATTGGGCCAGAGCAGGATTTTCACGCTGATCATGCCGGCCTGCCGCACGACGGCGAATGCCACGGCCGCGAGCATGTGCACCGCCAGCGCGACGAGCTTCCGTCCGTTGTCGAATCTGAACCGGCGCGCAACCGAGACGATGAGCGGCAGGCACAGTGCAGGAATCACCCAGTAGGCGAGATTGAGGACGAAGATCTTCGCGAAATCGGCCGTGGTATACGGGTCGCTCGCTTTCGCCGCGAGTATGTCGAGCCGCCACGCCTGCAGGGTGGACGAGACGGCCAGGAGCGCAATGACTCCGACGATCCACCGCGCGGGCGGCATCCAGGCTTTTCGCATGGACCAACTATGGGATGACCGTTAAAGACGCGTCAAGACACTCGCGCTTCGTCACTGGAATCAGACGTTCGTCACGGCAGAACCGCTGTTGATCACTCCGTTCGTCCCGACATCAGGCGTCCGCGGCAAGCACGATGAGCGTTGCGTCGTCATGCAACGGTCCGCCGGTAAACGCGGCAAGCGCCTCGGCCACCCGCGCGTGGAGCGCCGGCGCGCTGCACGCACGGTGATCGATCACCGCCGCCTGCAGCCGCTCTTCGCCGAAGTCCTCGTCGTCGCCGTTGCGCGCTTCCGTGATGCCGTCGGTGAACAGCACGAGGCGATCGCCATGACCGATCGCGGCCGACGATTGTTCGTACTTCGCGTCGGGAATCACGCCCAGCACGGGACCGCCGGCACCGAGTCTTTCGACGGTACCGTCGGCACGAACGAGTAGAGGAAGGTAGTGCCCGGCGTTCGAGTACGTAACCGTGCCCGCGACCGAGTCCAGCACGCAGTAGCAGAAGCTGATGAACCGCCCTTCGGCAATGTTGCCGCAGAGGATCCGATTGACCTGCGCGCAGAGTTCGCTCGGCTGAACGGTTTCGGACGCGAACGCGCGCACCGCGGCCTGCAGATTCGACATGAGCAGCGCCGCTGGAATGCCTTTGCCGACGACGTCCGCAATCGAGATGGCGAGCCTGGAATCTCCGAACGGCAGCGCATCGAAGCAATCGCCGCCCACGCCCGACGCCGGCTGCCACGAGGCGGCGATGTCCCATCCCTCCACGTTCGGCAGGCGCTGAGGCAGCAGCCGCCGCTGGATCTTCAGCGCCTCGGCAATCTCGCGATCCTCGTGGGCACTCTGCCGGCGGCGCTCGCGGCCACCCTCGATTTCGCGATACAGCGTGGAGACGAGCTGTTCGTTGTCCCACGGTTTCTGCACGAAGTCGCGGACGCCGCGCCGCATGGCCTCGACGGCAATGTCGATGTTCCCCCATCCCGTCATGACGATGACCGGCATGAGCGCGTCCAGGGCCTGGACGCGCGACAGCAGATCGATGCCCTCACGGCCCGACGTCGTGTCGCTCGTGTAGTTCAAATCCATCAGCACGAGATCGAACGGCGCGCTGCCGAGCGCGGCGATTGCGGCATCCGGCGAGGTCACCGTCTGGACGTCGACCCCTTCGCTCTTGAGCAACAGGCGGAGCGCGTCGAGCAGATCGGGCTGATCGTCGGCGATCAGCACGCGCGGCGGAACGGCAGAGACGAGCGACATCTTGCCCGCCCGATTGTCCAAAGGATGTGCCATACGAACTTTGACGGATCCCGCAGGTAATTAGTCGCGCGGCGCATTCCGGGGGTGTCCGCTTCCGAACAGCCGCGTCCCGGAACCGGGCCGGCAGGAGAGGGAATCCACTCAATGCTTGGACATTTCGACGGAAACGCCTTTACGCGGCTGGCGCGGCGTTTGCGCCAGCGGGCACGCGATCGAGTGTTTTCCGCGGTGATCCGGACGACTTCGGTTGGAGTAGGTGCGATGCGCTGGTTCTCAGAACTTCTGTCAGACATCCGGTACGGCGGGCGGCTGCTGCGCCGGAATCCGGGATTCACGTTCGTGGCCGTGGCGTCGCTGGCGCTCGGCATAGCGGGCGCCGCAACAGTGTTCACGCTGGTGAATGCGATCGTGCTCCGGCCGCTTCCGATCGCGAACCCGCACGAGTTGTATCTCGTGAACACTGCCAGCACGGCGCACGGCGAACTGGTGTCGGCACCCGTCGTCGACGACATGCGCGAGGCGCTTGCGGGACGCGCCGAAGTCTGCGCCGCAGGGACGGTGGCCGCCATGCAGTTGTGGCCGGCCGGCGACGCGAATGCGGAACGCGGACGCGTCCAACTCGTGTCGGGCAACTACTTCGACGTGCTGCGCCAGCATCCGCAACTCGGGCGGCTGCTCCAGGCCGCTGACAACGCACCTGACGGCGGGCACACGGTCGCCGTCATCAGCGATGGTTACTGGCGGCGCCATTTCGACGCATCGCCGTCGATCCTCGGCACGACGCTGACGATCAACGGTGTGCCTTTCTCAATCGTCGGCATCGCCCCGACAGGATTTTTCGGAACGACGGTCGGCGTGCGCTCGCCCGATGCGTGGATTCCTTACGTGCTGCAGCCGGCCGTCCGCTACGCCGCGAGCGCGAGCAACTCGAACGGCGACACGTCGAAGCCCTGGCCGCCGCAGCGCCAGATCGCCTGGCTGACGACGTTCGTTCGCGTGCCGTCGCAATCGACCGCACCGTCGGTCGCGGCCACGATATCGCTCGTTCTTCAGCGGGACGCGCAGGCGATGCTTCCACAGTCTCCTTCAGCCCAGGCGCGCAAGCGGGCGCATGACGCACACGCAACGCTCGAGAGCGCAGCAGGCGGCGTTTCCAACCTCCGAAAGGACACGGCGACGCCGCTGCTCGTACTGCTCGCGATGGTCGGCGTTCTGCTTGCGATCGCCTGCGGCAACGTCGCGGGCCTGCTCCTGTCGCGCGCAACGTCACGCGAGCGGGAGGTCGCGATCCGCGCATCGATCGGCGCGGGCCGCCGGCGTCTCTTCAGGCAGTTTCTCGCCGAAAGCCTTCTGCTTGGCGCCGCCGCAGGTGCGGCGGGACTCGCGCTGGCGGTCTGGCTGCACGATCCGCTGCTGAAGCTCTTCGTGCCGGGCGCGACAGTGATCGATCTCGACACCGGCATCGACTGGCGCGTGCTCGCGTTCGTCGTCGGTGTCTCGATAGTGACTGGAGTTGCCTGCGGGATTGCTCCGGCCATTCGGGGCAGCCGCGTTTCTCTCGCCGAGTCGCTCAAGCAGCACTCGCGCGGCACGAGTTCGGGGCGACGTGCGCTCATCACCGGACGCGTGCTGGTGACCGCGCAGATGGCGTTTGCGCTCCTGCTCCTCGTCGTCGCCGGGCTGTTCGGGCGGAGCCTCCGCTCGCTGGCGAGCAGCGACGTCGGGTACGACGCGCGACACTTGCTCGTCGCGGGCCTCGACATCCGGGGCGCGGGATACGCCCCCAATGAGCGAATCGCGCTGTACAACCGCCTCGTCGAACGCCTCCAGCGGGTCCCCGGCATCGAATCCGTGAGCCTTTCGGAGAACGGCCCGCTGAACCACTCCTCCTGGCGCAGCACGCTGGCAGTCGAGGGCTACACGGCGCCGGCCGGCGAGTCGCTGCAGACGAACGAGGAAATCGTCGCGGGCGATTACTTTCGAACTGTTGGCTTGCGGCTGATCGATGGACGCCTGTTCGAAGCGCAGGACAGGCACCCCGGCACGCTGTCGACGATCGTGAACCAGACGATGGCGAAACGGTTCTTTCCCGGCCAGAGCGCGGTGGGGAAGCGCTGGAGCTATGGCGGGCCGATCGATGCGCAGGCTTTCACGATCGTCGGCGTCGTGGAAGATGCGCGCTATCTGAACCTGCGCGCGGCGACGCCCAACATGGCTTACCACCCCGCGGAGTTCGATACGAACGAAATCGCCGAGGATCTCGAACTCCGGGCCGCGGGGACGCCTGCGGCGCTGGTGCAATCGGTCCGGCAGGCGATCTCCGAGATCGAGCCGCGGCTGCCGGTGACGGAAGTCGTTCCGTTCGCGGAACGGGTTTCACGCGATCTCTCGCAGGACCGCCTCGTTGCGGAACTCGCCAGCGCGTTCAGCACGCTGTCGCTGGTCCTGGCGTGCCTGGGGTTGTACGGAACGATCTCGTACGGCATCAGCCGCCGCGTTGCTGAACTCGGCCTGCGGATGGCGCTTGGCGCCGAGCGGAGCAGCGTCCTCCGCATGGTCATGCGGGAGGCGCTGGCGCTGGTTCTGGTCGGCGGGCTCGTCGGTCTGCCGCTCGCGTTCGCGGCGGGCCGCGGTGTCGCCGCATTGCTGTATGGGGTCGCGCCGGCCGACCTTGTGTCGTTTGCGGCCGGATCGGGCGTGCTGGTCGCCGTCGCGGCAGTCGCGGCGTACGTTCCGGCATACCGCGCGTCGCGTATCAGCCCGATGGTGGCGCTGAATCGCTGACGGGCCATTAAAGCCGGGCTCGACAGGCGCCGATACGTCTGGCGCCATGATCTGGTTCTTCGAGCGCCAGGATTCGCGGCTCCGGTACGAGATTCGGCGGCAGCCGGACGGCCACGACTACGAACTCGTGATCACGAGCCCGGACGGAAGCCAGGAAGTCGAGCGGTATTCGGACCCGATGACCCTTCTTCGACGCACGGAGGAACTGGAGCGATCCCTCCGCGCACAGGGATGGCAGGTGCCCATCCCCCGCGGCCGGGTGCTGGGACCGTGGGCGCGGCGAGCGTCCTGATTCGTCTGACACGATCTCGCCCGCGCGGCGGTCAGCGTTTTTCCCTTGCAACCACGCCGGGGCCGACTCTGATCGTCCCCCCGAACGATTCCAGCGTGACATCCGCGCTTCCGTTCCCCATCGTCATCGTGACGCGTTTGCCCCGCTGCATCTCCGACCGGTTCGGCGGCTGCAGTGCGGCAAAGGCACTGTGGAAGCTTCCGCTATAGGTCCGCACGCTGACGGTTGCATTCGCGTTCTCCGGAACGTCGAGGAGCACGTTACCGTTGTGCGTGGCGAAGCTGTAGTGCCCGCCGTCCGCGATGCTGCCCTGATAGCCGATCGTGCCGTTCACCGTCGAGACGTCCACGCTCTTCGATGCGATCCGCTGGAGCTGAATACCGCCGTTGATCGCATCCGCGGTAATGTCGCCGCTCGCATCGGTGATGTCGACATGCTCGTTCACCGAGCTGACGGTCAATTTCCCGCGTGTGCCGTCGACGACGACCGAGCCTTCGACGGATTTGGCGGTGACGAACCCCGTACCCCCCTTGATCGTGATGTCGCCGCGAACACTCTCGGCGGTCACCTCCGCCTGCGTTCCGTCTACCGTGATGAAGCAGTACGTGCCGTCAACCTTCACGGGCATCCATGACGGAGCGGTAATGTCGTAGTCGACGGAGCCTGCCGGTCCCATCTCGCCCGACGCGCTGATGGACACGCTGGACGGCGATTGCTTGATTTCGACTTTCGTGCGGTTCTGGTGCCGCGCCACGATGTGCAGGCTGTCCTTGTCCCACGTATGGATCACGACCTCACCCGCGAAGTTGTTGACGATGAGCCGTGAGCCGCGCTGGACGTTGACGGTTTCGTCCCTCTGCGGAGCCCTGGCCTGCGGCGGCGGCGCCTGCGCGAGCGCGGCGACCACGAGGACGGTCCCAATCAGCATCAGGATCCCTTTGTGCTGGCGATTGCCGTTGCCTGACGGAGAAGCGTCAGCTTCTGCTGTTTCGCCTCCGCAAGATGGTTATTGAGATAGATGTTTGCCGGATCCTGTTCGAGCGCGTGGCGCGACTGATCGATCGCCCGATCGATTGCCTGCAGGTTGTTCTCGATGATGTCGATCGTCTGCGGATCGAGCGAGCCGCGGCCGCTCTGGAGCGCCTGCTCGAGATCGGCGACCGCCTCGTCGTAGTTCGCGTCCGAGAACGTCACGGGCACGCGGCGTTCGCCGCCACTCGCGTTGGCGGTGGCGCCGACCGTCTGCAGCGACGTCGCGCGCCCGCCGTGCTGCGCGATCCACACGGCGCCGCCCGACAGTACCATCAGCGCCAGAGCCGCGGCCGCGAACTGGGGGAGCGTGAACGAGATCCGCCAGGCCGATCGCCGCGAGGCGGGCGGGGCGGTCGCCCCGATTCGTGTCTCGATGCCGTCCCACAGGTCGCTCACCGGAGGACGGGCAGGCAGCGACCCGGCGCGTTCCACGACGCCATGAAGCTCCGCCAGCGTCGTCCTGCAGTCAGCGCACTCCTGCAGATGCGCTTCCACGGAACGGCGCTCCGACGCGGACAAGTCGTCGTCGAGGTACTCAGAAAGTCGGTTGGTCCACCTGTCGCTCATGGCGTCATCCAATCCCGGGTCTCGCATGGCCAAGATGTTTCCGGAGCATCATGCGTGCGCGATGCAGCTGTGCCTTCGATGTGCCCGGGGAGATGCCGAGCAGCGTCCCGATCTCCTTGTGCTTGTAGCCTTCGACGTCGTGCAGCACGAAGATCTCGCGTGCGCCGTCCGGGAGCTTCTCCATCGCGCTCTCGAAATCCATTGACAGGTCCCCGGACGACGCGCGTCCCGGGAGCGTCTCGAAGATCTCCTCGCCGTCGTGCAGCCGCCGCCGGCTCGTCTGTTCAGAGCGGAAGCGCTCGATCACGACGTTCACCGTCAGCCGGTGCAGCCACGTCGTGAACGATGCATCTCCACGGAACGTCGCCAGCTTCTGCCACACCCGCACGAAGACGTCCTGGGTGAGTTCGTCCGCGTCCCGGCCGCCGGTCATCCGGCGGACGAGGCTGTGCACGCGGGGGAGGTGCGCGCGATAGACGGCTTCGAACGCCCGGACGTCCCCTGCCGCGGCTCGGGCCACGTCGGACCGTGAGTCCTGGGTCGTGAAGCTCTCCGCCTCAGCGTGCAGCGCCAGCGCCTCCAAATCCAATCCTTGCATACCGTTGGATGAAGGACACCGGCAAAAGGTTTGAAGGATGGGACGGACTGGGGGGTCCTGGCGATCTGCCTGGCCTCAGGTTACCGAACGAGCGCGTCGTACGGGTCGACCGGAGTGCCCTCCCACCAGTGGTGATCTCCGTTCAGCACAGAAATCGCGAAATGAAGGTGCGGCGTGTCGGGCGGCGCGTTGCCGCTTGTTCCCACATACCCGATGACCTGTCCGCGATGGACCGCGTCGCCCTCTTTCAGGCCGTCCGCGTATCGCTGCAGGTGCGCGTAGTAGTAGCAGAAGCGTTGCGACGGATCGAACTGGTAAATCGTGTTGCCACCGAGCTTGCTGAGGAACAGCTTGGCAATCGTGCCGTCCTCCACTGCCAGAACCGGTGTGTTCCTCGGCGCGAGGATGTCGATCGCATCGTGCTCGTGACCGGTCCGCGCGTCGGTGAAGGAGCGCACCAGCTTTTCGGCAGTGACGCCTTGCACCGGAATCGTCAGATCGCGCGCCACGAGTTCGCGCTCGACCTCCGCCGCGGGACCGGCGGGAGCGCCAGAGGGCGCGACCGGCGATGCCGGCGCGGCACCAGGGGCCGCCGGTGCGCTGACATGGCCGGTCGTCGCGGTCTCGGTTGCCGGTGAGGGAATCGCCGCGGCGGGTTCGTCGACGGCGCTGTCGCGGGTCGGCGCCGCCGGCACTTCGCGGTGGCCGGCAACATTCTGAAAGGACGCGACTACGAACGCCCCGAGGACGAACCCGAGCAGGCCGCTCGCGAGGACGTGCCGGAGATTCATTGCGCGAAGACCACGCGCGTTCCGGGGTGGACGAATGACGCCACCCTGAGCGCATCCCAGTTCGTGAGGCGGACGCAGCCGTGCGATGTCGTCTTGCCGATCTGTGACGGCTCCGGCGTGCCATGCAGCCCGTAATGCGGCCGATCGATATCGATCCAGACCACGCCCACGGGATTGTTCGGCCCGGGCTTGATGACCGCCTTCGTATTCTTCGGATCCGCGTCCCAGAACAGCTCCGGATTGTAGTGGAAGGACGGATCGTGCTGAACGCCGGTGACCTTCCAGTTGCCAATCGGCAGGGGATCGTGCTCGCTGCCCGTCGTCACCGGGGCAAAGAAGATCGTCGTGCCGCCCTCGTCCGCAACGACGAGCGTCGACGTGCTTCGCGTGACGGTCAGCGTCACGTCGACGCCGTTTTGCCTCGGCGGCGTCTCTCCATCCTGCGGCGGCCGGGTGGGATCGATCGTGCCCTGGACGTTCGGGACCACGATCTCGGCGCCCGCCGTGAACTGCGCGTTCGGATTCAGGCGGCGCAGCAGCGCCGGACTGCAGTGGAACCGCTCGCCGAGAAGTTCGAGCAGATCCCTGTAACCGAGCGAGTCGAGCTTCGACTGTTCGACCAGGTCATCGGGAATGTCCGGCGTGAACGGCCCGGCGGCATCTTCGTCGGTGATGCGGTACGAAACGATGGCGTCCGATGGCAGCGCGGAGGCGTCGCCGCCTCCCTTCTGAAATGCGGCGAGCGCATTTTTCGTGTTGGTCCCCATTGCGCCGTCGATTTCACCGGGCGAATACCCGGCGCGATCGAGCATGACCTGCGTTTGCAGGGCCCGCATCGCGGCCGGCGGGATCCGAGGGACCCGCGGGACCGTTCTCGGCTGCTGTTGTGCGCTCGATGCCGACGCGATCAACGCGGCGGCGACCCAGACGAAGAGGAGCTTCATTGGTGAATCTCCATGCGCCGGTCGGACCCGCTCCGCCGCTCGCTTGCGGCGCCGGGTCCGACTTCGACGAGCCGGAACGGCCGTTCCGGAAAAACGTCGCGCATCAGCGAGATCGATACGTTGAACACCGGGACGTTCGTCCGCGTCCGTCCTTCGGGAGCGCCGTGATGGGCGTGTCCGTGGAAGACCGCGGAAACCGGGAATCGCGTGATCGGGTCTTCGAGGCGGCTGCAGCCGAGGAACGGATAGATATCGACCGGTTCGCCTTCCACCGTAGCCTGGATCGGCGCGTAGTGGAGCACGACGATGATCCGATCGTTCCTCAGGCGCGCGAGCGCGGACTCGAGCTTGAGCGCTTCGTCTACGGCTTCCCGGACGAAGTTCTTGATGATCTGCTCGCCCCACGGACCAAGCGCACGCCGGCCGAAGCCGCCGGCGAACCCCTTGACGCCCGCGAACCCGACGCCGAGCGCCTCGGTCGTGTCGCCGTCGAGCATCACCACGCCCGCGTCCTTCAGGATGCGCGTGATCTCGTCCTGCTGATTACTTTCGTAGTCGTGGTTGCCAAGGACCGCGACGATCGGAATCCGGATCGAGGCTACTTCTTTCGCCAGCGCCCGGGCCTCGTCCGCGAGTCCGTAGTCGGTCAGATCGCCCGCGAGCACCAGGATGTCGGCGGATTCCGAGATCTGGCCGAACAGCGGCTGCAGAGAACCGGGGGCGGATGTCTTTCCGAAGTGGAGATCACCGAGGGCGGCGATGCGAACCACGTCCTTGGTGCCCATACGCTTCGGGTTGGAGCAAAGGACGGGCCAGACTAATGCTGAATGGGTGAGCTTGGAGTCGCGAATTCAGGAATTCGCCAACTCGCCGATCTGCTGGTCGAGCGTCTTGATGGCCTGTTCGAGCATGGATCGGTGTGCGGGAGCGGTGGCACGCTCCAGATCGGCGGCGGCGCGGGCGCGCGCGAGTTCGAGGGAGTGGCGCCGGGCGCGTTTGGCCCGTTCCTCGGGCGTCAACGCCGGCGGCCTGTTGCGCGCACGTCCGGCGTCCTCCTGCTGCGATTCGATGTTCTTGGATTCCCAGCCGCGTGCCATCTGCCCTCGATCTTATAAGCGTTTCCTATAATGAAGTATGCGTTCTTCCTGTGCGGCGGCGATGGCGGCCGCTGCGATGCTGGCGATCGCGCCGTCAGCGTGCCGGCGTGCGGCGCCGGTGGACGCGACGGCTTCGGCCGCCTCGACCGCCGCACCACCCGCTGCCGCCGCGCCGGCTGCTGACACGCGGCCCAAAATTGTCGCGCTCGGAGACAGTCTGACCGCGGGTCTCGGTCTCCAGGAATCGCAGTCGTATCCGAGCCTGCTGCAGAGGGACCTGGACCGCGCGGGCTACGACTTCGATGTCGTGAATTCGGGGGTCTCCGGTGACACCTCTGCCGCGGGCCTGGCCCGCCTCGATTGGGCGCTGCAGGACGGCAACGTCAAGATTCTCATCCTGGAACTGGGCGCGAACGACGGCCTGCGCGGATTGCCCGTCGACGAGCTGAAGAAGAACCTGTCGGCGATCATCGAACGCGCGCAGCGGCGGCAGATCGAGGTCCTGTTGCTCGGCATGGAGGCGCCTCCGAATTACGGGTCGGAGTACGCGCGGTCCTTCCGCCAGGTATATCGCGATCTTGCCGACCGTTATCACGTGGCGCTCGTGCCGTTCATGCTGGACCGCGTGGCGGGCCGCGCGGATCTGAACCAGTCCGACGGCATCCATCCCAACATCCAGGGGACGCAGATCGTCGCCGACACCGTCTGGCACACCCTCAAGCCGATGGTCGACGCGGTGCATGCGTCATGATTGAGCTGCAGAACATCTCTCGGACCGTTCCGAGCGGCGACACGATGCTCACGATCCTGCACCCGCTGGATCTGCGGATCGACGCCGGGGGCGTCGTCGCCATCACGGGCCCGTCGGGCAGCGGCAAGTCCACCTTGCTCGGTCTCATCGCGGGACTCGACGCGCCGTCCTCCGGGCGGATCCTGATCGACGGTTCGGACATCACCGCGATGTCGGAGGATGCCCTCGCCCGGTTCCGGGGATCGCGAATCGGCTTCGTCTTTCAGTTCTTCCACCTGCTGCCGTCGCTCACGGCAATCGAGAACGTCCGCGTCCCGCTCGAAATCGCAGGCGCGCCGGACCCGGGCACGCGCGCCGATGCGCTCCTCGCGGAAGTGGGACTCTCCGCGCGCCGCCATCACTATCCGTCGCAGCTGTCCGGAGGAGAGCAGCAGCGCGTGGCGATCGCGCGCGCGCTCGCGAACGATCCCCCGCTGCTGCTCGCGGACGAACCGACCGGCAATCTGGACAGCGCGACGGGCCACCAGGTCATTCAGCTCCTCATCGACGTCAACCGCCGCCGGCGGACGACCGTGGTGCTGGTGACGCACGACGCTGAACTCGCGGCGCTCGCAGACACCACCATTGCGCTGCGGGACGGACGGATCGTCGCCGCCGGCGCGCGCGGCGCCGCGGCATCATGAGATTCGTCCTGCTCATGGCGGCGCGCGAGGTCCGCGCGTCGTGGCGGCGTCTGCTGTTCTTCTTCGTGTGCGTCGCGGTCGGCGTTGGGGCGATCGTTGCGCTCCGTTCGATCATCCAAAGCGTCCGGACCGGTCTATCGCGCGAGGCGCGCGCCATCGTCGGCGGAGACGTGGCCATCAGCACGAACCGGCCGATGTCGGACAGCGTCCGCGCCGCGCTCGAACAGGCGATCGCCGCCGCGCCGGTGACGGCACGCGTCGACTCGATCTCGACCCCGACGATGGCGCGGCCGGAAGCGGGGCACGGGGTTGCCGCCGCGAAGATGGTGGAATTGCGCGGTGTGAACGCCGCCTTTCCGTTGTACGGGACGCTCTCGTTGCAGAACGGCCAGCCGTACTCGCACGATCTGCTCGCCAACAACGGCGCGCTGGTTCGACCGGAACTGCTCGCGCAGCTCGGCATCTCCGTCGGCGACCGCATCGTCATCGGCGGCCGCGCCTATTCCATCCGCGGCATCATCGCCGAGGAGCCGGGACGCCGTGCCGGCTCCTTCAGTCTCGGGTCGCGGGTGCTGGTGGACCTCGGGGATTTGCGCGCGAGCGGGCTGCTCACGTATGGCAGTCGCGCCGACTACGAGATTCTTCTGAAGATGCCGCCGTCAGCGGTCGACGGCTTCGCGAAAACGATCCGCGCACAGTTCCGCGATCGCTTCATCGGGGTGCGCACTTACCGTTCGACCGAAGATGCCATCGGCAACGACATGGCGCGCGCGGAGAACCACCTGAGCCTGGTCGGCTTCGTGATTCTCGTGCTCGGCGGCATCGGCGTGTGGAGCGTGACGCGCGTGTTCGTGCGGCAGAAAGTGAAGAGCGTCGCCATTCTCAAGTGTTTGGGCGCGACGACGGGGCAGGTGCTGGCTGCATATGTGGCGCAGGTCGTGCTGCTCGGGCTATCGGGAAGCGCGCTCGGTGTTCTGCTCGCGCGAATCGGCATCGCGTCCATTCCTCCATCGGTTGGGGCCGCGCTCGGCGTGAGCACGTACGGGCTCACCGGCTCCGCTGTCGTGCAGGGGGTCAGCGTCGGAGTGCTGGTGTCGCTGCTGTTCTCCGTCGTGCCGCTGCTCGAAGTGCGCAGGGTCAAGCCGCTGCTCCTCATTCGCGGTGCGTCGCCATCCGCCGCCCCCGCACGCGCGTGGTGGACGGTCGGTGGTATCCGGGATCGGCTCGCGCGCGTCGATCGCCTGCAGGCGGCTGCGGCGGTGGTCATGGCTGCGGGTCTCGTGGCGATTGCGAGCTGGCAGGCGGCCTCGCTGCGTGTAGGGGTGGTCGTGGTCGTCGGCTTCGCCGCCGTCGCGCTCGTGCTGCAGCTCGCGAGTGCCGGCCTGATCCATGCCGTGCGGCCGATCGCGAGAGCAAAATCGTTTGCACTCCGACACGCCGTGCTCAGTCTCGGACGCCCGGGTAATCAGACGCGCGTCATCCTGCTCGCCGTCGGCCTCGGCAGCTTCTTCGTGATCGGTGTCCGGGTCCTGCAGTCGAACCTGCTGCAGCAGTTCTCGGTTCAGCTCTCCGAGAGCGGCGCAGACATGTTTCTGATCGAGATCCTGCCCGACCAGGTCGACCGGGTGCGCGCGTTTCTCGAGGCGCGGAAGGCGGCCGATGCCGGGCCGCCGCGGCTGATCCCGGTGCTGCGCGCGCGGGTAACGGGCGTGCGTCCCGCTGGCGCGTCCACGTTTCGCGATGTCCGCAATCAGGGACGCGAATACACGATCACGTATCGCGATCATCTCGAGCCCAACGAGACGGTGATGAGCGGCACGTTCTGGTCACCGCACTCGCCGCTGCCGGAGAATGCGCCCGTCATCGAAGTCTCGATCGAAGAGAACATCCATGACAATTTCCGCGTCAACGTCGGCGACGTGATGCAGTTCGACGTGCTCGGGCGCATCCTGCCGGCAACGGTGACGAGCATCAGGAAAGTCGAATGGGAGGACGCGCGAAACGGCGGATTCATGTTCGTCTTCCGCCCCGGGCCGTTCGCGCACGCGCCTCAAACGTGGATCGGCATCCTGCGCGCGCCGCAGGACCCGACCGCACGCGGACGGTTCCAGCGCGACCTCGTCACCGAGTTTCCCAACATCTCCGCCATCGACGTCCGCGAGATTCTCACGACGGTTCAGAAGGCCGTCCGCACGATCACCATCGCGATCTCAGTCGTTGGCGGCGTCGCGCTCGGGAGCGGCGTGCTCATCCTCATCGGGGCCGTCGCGATGACCAAATTTCAACGGGTCTACGAGGCTGCGATTCTGCGGACGCTCGGCGCCAGCACGCGGACGCTCGGTGCCATGCTCGGCTTCGAGTACGCCACGCTGGGCCTGCTCGCCGGCGTCGTCGGCGGCGCCGGCGCGATGGCGTTCAGCTGGGCGGTGTGCCGGCATGTGCTCGACATCCCCTGGCGCCCGCAGCCGTTCGTAGCGCTGGCGGGCGCCGCGTTGACGACGCTGCTCGTCGGGGTGGTAGGCGTCGCAGCGAGCTACGACGTCCTGCGGCGCAAGCCTCTCGGGACGCTGAGGGCGGAATAGCTCCGGGTCGGACGTTGCACGGCGGAGGACGACGGTCGGACTGTCTCAAGGGTCGAGCCGAGGACCTTGGGCGTCAACCACGTGATACGATGAGGTTTTCCCCGCACCGGCCATGGCCCCTGCAGGGACTCTGGGAGCACGCATGGACACGTCGGTTTACAAGGAAGCGCTGCTTCGAAAGCGCGGCGAAATCCTGGCCGCTGGCGGCGGCATCAAGCCCCTGCAGGCTTCGATGGACGTCAATTCCCGCCAGGGCGATCTGGCCGACCAGGCAAGCGGCAACAACGAAGTCCACATCCAGCTCAAACTGAAGCAGACCGACGCCAAGATCCTGCAGGCCATCGAAGAAGCGCTCTGGCGGATCGAGAAGGGAACGTACGGCGTCTGCCGCGACTGCGGCGAACCGATCGCCCCGGCGCGGCTCAACGCCATCCCGTGGACGCGCGTCTGCATCACCTGCAAGGAAAAGCAGAACTCGTGAAACCGGCAGACCTGCTCGAACTGCTCCGCGAGTTCTACGCCGACAAGGGGTCGCTCCGGCAGCGGCACGCCGCCGCGGCGCGGCACGTGCCGAACTACGATTTCAACAACACGTACCAGTACATCATCAACCGCGAGGACGTGCAGCTCGCATGGTTGCAGGACGCAATCGCCGCGCTCGGCGGCACCCTCGTGCAGCCCCCGGAGCCGGCCATCGCCACTCGCGGCAAGGGCAACGAAGCCCAGACCGGCGTCATACGCGAGGACAGCGTCGGCATGCAGTCGTTCTTCGACCGCTGGCGCGAGCGCGTGGAAAAGGTCACGAACGCCCGCCATCGCACCATGCTCCGCGTGATTCTCGGCGAAACCCTCGAACACAAGCGCTTTTTCGATCAGATGCTCGCCGGACGTCTCGACCTGCTCGGCCGCGCCGCCGACGGCGCCCGCACGGCGGGCGAAGTCATTGCCACCCGCTGGGTGGAGTAGGAATTCAAAAACCGGACGCTGGAGGCTTCGCAATGCGTGTTGCGATTGCGCTCGGCAGCAATCTCGGCGATCGACGCGCGCATCTCACATGGGCAACCGGTGAACTCGAGCGCGTCGTCAACGGTTTGATCGTCTCCGAGCCGATCGAGACGAAACCCGTCGGCGCAGGCCTCGAGCACGATCCGGAGTTCCTCAATGCGGCTGCGGTGGGGGAGAGCGACCTTCCGCCCGCGGCGCTCGTCGCGGCGCTCCTCGACATCGAACGCCGGCGCGGACGCGAGCGGCCGCACGCGAACGCGCCGCGCACGCTCGACCTCGACCTCATTCTCGCCGGCGATCAGATCATCGATGCGCCAGGCGTCCAGGTGCCGCACCCGCGTTTTCGCGAACGGCGATTCGTGCTCGAGCCCCTCGCGTCGATTGCGCCGGACATCATCGACCCGGTGACCAGCCTGACGGTCGCCGAGCTGCTGGATCTGCTGGATTGAACGAAAAGGGCGGCCTGAAAAGGCCGCCCTCGACAGGCAAT
>Ga0310811_10003749_pt1 | contig 19172 bp, 14 predicted proteins | sample YCmetagenome_FD_207642 | JGI IMG/M metagenome (GOLD analysis project Ga0310811, IMG submission 207642) | Soil microbial communities from experimental microcosm in Duke University, North Carolina, United States - YC | ecosystem: Engineered > Artificial ecosystem > Soil microcosm > Unclassified ...
GCATCGCCCCCGAGGTGTGGTTTTCTCGGCGTCGGGCAATGCGCAGCACTATCAGGGTTCCGGCGGGGCCGCAGCCGGCGGGGTGAAATCCTGCTTCAGCCAGCGGCGGCCACCGCCGGTTGCGGCCCCGCCGGGTTCCTGATCGCCTCCGGTCGACCGACGCCGAGAAAACCACACCGCACCCCACCACCACCCGACCACCCGACCACCCCGCCAACCGCAGCCGGTCCCGTGGATTTCTTGGAGGAGGGCCCGCCGGAGGCGATTTTCAGCCTGAAACCCCACCACCCACCCCACGCCACGAGCCAATGCGAAATCCTGCACCGCGAACCTACGCGTCGAGGACGACGGAGGAGGACGAGCCAGGTCCGTGCAGCCGCAGAACGCTACTGTGCAGACGCGGCCTCTGAGCCGAGCGGCAGCAGGCCGCGCTCCTCGAAGACCCGCTTCGCGGCGAAGGTCGCGTTGAGCGCACGCGGAAAGCCGCAGTAGGCCGAGGAATGCAGCAGCGCCTCGACGATCTCCTCCGGGGTCAGCCCGACGTTGAGTGCGGCGTTGACGTGCACTTCGAGCTGCGGTTCGCAGCCGCCGAGCGCGGTGAGCATGCCGAGGGTGACCAGTTGCCGGTCACGCGGACTCAGCTGAGGGCGCGCGTAGATCTCGCCGAAGCCGATCAGCACCTGCTCGCCGAGCACGGGCGCGACGTCCTCGAGTGCGCGCATCACGCGCTGCCCGGCCTCGCCGTCCACGGCGTCGAGCACGCTGCGGCCATAGTCGATGCGCTCCTGACGTGTCTGCGAGGTCCGCGGTGCCGCGCCCTCGGGGAACATCACGGTCTCCGCCATCGATCAGGTCCTTTCACCGCGTCAGATGATCTCGCCGGTCCGGTCCAGTCTAGGCCCGCGCGGATCCGGTTCAGGCCCAGCGTGCAGGCAAACCCGCAGGCCGGTGACGCGATGGCGCGATGACGCGGGGCGCCCGGACCGCCCGGACGCCTCGCGGTCACACGCTCACACGGTCACCGTCCCTCGGCTACACCGTGCTCGCGGGAACGTTGTAGCCCTCGAACCACAGCGCGGGCGTATGCCCGGACTGCCCCGACTGCCCGGCCTTCGCTCCGGCGGTCCAGCTGAGGCTGATGTCGCGACTCTCGCCGGGCAGCAGCCAGAGGAAGTTGTCGCTGTACCGCGTCGGCAGGATGCGGTCGCCGGTGTGCTTGTCGCGCAGCGAGAGCCGGACCATCGCGGCGACGGTCGCGCCGGTGTTGCGAAGCGTCACGGTCATCTCGCCGACGCCGTCTGCGGTCCGCGTGTGCTGATGCGAAGCGGCGATCTTCGTCTCGCCGAGGGCGTTGAGCGCCTGCATGTCGCTCGCCTGGCGGTAGCGCCAGTACGTGTTCTGCGACAGCAGCGTCCCGTCCGCGTCGTGCAGTTCGAGGCGCAGCAGGTGCAGCGCCGGCAGGTTGCTGCCGAACGCGACGGAGAACGTGCCCGCCGAGCCTGAGGCCGGTACCTCGAGCGTGCTCTGCAGCGCGGAGCCGAGTTGCTCGCCACTCAGGTCGTAGAGCCGGGCGACGGCCGTCGCGCCATGCAGCGCGTTCGCAGTGTGGTTGACCGCGACGATCGACCAGTCGTGCAGGTTGGCCTGGATGTGCAGCGGCTCGCAGCCCTTGCGCGAGCCGTAGTAGCTGCCGTTGACGTCGAGGTCGTAGTCATAGGTCTGCCACACGGTGCTGTGCCAGGCCGGGTTCGACATCCACAGCAGCACGCCGGTCGCGTCGTCCCACAGCCTCGAGTTCCAGGCCTCGAAGATCGCGCGCATACTCTCGTAGTTGACGAACTGCGCCTTGCGGCAGAACTCCTCCATGCTGCCGGACGCGCCGAGACGCTCGTCGATCGCGCCCTGGTAGGACTGCGGAGCCTGGTTGCCCTGGGTACACCAGTCGTGCAGGAACCAGGGCCCTTCGATCGGCCAGCCGCTTTCCCCCGGGCCGACGAGGTTGCGCATGCTCTCGGCGACCGAGACCGTGGGGATGCCGATCTCACTGTGGAAGCCGATGTTACCGCCGGTGGCGTCGCCGGTGAAATAGCCGGTCGGGTCCAGCCAGAAGTACGGGCCGTCGCCGGTGATGAACCCGGCGTTCGAGTCGCTGCCGTAGAGCAGTCCGGTGCTCGAGGCCACCGCGTCGCGCAGCGCCGAGTCGATCGCGGCGGGCGGGTTGCCCTCGTTGCAGCCGAACCACACCGCGATGCTCGGGTGGGTGCGGTAGCGCAGCAGCGTGTCCTGCGCGAGCGCCAGATAGACGGGGTGGTTGACCGGGTCGATCGAGAACGCGTCCCAGAACTCGTTCCACACCAGCAGGCCGTTGGCGTCCGCGGCGGCGAAGAACTCCTCGCGGTCGGACGAGCCGATCCAGTTGCGCACCATGGTGAAGTTCATGTCGCGGTGCATGGTCATCACGGCGTCCATGCGCTCCGGCAGCATCCGCCGCAGCAGCTCGTCCCAGCCCCAGCTACCGCCGCGGCAGAACACTGAGACGCCGTTGACCACGAACTTCAGCGGGGTCGGCGAGTTGTCGACGGAGATCACATCCGTCCACGTGGCGGCGTCGTTCGAGACCTGGACGGTGAAGGTCAGCGCGTACGCCTGCTCCCACAGGAGCTTGACCTGGTCGAAGGCGACCACTGAGCCGAGGTCGACGGTGATCCACTGGTCGTCCGTGTAGTTCGAGGACCAGCGGGTCTTGTCGTTGCCGTCGACGGCGTTCGGCGGCTGGTTGCTGCTGTTGTCGATCGAGGACGCGGTGGCGGTCTTGTTCAGCGCGAGGTCGGTGCCGGGCGCCGAACTGTCGATCACGGAGAGCGTCCAGATCGAGATGCCCCAGCCTGTGGCCCGCTTGCCGCCCTGGATGCGCAGGTAGCGCGCCTGCTGCGCGGGAAAGACAATGGTCTGGCTCGCCGAGTCCGTGGTCAGGTCGACGGTGATCGGGATCTTGTAGTCGTAGTCGATCTGCCGGATTCCGACGCGTACGGTGCGCCGGTCGCTCTCGGCGCCGCCGACGGCGGTGGTCAGCACGAGGTCGTGCAGGTTCGGTTCGCCGTATCCGTTGGGCCACCACAGCTTCGGGTTCGTCAACCGCAACTGCGGAAAGGCAGCCGGATCGAAGACCACATCAGTACTCTGGCCAGCGGCGATCGTCACCGTCTCGGCCACCTTCACAGTGTCGAAGGCAGCTGTCACGGTCACGCTGCGGCTGGACGACTCGACGTTGCTGACCGGGACGGTGATCGTCACCTCGGCGACCGAGGTGTCCGGCAGCGACGGCAGCTTGGTGTCGAAGCGCGGGTCGCCGATGACCGCCGCGCCGGTGGAGCGCAGCCGCACGTGGTTCCAGATCCCTGAGACGCGGTCGCGCACCGCCGGCATCCAGTCCCAGCCGGAGACGGCCAGGTAGGTCGGCGAGGAGAGGTTCATCTCGTTGGTGCCGGCGTCGGTGTAGGAGACCCCTGACGGTCCCTTGTCGCCCGGGTTGCCCGGGTCCGGCATCGGCGCGATCAGCACGGCGAGGTTCTGCTCGCCGTACGCGGCCAGGTGCGCGGTGACGTCGATCGCGGCGCGGGCGAAGGGATGCACCATCTGGCCGACGTGGGCGCCGTTGAGCCAGATGTCGGCCTGGTGGTTGACGCCGTCGAACTCCAGCCAGACATGCCGCCCGGCCGAGGTGTCGAAGCCCTTGGGGAAGGTGAACGGCCGCCGGTACCACCAGGAGTGGCGGGAGAGCGCCTCGGGCACCCGAAGGTTGTTCCAGCCGATCACCGGGTCCGGCAGGTGGCCCTGCTCGACCAGGGACGCGAGGACGGTGCCGGGAACGGTGGCCGGCAGCCAGCCTCTGGTGTCCACCGACGCGCCGGAGAGCACCGCGCCGTCCGTGCTGCCGGCCCGGTCGTCCAGGGTCAGCCGCCAGCCGGACTCCAGCGGCACGGTCCCGTCCGCGCCGACCTCGAGCGCGGGCAGGGCGCCGTGCTGGACCGGCCAGTCCGTCCACCCGGTGGCCTCGGGACGCTTCCCGGGGGCAAGACCGTAGACCTCGAAACCGTTGAGCCCCAATGGGTTGCCGTTCGAACGCTTGCTCGCACTCATCCGCACGTAGCGGGCGGTGACCGGCTCGGGCAGGGTGATCGCCATGACTCCGCCGGTGCCGGAGGTCGTGCGGTAGACGGTCGTCCACTGATCATCGTCGGTGGAGACGTCGATGGTGAAGGCCAGCGCCGCGGCCGAGAGCACCTCGAATCCGGTCGTGTCGTCGCGCGGGTCGGAGCCCCCCGAGCCGACGAACGTCGGGTCGCTCAGCGTCGCCTCGAAAGTCAGCACCACGGACTCGACGCGGCAGGGCGCCTGCAGGTCCACCGCGATCCACTGCGGGTCGCCCTGCGCCGCCCGCCAGCCGCTGCCCTTGACCCCGATCTCGCTGAGCCCGTCCACCGCGAACCACGCGGGGGTCGGCGCGTAGTCGGTGGAGGAGACCGTCACCGGCCGGTATCGCGCCAGCTCGACCGCATCCGGCCCGGCGCCCGCCCCCGCGGACCTCGACGACCCGGCGGCGGCGGACGCCCGCGACGCCGGCACCCCCGCGCCCAGACCGAACCCCGCCAGCAGCGTCGCGCCGGCGGTCACGAAGCCCCGCCGCGAGATCTGGCCGTTTCCCTCTGCCATGAACCGTCGCTCCCATCGTTGCGTACGCCGCTCGCGGCGCGGTGCGCCGCCGATCCGCCGGACCGTTGTCAGAGCACGTCTATGACAACGTTGTCATGGCGGAGCCCAGGGGCCAGCCTGGCCCGGATGCCCATGACTGTCAAGGGAGACGGCCGCACCGTGAGACGAGCGGCGGGCACGCGGACGGCGGCGGGACCGGGCGGCGGTACAGGCGTGCGCGGGAGCGGCAGCGTGGCGACGGAGGGCGGGCGGCGGCGGCCGTGGCACAATGACGGACAGTCTTCGCACATGGATGGAGAGCCCGGGTGGACCACCTGCCCGTCGAACTCGGCGGGGCCCTGGACCGGGCCTGCGCCCAGCTGCCGTCGCGGGAGCTCGGCGCCGCTGTCGACAAACTGATCGCCCGGTACCGCGACCCGCATCCGGCGGCGAGCCCGATCCTCGCCTCGCCCGCCGCCGTCGCCGCGTACGCCGCCTACCGCATGCCCGCGACCTGGGCCGCGGCGCGGCACGCGCTGTCCGCGTTCGCCGAGCGTGCGCCCGGCTTCCGGCCCGCGACGCTGCTCGACGTCGGCGGCGGGACCGGGGCGGCGCTGTGGGCCGCGGCCGAGCTGTTCCCCAGCCTGACCGAGGCCACCGTGCTCGACCAGGTCGACGACGCACTCGAGTTCGGCCGCACACTGGCGGCCGCCTCCGGCCTCGCCGCGGTCCGCGCCGCACAGTGGCGGCACGGCCTGTTCGCGCAGGAGGAGAGCCTCGGCGAGGCCGACCTCGTCACCGTCTCGTACGTGCTGAGCGAACTGGCCGAGCCGGCCCGGGACGAGCTGATCGCGCACGTCGCTCGCGGCGCGCGGGCGGTCGCTGTCCTCGAGCCGGGCACCCCGGACGGTTACCGGCGCGTCCTCGCGGCACGCACCGCGCTGATCGACGCGGGCATGACCATCCTGGCCCCCTGCCCGCACCAGGCGCTGTGCCCGCTCGCCGAGGTCAAGGACTGGTGCCATTTCAGCACCCGGGTCAGCCGGTCGGTGCTGCACCGCCGGCTCAAGGGCGGCGAACTCGACCACGAAGACGAGAAGTTCGCCTACGTCGTCGCGCTGCGGCCCGAGGACGCGAAGCCGGTCCCGGCAGCCGATCCCGCCCCAGTCCAAGCCGAGGGTTCCGTCGCGCCGGCTCCTGCGCCGCCTCTCGCACCGTCGCCCGCGCCCGGGCGCATCCTGCGTCATCCGATCAAACGGAAGGGCCTGGTCACGCTGCAGGTGTGCACCCCGGACGCCGGGATCGTGCCGACCCTGGTCTCGAAGCGTCAGGGCCCTGTGTACCGCTCCGCCCGGGACGCCGAGTGGGGCGACGACTGGCCCAAGCGGCTTGCGCGATAGGCCGCGGACGGGCATCATCTCCCTGTCCGTCATCCCCGATGACCACCGAAGTAACATGCTGATTAAAGAAGTGGAGGCCGCCTACACCACCGTGCGCCCATGACGGGCGACGGCGAGGTGAGGTGGTCGGCAACCCTTTCCGACACACGGGCGCGGGCCGCGATCTCGGCCCGGCGCCATGGCGTCCCCGGCACGATGATCGAGTCCGCCGCGCGGCGGCGCGCCGCCGGCGACTGGCGCGGCGCGTGCGACGCGGCCGATGCGGACGTCTGCCTGAACCCTGACGCGATACGCAGGCGGCACGGCGCCGAACCGGCCGACGCGCTGCTGGCCGATCTGCGGAATCTGGCCCCTGATCTGCTGCGCTGGCACCTGCCGCGGTGCGGGCACGGCGACGGGCTGCTGCGCGGCAACCTGCTGGTGCCGCTGGCCGACTACGCCGAGCGTCCGGACTCGCACAGAAGGCTGATTCTCGCGGCGGCCACGCCGAGCGCCGCCCTGGCCGCGGGCCAGCGAATCGTGCTCACGGTCGTCAAGAGCGACGTGCCGAATCCCGTGCTGCACGGCGTGCACCGCGGCTCCGCGCACCGATACAGCCTGCTGCGTCACCGGATGTTCTGGGACGCCCGGCACGCTCCGGCGTTGCGCGAGCTGATCAACGTCGCCGATGTGCCGGCTCTTCAACGCAGCACGCGGCTCCAGGACGCCGGGCAGGTCGCGGACGCCTGGGCTGCCGCAGGGATCGAACTCGTCGAGCGTCCGCCCGGCCAAGCCCGCGACGAGGAGCATCGGCGGCTGACGCGGTGGCTGGCAACGGTTCCGGTCAACCTCCCGTCGCTGGTTCAGCGTGTCCGCACAGCGCTGCCGGGTGCCGACGAGGTCGTCATCAGGGCGGGCGGGGGCGGAGTGATCGTGCTGCGCGGGCTGGAGGGGAGCCCGCGCAGCGCCTCGGGGTCCGTCACGGCCGAGGCCGGGCCCACGGTCGCCGGACGGCACCTGCCCGTGCTGCCCGAGGCCGTCTGGCTCCGCCCGGTCGACGCGGACCTCGTTCGATTCGGCCTGCTCAGGCCGCAGGAACTGCATCCGCTGGTCGCCCCGGCCGTGTTGCAGAACACTGACGAGCTCGCCGATCCGGGCCGGACGCCTGGCTCTACCGGACCGTGCCCGGCGTCGAGGCGCCCTGCGCGGACTGGCCGGGCGGACAGGCGGTGCTGGTGTCCTGCGGCACGGCCAGACACCGCGTCGTCAATCTCGACGGCAGTTGGAAGCCGATCGACCACGACGACCGGCCCGCCCGCGAACGGCTGCTGGCGAGCCTCGGCGGCCAGCCGAACCCGTGCCGGCAGGCGGCGCGCTATCTCAATGCCGGAACGCATGTGATCGACCTCGTCGCCGGTCTGCTCGCGCACGGCCGCGCCGAGGACGCCCGGCGGCTGCTGCGGCAGCACGCGGACCGCGCCGCCTCGCCCGAGCAGATCGTGCTGCCCGACGGCGGCACGGTCGGCGCGGCGCTCGCCGCACTGCACGAGAACACCCTGCGTCTGCGCATGATCCTGGCCGATGCCCCGCTGCGGCCGGATCCGCGTACCGACGTCCACCCGCTCCGGAAACGCCGCTCCCGAAAGGGGGACCCGGCCCGAGCACACAGGTGATGCCCATGAACCTCGTCGCGATCCCCGCGCCGACCGCCCCCGTCGAGCCCTCCGTCGTCGAACCCTCATCCGCCCGGCCGCCCTCGGTCTGCGCCGCCGCCGCGCGCGAACAGCTCGCGGCCGCCGACCGGCTGATCGCGCTCACCCGGGCCGCGGAGACCGCGCCCGGCTCCGACCCGGCCGTGCAGGCGCTCGCCCTGGCCGCCGCGGCGAATCTGCCGGTGCTGCTGTGGGGGCAGCCGGGCATCGGCAAGTCCTCCACCCTCACCGAGCTCGCCCGCGGCCTCGGCCTGCCGCTGGAGACGGTGATCGCCAGCGTGCACGAACCCTCCGACTTCTCCGGCCTGCCGATCGTGGGCGCGGATCCGGCCGTGCACGGCGTCGCCATGGCCCCGCCGGACTGGGCGGTGCGGCTGCGCCGGGCCGGCGAGGGCCTGCTGTTCCTCGACGAGCTCTCCTCCGCCCCGCCCGCGGTGCAGGCGGCGCTGCTGCGGGTGGTGCTCGAACGCCGCGTCGGCAGCCTCGCGCTGCCCGAGGGCGTCCGGATCGTGGCCGCCGCCAACCCCGCGGGCAGCGCCGCGGACGGCTGGCAGCTCGCGGCGCCGCTGGCCAACCGGTTCGTGCACCTCGACTGGGTGCACGATCCCGCGGTGGTGGTGCGGGGGCTGTGCGGCACCTGGCCGCGGGTGCCGCTGCCCCGGCTCGACCCGGCGAGGCTCGCCGGAGCCGTCGACCGGGCACGCACCGGGGTCGCCGCCTTCCTGACCGCGCGGCCCGACTACGTGCACCGGATGCCGCCCAACGCCGTCGGCCGCTCCGGCGCCTGGCCCTCGCCGCGCACGTGGGAGATGGCGTTGCGGCTGCTGGCCTTCGGTTACGCCGCGGACGCCGACCCCGCGGCGGCGGCGCTCGCGGTGCGCGGCGCGGTGGGCGACGGCGCGGGCTTCGAACTGCTCGCCTTCCTGGAGCAGCACGACCTTGCCGACCCCGAAGCAGTGCTCGAGGATCCGCTCGGCTGCGAGCTTCCGGAACGCGGCGACCTGGTGCACGCGCTGTTGGGCGCGGTGGTCGAGGCGGTGCGCCGCCGCCCGACCAGGGAGCGTTGGGAGGCCGGCTGGACGCTGGTCGCGCGCCTGGTCGAGATCGTGCCGGTGGAGCCGGGCGGAGGAGATCAAGCTGGTCGGCGGTGGAGGGACGGACCTGCGCCGCGGTTCCGCCCGGGCGCTGGCCGCCTCGCCGCGCCCGGACGTGGTGGTGGTCCTCACCGACGGCCGCACGCCGTGGCCGAACCCGCCCGGGTGCCGCGTCGTCGCCGGGATCTTCGGCCAGCCGCCGCACTATCGGAACGACGGCGAACTCCGCGGCGTGCGGGCGCCGGAGTGGGCGGAGACGGTGTACCTGCGCTGAGTGTCCGAGCCGAGTTCCGAGCCGAGTTCCGAGGCGCGCCGGCCCGATCCCCCACCCGAGGCGAAGATCGGGCGCCCTAGAGTGGGCGCCATGGAATATCGCACGCTGGGCAACAGCGGACTTCTCGTCTCGGTGATCGGTCTGGGCTGCAACAACTTCGGCGTCCGGCTGGACGCGGACGGCACGCGCGCGGTGGTGGACGCGGCGATCGACGCCGGGGTGACCCTCTTCGACACGGCCGACATGTACGGCGGCGGGGGCGGCTCCGAGACGTACCTCGGGCTGGCGCTCAAGGGCAGGCGCGAGAAGGTGGTGCTGGCGACCAAGTTCGGCCACCCCTTCGACATGGGCTACGGCGTCGCCGCCGGCGCGAAGGGCGGTCGCGCCTACATCCGCCGTGCGGTCGAGGAGTCGCTGCGGCGGCTGCAGACCGACTACATCGACCTCTACCAGCTGCACATGCCCGACCCGGTGACGCCGATCGCGGAGACGCTGGCCGCGCTCAGCGAACTGGTACGCGAGGGCAAGGTGCGGTACATCGGGCACTCCAACCTGGTCGGCTGGCAGCTGGCCGAGGCCGCGCACGTCGCCCGGGAGATCGGCGCGGTCCCGTTCGTCTCCGCGCAGAACGAGTGGTCGCTGCTGCACCGCGACGTCGAGCGCGAGGTGGCGCCCGCGGCGATGCACTACGGCCTCGGCGTGCTGCCGTACTTCCCACTGGCCAACGGTCTGCTGACCGGCAAGGTGCGGCGGGCGACGGGCGTGCCGGAGGGCACGCGGCTGGCGTCGCGGCCCGAGCGGGTCACCGCGGCGGGCCTGGTGGCGTCCGGGCGCAGCGCCGCTTGGGGGTCGGCGCACGGCCGCAGCGTGCTCGAGATCGGCCTCGCCGGACTGGCCGCGCAGCCCGGCTGCGGCTCGGTGATCGCGGGCGCGATGTCCGCCGAGCAGATCAAGGCCAACGCGGACGCCGGGTCCTGGACGCCGACGGCCGAGGAACTGGCCGGGATCGAGCAGGCGCTCACGCCGGCGCAGTGATCTCGGCGCAGTGATCTCGCGCAAGCTCGGTGCAGTGATCTCCGCCCGCTGATTCACGCACTCCGCGCCCGGCTCCGCCTGCCGTGCGCGGGGTGCGGGGTGCGCAGGGTGCGCGGGGTGCGCGCACACCGCCCGAGAGAGCGCTCTCCTGTTCTGTTATAACTGGTCCATGGCCATGAACGACGCGCGCCGGCCCGTCGGGCCGCCCACTCTCGAGGACGTCGCGCGGGCGGCGGGAGTCTCCCGCGCCACCGTCTCCCGTGTGGTCAACGGGGCCGCCAACGTCTCCGCGGAGGTGCAGCGCGCCGTCCGGGACGCCATCGCCGCGGTCGGCTACGTGCCCAACCAGGCGGCGCGTCAGCTGATCACCGGACGCAGCGGGGTGATCGCCCTGGTGATGTCGATCGTCCCGGAACCGTGCGGGACGGCGGCGCCGGGGGGCGACCGGGTGTTCGGCGATCCGTTCTTCGGCCGGGTGGTCTCCGGCGTGCTCGGCTTCCTGCGCCCGCGCCGGCTGCATCCGCTGCTGATGCTGGCCGAGGACGACGCGACCCGCGGCCAGGTGCTCGACCATCTTCGGCAGGGGGCTGCGGACGGGGCCCTGGTGGTCTCCATCGACCCGGCGGACCCGCTGCCCGGGATGCTGACGGACGCCGGGCTGCGCGCCGTCTACTTCGCCCGCCCGGAACGCCCGCTGCCCGCGGACTACGTCGACCTCGCGCACCAGGACGGCGGCCGGCTCGCCGCGCAGCGCCTGATCTCCGAGGGGCGGCGCCGGGTCGCGGCGATCGCCGGACCGCTGGGCCTGCACGCCGGCCGGGCCAGACTCGACGGGTTCTGCGACACGATGGCCCGCAACGGCGTGGCCTACGTGCCGGTCGCGGTCGGCAACTTCACCCAGGACAGCGGCGAGCGCGCGATGCGGGAGCTGCTCGGGCGCGACGCCGACCTCGACGGCGTGTTCGCCTCGAACGACCTGATGGCCGCGGGCGCGCTGCACGTGCTGCGCGAGCGCCGGATGCAGGTGCCGGAACAGATCGCGGTCATCGGGTTCGACGACAGCGGCGCGGCCACCGCCTGCCGTCCCCGGCTGACCACCGTGCGTCAACCGGTTGAGGAGATGGCCGCGCGCATGGCGCAACTGCTGCTGGAACGCCTCGACGAGCCGAAGGCGGCGCCGCGGGCCGTGCTGTTCGAACCCGAACTCATCGTACGCGCCTCGGGCTGAGCGGCGGGGAGCGGGCCGGCTCGGCGCCCCGCGCCCCGCCGCCCGAGCCAGGCGGTGGATACGGATCGGACTACAGCATGCAGATCGACCAGACTACGGCGTGTAGACGCCGAACTCGTAGAGCGAGTAGCCGTACGTGGTACCGCGTGCGGTGCCGTACACGCGGACGTATCTTCCCGAGGCGTTGCTCAGGTTGATGCTGTCCACTCCGCCCGCTCCGGTCGTGGTCGAGTAGACCGTGCTCCAGTTGCTGTTGTCGTTGGAGACCTGGATCTGGTACGCCTGCCCGTATGCGCTCTCCCAGGCCAGCTGGACGCCCGAGATCGCGTACGTCTTGCCCAGATCGACCTCGAGCCACTGCGGGTCGCTCCAATCGCTCGCCCAGCGTGTGGTGAGATTGCCGTCCGTGGCGTTGCCCGGCGGGAACGGCGCTCCCGTGCCCGTGGTCTGATACGAGGAGGCGGTCGTGGCGGCGTGCAGGGCCACGTTCGTGCCCGGCATCGCCGCCGGCACCACCTTGATCGACGCCGTCTGGATGCCCGCGTTGCCTTGATCGTCGTACACGTACACGTCGACCTTCCACACTCCGAGTACGTTCGGGGCGGTCACGGTGATCGTGCCGTTTCCCGAAGTGGTGAAGGTCGCGCCCTGCTGCGCGGTGCTGCCGTTGATGTACTTCGCGTTCAGATCGACGCCGTAGCGCAGCGGGGCGTGGATCGGGCTGGTCGCGGCGAGGTTCACGGTGAACGTGCCGCCGGCGGGCACGGCGCTCGGGTCGCCGATCGTCATGCTGGTGATCACCGGCGCCTGGTCGGTCGCGTATGTGCCACCGTAGAGCGAGCTCACTTCGTAGAACGAGTCGCGGCGCCAGTCGCCGGTGAGCAGGTTGTACCAGATGCCGCCGAAGTCGTTCTCCACGCCGTAGTTGAACAGCGTGGCACCGAGCGCGACGCCGCTCGCCTGCTTCACGCAGTTCCAGTCGGTCGCGTAGCCCTGCGTCGAGGCCTGGTCGGTGTCCTCGAGAGGAACGCCGTTCTCGTCGTTGGGCACCTCCCACTCGCCGGCCGGGCCGGCCTCGGTGAGGATGTAAGGTTTCGTATAGTTCCCGGACTGCCAGGCGGACTGCACACCGCAGGCCGCGCCGTAGGAGTTGACCGCCATCAGGTCGAGGTGCGGCGTGTACTGCTGGTAGTAGGGCCAGGCGCCGACCCAGGCGTCGGTCGAGGTCACCGGGTGGTTGGGATCGGCTGCGTGGATCGCGTCGACGACCCGTTCGACGAACTGCGCGTAGGCGATGCGTTCATTCGTGAGCTGCGTGCCGGAGTACGTGCTCGACAACGAGTTCATGACCTCGTTGCCCACGTCCCACATCAGCACGCCGCCGTTGTTCTTGTACTGATTCACCAGGGCGACGATGTTGTTCAGGTCGTTCGTCTCGTCCGTCGCATCGTTGATGTAGTCCTCGGATTGGCTCAGCCAGAAGCCCATGACGACCTTGACGCTGTTCGCGTCAGCCGCGTTGAGCAGGTTGGCCGTGTCCGTGGCGTCGGTGCCCCAGGTGCGCACGGTGTTGGCCCCCAGCGCGGCGATCTGCGGCAGGTAGTAGGACGCGTCGGTGTTCGCCGGACCATACGTCACCCCCTTGACGTAGTACGGTGATCCGTCGAGGGACAGTCCCCAGTTGCCCTGGCCGCCGGTCACCTTGACCACACTCGGCGTGTTCGCCGGCGTCGGCGGAGCGCTCGGCTGAGTCGGAGGCGCGGTGACGCTCGCCGTCTGCACGGTGAGCGAGGCGATGCTCATCGTGCCGCCGGAGGAGGTCTGCGCGTTCGGCGAGGTGCAGCCGCAGTCGGCGTTCGGGAAGGACCCGCCGACGGCGAGGTCGAAGATGACGAAGAACCCGTGGTCGACCGCGGCCTGCCAGGTCGCGGTGCCGACCTGGTCCTCGCTCACCGACCAGGTCTCGGTGCCGTCGAGGTACCAGCGGATCTGCTCGTCGCTCGTGGTCCGGTCGATGATCTCGCTGTAGGTGTGGTAGCCGGTCTGACAGCCGGGGCACGCGGTCATTCCGCTGGTGCGTCCGGTGAACTCGTTGCACGGGCCGCCCGGCGCCACCCCGCAGTGCAGCGTGGATGAGGTCTCGCTGCGTCCGTTGACGTCCTCCATAATGTCCGTCTCGCCCACCGCGGGCCAGGTCTGCCCGGCCCGATCGCCGGCGCCGAGGGTCCAGAAGGCCGGCCAGTACCCGACGCCGTGCGCCGGGTTCGGCTGCTCGATGGAGGCGGAGATCTGCATCATCCCGCCGGCCGGGGCGGCGAGGTCGGCCCGTTGCGACTCGATGCGCCCCGAGGTCCACGAGCCGTTGGCGTCGAGGGCGGTGATGTCGAGGTGGCCGTTGCCGTCCAGGTGCACGTTCGAGGTCGAATTCGACATCGTCTCCACCTCGCCGGTCCCCCAGTTCGCCGGGCCGCCGGGCGCGCTCGTGCCGGTGTCCTCCTTCCAGTCGGCGGAGGACGGCGCGCTGCCTGCCGCGCCGCTGAAGTTCGCGTTCCATACGGTGGACCAGTTCACCGGCGGGGCCGAGGACGAGCCGGAGGTCGGGCCCGACGTGGGTGTGGATGTGGGCGTCGCTGTGGATGTGGGCGTGGACGAAGCGCCGGCTCCGGCGTAGACGTCGAACTCCCACAGCGAATAGCCGTAGCCGTTGGCGCGCGCGGTGCCGTACACGCGGATGTAGCGCCCGCTGCCGGCGACGCTCAGGTTCTGCACGCCGCCGGCGGACGTGGCGGTGGAGTAGACCGTGGTCCAGGTGGCGTTGTTGTTCGAGGTCTGGATCTGGAACGCGGTGGCGTACGCGGCCTCCCAGTTCAGTCCGACGCCGCAGATCGACTGCGCGGACCCGAGATCCACCTCGAGCCACTGCGGATCGCTCCACGCACTGGACCAGCGGGTGCCCGTGTCGCCGTCGGTGGCCGAGGCGGCGGGGAACTGGCCGGACTCCACCGAGGACGCGGTGGTCGGCCGACCCGGCGCGAGGTCGGTCGTGCCGCAGGAGCCCGCCGCGGCCGAGGCGCCGGCGGCCTGGGCGGAGTACATCGGAACCAGTACCAGCGTCGCCGCGAGGGCGGTGGTGACGGCGGCGGCCAGCAGGGCCTGCGCACGCCGGGGCAGGGCGGTCAGAGTGCTCATGGCGGTCAGGGAGCTCCGGCGCGGCGGTGCGCCGGAGAGGGCGGATCTCATCGGTGACTCCCGGGAAACGCTCGTCGACTTCTCGTCGTGTTCGGATATCAGGGGTACGCGACCGCCCGAGGCGCCTCGCTCCCGGCGGGTTTGGCGGCCGGCCGCCGTCGCGGCGGACCGGGGCTGAGAGCGCTCTCTCGGCGGCGCCCGGGCAGCGCCCCGACAAGGACCGGGATCGGGTTCGGGCGGGACGTGCGGACGTGGAGCAGGCGTGGCGCGACATGGCGCCACGTGGTGCGACAGGATGCGGACGTGCACGGACCGCCGTCGCTCCGGCCTTGGCGGGGCCGGAGCGGCGGCCTGCGCTGAGAGGCGCCGCGCCCGTGCAGGAGAGCGCTCTCCCTGGGGGATGTCTACGCTCCGGCGACGGGGCTGTCAATACGCTGGAACCCTTATCCGGTTCCGAAACCCGGGACAGGGTTCTAGGCTCGGGCCATGTCGAGCGATGGGCTGGTCATCAGGGCACGGAGTCTGTGGCAGGAGTTGGCCACGGGTCCGGTCGCGTTCGGCGCCAGGGGCGAGGTGAACGTGGTCGTCTCGCCGGGATCGCATATGTGCCCGCGCGGCTGGCTCGGTATCGTCGTACTCGGCGACGCGGCGATCGTGTCAGTACCCGACGACGCCCACGCCGAGGCGGCACGTGCCGGGCTCACACGGTTGCCGCTCACCGACATCGCCGATCCCGAGCGGCTCGGATCCGTGCTCCCGGTCGCTGAGTTCCTCGGCCCGGCCGCGCTCGCCTACCTCTCCCCCGAGCAGTTCCGCCCGGCGGGCAACGGCCAGTCCGCGGCGGTCGTCGAGCAACTTCCGGCCGGACATGCCGACCTCCTCGGGCTGCGAGAGACGGCGGGCGAAGCCGACTGGGACGAAGCAGGCCTCGACGAAATCACCTCGGCCGCCTTCGTCGTCCGTGACGAGGTCGGCGGGATGGTCGTCGCATCAGCCGGATACCGGCTGTGGCCAGGCGGGACGGCGCATATCAGTGTACTCACGGACCCCGCACACCGCGGGAGACGACTCGCCCGGATGACAGGCGCCGCCGCGTCACGGCACGCGCTCGAGGCAGGGCTGCTGCCGCAGTGGCGCGCCCGCATCCCCGCTTCGAGGCGTGTGGCGGCCGCGATCGGCTTCCGCGAGCTGGGCCGGCAACTGAGCGTCAGGCTGCTGATTCCATAGCCGCTTTTATGCCGTAGCCGTAGCCGGAACCATGGCCTTCGGCCTTCGGCCGGAGATCAGACCCGGGCGAGCTCTGCCGCGTGGCTGCCGATGTTCGTCAGGGCGATGCGGTGGTCCGCGCTCCAACTGCCGGGCGCGGGCTGGTGCGTGGAGACGACGCCGATCAGGGTGCGGGCGGGCGAGACGATGGGCAGCGAGGCCACGCCGCCGACGCTGGCCTCGAGCAGAATCTCGAGCTCCGGTGTCCCGGCGAAGATCGGCGAGGCGGCGACGTCGTCGACGAACACCGGGCGCAGGTCCTGGGCGGCGGCGCCACAGCTGGTGAAGCGGCCCTCGACGGTCTCGAAGAACGCGACGAACCGGTAGTCGAAGCCCTGGTGGGCGACGATGTGCAGGATGCCGCTGTCCTGGTCGTAGTACTGCGCGGTGCCCATCGGGGCGCCGGTGGCGCACAGCGCCGCCTCCAGCGCGCCGGTCAGCAGCGCGGCGGCCTCGCCGTGCCCCTCGGCGGCGTCCCGGCCCGCCGGGCCGATCCCCCACCCGCGCGCCTGCCCCGTCAGCTCGAACACGCGCCGCACGGCGCGGTGCGGACGGCGTATCTCCAGCGCGTGCCCGTCGGCGTCGAGGCGTTCGCGCAGCCGCGCCAGCGCCCGGATGCCGACGACCGAGCAGAACGTCACGCGGCTCAGATCCAGCACGACGCGCGCTCCGAGCGCCGCGCGCTCGGGCAGTGCCCGCTCGAACGCGGGGATCGTGAGGTAGTCGAGTTCGCCCGCCACGTGCACGATCGTCGCGGCCGCGTCCCGGCTGCGCGCGTCGGCCGACGACGAGGCGCGTCCCACCACCGCGTCCTCGACCGCTACGCGGATCTCCGCCGAGGCGTCGGACCATTCCATCTTCGGGCACCGCCTTCCGGTCCAGGGGAGCCCAACCCTAGGCCACTTCACGGGCGAAGGAAACAAAAACCAGTGAAGGTCACCGTGCGATGACCCTTCGTTATCGCACCTCGCACCGACATCGACGCACCGTCTCGTCGCCGCGCCACCGCGTCACCGGCGTTTGACGATCACCGAGACCGTCTTGCCGTCCTCCCGCAGCCGCGTGTTCACGCCGCCGGACAGCGCCGTGAGCATGCGCAGGCCGAGCCCGCCCTGCCCGCTGCGCCGCGGCGCGCTCAGCGTCGGCGGGATCCGGTGCCCGTCGCTGACCGCGACCAGCACCCAGTCGTCGTGGAGTTCCAGCTCCAGCGTGCACGGGCCGGGCGCGTGGGTGACCGCATTGGTGACCAGTTCGCTCACCGCGAGCAGCACGTCCATGGTGACCGTGGCGGCCGGCGGCGGCTCGACCCGGGACAGGAACGCCCGGGTGACGTGCCGGGCCTCGCCGATGCTCGAGGCGCTTCCGTCCATGGCGTGCACGAGACCGCGCGGCCCGTCCTCGCTCGTCACCGTCGTTCTCGCCTCATCGATCGAAGCGACGTCCGTCCAGCGGAGAGCGCCGCCGTCCGCCGTCCTGTGGCCTCGACCTTACTCCCGTGCGAGCGCGAGCTGACACCCTGTCAGAAGCGGCGGCTAGCCTGGATCCATGGACTTCGATCAACTCACTGTCGCCCTGCTCGTCCTGCGCGAGGACGCGCCGGAACTGGATCCGGAGGCCGAGGCGGCCCTGCAGAACGCGCATATGGCGTATATCGCCCGGTTGCACGAGGAGGGGCACCTGGTCGCCGCAGGACCGTTGCGCGGGGGCGACCAGGATCCGCTGCGCGGACTCTCGCTGCTGCGGGTGGACCCGCAGCGGGCGCGCGAACTCAAGGAGGCCGACCCGGCCGTGCGGGCGGGCCGATATGCGCTCCGCATCCTGCCGTGGATGGTGCCGGCGGGCGCGATCAGCTTCGCGCACACGCGTTTTCCACGCTCGATAGCCGAGGCCGTGGGCGAGCCGTCGGCCTGACGGCGCGTCCGTCGGGCCGGTGGGCGCAGGGGCTGGCGAAGAGCTGCCGGAACGTGGCCGGAATCCTGCTGCGGACGTGACACGGAGGATTATAGGATCAACGTCCTCAGTGTCTCGTCATACTCAAATTGAGGGTGTCATGTCCGACCCGTGGGGGGTTCCCCAGAACGATCAGTCCGGCGCGCAGCAGCAGCCTGTTCCGCCGCAGCCGGGTCAGCCGTACGCCGGGCAGCCCGGCGCCTATCCCGATTCCGGGGCCTACCCGGCGCCCGGCGCGTACCCGCCGGCCGAAGGGGGCGGCTACGCCGGCGCACCCGGCTACCCGGGAGCCGTCCCGGGACCGTACGGATACCAGTCGGTGCCGGCGAAGCCGACCAACGGCATCGCGCTCGCGGGTGCGATCACCAGCTTCGTCCCGGTCGTCGGCCTCGTGCTCTCGATCATCGGCGCCGTGCGCTCCCGGGCGCTCGGCGGCGCCGGGAAGACGGCGGGCACGGTCGGCATCGTGCTGTCCCTGCTGTTCACCGGCGGCTGGGGCTTCCTCGGATACAAGCTCGGCAACTCCACCCTGGCCGACCCCGGCTGCATCTCCGCCGAAGCGCACGCGCGTGCGCTGGACTCGACGCTCTCCAGCGACGAGGCGACGCTCAAGGCGGATTCCGGCTCCGGCGACACCGACCAGGTGCACTCGGACTGGCAGAAGCTCATCTCCGACATGTCGTCCGGGCAGGCCGACCTGGAGGCCGACGCGGCCAAGGCGCGGCACGCAAGCGTCCGGGACGCGATCGAAAAGCTGAACACCGACATCAGCACGTTCGTATCCGAGGGGCAGCAGTACCTCGCCGGCGACGACAGCGCCCCCGACTCGATGGTGCAGACCGCGGAGGCCATGGAGACCGACGGCGACGCCGTCGACAGCATCTGCGGCGACGCCACCAACGGCTGACGGCTGCGCCGCACGTCACTGCCGCACGTCACTGCCGCCCGCCGCGCCGTCGCTCCACACCGAGGTAGCGGCGGCGCCGATCAGGGTACTTGTGGTCGAGCAGGTCGGTGCTGTCGACGTACTGGTCGACGGCGCCGACCGGCGGCAGGGCCCTGATCTCAGGGTCCGGCACCGACGCCAGCAGCGCCTCGGCGAACCGCTCGGCGTGCAGCACGCGAAACGGACGCCCGTGGTAGAGGCGTGCCGAACCGTCCAGCGGCTCGGTCAGGCCGAGCCCGTTGCGCACGGCGGCGACGGCCTCGTACGCGGCGCACAGGTACTCCTCGCGCTCCCGCCACGTGCCCGCCCGCACGGCGGCCGTCAGCGACGGCGTGAGCGAGGCGGCGCACGGCAATGCGGCGAAGGCGCTGCCCAGCCATTTGCTGTACGGCGGGTAGACCCGGCAC
>Ga0310811_10003750_pt1 | contig 19172 bp, 21 predicted proteins | sample YCmetagenome_FD_207642 | JGI IMG/M metagenome (GOLD analysis project Ga0310811, IMG submission 207642) | Soil microbial communities from experimental microcosm in Duke University, North Carolina, United States - YC | ecosystem: Engineered > Artificial ecosystem > Soil microcosm > Unclassified ...
TCAGGCCGGAAGCGTGAAGTAAACGCATCGTCAAAAAGACGATCAAATTCAGTGAATGGGTCGTACAGAAATTGTGTGAGGGCCATATTTAGGAGAGATTCAGTGTGATGATGTGAGCGGCAACAGCGGTCGTTCACTGGCCACTCCAGCAATCGACACCCATCTTATAAGTCACCCCTATTGACTTCCTGGGCGTTGCTCCTGTAGCTCGCTTGAACAAGAGGTGTGGAAAATTGCAATTCCAGACATGGAGCTGGCGTAAGTTGGCACACACCCCTCCTACCGTGACAGCGTTATGGTCACGTTAATCAAGCCATATATGGTAGCTTAGTCAGATTGCTTCGTAAAGTCCATGACATTGATTGCAAAACATACGAAACAGCAGTGTAAATGATAGTGAGCAAAGCATCATGAGTACATATGATAGTGAATGAATGAAATGATTAAACAACCAATGTACAAGCAGTATGAAGTGGTTGGGTAGCTATATGAGCTTGTTTGGCAGGTATAGATGCAGCAGGACCCATTGCAGGACATTTGGACCAATGGGAACTCCAGGACAGGATGTTCTCCTTCTCTGTATCTTGATATGAGAGCTTCCAGTGATCTTTCAGTATGTGAGTGGCCTTCTGCTCAAGCTCTATCAACCCCATTGTCCTCAGTATACTTGTAGGCAATGCAACCCCAGCTTCCCTATGTCCAGGCATCAAATACTCCTTGTGCTCCAGCAGGTTGTAACACCAGACAGTGTCAACAGTGACTACAGCATTCTTTCTGGATGTTCTGCTAGGTTCCAGAGGGAGTATTGGGTGACAGAGTTCACATTTCAGGGGGATGTTGTGACATAGTGTGGTCTTCAATCCCACATCCACAAACCCATATCTGAATGTGTGCTTGTAAATACAAGTCATTGTCTAGGTGGGTGCTGCACTGTTTGGCACAATAATATCATCTTAGATTGTTCTCATTCTGTCATCTGGACTCGAGTCTAATAAGCTCTTGTCGCCCTCCAAGACTTAAGGATTGTATCCAATAAGTCTAATACATCTGCCTCTATCTTCGGATAGTCCATACTCTGTTGTTTCTAGTCTTAGACTTGTCTAGACTAGCCTATATACTTCCATCTGTTATCTGGACATGTTTTGGATAGTACTACAATACTAATCCTTACCTTCAGATATCATATGATAGTCGTCCAGACCTTCAGATACGCTACTATAGCCATCTGGATCTTTGGATACAATATGTATACACTTCTGAAATACTGGGAAATACTCGGGAAAGGGGTGCAGCATATGAGCTGAGGCTGAAGCCCTTCAGATCCAATAACCTTTGAGCATGACCTTAACATAGCCCCAGATCTGAGGCAAACTGTCCAGACTGGTAAAACTGACTTTACAGCTGATTGCAATATTATGCGGAAACGCAAAAGTTGAATTTGCGTCTCGGAAACACCCGAAGTAGGACCCCATAAGCACTGACTGAGTACTGTGAGCGATCCGAAGTAGTATACAGTGCCGCTTTCCAGTGATGGCTTCACCTTCCACATCGCCTGAGCCAGAAATACCCCAGTTTGAGACTGTCTTTGTTGTAAATCTTGACACATATACAAAAAACTCGACTGAAAACAATGGCAAAACCAAAGTCAAGGAGGTGAAATCTACCAAGGTCAAAGAAGTCATTTTTCATGTCTCCGCACCCAATTACCTTGAATTCCTCACAACCATGCTTGCAAAGCACGACAAATCAGTCTATAAGGTTACCGAGAAGAAAAGATACACTTTTAAATACCTTCCTGGTGCTTCGCGCAGGTATGTCGGTCCTTAGATCATCTGACTCATGCCACGGCAACGATGGGATCATATCACTTACTCAGGTGATCTATTACAGTCGCACAGAAGCCATGGATGTCGACAACAAGAATGATTATGCTGAGATGGTGAAGAAGATCATTTCCGAGAAACTCAAAAAGATCAAGATTTTCATTGACATGAAGAATGTCGAGAAACTACCTGTTTCTACCCATGAGGCAAGCCTCGAAAACTCTTCAATGCCTCAATTAACAAAGAAACAGAGTTCTTTAGGAAATGCTGCTAACCATGAGAGTGGAGAATCCGAGGATGAGGAAACTGTGCTTGTCATTGAGGTATTTCGACTGCGAAGACAGATCTTAAGATTTCGGCTGCTAAATGATGCTTCTTGTAGACTGGTGCTTCGGAGCTTGAGCGTGAAATTGCTCGTTATCGACGCCTCATTATCAAGAAGTGGGGTAATGACTATGACAACTCTATTATGTACATTCACTCGAGTGGTATGGAGATTCCTTGTACCCCAGCCATGGTGAAGGACTGGGCTTGTGCAATGGTAATTGATTTATAGCAACTTTATGTGTCTCTAGTTGAACCTTGTGTTTTCTCAGTATGATGGTGAAACCACGACTTCAATGCCACCAAATATTCCATCATTTGACCCTGCAAAACGCGAGCCTGCACTGCACCCAATGCATCGCACCACATCCGCTGCATCTATGGCACCTCCCACTGTAAATGCCAATGACATCAGCTCACTCACTTCAATGTTTCTGTTGCGGACAGTTCAAGATCTCACCCGTAACCAAGACAACACTACAATTCCTTCAACACCTGTGCCTACCATCCGTGCTTCTGCCAGTGTGCTTACTCAGTCACCTGCCATCTTGACACCGTCAAAACTTACTTGCTTCCTGGAGTATGCTGAGCAGGAACTGGGTGTTAGTCAAGCAATGATGTATGAATCATCATTGCATAGTATTGGAGCTGGTCCGGACATACTTGTAGAGATTGCTGACCAAGAACTCGCTCGCATTGGGCTCACCCCAGGTGACATCATTCGTTTGAAAAAAGGAAGTGTCACTTGGTGGAATGGCCCTCTTGCGAAGAATGAGCTGATGGACAGTACAAAGCGCAAACGTAGTGATACCACCAATTCGGAGATTCCTGAGGACAGGAGATACCAGTATGAAAAAAGATATCATGATGGAGGACGAGCACACATCAATGGGGGTAGAATGAGAGTCGAAGAGCGGCCACCTGGTGAGTTTGATGGTATTGTCATGCAATCTGGACTCACGAGATTTAGGGGAGTGTCCTGATCTTGATTATGATCTTTATCACTTTTGCAGCAACAGACGAGAGTGGGTTCCCTTTCCACTAGGGTATACATTTGATGCAGAAGGTAGCCGTGATGACGAAGATCCATTCAAGTAGAAATACATCAGAATATCTAGGCAATATAACCAGAAGCACGGAAATACCCTTCTGCTTTATCAGGTGTAATATTTTGGCATGCTCGTACAATAGCAATCAAGGACTTATCGAGAAAATGACGACGCAAGTAAGACTTGATAGAAGAAAAAGCCTGCTCAATGGGGTTATAGTCAGGCGAGTATGGAGGTAGAAACACAAGTTTACACATAGCCTCATCCTCAACAACACGTCGGACTTCTTCGCTGTGGTGGATTCGACAATTGTCCAACACGAGAACACTACGAGGGCCAGGGTAGGGGTTGGTCAAGGGCAGCTATTCATAAATCAATCAGCGAGAATCATGAAATTGTTATAAGCTATACCACATGTTCTTGTAAGAATTGCACAAATCTCTCGCTCGTCACAGGCCCCTCGATGATATCATAGGCAATGATTCCATCAAGCGTGAGGATGGGCAAGATGGAGTACCGTTTGCCTCGCACAAAACACTTCCTCTGGATACACCTGGTATGAATTAGCCAAGACTGATACTGATCTGTAAATGAAGCAAACCTTGTTCCGATTTTCGAGTGTCCAAATTTACGAATCAATGTCCTTTCATCTTTTGCAGCTTCATCACCAAACATCAACATTTCAGGGTCTGGCGCAATCTCGGCAATATTGTTCATAAATATAGCACGTCGTTCCTCATCTCATTCAAGAGCACGAGCCGAGATACTCTTGTGGCTGTATTGTAGCCTGTGCAAGGTGTGGAATAGTGTGTGTACAGATACGAAAACACCACGGCGGGCCTGCAACTCGTGTTGTAGTTCATCGAGGTAGATAGTGGGATTTCGACGAAGGATGGTAGTGAGAAATGCAATGTCGTCTATACTGAGGTTGCGATGTCGGCCACAAAGCCCATGGTTTGCATTTTGAGGTGAGGTGCCAGTCAACTTGATAGTTTTGTATACGAGAGTCTTCTTGATACCAAGTAAATGGCAAATTTGTGTGATGGAATACCTGCGTCGGTACAAAACAGGTATGCGAGCCTTTAGATCTAGTGAGACTGTGCGTGGCGGCATGGTGGAGCGCGTCATTGAATGAGATGTGCCGCAGTTGCTAAGCCAAACACTTACGGGGTCCTACTTCGGGTGTTTCCGAGACGCAAATTCAACTTTTGTGTTTCCGCATAATATTGCAATCAGCTGTAAATTTGGATGCTGAGCAGATTCCCAGGGTAACATGATGTCTGGCCAATGAGAAAACCAGATTTTTTCAAGCTGTGTATAGAATAAACAATATAATTTTCACTATTGATGTGACCTACACTTGCAAATTAATGGACCCACCCTCCATCATCTAAGTGCTAACCTTTCATGATACTTCCCTTGATGTGTTGGATTGCTTCATGCATGATTTAATCAGAGAACAACTCCCCACCGACTACATTCAAATGCTCAATAATAATGACAGAACAGACACATTACAAGCATGCTTGATCATCTATGTTCTGATAGTAACAGTTATGGTTCTATGTCAATTCCAACTTGAAGCTTGCTTGCAATTCTGAATGGTCAAGAAAGTATTATAACCACAGGCACCAGCAACAGGGAGACACTGTGCAATGGAGACCAAGGAAATGATATAAGGGTGAAACCATTCCAGCATTTGAGTGCAATCACACAAACCTATGAACAAGCAATCAAACATCTTCTTGAGCCTTCCTGCCTGAGGCTTCCCAACATCTGCACTTGTCTTTTCCTGCCAAGAAGAGTTGAATATGCAGTTGTGATTATATGCAAAACAAGCCTCTGATGGATCAAGAATTTTTAGCATGAAGTCAAGGATACTAATATGACCATCTCAGAGGATTTTGATGGCAGCTTTGACATGCTCCATTGACAAGAGGTGTGATCATATGATCCATTAATGAGGTGCTTGATGGAGGATCACCTGTGGTATCCACAAACCCAGAGTCCACAGAGTGGTTAAAGATACTGTTTATAATCAAAGATGACATCATATATAGCACAAAGAACAAGTAGTGCATTTGCTACGTGACACAATATAGTGATGAATGAAGGCACTGTTGAGCCCCAGTGAAAACTGGACCTTCCTGGAGAGGCTTGGAGATGTTGTGGTATGAATTACCTTATTTGTACTATGTCAGAATCTACTGATTTCTTATCTCTTCGAGTTTACCTTCACATCGCACATTGCAAACTGTGAACTACACATTGTGAACACTGCATTGCACATTGTAAATTGTGAACATTGTGAACATTAACTTTGTCATAGCACAACAGTCTTGCAACTCATCTGTTTTGCTACACAGTCGGTGAGTTCATATTAGTATAATTAAGATGCTAACACAGTGATTATTAGTACAATCCCTCTGGGCTTGAGCTCACAGCAGCTAGATGATACTGTGACACACCAATGCACATGTGTGTGCAAGAAGAATTTTGGGAGACTTCACATTGTTTCTCTTGCAACCTGGTACTGACATCTACAGCAAGCAGAAACAAATGAAGAGAAGGAACAGATTTGTGCAGGGAAAATCCTACATGACAGTAAGTACTAGCTGTTACAGTCACCCTATCCTTTCATCACAGAACACTTCCCTTCCATTTTGCTATGCTTCTATATCACTTCATTTCCCTTCTTACTTGCTTCTCTTTCACCTTGCTATTCCCTTATGCTCTCCTTATCTTTGACTCACTCTGACTCTTCTCCCACAAACCTTCTTTTCTTGTACTATTATTATTGGTCCATGCTCGCTTCCTTTACCTATTTAAGACTGTAGTTACTGCTTGTATTTCTCTAACTTGAATCTACTCGGTTCTCTCTGATACTTGAACTCTAGCTTCTTGGGAAGGAGGCTAGCCTTTGGTCTTGAATAAGCTCTAGATCCTGTGGGAGTCCATAGCCCAATGAAGCATAGCTTCAGTCAGTCCTGATCTTGATTAGCCTTTATTGGTGCGACTCCATCTGAGTTCATAACAAAAGATTCAAGTTGCCTTTGAACCCCTCCATCTGTAGGGATTATACTTTGAACCTAGAAACTGATTAATTGCCCAAGGTGGCACTGAACCCCTTCTCTACAAAAGGACTTAAGAAAGTCCCCAGCCTGAAGCACTAGGCAGCCGCTACTGAAGCATATTGCCCTTACCCATGAACCTCTCCTAGAAGAACGTCTTCACAAGGGGCCTTTGAACCCCCTTGCACCCCTGTCCTCCCTGCACTTGCTGTTCCAGGCCCATCTTTCTCTCACAGCATCAGTACTTCTTCTGAAGTACCCGCACCAGCACCTGTAGAAGACAGAGATGAAGAAATACCAGATGCACCACCACCTGACTCCGACTCAGACCCAGACTCAGAACCTGAATCCAAACCCTCTATCATTGAGGACCCCTTTCCCAGATTCTCCCCACCAGAACCAGAACCCTCTGACAGCAAATCTGATGATTCCAATTCAGAAAACGACATGCTGAAACCTATTGAACGAAAGATCTGTACCCCACCTGACTTCAATGGAAACAGAGATAAAACCATGAAGTTCCTTCAACTTATCACCCTCTATCTTGATGTAAATTCCAAGATCTATGATACTGATACCTGAAAAATTGCATTTGCCCTTTCATTTATGAAAGAGGGCACTGCTGCAGCATGGATGGAAGATACCATTGCCTTTGCACACAAACTAAATCCTGCTACTAACTGATAGAACAGTTATGGAACATGGGATCAATTCATTACCCATTTCGAAGAAGCCTTCAATCCTATTGATTCGGCTGGTACTGCACTTCACAAGTTGCATGCCCTTAAACAAGGCAATGACTTAAGTGAATACATCACCACTTTCAAGCAGCTCTGCAATCAAGCTGAGATCTATAGCTTCAACGCCCAGAAAGATTACTTCATCCGCAGATTAACACCCGCTCTTCTTTTGAAGCTCTGCAACTCCAGAGATATTCCTATCAAAATGGAAGGAATGTATAAGAAAGTCATTTCCATTGAGAACACCTACCAGCTTCTCTTATCTCACAGAACCTTGACCTCTAATTCCCAAAACCGATCCACTGATTGACATCCAAAACCACGCTTCACCCCATGCAGGAATGACCCTGATGCCATGGATGTAGATCGTCTATCGGAGGCTGACAAGAAAGCCTATATGAAAGAAGGACACTGCTTCAAATGCAGTGAGAAAGGACATAGGGCCAATGACCCTGTCAAACATCTGAAAACTGGAGATGATGACAAGAAGAAGAAAGGAAAGCAAACGGTAAGGTGTACAATGCCTGAAGATGAAGAAACCAGCAAGATTGAAGAACTCTCTGATGATGAAGAACTTAACACCAAAAGAATGGATTTTTGAAACAAAGGCCTACTGCAATGTTAGCCACCTCTTCTCTAGATGTACATATTGTCCAGAATGTAGGAAAACCTAAAGAATTAAGGGTCCTGGTGACCATCTTTTCCTCCATACACCCTGATAAATCATTGCAAACCACTGCTGTTGTCAATTGCAGTGCGGCTGCTACATTCATCTATTGGATGTTTGTCCAAAAACATGAAATCAAAATCTATTGCTTTACCACTCCTTTCCCTATCCAAACCACCAATGGAAAAATCTCTGAAAACCCCATCGCACACTACTGCCATCTTGCAATCAAGATTGATGGAAGACTCATGTTTGGGAAGTTCAATATCATGAACATGAGTGACCAAGATATGATCCTTCTTGGAAAACCTTGGCTGTCCGCCATGAACCCTGACATCAATTGGGCTAGAGATACTCTCTGACTCCCATCCACCCCAAGATCCCTTCGACTCAAAAAAGCTTTGGAGAAGCTTTGGAGAGAAAACTCCGTACCAAACCCCACCTCACCACCAAAACCTAGAAAGAAAGTCTTGATAAAAGAAGAAGAAGATCTGGAGCAGTTCGCCCCACTTCACTCCCCACTTCCCAAAGATGGGAAAAGAACTCTTGAATGATGAAAAGAAAGAAAGAAGAAAGAACCCCTTCCAGCTCTTATCCCTGACCCTGATGATGAACTTCCTCAGTATGACACCATGGAAGATGTCTGGAACAACACCACAGTATTCGCCAGGAAAGTAGAAGACCCAGTAAGTTACCCCATCAATGATGATGAGGTCTTGATCGAGTACGCTCAAGATGGATCTTCTGTAACCCTTTATGAAAACCTCTCCTTCGACTCCCCTCTTACATGTGATGGCACTTCTGCCTCTGAGATCCGACGAACTGCCGCCTTCAGACCTCTAAGAAACACATGGATCTATGCACGAAAGACTGAGGAAGACGAATACCTGAAAATGAGCAATAAGGTGCAAGAATTCACCCTTAAGGATGCTCAGGAAAAGAAGAAGAAGACTTTTGAAGAACTAGTCCCTGACTACCTTCACAATTTCGCTGATGTTTTCACCAAAGATGGCTTAAACAACCTCCCACCATCTCGTCCTGGGGTAGACCATCAAATCAAAATGAAACCTGGATTCATTCCAAAATCTGAAAAAACCTATCCCCTCTCCCTGAAGGAAACCGACACTGTAAAAGCATTCCTTGATGAACATATCGCCAAAGATTTTATTCAGCCATCAAAATCCCCACAAGCTAGTGGATTCTTCTTTGTAGGAAAGAAAGACAGTTCTCTTCACCCCTGCCAAGATTACCACTACATCAATGAATGGACAATAAAGAATGCTTATCCCCTTCCTTTGATTCTGCCCCTGATCGCTAAGCTAAGTGAAGCGAAGTATTTCACGAAGATGGACATCTGATCTGGGTATAATAATATCCTGATTCACCATGATGACCATTGGAAAGTGGCATTCACCACCTCCTTTGGACTTTTCAAACCAAAAGTCATGTTTTTCAGCTTATGCAACTCCCCTGCCATGTTCCAAGCCTACATGAACCAAACCTTCCAGAAAGAAATTGCCGAAGGATGGATGATTGTGTACATGGACAACATTCTCATATTCTCAAAAACTCTTGAATAAAACCAGAAATGAACTTGCCATGTCCTTGAAATCATCCGTAAAGAAACCTTCTTCCTAAAACCTGAAAAATGCACCTTTGATGCTCAAGAAGTCAATTATCTTGGTATGATTATTCACCCTGGGCAAGTAGCCATGGACCCCACCAAGCTGTCTGGTATCAGCCAATGGCAGACTCCCTCCTCAGTTAAAGAAGTCTGATCATTTCTCGGATTCTGCAACTTCTATCGCCACTTCATCTCTCACTACTCCGACCTTGCACAACCCTTTATTGATCTCATAAAGAAAGACACTGTCTTTGCATGGATGCAAGCATGCGCCAACTCCTTTGAAAAGCTGAAGCAATGCTTCCTCTCAGAACCCATTCTCCAAAACCCTGACCCCTCTCAACAGTTCGCCCTAGCCACCAATGCATCACTCATTGCGACTGGTGCAGTCCTACTCCAGACCAATGAGAATGGAGCATATCACCCTTGTGGATATATTTCACAACCCTTTAACTCCACCAAAAGAAACTACCAGATCTATGATCAAGAACTGCTTGCCATTATCCATGCCCTGAAAGCATGGAGGCACTATCTTGAAGGGAATCCTCACCCTGTCATCATATTCACTGATCATAAGAACCTTCTATACTTCTGATCTGCACAGAACCTTACCTGCTGCCAAGCGAGATGGCAATTAACCCTGAACAAATTTGACTTAGAACTCCATCATGTCCCAGGAACCAAGCTCGCTGCTCCTGATGCCCTCTCATGCCATCCTGACCACTCACCTGACCCTGCTGATAATGCAGATGTCACCCTCCTCCCTGATGCACTCTTTGCTTGAGTCGTCAATATTGACCTTGCTAATGCCCTGAAATCCACCGACTCCCTCTCTGATCCCATGATCATTGCTGCACAGCAAGCCCTTGACGGGCTGAATGCACCCCCTATGAAATCCGCCCTTTCTGATTGGTGTCTTGATGACGGAATCCTGTTTTATAAATACCAAGCTTATGTCCCAGCTCATCTCCACCATCACATCCTCACCCTTCACCACAACCACCCCACTGCTGGACACCCCAGATGATTCAAAACAGAAGAACTAGTCAAGCATGATTACTGGTGGCCTGGAATGGGTACATTCATCAGAAAATACATTGAGGGTTGCACCCTTTGTCAGCAAATGAAATCCAACACTCATCCTTCCACTCCCCCATTGACTCCTATCTTTTCTTCCGCAACACACCCCTTCTCACAAATCTCCATAGATCTGATCACTGATTTACCCAAATCTGGAGGTTTTGACTTAGTCATGGTTGTGGTAGACCATGGGCTTATGAAGGGGGTAATTCTCTCACCCTGCAAGAAAACCATCACATCTGAAGGTGTTGCCCAATTATTTTTCAAGAAAGTTTTCTCAAAATTTGGTCTCTACAATAAAAGCATTTCCGATAAAGGCCCCCAATTTGCCTCTAAATTTGCCAAAGAACTTGGAAGACTCCTTGACTATGAAGTCACCCCTCTCCACAGCATACCATCCCCAGACTGATGGACAGACTGAACGTCTGAACCAAGAATTAGAAACCTATCTCTGCATCTACTGCCCCTCTGCACCTCTTGATTGGGTTAAACATCTCCCCATGGCAGAATTCATCCATAACCATCAAAAACATAACTCCTGTAATGCCTCCCCATGTTTCCTCATGATGGGATATGAACCCCGAGGCATTCCTCATATTCTTCCGAATTCTGCTATCCCTGCTGCAGAAGACCAAGTTAGATACCTTCAGAAGACCAGAGAAGAAGCCATTGCCTGTCACAATCTTGCAATGCAATGCATGGCTGCTTGATCCTTTGGAAAGAAGTTTGAACCCTGGAAGATTGGCGAGAAAGTATGGCTATCAGCAAAGAACCTCATTTCCATCCTCCCCTCAAAGAAGCTTGCCCCTAAGTGATATGGCCCTTTCACAGTCAAAGCCGTCCTCTCTCCTATCACATTCAAGATCTGACTCCCTCCTTCCTGGAAATCACACCCTGTCTTCCATGCTTCTGAGCTATCATCCTATCAAGAAACAGAAGTCCATGGACCAAATAACACCGAACCCCCTCCTGATGTTAAAGACCGCACACACAGGTGCATACAATCTCTTGGAGGGGTGAGTATGACTGACTCAGAAGGGCTTTGGCCTCAGCTCGTACGCTGTGCCCCTCACCTGAGTATGGTGTCCTTAATTTCAGATAAAGTCCAATAAGGTCCTAACAAAGTCTGGAGGACTTTGGAGGCAGACAACTCTGGTGGAGCATCCAAAGGACTTCCGGATGAGCGCGGGAACCATCCGGATGAGTGTGGGAAACTTCTGGATGAGTATTGGAAACTCAGATGGAGTTCTGTCCACTTGATAGGAAGTGGAATAAGTGTGCGTATCAATCCTTAGTGAAGACATAGGGTGGATATACTGCAATGGACACAGTCCAAGGCAGGAATAGTGGTCCGGAGTTCCGGATAGGGGTTCCGGAGCGGACGCGGACAGATATAGACTACCCTTAGGTAGAGACGGAGTTGGATAAGGATCAGAAAGAGTGCAAGTATTGGAAAGGCAAGACTTTAACCTAAGTATACAATCCTTTAGGCTTAAGATAGAATCTGGAAATGGATGAAGTCCGGAAATGCAGAAGAGCGGAGCTCTGGCCTAGGAAATCAATCCCTAGGCCCAAAGGATAGAGAAGGGGTCCTTACAACACTAATGTGCAAGGACAAGAATGCTGCAAGACAATGTAATATTTGAACTGAGGATCTATGGAGATTTACAAGAGTTTATATACTAGGTAGCTAACAGAATAATCAGAGGCAGTGTCGGAAGCTATGTACATTAGCGCAGTCAAAGGATAACAGATTGATAAGCATAACGGATAGGTAAACAACCGAGTACCGGTAAAGATAAGTAGTGAAGATATTGGGTAAGTATAGAACCAGTTATCTGAAAGGTAGAGAATACCGAATAAAGGAATAGGCTGTGTTAACATTATATAGACAGGTAATGAATAAGAAAGCTTATTGTATTGGATCTGGAGCAGATAGGCATCATGGAGAAACTCAACACGAGTTACAAAACTTGGGAGTTCCAATTATATACATTTGGCCTCGCACCTGCACTACTTTACAATACTTTCCCTGAGAAGTATTGGATCAACTACTGCCAACTTATTCATGCCTTCTGACTTATGTGTCAACACCAAATTACCTCCAACAACTTACAAATTGCTCACACACTCTTCTGCACATGGGAACATGACTTCGAGATGTATTACTATCAATGTTGGGAGGACCAAATTCATTTTGTACAACCATGTGTTCACCAAATCAATCACATTGTATCAGAAACAATACAAAAAGGTCCACCCATTTGTTATACCCAATGGATCATGGAGAGGACCATCGGAAATCTGGGCCAGGAAATTTGGCAGCCTTCAAAACCTTATGCAAATCTCTCACAAGAAGGAGTATGACACTGTAAAGTCAATTCCCTCCTTTCTGTGATACCTGAACTCGACAAGCCACCAAAAGGCCTTCCTGAAGGTGCTGTTGACCTTGGAGATGGGTTCACATTGTTATGCAAATGCAATAAAAACTCACAGAATGCAGTCAGAGTGTATGCACATACTATCACTACATTCCTTGGAGACCACCCCTTGCCTTGTATCAAGCAATGGGCACATTTACATCTTCCCAATGGACAGATAGCACATTCGGCTTGGAGAGAAACTCTCAGACCAATTGAGCAAACTTGTATGTCTTGAAATGTTGAGGTACAATACATCGTTGTAATTACTTTATCAATTCATGCTAATTTTAAATGTAGCTTAAACTTGATGGCCAGGTTCAATTTGCAGAAGTCTTATACTTCACATGACTCACTGTAGAAGACCATGACTAAGAAGACTGGTGCTTTGTTGACATCACCATAGTTCAATTATATTCCCCTCCTGATCCTGCACTCCTCCAGCTCTCCTTTCAGACAGTCGTTTCCTACACACAACTTGATGATATTATGGCTGTCAATGTCAAAAGTATCTTGAGTGTCATAGCTATGGTGCCACATACACCAACACTGCCATTTGGTACTACAGAGGGTTGGTTTTTTATGCTTGAGAAACCAGGGTTAGATATATCAAAACTTACAATGCCTATCAAGGAAGAAGAAGATCTCAAGGTTGAAGCAGATGTTGAATAGTACAAGTTTAATATTGCAGGCAGCTTGTTGTACAACAGTAGTTATAATACAATTGTTCATGCAAAATTTGTGAATCTAAAGACATGCATCAAAAAACACTGAGAAGACATGTATTAAAAAAATGACACGGTCAATACACTTCACAGATAGCATTCTTCTTCAAACTTCCTGTGCTTCTCCCTTGCAGCCTCATGTTCTGCAACCCTCTGTGGAATTTCAGATGCCTCAAATGGTCTCACAATATGTTTCCAAGGACACTTCTGTGCACAGAGAATGTCCTGTGTTGCTGGATCTGGGTTTCCAACATGACAGCTCAAATGTGTGCAGGGGGTGGCAAGGCACTTATGGTATGACCTTGAAAATGTGTCAATAAATGAGATCCTCATACAATGAAGAATATACCTGGTAAGGACTCCATCTAATTCCTCACCCTCCTCCATCTTGTCACTGTTGTCTTCCAACTCGTCCTTCTCAATTATCGTGTCCTCCTCCTCAAACTTGATTCCATCACTGTTTTCGACCAACTCCTCCTCCATTTTGATGATGCTATAATATAGAGTAAGGTCATATCTGCATTTTATACCAATAGAAATACTTTGGTGTGTGTGAGTCTGGCTCACAAGTGGGCTCTGGTGCCTCTCGCACACAGAAAACGATGGTCTGAAGATCCTAGCTATATATCAGATACATACCAATGTAACTTCACTTACCTTGGTTCCAGAAGCTTCAACTGGGAGCTCAAAGCAATAGTAACTCCATGCTGGAAGTACACCATTGATTTCCAGGAAAACTGTGTCTCCACAAACGCTGATGGTGTTGGTCTTATTAATAATAGAGTTCATAATGGTAGACTAAATGAAAGACTAGCTGTACTGTAGATGAAATGAAGGAATGCACCAACACACCAGACTTGGAGCTTTCAGAAAATACCAGCAGAGTTTGAACTCAATCTTGTGGGCGCCATTGCATCTTGTACACACAAGTCCTTCTCCTCAATCTAATCTACCAAAATGTTTGAGGGCAGCCATTTTTCTGATGGCAATCAGTTATTCTCAGCTGGGCCAGATGTTTTGCAGAATCTATGATGGGGGGACTATGCTGGTCCTTCAGGACCATCTCCCCTATCTTCTGGTCAGACACTATTGCCAGAAGAGCTGTTTATGGATTCTGCCCCACAACAACAACTCCCACCATCAAATTTTAATATGCACCTTCAGGTAAGTCATTCCTGATTATGTAGTATTCATAGAACTTCTAGAAGAACTTTTTAGGGTGCATATATGCACAAAAATTCACAAATCTTGGCATTGCAAGAACACTGTAAGGCGCTCAAGCAGCAAGTACTTAAGCTCACTACAGAATGTGATACCATCAAGTGAGTTTCTTATTTTCACAGTTGCTTGTCTAAGTTGATTTTTAATGGACATGAAAGGGCAATGTTCCAATAACTTGCAAATGCTGTTCGTCTCCCACATATGGATCCACTCAAACTTGAGCCTGCTTCATTGGACCCTCTCCTGATGACCACTGATGCCCCTAGCCCATGCCCTAACTCTGAAACACACCCAGATGTTCAATTCTGGAGTCAAGAGGACTTCTTCAATTGGTTAGATAAAGCTGCTGAGACCGAACTTGCCAGTTGTGGAAAGTTGGCCTATCTCGAGGACAAAGATGGAAACACCCTTCCAGAATCAATGGCGAAAGGAGCATGGAAAGTCATCCGCTGTGGCTATTGCAAGCTAATGAAACGGGGCCTTGCTCCAAAATCATGGGGCAAACTGTGCACAACTGGGAGATGTCTTTTTCATAACATTGTCGAAATGCTTGCCTGTTTTTCAAATTGGCTAATGATGGCTGGAAACTAGATCATCTTGCTGGCACATCATACCCTGCATGGCACCGAACTCATTTGGGTGATGAGGGTAACTGGAAGTCAAAGAAGGATGGTGACGAAAGTGATGAGGAGAATGGCAACTTATGCAAAGGCAAGAAATGCAAGCAGTTGTCAAGCTCTGTCCAGTCCGAAGTCGTTGTGAAGAGATTAAAAGGTCTGTTTCTCGCCTTGATTTCATATCTTACTAACATTATTCTGTACTAGTTGACATTGTGAACCTACCACTTCCTTCTCTGACTCCTTCACCAATAGAGCTGCCTATGGGAGCTCCACCTGTCTAGGCTGAGGTTGTCTTTGCCACTCTGAGTCCACCTCCAGTATTGCTTTCTCCAGTGCCCACCTTACCTCTGCCCACCTTGCCTCTCATAAGCTTGCCTCATGAAGAAGATAAGGTACTGTTGCTGCCACAAACTCCTGCACCTATACTATGTCTTACTACTAATTTGCAGCTGGCGTCTCCTGAGTTACCACCTCCAATCTCTCTTGCAAAGCCTCATGTTGACAAGGAGAACATTCCCATCAAGACTATTTGTATTGCCTCACCAAGACCTATCAAAATTACCATCACCAATCCTCTGTAAGCCACACAGTTTTTGCATTGATTTGACACTGAATGCATCTATTAGTTCAGTGCTCACTTTAGCTGCTGCAAACATGACCCTACCCCCTCCTCTTGAGCCAGATGCAGAGGACCCCACAAAAACTTCCAGCATTGAGATGGGTACCATGGATCACACTCCCAAGGCTACTGCCACCAGCAGCAAGGTGAAATCTGGAGGCAAAGTGGTTAAGATGCGTCCAAGTGCTACAAGGAATGGTCAGCAAGTCGGACATTATTTTTCAGATGGTGGTGCTTCTGTTAAAGACCGTGGCATGCCGGGTGCATACAATCTCTCGGAGGGGTGAGTATGACTGACTCAGAAGGGCTTTGGCCTCAGCTCGTATGCTGTGCCCCTCACCTGAGTATGGTGTCCTTAATTTCAGATAAAGTCCAATAAGGTCCTAACAAAGTCTGGAGGGCTCCAGAGGCAGACAACTCTGGTGGAGCGTCCGAAGGACTTCCGGATGAGCGCGGGAACTGTCCGGATGAGTGCGGGAAAATTCCGGACAAGTATCGGAAACTCGGATGGAGTTCCATCTACTTGATAGAAAGTGGAATAACCGCGCGTATCAATCCTTAGTAAAGACATAGGGTGGATATACTGCAACAGACGCAGTCCGAGGCAGGAATAGTGGTCCAGAGTTCTGGATAGGGGTTCTGGAGCAGACGCAGATGGATATAGACTACCCTTAGGGAGAGACAGAGTTGGATAAGGATCAGAAAGAGTGTAAGTATCGGAAGGACAAGACTTTAACCTAAGGATACAATCCTTTAGGCTCAAGATAGAATCTGGAAATGGATGAAGTCCGGAAATGCAGAAGAGTGGAGCTCTGGCCTAGGAAATCAATCCCTAGGCCCAAAGGATAGAGAAGGGGTCCTTACAACACTAATGTGCAAGGACAAGAATGCTGCAAGACTGTAATATTCAAACTGAGGATCTATTGAGATGTACAAGAGTTTATATACTGTAGGTAGCTAACGGAATAATCAGAGGCAGTGTCCAAGGCTATGTACATTAGCGCAGTCAAAGGATAATGGATCAGTAAGCATATCAGATAGGTAAACAACCAAGTACCGGTAATAGACAAGTAGCAAAGATATCGGGTAAGTATAGGACCGGTTATCCGAAAGGTAGAGAATACCGAATAAAGGAATAGGCTGTGTTAATGCTATATGGACAGGTAATGAATAAGAAAGCTTATTGTATCGGATCCGGAGCGGATAGACATATTGGATAAAGGAATAGGCTGTGTTAACGTTATATGGACAGGTAATGAATAAGAAAGCTTATCATATTGGATCCGGAGCGGATAAGCATATTGGATCAGACAGATGAGCGGTAGTTGGTAGTTGGACAATTGCAATAGTGGATGAGACTGGAACTGGTTATGGATGAAGTCTAGGATCCTAATCTAAGGATTAGTCCATAATCCAACTATACGATAGGTCCAGAATCTGGGATATGACAGCTTCTCACTATTCAACTTGGAAACAGGAACTTATGCGCACATTGTTGGCTCAGGAACATGAAGTTGAATGGTACAACAGAAGAGTTCTGCAACTACTATGGGTCTTTGACGCTAGATCAATGCAAGGTAAGAGACTTTGGTGCTAGCGCTTCTAATTGTATTAATTACCTGTTTCACACCAGAAATATGATGACGAGGCTACCCAACTGGTGTGCACCTTGTATTGCTGGTGCTGTCCTAACTATCTGCTTGCAACAGGTTGCTGACAATTCCTGGACATCAGGCAAGTCAGTCAGCAACGGCCAGCTCTACTAGAGCTTTTTTCATTTCACTCCTGCATGCATTGTCATTTTCTGCTCCGTTTTCTTATTCCCTCACTCGTCAGATGGCTTCAAGCAGCATTTGGTTTCCATGCTATCACAGTCCCACTTTTTATCCCACTTTCGCAATACCACCACAGAATACCTACCATGTGTACTACTATACCATTATGCAATGATATCAGAATTGACACGAATTGAGCATATTTTTCAAGGGTGGGGAACTTCATACACTAATATGCACAGATATGTTTAAAATATATTAGCATGAAAAAAACATATGAGGACATTGCACAGACTGCCCCATCACTTTACATTTTTCTCATTCTCATGTGTCATATGCTCTGAGGTCATTGTACATGTTTTTCTCTCCGATATAAAAAAATAACACACCAGGACATCTATGAGCCTCTGTGGTAAGGTCCAGATTTCACTGGGGTTGAGCAACTAGTGCAATGAGTCGAACATATATCCCCAAAAAGGATTGTTCGTCACGTTACCCTGGGAATCCGCTCAGTTTACGCCAATAAACTTGCGTGCGAATAACTTACGTCAGCAGCTGCAAAGTCTATAAAAATGGTTGCTGGTTGAAACTTTCTTCTCTAAAACGTCTTGGTTGATGGTCTGAGCACACAGGTGAGATTTTATACCTTGAACTTACTTACTTCTTATTGTGATGATTGTATTGCTGTGCACCAGACCGAGTGTCCGCACGTTGGAGATAATTTCCCTGGCCCTCTATTTACGCTTGAGGGTCCTGATCCATTATTTTCTGCATCTATTGTATACATCGAGCATGGCTGACAACTCTTGCCCAGAGATATCCAGAATACATTGTTGATTCAGAAACTGGGATGTTAATCACGCTTCTTGTTGTACCAAAACCTATCTCAATAACACACCCCACTATGTTAAAATCATTATCGTCTCACAATGCGATCATGCAGTGTTTATCCGCATGTTGATGGATTTCGCCCTTGTGAGTTGGTCGTATCCTGTGATTGCATGAGTGGCCTCCACGTAAGCTGTGTGAATGGGAGCGCACCGAATTTACTCAGACTGACGCCGCGTCCACTGTTCTTGATCCCCGTCCAGGCCAAGGCTGGGTCGAGCGAATCGCATCTTGAAGCAAGGGGATCAATGTGGTGTATTGCCAGTAATCCAGATGAGGAATCCACACCTATTGAGAAAGATTGTTCCAGCTTGCACTTGGTCTGCGAGGGTGCTGAAGTCATCTAATGACTTGGTCCAGATGGAAGCGGTAAGACCGTATTCCGAGTCGTTCATGAGCTCAATTGCTTCTGCATCAGACGAGACCTGCTGAAGCTTATTGCCGATCCTTGAAGACAGCACTGATCAAATCACCTTCTGGATGCCAATGATGGGTCCGAACGTCTCTTCCTGCATCAAATCAGACA
>Ga0310811_10003751_pt1 | contig 19169 bp, 10 predicted proteins | sample YCmetagenome_FD_207642 | JGI IMG/M metagenome (GOLD analysis project Ga0310811, IMG submission 207642) | Soil microbial communities from experimental microcosm in Duke University, North Carolina, United States - YC | ecosystem: Engineered > Artificial ecosystem > Soil microcosm > Unclassified ...
ATTTCTGAACATGATATTGCGATTTAATTTTCCGGGAGCCCAGGTTGGCGGGCTTTCCGGACGCAATATTACCGGCCGAATGCGTGGCAGAGTGGCCAACTTATCAATTGGCAACTCTTTTTTCAGGCCATTCTTATATTCGACAGGCGTTTTACCAGTCATCTCTTTAAAAACACGGTTGAATGTTCGCTGGGAGTTGAAGCCCGACTCGTAGGCAATACCTAACAGCGTAAGCTGGTCGAAGGCAGCGCTCTGCATTTTACGGGCAACTTCGCGAACCCGGAATTCATTAATAAAATCACTGAAGTTCTTTTCCAGCCCTACGTTTATTATCCGGGACAAATCGTGAGGATGCATCATCAGTTTCGTCGCCAGTGTGGTCAATGTTAATTCGGCATCTTCATAAAAGCGATTTATAGCAACAGCTTCTTTTATTATCCGGCCCTTATCCCTAGCATCTGATCTGTCAGTTATTGGCATAGTCAGCTGGACGCTTGTATCCGTTTTCAGCATTACATCAACGGCCATACCAATTAATACAAAGGCGATGGCAAAACTAAACGCATCATCGAACAAGCATAACAAGCAAAATAAACCAAGCAGCGTTAACTCCCCTTCCAACCTACGGAAAGCAAATCGCGGCCTGTCCATCAACACAGGTCGAAGACGGCGATAGAAATCCTGTATCAATCGGTGCGACAGATACAAATAAATGATAACCGAAATTAAAACCAACCAATCCGGCATCCAGTATGCCGCAAGCAAGGGGCAAAAATGCAGTATATCCTTTCGGCGGAATAGTTGTTCCGGGCATGTCAGCTGTCGTACATAAAAATACAACAGCGGCCCGAGTGCGGGTAAAAGAAGCGGTGTTAGTCCACCTGTCTTTAATATGATCACGACTAAGGCTAAACCCAAAAACAGATTGGATCTGCGATCGACCCTTTTGGCGAATATTAAAAGCAGCGCGAGCATCAGTCCGATGAACAAAGTCCCCAGGGAGGCTATGGTATAAAGACTGATATGGAGTGTATTTGAATTCAAGTAACTCAAACCGCTCAATCGTCGTTCCAAATTACTAAGCTATTGATAGATAAAAGATTAAATACCATTTGGCAAATACATTTGTAACAAAACCGGACGTTGAAGCGTCCGGTTTTGACTTATCTATTTCTTAATCTCCCGGACAGAAAGCAAATCCTGATAACTGATTAACCGGTCACTGGTTAACTGATCACTCAGAACGAAGGCTCTTCACCGGATTTGTCAATGCCGCTTTAATAGCCTGAAAACTTACAGTAGCAAATGCAATCAGGATTGCAGCTAAGCCGGATATTAAGAACACCCACAGGTTAATGTTGACACGATAAGCAAAGTCTTGTAACCATTTATGCATTAAATAGTAGGCAATTGGCGATGCAATAATTAAAGATATGATGATCAGCATTAAAAAATCCTTGCTTAGCATGGATACTATACTTGTCGCGCTGGCGCCCAGAACTTTGCGTATGCCTATCTCTTTAATGCGCTGCTGGGCGGTAAATGTAGCCAGGCCGAACAATCCCATGCAGGAGATAAAGATGGCGATGGACATAGCAGTATTCATCAGTTGAGCTGTTTTCTGTTCTTTGTCGTAAAATCCGGCGATAGTCTGATCGAAAAACGCGTATTCAAATTTGTCGTTTGGATATACGGTTTTCCATGCCTTTTCCATTTGCGCTATTGTTGTTTTAAAGGCGCCTACGTCTTTACCTAGTTTTATACTTATAGTTCTTTCACTCTTTTTGATCGAAGCCATAAAAAATGGGGTGATCACCTCATGCAATGATTTTGAATTGAAATCTTTTACCACACCTACTATTTGCCGTTTTGAATCCGACATACCTATTTCAACCAGTTTTCCAATGGCGTCCTCCGGTTTTCTAAAGCCAAGCGCTTTGGCACAGGTTTCATTTACAAGGTACTCTTTCAAAGTGTCGGAAGGCGAAAGATTACGCCCGGCTACGACCTTCAGACCGAACAGGGGTACATAATTTTCGTCGCAAAAATCAAATGATGCATCTATTTTGGCTCCGCCAGCGCCTTTATATTCAATAAAGGTTCCTCCATGTCTTTGTGACGCCGGCGTTTCGCGATGCAGGCTTACCATCTGGACAGTTGGTAATTCTTTAATCTTATTTATAAAGGCAGCGCGTTGATCTACCGTAGTATTCCAGTCGGTATGTATGGTGATGATGGCGTCTTTGTTAAAACCCATATCCTTATTTAAAACAAAATGGATCTGTTTGGCAACAACCAATGTGCCAATAATAAAAATTAGCGAAACAGTGAACTGGAATACGATCAGCGTTTTCCGGAGATAGCTTTTGCGGTTAAGTTGCGCAGAGCCCTGCCCTTTTAAACTCAAGGCCGGTAAATAGGAAGAGAGTATCCTGGCGGGATAAAAACCTGCAAGCAAGGAAGTCACTATAAGTGTCGAAAGCAAAAACAAAAGCACACCCGGGTTAAATAAATTTAATGCTACACCCGGCGGTATAAAGGATTGAAAAGCCGAAATAATAGGATTGGTAACTGCTACCGCTATGATCAAAGCAACGGTAGTCACGATAAACGTCTCGATCAAAAACTGAACGGTTAGGTTTGCTTTACTACTGCCCAATACCTTACGCACACCCACTTCTTTTGCCCGGCGTAACGACTGCGCCGTGGAAAGGTTGATGAAGTTTATGGCAGCGATTACTAATATAAAAACCGCAACTGCCATCAACCCATAAAGAGTGGGTAAATGCGCCTGCCGTGAGTAAGAATCCTCGTAATGATTATTAAAGTGAACGTCGGATAAGGGTTGCAGCAAGAATTCTACTTTCGAACCTGGCTCTATTCTGATATGCATCTTAACAAATTGCGGGAACTGTTTCTCAACCTGGGCCGGAGTAACGCCCTTTGCCAATTTTACATAACCCTGCGAGTCTGAGTCCCACATACCCCAGTTTTGCAGATCGATATCTTTTTTCAGAAAGCTGTGCTGCACTGTGGCAAATGAGATAAAATCCTTAAAACAAAAGTCGGTGTGCTTATCCCAGTCCTCCACAATGCCGGATACGGTAAGCCGCAAAGAGTCATTATAAATAACTTGTCTACCAATAACATTCCCTAATGATTCCGGTCCAAAATATTTCTGTGCTTCCTGTTTAGACAGCACTACCTTAAATGGCTCATTTAAAGCCGTGGATGGGTTTCCCTGCAGCCACTTGTATTTGAATATTTGAAAGTATTGCGGTTCCGTTACAATGACGGTGGAGGGTTGTTCACCTTCTTTCAATGCAAGAAATTTTTTAACAGTGTTATTTGCACCCGGTATAGTAACCTTCGGAAAATAAGTGTAAAACCCGGTCACCGCTTCAAAACCGGTCATTTCACTTCGCACAGCTGCCGGCAACGGAACTACACCGGATGCCCCGTCATTCCTGTTTCCCTGCGGGTTCTGCATTGCAGTTACGATACGGTATATGCGATCTCCGTCCTGATGAAAAGTATCGTAGCTCAGTTCAAAGCTGGTTATTAAATAAATAACTAAACAGGCGCAAACACCAAGTGATAATCCAAGGATGTTTATGCCAGTGTATACTTTATTCCTGCGGATACTGCGCCAGGCGATCTTTAAATAATTTTTGAACATATAGCTGCGGTTTAATTTCTTATCAGACCACTTCGGGGTGGTTTGCTGATACGAAATTATCGCAGCAGTACGGGAATGAGGTTGCAAATGATAAGTTGAAACCTCTTTTTCAAGTTCGCGCTTGTAATCTGCGGGATTTTTTCCTGTTAGTTGTCTGAAAGCACGGATGAAAGTAGCTTTGGAGTTAAAGCCGGCATCATATGCCATACCCAGCAGCGTTATCCTGTAATAAGCCGGGTTCTGCATTTTGGCAACTACGTCGCGAACGCGGTATTCATTGATAAAGTCGTTGAAGTTTTTCTTGAGCGTTACATTGATGATCCGTGATAATTCATGCGGATGCAGGTCAAGCTTCCCGGCAAGTGAACCCAGGTTTAGTTCAGGGTCTTCGTAATAGCGGTTATCTTTAATAGCCTTCTTCAACCATGTGCCCTTTTGTTTCAATTCCGATGCTGGCAAAGGTTTCGGTATTGCAGCATTATCTGCCAGAGTGTCCCCATTCGATTTAAAAAAGGCCTTCGCACCCGTCCAAATAATCGTACCTGTTAAAAGAAGATATAAAGGATAAGCATGTGTGTTTAGCTGATGACCATAGTAAAAATAATCTATGGCAGTAAAGGGTATCCACATCAGCCATAACAACCCGAATGCTATTAACGATTTATGCAGCCATCTCAGCCCGAGCCTGTAGCGATCTCCCCCGTTAAATTTTTGCTTTTGATAAAATCGCTCTATCAACCTGTGAGACTTGTACAGGTAAATAACTACTGAAACGAACACCAGTATTTGCAAAACAGGATTCAATTGTTGAAAGGCGGGTGTATTATAAGTTGCAGCCCCAGTTTTTATACTTTGTTTAACAGTTAATACATGCACTCCGAGTTGAAGTAGCAACGGCGAGAAATGCAGCAAATCTGTATAGCGAAATTTAATTTCTGGTTGTGTTATTTTAAACACATACATGTAGATGAGCGGACCAAGCGCGAACGAAAATTGTAATGGCAACAAACTCCAATAGGAAATGTAATGCTCCAACCAGATGTCAATCGCCAATATCCGGGTCATCCATAAAACCACCACCAGTAATGCCGCGGCCAGAAACCGGTTTGCAGTACGGTTAACACTTTTGACGAACCATAGTTGCAAGGCAAAAGTCAGCCCAATAAATATTGCCCCCACAAAAGCCAGGTCATACAGGTTGATATAGAAAGCGTATGGATTCAAGTAATTTAAACAGCGCAATCGCTGTTCCAAATTACTAACATATTGACAGATAAAAAATTACACGGTTTCAGACATAGGCATTTGTAACAAAACCGGACGTTAAGGCGTCCGGTTTTGGAATGGCATTTGATCTAAGCAATAATTTCTTTACAATCCCAAAACTATTCGCCTAAATGGTATATTTGGATATATCTGCTTTTAAAATGCCTAAAACCAAACCCCTTTTCCTATTGCTTGCATTCATTTTAGCAAGCGCAGCCCTTAACGCACAAGAGAAAACCCCTTTGATAAAAGGTACTGTTGATATCTCAATAAATAAAGGGACCGTCGCCTGTGATTTTGTCCTGACAGACCTTCCAGCCATCCATAATTACGTCATCAGGCTCAACTCAGGCATGAACATTCATTATTTTAAGGATCTGAGCCGAAATACAAAATCTCTCGATTATGATGTAGATACAAAAGACAGCGTTCAATCCGATGAAGTGAAATCGTATTATGTTCATGAAAACCGCGGGAACCCGGCGCGATATATTCCCGAGAAGCTGGAGATAAAATATTTAGGGATGTACCCCGTTGTAAAAGACTCAACCAGTGGTTACATGGGGGGCGACTGGCGCGGCAATGTCGCTTTCAATGGCTATTCCGTGAGAGCAGACGGCTTCCAAAGCTGCTGGTACCCTGTGATCTACGATAAAGACAAAAAGAAACGACACGAATCGGTACGATATGATATCAAAATAACCTGCAATGATTGTAACGTATTATTCGTTAATGGCAGCCGCCCGGTGAAAGCCAAAGAAGCCACTTTCGCATCTGACATTCCATATGAAATGGCTATGTATTGCGGTTCATTTGCAACAGCAGAGCAAAATGGCGTATGGCTGTTAAATTCAGGCATGACCAAAGAGGATCAGCAAAAACTATTCGGCACATCAAATGCCTATGAGAACTATTACTCAAAGCAAATGGGAATACCTTTCAAAGGTTCATTAACGTTTATCCAAACGGACCCTGTTGCTGACCCGACTCAATGGGCCTTTGCTTTTTTTGCATCACCTACAACCTTTAATGTCGGCACAGGTAAATGGGGACTGCAATCATTGTTTAGCTCAGATAATAGTACCAGGAACAAAAAAACAATGGCGCATGAACTGGCTCACTATTATTTTGGCGGGATGATAAAACCGGGCAGCGAATTTGGGCATGTAATAGAGGAAGGATTTGCCGAATACATGGCGCTTAGGCTAACCCGTAGTATTGAAGGCGAGGATACCTACCTAACTCTCCTAAAAGAGAGAGCACGACCTCTAAAATACCTTCATAATTATAAGTCATTTGACCAGGTCAAAATAGAAGATGACTACGGGAACAGGGAATATTACCTGTATTATTTTGCACCGGTAGTGTTTTGCGCGATAGAAAAAGAAATAGGCGAAAAAGCCATGTGGCAGTGGCTGCATAACATGGCGGTTAGTAAAAATGATCATTCCGATTACAGTTTTATGGCTGATGTGTTCCAAAAAACCATAACCGATAATGCGCTCAAAAAAAAATTAATGACCAAATATTTCACGTCGCCAAACGCATTACAAAATGCGAAGGATGAGCTGAGCCTGGAGTAAATAAGCAGCTAGCTACTTATTTACCACTTAAGCTCTCTTCGAGAGCCGTAGCTTACTCGGAGCGAAGGCTCTTCACCGGGTTCGTCAACGCGGCCCTGATCGCTTTATATCCCACACTAGCCCAGGCAATAGTTACGGATATTAATATTGCCATGAAGAATATATCCGGTCCTATCGGTATTTTGTAACTATAATCCTGCAACCATTGATGCATAAAATAATAGCCTACCGGGGCTGATATAAGGAATGCTAAGATGATAAGCAACGTAAACTCTTTTGAAAATAAATAGACGATGTGGCTAACCGATGCTCCCAATGTTTTACGGATACCTACCTCTTTGGTACGCTGCACTGCCATGAACGACACCAGGCCATATAAACCAAGGCATGATATGAATATGGCTATGCCTGCGAATATTTTATAGAGCATTGACAACTGATCATCCTTTTTGTAAAAATCCACAATCTTATCGTCCAGGAACTGGTATTCGTAGATGCCATCGGGGAAAGTCTTATCCCAGATCTTTTGAATTGAAGCTTGCGTGCTATTAATACCAGTTGGTTGTACTTTAATATTGATCGTATGGAAAACATCTCTCCACGAGGCCATCATCACCGGCTGTATCGCATCTTTTAATGAGGTGATATTGAAATCTTTTACAACACCTGTGATACGTGCATATTTGGTTTTGTCGTCCCACATATTGATGTATTTGCCGATTGCTTGCCTCGGGTCGTTTACCCCTAATTTGTGCAACAAGGTTTCATTCACTACATAGCCGTTTATTGTATCGCTTTTTTTATAGGGTTGCCCGGCTACAAATTTCAGCTTGTACAGGTCGAAGTAATCGGCATCGGCCCACTTCATATAGGCATTAAAATCCGTCTTTTTAGGCGAATTGTCATATTTAAAATCGGTACTCCAGCCGCCGTAATCGGATGGGCTGGCAAAGCTGAAGCTTACAGCTTTCACCCCCGGCACCTGCATAAGCTGGTCGCGCAATGCAGGCAACTTTCTGAGGTTAGCGCTATCGTTCGGGAACGAAACATTCATTACCGCATCCTTGTCAAATCCCAACGATTTATTCCTGAAATAATTCATCTGGTAAACGATAACCAGCGTACCGATCACCAGCACCTGTGCGATACCGAATTGGAGCACTACCAACGCACTTCTGAGTGATATACCCCTGGCTCTTCCTGCAATGATCTTATTCTTTAATGCGGTGATTGGGTTGAATCCTGACAGAACTATAGCCGGATAAAAGCCCGATAGTAAAGTAACGCATACAATAGTTGCACCGATAAAACCGATCACCACCGGCTGATATAACATGGAATTGGTCAATGATATTTGAAGCAGCTTATTAAGCGGGGGTATTACCACGGCAGCTATAACAATGGCGATAGCTACTGCGAAAAGCGCAATAATAAAAGTCTCGCTTAAAAATTGCAATATCAATTGTTTGCGGTTACCGCCCAATACTTTACGGATCCCGACCTCTTTCGAGCGGTTAACTGCCTGGGCGGTTGCCAGGTTAATAAAGTTAACGCAGGCAATGATCAGAAGAAATACACCTATCAGGCTGATTGCATTGATCAATCCCCTGCTGAAAGGCACATGGGTACCAAAAATGCGTATTTTGGTGTTATAATGCATGTCGCTCAGCGGCTGCAACTGCATGCCAGACTTGACATATTCTGCCGGTTTATGCTTCTTCACAAATGCAGCCAGATCCTTGTTAAATTGAGGAACGGAAAGGCTGGACGGAAGCACTATGAAAACATAATGCGAACCAAAGATGCTTACCCAGTCGGTCATGTTGCCGTTAAAATCGCCGCCTTTTTCACGCATCGTAGCGTACGACACCAGCATCTTAACCGGAAAATCTGTATTGTCGGGGAAGTTTTTTAAAACGCCGGTGACCTTTAAATCTGTCTGATTGTTATAACGGATTACCTTACCGATCGCATTGTGCCAATCGCCAAAGAACCGGTCGGCTTCATCCTGTGTTAATACTGTTGTTCTTGCTTCCGTCAGCGCTGTTTTTTTATCGCCCGCCAGCCATTCAAAATCAAAAATATCGAAGAATTGCGGCTCACAATAATAAGAGTCGTCCTCTTTGAATTTCTTTACAGCCTGTTTGCTGTTGACATTGCCTACGCTATACTGACCGCCATATCTCAGTATAGCTGCTACGCCTTTGAGTTGCGGATAGTCTACCCTCAGCCCGGCCGAGGTAGGGAACGGTACGCCGCTACCAAATTCCAAGCCGTTCGGGCCTTTTGAAGCGGTGACAACGCGGTAGATCGAATCCTTTTTAGTATGAAAATTATCAAAACTGGTTTCGAACTGAACGATCAGGAATATCAGCAGGCAGGCTGCAATGCCTATTGCCAGACCAGTAATATTGATGGCGGCGTAGCTCTTATTACGCATCAGGTTGCGCCATGAAATTTTAAAATAATTCTTGAACATAATATTGCGATTTGATTTTTCGGGAGACCATTGCGGAATGGAATCACGATGCAATATTAGTGGCCGTTTATGCGATTTTAGGGCCAAATTATTAATTGGCCCCTCTTTTTTCAGGTTGTTTTTATATTCAACAGGGGTCTGACCTGTCATCTCTTTGAACACCCGGTTGAAAGTTCTTTTTGAATTGAACCCTGACTCGTAAGCGATACCCAGCAACGTGAGCCGGTCGTAAGCCGGATCGTGCATTTTACGGGCAATTTCACGGACACGAAATTCATTAATAAAATCGCTGAAATTCTTTTCGAGTCCAATGTTCATGATCCGGGAAAGATCATGCGGGTGGATCGACAGTTTCACCGCAAGGGTGGCCAACGTTAATTCAGCGTCTTCATAAAGACGGTTTGTTGCTACTGCTTCTTTTAGTCTCCGGCCTTTCTCTCTTGCATCCGACCGGTCAGTTATTGGCGTTGTCAGTTGGGTGTCGCTATCTGGTTTCAGCATCGCTTCCGCGGCCATCCCGATCAGTATAAAGGCGATACCAAAAAAGAAAATAGGATTAAAAAGAGATAACGCACATATCACACCGAGCAAAAACAAGGTTTTATCCAAATGACGAAAAGCAAAACGCGGCCTGTCCATAAGCACGGGCTGCAATCGGCTATAGAAATCCTGTATCAGGCGATGGGACAGGTATAAATAGATAATGACCGAAATCAAAACCAACCATACCGGCATCCAAAATGTAATAAGCAAAGGGCAGAAATGAAGCAGATCTTTCCGGCTGAACTTCTTGTCTGAGGAAGTTAACTGCCGTACGTAAAAATATAACAATGGCCCGAGCGCGGGTAAAAGAATGGATGTAAGTCCTCCCGTCTTCAGTACGATTATTACTAAAGCTAAACTTAAAAACAGGTTACCTTTTGACCCAACCCTTTTGGTAAATGCTAAAAGCAAAGCAAGCGTCAAACCGGTAAACAAAGTTCCCAGGGAGACAAGATCATACGGGTTGATATGGAAGATAAATGAACTCACGTAAATTAAACAGCTCAATCGCTGTTCCAATTTACTAACTTATTGATAGATAAAAAATTACATGGTATTTGGCATATACATTTGTAATGAAAGCGGACGCTTTAACGTCCGCTTTTGAATGAGTAGAAGATTATTAAATTCCAATAAAAAATTAATTTTGATTATACTTTGAGAATAATTATGGCCGATTTTGAAAAAGCTTTACAATATGTTCTAAGCCAACAGGGCATGTACCCATACTTTAATCAAGAAGCTAAGGATGGTGATGATCTTATCTTGTGTTCATCTTGTTTTAACGACGAAGGTCTTCGGCTAGACGCCACGGCAATTGGAATGGCTAGTAATACGAAGTGTTCGAATTGCGGTAAAGAGGATGGCTATAAACTAACGAAAGCACTTGTAAGAAGTCTTTGTTACCGATTCTTTGTTCGTGGAACCATTAGGCGCTTTGATTATGGAGGTAGTCCTCTTATTCAAATGAATGAATTTAGATTTAATGATTCTGACATTCGCGTGTCACCTTGGTTAGAACACGATGTTCACTTAATTGAGCAAGCGGGAGAAATAGGGCTATTTTACTATGGACCTAGGTTTTGGATGTTTGGGGAAATTGAACCGCTAAAATCTTTGCAGAAGACGGAAGAAATAGACAATGTAATAAACAAAATTCTTGAAAAATATCCTCGACACTTACTCAATGAAAGTCACCATTTTTATAGGATCCGATTAAACCCAGCTATTCCATATGAACCATCGCAATACGATAGTCCACCTAAAGCACTTTCCGGAAATAACCGTTTTGATACTAGCGGATTCTCAATTATGTATGCGTCACCTGACCTTGAGCTCTGCATTCATGAATGTAGAACAACAGTTGAAGATGAATTATTTGCAGCCAAATTAGTCCCTATAAAGCCGATTACGATGCTCAATTTAGCAGCCGTAATCCGTGAAGAAAAAGTTACCGAATTTAATAGCCTTGATTTAGCAATACACTTTCTGTTTCTAGCGGGTAAACATGCATACCCTATTTGTGGGCACATTGCCAAACGAATCAAGGATGCTGGCTTTGATGGAATTATTTATCCTTCCTATTTTAGTAATATGCGTACTGGCGCAGTTCCGTTTGAGACAATTCAAGGACTATCTGTTCGCATGTTAGAACAACTCACAGATTGGGTGCAAGCACAAAGCGTTCCCAATATCGCGCTTTTTGATTGTCCTGTTGCCGAAAAAAAGGTTAGAGTTCATTCTATTAATAGAGTTATTATAAACAGTATCAAGTATGAAACTTCTTTTGGACCTGCATTCGTCGGTCATCCCGTTGATGAAACTACTCCGGAAAAATTGAAGACGGCGAAGCTTGAACAAATAACAGATGAACTCATTAAAGGAAGTGAAGAAACTCTTCCACCCAGTTAAACACAGGGCGTTTAATTGAGATCGACTGCAAAAGTCTGTATTGTCAACGGACTCAAAACTACCCCTGAAAGCAGAAGGTCACTTACTCCCTCACCGGCACACTAACAAAACTATCATTACACCATTGTATCTTCAACGGCTTACCCGCATCAGCAACAGTCTCCTTGCTTACATCCTTGCCTGTACCATAATTAACCTGCGCAAACGGGTTTTTATCAATATTTAAAACCACCAGCAGGCGACTGCCTTTGCTTAGTTGCCTGCTAACCATCCTTGTGCGTGTAAATGGAATGCTTTCTATTTTGCCAGGGTGCAGTAAAACTCGTTTGGACATATCTTTAGAATAACTGGCGCGGCCTAAAAAATAGGATAGCTCAAAATATTTCCCTTCGGGTGTTATTTCGTATAATACCACAGTAACATCTATATCTTTTTTGTTGATGATGGCTTTCAACTCGCCGCTGAACATGCCGTTAACCTGGACTGGTTTATCAAAAGGTTTACTGATAAAGAAGAAGCCATTGCTGCGGTTAAGCGAGTCTTTAATAATAGGGAACGGGTAATAATCGCCATAACTGGTGTTGCGGTCGGCCAGGTCGACGGTTTGTTTGAGCGATCCTTTTTTGAGCGGCCTGATGGGCGAAAGATTATAGTCGTCGCCGATCTTTGAGTCAGTGAGATACAATTTCAACCTTCTATCAGCCATTTTTGCAACGGAGGGCGCGTGCATCCATTTATTGGCGCCCATTACTTCGTAGTTCACTTTATCTTTTAATATTTCCGGCTTTTTGCCACCTTTCATAATATAATCAAACCATTGAAAAGTAATCTCTTTGGTTTTGATCAGGGCAATGGAATCGACTTTATAATTCCGGAGAACAGGCACTCCCCCGCTCTGCGTACCGAAATGATCATATGGGCCGATGATGAGATAGTGATTGGCTTTAGAATTATATTTCAAATGTTCGAGATAGTAATGCAAGCCGGATATCTGCCCATCGTCATAATAGCCTTCAATGGTGAGTACCGGGATATTAATATGTGCAAAATCCTGCTGATACGGCACCAGGCTTTGCCAGTAACTATCATAATCCGGGTGTTTTAGCCAGCGCTGCAGCCAGGGGTTTGGCTTACCATCCACGCTGTCGATCTTATTGTATGCTGCGCCACTGTTAAACCAGTTAAAATTTAGCGAACGCCACCGTTTGGGATCGTCGTAGATTTTATTGTCCAGGTATTTATTATCAGTCACATAAAACGCCCATCCGTAATTAGCATTTAAAAACACGTTATTTTCCATAGGCAAGCCCAAACCGGGGATGGCCGCTACATAGGGCACAATAGTTTTCAGCGCCGGGTGCACGCGATGTTTTACCGCCGCCCATTGCGCAAAACCGGAATAACTGCCGCCATACATTCCCACCTTTCCGTTGCTCCAGGGTTGTTTGCTGATCCAGTCGATCACTTCATAAACGTCCTCCTGCTCGGTTTCATAAGGCCGGACTTCTTCGGGGCTGAGCCGTTTGCCGCGGGTATCGGCCACCACACCGATATAACCATGATCTGCCGCCAGTTTAGCCTCGCGCAAAATAGATTCCGGGTTGGAATAAATGTAAAAGAATAAGGCAGTGGGCTGTGGAGTAGTCATATCCTTACGCCGAACAACAGTTGCTGATAAAACATGCCCTTGTTTGGTTTTGATCATCACGCTGTCACTGACGATATATTTATTGTCTTCCAGCCGGTTTTGGGCAAAAAGCGTGGTGCACCAGCCTAAAAAGGCCAGCAGAAATGTTATTTTTCTCATGATATTTTGATTAGTTGAACTTCGTCTTCAGCCGGTTATTCGATTTAAATTTTACAGATTGCCTTTCTGATACCTGCAGCAATTTGCCATCATTCAGGGTAATATCCAGGCGACCGTTTTCCGCCTGCGCTATATGTTTAATAAAATTCGTGTTAATGATCTGTGACCGGTTGATCCTGAAAAACATCACCGGATCTAGCTCCGTTTCCAATTGGTTCAATGATCGTTTTAAATACGTCGTGATATCTCGAAAATACAACCGGGCATAATTTTCCATCGATTCGATCAGAGATATCTCATCGAGCCTAATGAAATAACATTTGTTGCCATCCTTAACAAAAAGCTGTTGCTGAGACGGCGTTCTGCTTAGCTTACTCCTCACCTTTTCGATGACCTTTGAAAAACGCTCAGCCCTCACCGGCTTTACCACGTAATCGAGCGCATCCGCTTCAAAAGCTTTTACGGCATATTGATCGTAAGCAGTCACGAAGATCACTTCGGGAACTTGCGGCAACATCTCCAGCAAATCGAACCCTGACTTGCCAGGCATTTGGATATCGAGCAGGATAAGATCGGGCTGATGTTTTTCGATCAGTTGTGCGGCTTCATCTGCATTGGCGGCCTCGGCTACTATTTCAAAATCCGGATAAGCATCCAGCATACGCCGCAGTTCCTCCCGTGCAAGCCGTTCATCATCGATCAATATCACACGGATCTTTTTCATGAAGCTTTGGGGATAAGTAAAACAACAGAAACTATTTCACCGGGTAGTTGAGTCAGGGCTATTGAGGCCTTATCGCCGTATTGTAAAATCAGTCTACTTTGCAGATTATTAAGCCCGAGGCCATTTGATTGATCTTCATTTTTAAGGATGCCCGGATTTTGCACAGTTACCTCCAGACGCCCGCCCACCTCTTTCACCTGTATTTTAACCAGTCCGCCATTGATAGATTTAGCAATTCCATGTTTGATGGCATTCTCCACCAAAGGCTGGATACTTAAGGGCAATACCGGCCAGTTTTCTAATTCGTTAGCTATTTCAATCTGGTAGTTCAGCCTATCCTCAAAACGTATCTTTTCCAGTTCCAGGTAATCATTCACCAGTGATATTTCTTCATTTAGTGGTATCAGTAAATTATCCCGTTGATACAATGAATTTCGTAATAATTCTGATAACAGATCGATCGACCTGCGTGCCCCTTCCGGATCACTTGCAACCAACGCCTTAATGGAGTTCAACGAGTTAAAAAAGAAATGCGGATTTAGCTGCGCGGAAAGGTTATTCAACTGCGCCTCTTTAGCAGTCAATTGCAAACGTGCATTTTCTTTTGCAATGCGGATCTGCATCATAGCATAATGATACAGGTGGAACGCCAGTATCCAGATAGCCATCAAACGAATGCCTGTTGCTAAAAGCGTTAAAAAATTTCTCTGGAATGCCACTATCAGCGACGGTTCAAAATGAAGATCAAAAAGCAGACGGGCGCAATAGTTCTTAATAACAATAAGTACTGCATATATTATCCCGGTTATGATAATAGCAGGTAATATCACCCTAAATAACTGTGAAAGATTTAACTGCGTCCATAGCCTACTATGTGCTAGTTGCCTGTAAACATGGGTAACTCCTATGCCAATAACCAGGTCGAACACAAAATAAGCCAGCGCCAGCCCAACATCGAATCTACCCGAGATATATGCATTAAATGCCCAGTAAGCCGCCGCAAACGTCCAGCCAAGGATTTGGCACTTCCAATATAGCGATATGTTTATCTTTTTGCTCAAGGCATTTCGATTTGCAGGACAAACGAACTAAAAGTAAGCGACAGTTGAAAGAAAAAGTACACGAACGCAGCAATTTGTTGACAAGCGTATTTATACCATAACGTAATACATATTATTTCGCACTAAACTATACTATGCCACATATAAAACCGCCCATGAAAACTAAATTATATTGGCGTTTTTATAACTAAAACTTTAATTTGTTTGGATAGAATTAATATTTTTTCTATATTGTAGCCGGATTTTACAATGGGGCGTTATAAAAATAATATTGATATAAATATTTTTGTGCTGTGCGTAGCTATATTTTATTTTGTAGTTGCAATCGCCCATATTTCTTTTATTAAGAACTCTACTCACGGGTTCAGAAAATCTCATGTACACACCAACTCTGCATTTAAAAGGAAGGTTGATATCTTCTATTCAAAAGTTGAAGACGTAAGCCTGATAAAGCTTTTGGATAAAACTACCGTTGAACAGAAAAAAACCTTCAATGATTTTATAAAGTTTACGGCCGAATGTTTTGTAGCTATCCTGTTTATTTTGGCCATCTGGCGGATAAAACCGCGATCATTTACTATCAGCCGGTATGGTCTATTGTTAAATTACCAGGATCATTACCTGTCCCTCTGCACTTTACGAATTTGATCTGTAAATAAGGCAACCTTGCCGCAAATAATTGTGTATTTCACACGTTATTTTGTCATCAATGTTTTAATGACTTTAAGTGTCCTCTAATTAACTTAAATCAAATTCTATAATTTAATGAATTCGTCAAAAAACGTTCTTCAGTTTCTGTGTTTCAGATCACCCTATGGAGGAAGTTTCTTTAAATCGTTGTTAAGGCTTGAACAAACCCTTAAGAATGACGCCACCAACATGGTCTACCTGTTTCACGAAAACGTCTCTGATATCCCCTGGGTACAGGGGCTGATAGATGAAGGTAAAAACATTTATTTCCTGAACGGTAATTTTTCCCAGGATATATTTACGATCAAAAAGATTATCGCCAGGCATAATATAAAATATATTCATGCGCATTTTGCGGGCACCAGGCAATTCAGCATGTTCAAAATTGTCAAGAAGCTTTATAAGAACGACCTCATTATCATACGCCACTTAAGAAATCATGATAAGCCGCGGGGCTTTGTTGCTGAAAGTGTGAGGAAAGCGTTGAATCACGTCGATCTGTACATTGGCTGTAGCGAATCTGTTGCTATCGAATACCGCAAGAATTTCAAATTGAATAATGGCAAAGTAACCTATGTTACCAATGCTATCGACTTTAATCGCCTGAACGATTATGAAAAACTAAACAGGGGCGATTTTTATATTAGCTCGCATACGACAGTATTCCTGATGTTTGGCTTCGACTATTACAGAAAAGGTGTCGACCTGGTACTGGAAGCAATGGATGGCCTGGTAAAACAAGGGCAGGATGTTTGCTTACTCTTGAGTCTTTCCGTGAACAGGGACGCCATTGAGGAACGGATCAAGGACCGCTTCGGCGAAATTCCGGAATGGCTAAGAATTTTGAAGCCGAGGGATGATATTGCTTCGTACTATAACTTAAGCGATTACTTTATATCCGCAGCCCGCGAAGAAGGCTTTTGCAATGCATTGGTAGAAGCCGCCTATTGCGAACGACCGATTATCAGCAGTAATATTCCCGGACCGCAAACGCTGAACATACCGCATACTTATATGTTCGAATCGGAAGATGTTGCCGGCTTGCAAAATGCCATGTTATCGCTTACTTCATTAACTGACGACAAAAAAAAGCAGATCATTATAGATCAGAAAGCTTATGTAGAAAAAGCTTTCGACCTGGATGTATGGGCACACCAGATCAAAGGGATATATCAGACTCTGAATTAAACTAAATCTGTCTGAACCCTGATTTACCCGATTAAGGGATCATTATGATTTAATTTCATGATAATCTTTTAATCTTACGAATCACGGTTCAGACAATTTGGCTCTTACATCTTCATATCACCCATTCCGGATTTCTTTCCTAATTGATCTAAAGCTTGCCTGAATGCCTTTGCTAAATCGACCGCAGGGCCCGTACCGAGATAATGGAGGAACTTAATACTTGGTTTGTCGCCCAACATGTGGCTGTGTACAGCTACAACCTCAATATTATTGGCACGAAATACTTTGATTACCGGGTTCACTTCATGATCCAGCATGGCTACATCTCCGGCAATATGAGCATTATCCATCGACCCACAGAAAGATGCCCAGGTGTTTAGTCCAATATTGGTGGTCATTTCTGTTCCCATTGCCGTTACGGTTAAATCAGGGCGCCCTATGGTGTATTTAATAGTAGTGCCGTTGATAGCAGCCTCGTACTTAATGATCTCATTCAATTTAATCACATCAAAAATATCCTTACCTGTTTTTGCAGGCGGTGGTCCGGCAGGCGGCTGATTTTTGGGATTTATCTTGCTCTCAGCTATTGCCTGTGCATACTTTTTTGCCAATTCTTCCGGCGAGCCCATACCATGCAGGTGCATATAAAATATCCGCGGTTCTTCATAAAAGAAGTGGTTGTGTATGGCGCCAACTTCAAGTCCTGCGGCCTGGGCAGCGGTAATCAACGAATTCACTTCTTCCTGAAGCAAAACGTTATCTCCCATTAGCATAGCTGATTTACCATCCATCGTTCTCTTAATTGAAACCCAACCACCGAAACCAAAAGATATAGGCACAGACTCTCCCTTTATAGTAACCTTTAGATCGTTACGCGGTAGCGGAATGGTGTAGGTAGACTCGGCTTCTTTATAACTTCCTTTTTTGCCGATGGCTGCTTCGATGGCGGCAATCTCGGCAGGAGTCAATGCGGGAGTTTTGGGTAATGGCAAACCCGATGCTTCTGCTTTTTCCAAATGCAATAAACTTACCCCGGTTAATAAAGCCCCGGCTTTCAAGATATTCCGGCGACTTAAGTAATAATCGTTATTCATGGTATTTGTGTTTTAAATGGTTTTTATGATGATGCCCAGCAATGCTGCAATTAAAATTAAATAAGGTTCCTGTATTTTTTTTGTGTAAATCAATAATAATGCGGCAACTACAGCTATCAAAGCAGTTGGAATATCTACGATTGACCTCATAGCTATAATGATGACCGAGCCAACCAATGCGCCTATTACCGCAGCGGTGATTCCATCAACAAATGCTTTGACGCTTTTATTTTTAGCAATCTTTTTAAAGTGGGGGGCTAAAATCACTGTAAACAAAAAGCAAGGCAGAAAAGTAGCCAGCGCCGCTACTGCCGCTCCGGGAAAACCTGCAACCAGGTATCCAATGAATCCTACTGTAATAACAACCGGTCCGGGCGTGATCATGGCTACGGCAACAGCATCTACAAATTGCGACTCATTAAGCCAATGGTAATCGTTTACTACTCCGGCATGCAGGAAAGGGACAATAGCCAAACCGCTGCCAAATACAAAGGTTCCGGCTTTTAGAAAAAACAAGCCTATCCTGACTAGTGTATCCTTTGAAAAAGTCCAAAAACCAATTCCTGTCAACAAAAACACTTGCATTGTTGCCGGCTTTTTTAACCAACCCGGTGGTGCCTTAACGATCATATTCAAGAGACCACAGCCTATGAAAAGGAAAATTTGCTCTTGCTGTGTCACTACAGTCGATACCACAGCTATGAGATAAAACACCCATAACAACCAGTTAGTTTTGACCGATTCAAGGTTGATCTTACCGACTGATTTGATGGTTAGCTTATAAGCACTGATAGAGATAATGCCGATAACCGCCGCACCCACTCCATAAAACACTTCGCGCATCCATGCAATGCCGCTATACATCCGATATAACATGCCTAACAGCACAACCATTATAAACGACGGCAACACAAAAGCTAACCCAGCCAATGTTGCTCCTAGTAAACCATAGTGCACAAAACCTATGTAAATACCTAATTGCGCGGCTAAAGGACCGGGTGCCAATTGGGCTAAGGCCAACCCTTCCCGATATTCTTCTTCGGTCAGCCATTGTTTATCGTCGACCAGGTCCCTGTGCATATAGCCCACTAATGCAACCGGACCACCAAATCCCCAGGTCCCCAATTTCAGGAAATAAATTACC
>Ga0310811_10003753_pt1 | contig 19167 bp, 15 predicted proteins | sample YCmetagenome_FD_207642 | JGI IMG/M metagenome (GOLD analysis project Ga0310811, IMG submission 207642) | Soil microbial communities from experimental microcosm in Duke University, North Carolina, United States - YC | ecosystem: Engineered > Artificial ecosystem > Soil microcosm > Unclassified ...
GCCCAGGGCGCCTGCCCGGTCTGCGGCACCAAGATGAACCGGATGCTCGGCAAGCAGAAGTAAGCGCAGCGCAACCCGCATAGATTGAGCGGGTGCCGCAGCGTTACTGGTTGGAGACCCTGGGCTGTCCCAAGAACCAGGTCGACTCGGACAAGCTGGCCGGCACCCTGGTCGCCGACGGCATGGAGGAGGCGGACCGGCCCGAGGACGCCGACCTGGTGGTGGTCAACACCTGCGCCTTCATCGAGGCGGCGCGGGAGGAGTCGGTGGAGACCATCCTGGCCCTGGCCGGGGCCCGCCGGCCGGGGGCCCGCCTGGTCGTCACCGGCTGCCTGGCCGAGCGGGCGGGCGCCGAGCTGGCCGAGGCCCTGCCCGAGGTCGACGCCGTGGCCGGCTTCGGCGTGCCGGTGACCCTCGGGCGGAAGGTCCCCAGCTTCGACCTGCTGAACCTGCCCCGGCCGAAGTCCACGGTGCCGTGGGGCTACGTGAAGGTGGCCGAGGGGTGCGACCGGACCTGCGGGTTCTGCGCCATCCCGTCGTTCCGGGGCCCCCAGCGGTCCCGGAGCGAGGAGTCGATCCTGGCCGAGGTCGACGCCCTGGACGTGGCCGAGGTCGTCCTGGTGGCCCAGGATCTGGCCTCGTACGGCCGGGACGAGGGTCGCAAGGGAGCGATCGTCCCCCTGGTGCGAGCGGTGGCGGCCCGGGTCCCCCGGGTGCGGCTGCTGTACCTGTACCCGTCGGAGCTGGACGACCGCCTGGTCGACACCATCTGCAGTACCGGCGTCCCCTACTTCGACCTGTCGCTGCAGCACGCGTCCAAGCCCCTGCTCAGGCGGATGCGCCGGTGGGGCGACGGCCAACGGTTCCTCGACCGGATCGACGCCATTCGCCGACGCGAGCCCACGGCCGCCTTCCGGTCCTCGTTCATCGTCGGCTACCCCGGGGAGACGGAGGAGGACCACGACGTCCTCCTGCGGTTCCTGGAGGGCGCCCAGCTCGACTGGGCCGGCTTCTTCGCCTATTCCCGGGAGGACGGCACGCTCGCCGCCGGCCTGGACGGCCGGGTCGACACCCTGCTGGTGGCCGAGCGGTTGCTGGAGCTGAGCGAGCTGCAGGACCGGATCACCGCCGCCCGTCGTGACGCCCTGGTCGGCGAGCGGGTCGAGGTCCTGGTCGACGAACCGGGGGTGGGCCGCACCCACCGGGAGGCCCCCGAGATCGACGGCGTGGTGGCCGTCCCCGAGGGGTTGGTGGTCGGCGCGTTCGCCGCCGTCACCGTCACCGGCGCCGCCGGGCCCGACCTGGAAGCTGCGTAGGAGCGGGCCGCGCCCGTGGCGACGAACACCTTCGGGCCCTCCGCGCTGGCCACCCCGGCCAACGCCGTCACCCTGGCCAGGGTGGTCGCCCTGCCGTTGCTGATCGCCCTCATCATGGGGACGGGCACGGAATGGCTGGCCCTGGCCGCGTGGGTGGTGCTGGCCGGGAGCGACTGTGTCGACGGGTGGCTGGCCCGCCGCCACGGCACCACCCGATCGGGCGCCTTCCTCGACCCCCTGGCCGACAAGATCCTCGTGCTCGGGGCCATGGCCGCCCTGGTGGCCAAGGGGGTCCTGTGGTGGCTGCCGGTGGCGATCATCGCCGTGCGGGAGGTCGCCCTCAGCGCCTACCGGTCCTACGTCGGCCGCCGGGGCGTCTCCGTCCCCGCCCGCCTGCAGGCCAAGGTGAAGACCTGGGTGCAGGCGGTGGCCGTGGGCCTGGCCATCGCCCCCGTGTCCGGCGACGGCTACCGCGGCTTTCTGATCGGCGTGCTGTGGGCCGCCGTCGCCCTGACCGTGGTGACCGGCGTCCAGTACCTGTGGGACGGCCGGAAGGTGATCCGTGCGTTGTGAGGTGGTGGCGGTGGGGACCGAGCTACTGCTCGGCCAGGTCGTCGACACCAACGGGGCCTACATCGGGGACCAGCTGGCCCTGGCCGGGGTCGACTGCCACTTTCACACCAAGGTGGGCGACAACCAGGGCCGGATCGCGTCCGCCCTGCGCATCGCCCTGGGCCGGGCGGAGGCGGTCATCGTCTGCGGCGGCCTCGGCCCGACGGCCGACGACATCAGCCGGGAGGCCATCGCCGAGGTCATGGGGGTGCGCCTGGTGCGCGACCCGGCCATGGTGGAGCGCATCCGCACCATGTTCCAGGCTCGCCGGCGGGACATGGCCGGGACCAACGCCCGCCAGGCCGACCTCCCCGAAGGTGCGACCTTCATCCCCCAAGAGCGCGGCACCGCACCCGGATTGATCTGCCCGCTCGGCGAGGGGCAGGTGATCTACGCCATCCCGGGGGTCCCGTTCGAGATGAAGGAGATGCTCGACCGGGCCGTGATCCCGGACCTGAAGCGCCGCCGCGGGCCGGCGGCGGTGATCCTGTCCCGGATGGTGCGCACGTGGGGCGTCCCCGAGTCCACCCTCGGCGAGATGGTCGCGGCCCGGGTCGAGGCGCTCGAAGGCCGGGGCAACCTCACGATCGCCTTCCTGGCCTCGGGCATCGAGGGGATCAAGATCCGGGTCACGGCCAAGGCGCCGTCGGAGGACGAGGCCCGGCGGATGCTCGACGAGGAGGAGGCCGAGCTGCGGGCCATCTTGGGCGACGTGGTCTTCGGCGTGGACGACCAGGGCATGGAGCGGGTGGTAGCCGACCTGCTGGTCGAGCGGGGGATGACGGTGGGGGTGGCCGAGTCGCTGACCGGCGGCCTGGTCGGCGCCCGGCTGGCCGAGACCGAGGGGGCCAGCAAGTGGTTCCGGGGATCGATCGTCTGCTACGACAGCAAGGTCAAGTTCGACCTCCTCGACGTGCCCGAGGGCCCGGTGGTCAGCGCCGAGGCCGCCGAGGCCATGGCCCTGGGGGCGTGCCGGCGGTTGGAGGCCGACGCCGGGATCAGCGTCACGGGCGTGGCCGGCCCCGCCACCCAGGACGACCAGCCGGTGGGCACGGTGTTCATGGCCGTGGCCGTCGGCGACGCGGTGGAGTCGGCCGAGGTCCACTTCACCGGCGACCGGCAGCACATCCGCCAGTTCTCCACCATCTCCCTGCTCGACATGCTGCGGAGGCGGCTGCTCTCGACCGCCCGCTGATGCCCCGCCTGTTCGTCGCCGTGTGGCCTCCCGACGAGGTGCTCGACCGGATAGCGGCGCTACCCCGGCCCGAGGTCGACGGCCTGCGCTGGACCCCGCGCGAGCAGTGGCACGTCACCCTCCGGTTCCTGGGGTCGGTGTCCGACGTCGAGCCGCTGATCTCGGCCTTGGCCGGGCTGAAGGGTCGGGCCGCACTGGCGCACCTCGGACCGGCCACCGACCGCTTCGGCCACCGCGTCCTCCACCTGCCGGTGGCCGGCCTCGACGCGCTGGCGGCCGACGTCGTGAAGGCGACGGCCGGCCACGGCCGGCCACCCGACGGCGGGCCACCCGACAACCGCCAGTTCCACGGCCACCTCACCCTCGCCCGGGTCGGCCGGCGGGTCACGGTCGACCTGCGCTCCCTGGCCGGCGTCCCCGTGGCGGCGCGGTGGCCCGTGACCGGGATCAGCCTGGTCGAGAGTCGTGCCGACCGCGGCGGCGTCCGCTACGAGGTCCTCGACCACTTCCCCGTGGTGAACGGCTGACGCCTACCCGACGAGGACCTCGATGTGATCCTTGCGCGAGAGCAGCACGTCCAGGTTGGCCGCGGCCAGCGACGCCGCCCGGGCACAACCCTGGTCGACCACCCGGCGGAACTCCGCCTCGGCGCGGGCGACGTCGCCCTGGGCGGCGAGCAGGACACCGAGGTTCACGGAGGCGTCGGCCGCCTGCTCCGCAGGACCGGACGAGATCACCCGCCGGAGCTCGGCCTCGGCGCCCTCGAAGTCGCCCTGACCGGCAAGCAGCAGTCCCAGGTTGCGGCTGGCCACCCACATGCTGTCGAGCTGGCCCGAGTCGATGGCGGTCCGGTAGGCGGCCATGGCCCCGTCGACGTCACCCTCGCCGGCCAGCAGCACTCCAAGGTTGGCGGCCGCCTCCGGCCCGTGACGGGGATGACCGGACGCCATGGCCCAGCGATAGGCCGCCTTCGCCTCCTGGACGTGCCCGCGCCCGGCGAGCATGACCCCGAGGTTGAACGCGGACCGGGCCCCGTGGTCCAGGTGCCCCGACTCGATTGCCCAGCGGTACGCGTCCTTCGCCCCCTCCAGGTCACCCTGGTCGTCCAGCATCCCGCCGAGGTGGAACGCGGCACACGGCGCCTGCTCAGGATCGCCTGTCGCCATGACGGCCTCGTACGCCGCCCTCGCCCCCTGGAGGTCGCCGTTGTCCTCGAGCAGGAACCCCAGGTTCAGTGACGCCAGGGATGCGGCCTCCCCGTGCCCGGACGCCATGGCTCGTCGGAACTGCAGCTCGGCGCCCTCGGCGTCACCCTCGACGGCGAGAAGCACGCCGAGCCTGACGGAGGCCTCGGGTGACCGGTCGGGATGACCCGAGTCGATCGCCGATCGGTAGGCCGCCTTGGCCCCGTCAATGTCGCCCTCCTCCGCCAAGAGGGCGCCGAGGCTCGCCGCGGCGCGGGGTGCCTGATCGGGATGGGATGACCGCATCGCCCGCCGGTAGGCCGCCTTGGCGCCCTTTACGTCGCCCTCGGCGGCAAGCCGGACGCCGAGGTTGAACGCGGCCCGCGGCATCTGATCGGGATGCGACGAGCGCATCACCGTCCGGTACGCGGCCTTGGCCCCCTCGTAGTCCCCCTGCCGTTCCAGCAGGACGGCCAGGTGGAAGGCGGCCCGCGGCGCGTTGTCGGGGTGGCCGGAGGCCATAGTGGCCGCATAGGCGGCTCGCGCCCCGTCCTCGTCGCGCTGGCCTTCGAGCAAACGTCCCAGGTGCAGCGCGGCCCAGGGGGCGCGGTCGGGGTGGTTGGAGCCGGCCACCGCCCGGTACGCGGCCAGGGCACCGGCGATGTCGCCGATGGCCTCCAGGAGCAGCCCTTTGCCAACCGACGCATCGTGCCCCGGCGGTCCCGCCTCCCCTGCCGGCATCTCCGCCACCTCGTCCTCGGCCTCCCCGGCCTCTTCGTCGACGTGCTTGCGTCCGGCGTCCACCGAAGGGACGGGCGGGATGGCGGCGGCGATGTGGGGGAGCTCGTCGAGGGCGGCGTGGATCGCGTCCTCGATGGCCGTGGCATCGATCTCGATGGTCATCCCGCCGAGCAGCTCCCGGACGGCGGAGATGACCTCGTCGGTGGTGGGTAGGGCGCCGAGCCGGGTCCGGAGGTCCGACGACATGCCGCCCAGGACCTCGCGCAGCGCGGTGACCACGTCGTCGGTGGTCGGAAGTGACTCGACTCGCTCCGCGAGTGCCAGCCACTGCGCTTCTCGCAGGTCCGTCTCGGGCGCCGGCGGGACCGGAGGAGGAGGAGGAGGAGGCTCTCGCGATTGCTCGTGGGCGGGAGCCGGGGCGGCCGCAGCCTCCTCGACCTCGGTCGTGTCGGGGAACTGGTACGCGGCAACCGGGCCTCTCGCCACGAGGACCTGGCGCTCGCGGCCACGGTCGTCACGGGCGACGACCGTCACGCGGTGGTCCGGCCGGGCGGTGGCGAACCGGGCTGCGGCCCGTATCGCCTGGCCGGCGGCGAGGTCGGTGACCCAGGATGCCGGCCGGCCGGCCCTGTCGTAGCAGGTCACCTCGTAGACGGACCGCCTTCCCGGGGTGCAGGAGAGGTAGGGCTCGATGCGCTCGTCCTCCCCCGTCGCCACCAGCGCCACCATCAGCCGGGCGACGACCGGGCCGCTGGCAGGATCGCTGGCTGCCGCAGGCGCCTGGATCGCGGCCCGCAACAGCTGTTCCAGGTAGTCCGCCCCCGCCGTGGCGAACGGCTCAGGCATCCGTAGGCGACGATGTCCGCCGCCGGCGGACGAACCACACGAACCCGGCGACGACGAGCAGCGTGCCGATGGCGACCGGCAGGCCTGCGGCCGACAGCAGCGGGATCGGTGCCGTCAGGGCGTTGGGGCCGCAGGTCACCACGCCCAGCCGCACCTCAGCGCCCGCGTTGGGGGCGGCCAGCAGGCTCAGGTCGAGTGCGGTCACCGAGATCTGGCCCGGCCCGCTGCTCGATTGCCGGTTGAGCACCAGGTCGACGACTCCCGGCACCCCCAGGACGGTGTTGGGCGCGGGGTTGGCCGGCAGGGTCAGGAGCGTGACCGCGCCGGTGGCGTCGGTGATCCTTGCGTTCGTCAGGGTGGCACTGCCGCTGGTGGTTCCGTCCGATCGCGCCGTGCACTCCGCGGTGATGGCATCGGCCCGCAGCACCGCCGCCCCCAGGTCCACGACCACGCCGGTGGGGGCGCCTGAGACCAGGCAGGTCTGGTTCGGCCCGATCTGGACCGTCCCGGTCGGCCCGACCACGCCGGCGCAGGCCGCCGACGAGCCGTCGGTGTTGGCCACGGCGTCCTGGAAGGCCGCACCCGTGGTGAGGACGGTCTGGCCTCCGAGGATCGACAGGGCGGGCGTGCGGTTGCCCGTCCTGGTCTGGGAGGTGCCGTCGCTGGAGGCCACCACCTGCCCGGTCGTGAGGACCGGCTGGCCCACGACCTGGACAGTTGCCGCCTGCGCAGTGGCCAGCGACGCGTCGGCCAGCGCCGGACCGGCGAGACCGAGCGTGAGCACGGCGACCGTGGCCAGGACGAGGCAGGCACGACCGGTGACGCGGTGAAGACTCTGGTTGTTCAAGAGACCTCCGTTAGGGCGCGTTCTGTGGCGGACGTTGGAAAGCGGAGCCGCCCACGGACGACTCCGGGCTCGTGCTCGGGGACCGCGGGTCCCAACCGCAGTACGCACGGCACGGTGACGGTGGGCATGAAGTCGCCCGGAAGGCCGGAGTCGAGCGCGGCCGACAGGCGCGCCGTCTTCTTCCAGTCGCGACGCGTCCGCAGCACCCGGGCGAAGGCCCACCAGATGGCCAGGTAGTGCACCACCAGATAGGCCCAGTTGGCCACGCCGAGGCCGATGGCCATGGGCACGCTGGTGTCGCGGCCCGCGGTCGCCCGGTACACGGGCCCCCAGATGGCGAACGGGCCCAGCCCGAAGCAGACGAACAGGGGGAGGATGGCCCAGGCGCCGCCGGTCATCCACGCCACCGGACCGCCTGGGAAGGTGACCGCGTAGCCCACCACGATGGCCCCACACAGCAGATAGACCAGGCTGCCGAGGAGTTGGAGCCACGGCAGGAGCAGGAAGTAGGCGATCTCGAACGCGCCGGCGGTGGAGATCCGCGGCGAGCGCAGGACCGGCAGCAGGTACCGGAAGCACTGCATGGAGCCCTGGGCCCAGCGGCTGCGCTGGCGGACCAGCTGACGGGCGCTCGACAGGCCTTCCTGGGTGACGGAGGTGTCGTGGCAGTACTCGGTGCGACTGCCGCACAGGAGCACGTGCAGGCCCAATTCGAAGTCCTCGAGCAGTGCCCCGTGCCACGGCGTCCCGTGCTCAGCGGCGACGGCGTCGAGTACCGAGAGCCGGGTGAACTGGCCGTTGCCACCCATGCCGACGGTGCCGACATGGCGGCGCAGGGTCTGCATGGCGGCGATGACGCAGGCGAACTCCAGGTCCTGGAGCCGTACGAGGAGTCGCGCCAATCGACCCCTGGGGTGGCCCGCCGGGTCGTGGAGTTGCGCCGGTTCGTCGTGGCTCTCGGTGATACGGACCTTGATCTGCACGGCGCCCACCTCCGAGCTGCCGAAGAACGACGGCCCGGCGATCACCGCCAGGCACTCGGGGTCGAGGGACCCGTCGGCATCGACGACGCCCACGATCACCCGGCTGGTGTCCGCACCGGGGGGGATGACGGCCCGCAGGGCCTCCCAGCCGGCGTTCAGCGCCGGTCCCTTGCCGCACCGGGCGTCGGGCGGGTGGCGGGGCACGACATGGACCCGTCGGGCGCGCCGGGCCAGCCGGGCGAGGACCTGGGGCGTGGCGTCCCTGGACGCGTCGTCGACGCACCACAGTTGCGCGTCGGGGAAGCTGCGCATCAGACGCTTCACCGTTGCCGCGATCACGTGCTGTTCGTCCAGGCACGGAATGATGAAATGCCACTGAAATGCCTGTGGATCGCCCGGGGCCGTCGGCCGGTGCCGGAGAAACGGCACCACGATGAGGACGACGTACGCCAGGAAGCTGGCGCAGAAGAGGAAGGCCGCCGCGTTCAACCCGGCAAGGAACAGATCGCCGGCTCTACCCATCAGTTGCTCCCACGCTCATCGGGCCGCCCGCTCCCGCGCGTGTTCCAAAGGCACCGACCTGCGGCACAGATCGGCGAGTGCGCGGACGTGGGTTGACGGAAATGGCGCATGTCTCCCGGTGACCGTATGAGTATGCGGGCTGGCATCCACCGTGTGGTGGATGCCCCCTTAGCCCGGCCCCGCCGCCCCATCGGGATCGTCTATCGGCGCGGCCTGGTCGACCACCAGCCACACAAAGAGGAGGAGACCGAGCACGGTCCCGACGGTGCTGAGCATCGTGCCGAGGAACACATGGCTTCGCTCGTAGCCCGGCCGAAAACCCCACGCCTGCATCGACGCGGCGACCACGAAGAGGCGCAGCTGGTTGACAGTGAAGAACACGGCCGTGAGGACGGCGAGCCCGCCGAGCCCGCGGCGCGGAGGTGTCCGGCGGCTGGCGATGAGCAGTGCGGCGATCACGAAAAACGGGGCGATGAGGAACGCGACCGTGCAGCCCTCGGTCACGGTGTAGCCGACGAAACGGCCTCGGAGCGGAAAAACGACTGCGCTGCCGACGGCTCGAGCCGGCACGAGCCCGAGCCCACGGGCCACGTCCGCGCCGCTCCTGGCCTCAAAACCGCGCACGAGCGACTGCTGGCTGATCATCATCGCACCGAGCAGGACGAGCGATACGGCGAACGCGATCCGCGTTACGCGTGAGGACGGTACCGATGCCGATCGGTCTCGCCGCCCACGTCGTCCGCCAAGTGAGGTCAATCGGCCAAAGGCTAACGACGGCGTCCTGTCGTTTCGCGGATGGTTCGCAGATGCCCTTCGGCAGCGGCGCCAACCGGAGTATCCGCGATTTCGGCGCCGGCACACGGCAATGTTTCCTATCGGCGACAGGCGACCACGGGCCCGAGGGCGGCAATATGAACGTCAAAGCTGTAGCAGCGGCGGTGTTGATATCGGCGTCGTTGTGCGCATGTGGCGCGTCCCGCGACGCGGTGGACACCGGGCGGTTCTCCACCGCGCCCACCGCCCGCACGGCTCCGACCGCCCCCACCGGAGTGACGGCGACGACGGGGCCGACGGCCACGACCGCATCGGAGGCGACACCGGCAACAACGGCACCCACCGTCGTGACGGGACGGCCGGGCGCGACCGCGCCGACCGCGCCCACGGCCCCGACCGCCCCGACGAGCGGCGGGCGTTGAGACCCCGGGACGTTGGGCAGTCGGGCGAAATCGTGAGCCGGGCGGTACCGCCCCGGGCCGGACGGGGGCGGCCGACTGCGCTGTTGGTGATCGGCACGCGCCCCGAGGCCATAAAGTTGGGGCCGCTGTTCAGGGCACTGCGGGACGGGCTCCAGGTGGAGCCGATGGTGGTCACGACGGGCCAGCACCAGGCCGTCGTCGACGACGTGTTGGAGTTGTTCGGGATCGTCCCCCAATGCTCGCTCCGCCTGCCGAAGCGTCCGGCCGACGGCCTCGCCCGCCTGTATGCGGACCTGCTCGGCCGACTCGACCAGGTGATGGCCCTGCTCGATCCGGATGTGGTCGTCGTCCAGGGGGACACCGCCTCGGTCCTCGCCGGGGCCCACACCGCGTTCCTGCAGCGTCGCCCGGTCGTGCACGTCGAGGCCGGCCTGCGCAGTTGGAGCCTCAGCGCGCCGTTTCCGGAGGAGGCCAACCGTCGGCTCGTGTCCACCCTGGCGGCCCTGCACCTGGCCCCCACCCCGACGGCCGAGGCCAACCTGCTGCTCGAGGGGCACAGCCCGGACTCGGTCCTCGTCACCGGCAACACCGCGGTCGACGCCCTCTTCTTCGCGGTCGGCGCCCCTGTGCCTCTGCCGGATGCACGGCTCGAATCGGCGTGTGCCGCAGGGCGACGGCTGGTGGTGGTGACGGCGCACCGGCGGGAGTCGTGGGGCGACGGGATGAGGCGAATCGCGTCCGCCGTGGCCGCGCTGGCGGACGCCCACCCCGAGGTGCTCTTCGCCACCGTGACCCATATGAACCCCTCGGTACGCAAGGTCTTTGAGACCTCGTTCGCGGCCCGGTCGAATGTGTTTGTCACCGGGCCGCTCCGGTACGTCCAGTTCGTACGCCTATTGGCCTGCGCCGAGGTGGTGCTCACTGATTCCGGCGGCATTCAGGAGGAGGCGCCAGTCCTGTCCGTGCCAGTGCTGGTCTTACGCGACCGCACCGAACGCACCGAAGGCGTGGAGGCAGGCGCCGCCGTACTGGTCGGAACCGACGCCGGGGCGATCATCACCGCCACTCATCGGGCGCTGACCGAGCCGGGAGCACGTTCTAAGGCGGTGCCGGGCAGCCCGTACGGCGATGGGAAGGCGGCGGGCCGCTCGGCGGCGGCCATTGGCTGGTTCCTCGGGCTGTGCCCCCGCCCCGACCCGTTCGACGCCGGGCGGCCGATTTCCCCGCCCTCGTCAGTCGCGACTCACTGAACGAGATGAGCCTTCTCATCGCTCCTGCGCCCAGCATCGGGCCGTCCGACGCTGGCAACGCGCACCAGCGCGAGGCCGAGCAGCACCGCCACGACGCCGAGCACCACGAAGCCGGCTACCGGAAATCCGGTCAACGCCAGGCCGGTACCGACGCCTCCCAAACCCGTCGCCAGGCCCAAACCCCGCCCTGCTGTCCCGTACATCGTCAGTTCGCCTCTTTCCAACGTTGCTCGACGCGGCGACGCACTCTACAACGCCGGGGCTTTCCGGTGTGTACGCTCCACCGTTTCGGCCGACCCGATGGCCACCGGGCGATGCCGATTGCGACGAACACGGCGAGGGCCACGTCGTGATCGTGTCGGGCATCTTCCTCGTCCTGGTGTCGGCCATGACCCTGGTGATGGGAGCCCAGGATTCGTCCATAGGGGTCGTCTGGATCTCGATCGGATGCGGCCTGGTGTCGGCCGCCGTCGTGGTCATGTCCGTCAGAGCGAGAACGACGGCGGCCGAGGGTGACGACGAGGCCTATTGCGACCACCCTGATTTCCGGGATGCGCCGCGACCGGCGCCCCTACCGGGCCACGCTCCGGCGCCGACAGCCGCCCTCCCACACCCCCAGAACGGCTCCCTGGCCGGGCCGGCGCCTGATCCAGCCGGCACCGGCGAACCGGCTCCGCTCCCGGCCGCCCCGCCGAGCGGGCCGGACCCGACCCCGGCCGCCCCCGGTGCTTTCGGCGCCCGAGAGACGGCGCTGGGCCTGCAGGCGCCCGGGCCGGCGGTGCTCGGCCGCCTGCGCCGGGCGCCGCTGGTCGGGAGCCGGACGCCCCGTGCCCCGCTTGCGGCGGGTGCCGAGGCTTCCCGGCCGAACGCCCGTCGGCCCAGCGGGGAGGCCTGCGCGGCGCCGAGGCAACCGAAGTCGGTCCCGGCGTCCGCGTCCGCAGTGCCCCGCAAGCCCGCTGGAACCAGACGGGCCCCGAGGGACAGCCGCGTGGCGCCCTCCGCCCGGTCGCGAGCGACAGCAGCGCCCCGAGCACCGAGCGGCAGCGGTCAGGACAAACAGGCCCGGCCCCGGGAAAAGGTCGGCAGGGGGTGAGTCCCGGGCTCTCGCCGGCCGCCGGCCCCACGTTCACCGCCACGTTCGAGCAGGCCGGGAGCGGCACGTGGACGGTCGGGCTCGTCGAAGAGCCCAACGTGCACGGCTACGGCGGATCGCTGGTCGAAGCCCGGAGGAACATACGCGACGCCATCGCCACCCTGTTCGGCCCGTTCCCCTCGGACCCGGACGGCTTCGAGCTGGTGGAGGACCTCCGGCTGCCGGAGGCGGTGCTCGCAATGGTCGCCCGGGGCAAGGTCGAACGCAAGCGTGCCAACCAGCTGCGGGAGCAGGCCCGGGCGGCGGAGGAGGCGGGCGCCGCGGCCCTCGAGGACGCACTGCTGGCCACCCGCCAGGCGGCCCGCCTGGTCGGGGAGCACGGCGAGCTGATGATGGCGATGGCCGAGGTTTCCGGGCTGGTCGATGACGTGCGCCTGCCGGACCTCGTGCTCCAGGCTGTCGAGCGGGCCCACCTGGCCCGACAGGCGGCCCGTCATGCGGGCGACACGGCGCGAGAGGCGCAGAAGGCGGCGAGTGCCACCTCCCGCGAAGCGATCGTCACCAACCGCGAAGCGGCCCGTCTGCTGACCGAGCGCTGCGGGCTGTCGAGGGCCGAGGCGGCCGGGCTCCTCGACGTGTCGCCGGAGCGGGTGCGACGGCTGCTGACCGGCTGAGCGCCCCCGGGGTCGGTTCTATTCCGTAGGAGCGGTGGCCGCCTCCTCGGCGCCGTGGTCGAGGAGCAGGCGGACGAGGTCGGCGTCCTCGTGCTGCTCGGCGGCCATGAGCGGCGTGAAGCCGCCTTCCTGGCGGGCGTTGGGGTCGGCCCCGGCCACGAGCAGGGCGGCCACGATCTCCCGGCTGCGAGCGGCGACGGCGGAGTGCAGCGGCTGGACCTTCATGTCGTTGCGGGCGACGGCGCCCACGTCCGCGCCCCGGTCGAGGAGGAGGCGGGCCGCCGTGCCCCGGTCGAAGAAGGCGGCCAGGTGCAGGGGGGTGAACCCGTCCTCCGACCAGTCACCCGCCAGGTCGCCGTCGCCGTCGAGCAGCTCGGTGAGGCGGTCGACGTCGCCCACCGCAGCGGCGTCGAACACGTCGAGCTCGGGCTTGGCCTCCAGCAGGACGTCGGCCACGTCCTGGTGGTGGGCGTAGAGGGCGGCGCGGACCGCGGAAAGGCCCTGGTCGTCCCGGGCGGCGGCCACCGCGGGGTCGTTGCGGACGGCGGTGCGGACGGCGTCGACGTCGCCCGCCTGGATGGACTCGAAGATCGTCGCCATGGGCCCTGAGCCTAAGCCTCGCCGGCTTGACGATGGTGCTTGACCGAACGCCCGTTCGGAACTACCGTCGTGGAACTCCAGCACTGTAATTGTCACACCCCCTCCGTAGGGTGAGTCCTCGTCCAGCCAGCTCACACAGAAGGGATTCACGGTGGAACGAGACAAGGCCCTCGAAATGGCCATGAGCCAGATCGACAAGCACTTCGGCAAGGGCTCCGTCATGCGCATGGGGGAGAAGGTCCACGTTGACGTGGGCGCAGTTCCCACCGGCGCCCTCGCCCTCGACCTCGCCCTGGGGATCGGTGGCCTGCCTCGTGGCCGCATCGTGGAGATCTTCGGTCCCGAGTCCTCGGGCAAGTCCACCCTGGCCATGCACGTGGTGGCCGAGGCCCAGCGCAACGGGGGGGTGGCCGCCTACATCGATGCCGAGCACGCCATGGACCCGGTCTACGCCCGGGCCATCGGGGTGAACGTGGACGAGCTGCTGATCTCCCAGCCGGACACGGGGGAGCAGGCCCTGGAGATCTCCGACATGCTGATCCGCTCGGGCGCCATCGACGTGCTGGTCGTGGACTCCGTGGCCGCCCTCACCCCCCGGGCCGAGATCGAGGGCGAGATGGGTGACAGCCACGTCGGCCTCCAGGCCCGGCTGATGTCCCAGGCCCTGCGCAAGCTCACCGGCACCCTGAGCAAGACCAACACCATCGCCATATTCATCAACCAATTGCGTGAAAAAATAGGTGTGATGTATGGCTCCCCCGAGGTCACCCCGGGTGGGCGGGCGTTGAAGTTCTACTCGTCGGTCCGGCTCGACATCCGCCGGATCGAGGCCATCAAGGACGGGACCGAGGTGATCGGCAACCGCACCCGGGTCAAGGTGGTGAAGAACAAGTGCGTTGCCGCTGGGACCACCGTCTTCGACCCGACCACCGGGCTGACGCATCGGATCGAGGACATCGTCGACAATGGCGTGGGCATGTCGGTTGTCGCCGTCGACAAGCTGGGCAAGCTGCACAGTAGGCCCATCACCGGTCGTTTCGACCAGGGCGATCGCGAGGTCATCGGCCTCCACTTCCGGGACGGCACCGCGCTCTGGGCCACGCCCGATCACCGGGTCCTCACCGAGAGAGGCTGGCGAGAGGCGGGCGATCTCAAGCCTGGGGACGCGGTGGCGCGTCCCCGCCGGGCCGGCGGCTTTGGCGACCAGGAGCCCGTCTCGCCTGATCACGCCCGCATGCTCGGCTACCTCATCGGCGACGGGTACGTCGGCGGGAAGACGCCCTGCTCCTTCATCAACATCCGCGAATCGCTCCAGCAGGACGCCATCACCATCGCGTCGTCGCTAGGGTGCGATGCCCATCGTTGCGGCATCGAGACCAGCTTCTCGCATCGGAAGGGCGAGAAGAACGGCCTGCTGGCGCTGGTTCGTTGGGCCGGCATCTTCGGTCACTTGGCGCCGAAGAAACGCATTCCGCCGGCGTTCTTCGCTCCGGACGTGTCGGCCGAGGTCGTGGCCAACCTGCTGTTCGGCATTTGGGAAAGCGACGGGTGGGTCAGCCGAGAGCAGACCGGGGGAATCCGCTGTGGCTTCTGTACCACCTCGGAGCAACTCGCCCAGCAGCTCCATTGGATGCTGCTGCGCTGCGGTATCGGCAGCTCGGTTCGGGTGTACGACCCGACGTCGCAGCGCCCCAGCATCGTGAAGGGCCGGATCGTGCAGAGCAAGCTCCCGTGTTGGGAGGTACGCGTTAGTGGGATCGACAATGTCCGGCGGTTTGCAAAAGCGCTCCCGATGTGGGGCCCCAGGGGCCAGATCGTCACTGCGGAACTCGATCGGCCCGAGCTGCGCGCTCACCGTGGTTCGCAGCAGGGGTACCTCCCGGAGACCCAGAACGAGCCGGTGCTCGCCCACCTCCGTGGCCTGGGTGTCACGCCCTTGTTGGCCGCCCAACTGATCGGCGACGGCATCGGCGACCCGAAGCTTGGGTTGCGCTCGGTGCTCGGCTCCCGTCGCATCCGTCGAGACCGGCTAGGCCGGCTGGCCGACGCTCTCGACAGCGAGTTCCTGCGGAACGCGCTCGACGAGGACGTCTGGTATGACCGCATCAAAGCGGTAAGCCCGGCCGAGTGCCGAGCGGTGTACGACATCGAGGTCGGCGAGCTCCACACCTTCGTGGCAAATGACCTGGTGGTCCACAACTGTTCGGCCCCGTTCCGCCAGGCCGAGTTCGACATCATGTTCGGCAAGGGCATCAGCCGGGAGGGCTCCCTGCTCGACGTGGGGGTGGACCTGGGCCTGGTGAAGAAGTCGGGTGCCTGGTACACGTACGACGGCGAGCAGCTGGGCCAGGGCCGGGAGAACGCCAAGGCCTTCCTGGTCGAGAACCCGGAGATCATGGTGGAGATCTCCGAGCGCATCCGCCAGCAGGTGGCCCCGCCCGACCCCGCCGCCGAGGCCGCCGGCCTGGATCCGGCCGACGACCAGCCCATCACCCTGGACTGACGCCGGCCCTCCGCCCGGCCCCTCCCCCGGCGCTCCGCAAGCGCGCCGGGGGAGGCGGTTCGGGGCCCTCGCAAGGTCCTGACCGGCCGTAGAGTCTGACGCGATGGTCGACCAGCTCCGGGAGTGCGAGGCCCACGGGACCCCCACGCGGCTGAGCTGCGCCGACTGCGGCAAGGCCATCTGCCCGAAGTGCCTGGTCAAGACGTCGGTCGGGCTGAAGTGCGAGGAGCACGCCCAGGCGGTCCCGCCCAAGATCGACCGGCGGGCAACGCCGATCGCCCTGGTGGCGCTGTTCTTCGTGGCCGTGGCCGTGGTCATCCTGGCCGTGGCCGTGCTCCACCAGAGCTCGGGCACGACGACGACCACGACCCCGCCGGTGGCAGACGGCGGGCCCACCGTCAGCCTGACGCCTCCTCCCAAGATCGTGCCGGCCTCGGTCTTCGTCGTGAACCTGGACGGCACCGCGGCGCACACGCTCACCAACCGGCCGCTCGCCTTCGACGCCCGGCCGGCCTGGTCCCCGGACGGGAACCGGATCGCCTTCGAGAGCCTGGCGGACAACAAGCGGTCGATCTGGATCATGCAGGCCGACGGGCAGGGCCTGCGCCGGCTGACCGACGCCAACGGCCCGGCGGCGGACAGCAGCCCGGCGTGGTCGCCCGACGGCACCCGGATCGCCTTCGCCAGCGACCGGGACGGCAACTCGGAGATCTACGTCATCGGCACGGACGGGTCGTTGGCCACCCGGCTGACCAGCAACACCGGTAACGACGGGTTCCCCGCTTGGTCGCCTGACGGGAGCAGGATCGCCTTCGTGAGCGATCGGGACGGCCAGCCCGGGATCTGGGTCATGGGCGCAGACGGCTCGGCGCCGAGCCGGCTGGTCGCCGGGCCGGCCACCCCCATGGCCCGGCCGGCCTGGGCGCCCGACGGGCGCTCCATCGCCTTCGCCAGCGACCGCGACGGCGGCAACCTGGACATCTTCGTCGCCGACGCCCCCGCCACCGGCGTCCCCGGCACGGCGGTGACCAAGGTGATCAGCAGCCCGGGCCAGGACGGCGAGCCGGCGTGGTCGCCCGACGGTACCCGGCTGGCCTTCGCCAGCGACCGCGACGGCGCCCCCGAGGTGTACGTGGCCAACCGGGACGGGTCGAACGTGCAGAGGATCACCACCAAGCCCCGCAGCTTCGCCCCGGCGTGGGCCCCCAACGGGACCATGCTGGCCTACATCAACGACCCGCCCCCGGGGAACTGACCGGCAGGAACCCGCGCTCTATGCGTCGAACATGTAGGTAGTGGTCGAAGTCCTCAAGGTGTCGAGCAAGTCCAACCCCAACTCCGTGGCCGGCGCCCTGGCCGGCGTGCTCCGCCAGTCAGGGGCGGTGGAGGTGCAGGTCGTGGGGGCGGGAGCCCTCAACCAGGCCATCAAGGCCATCGCCATCGCCCGGGGCTTCGTCACCCCGTCGAACATCGACCTGGTGTGCATCCCCACGTTCGCTGACATCGAGATCGACGGGCAGAGCCGCACCGCCATCCGCTTGGCGGTCGAGGACCGCAACCACCGCGTGCCGGCATCCCCGGATCCCGACACCCCCGCCCCCGGCACCGTGCCCGCCCCCGCCCTGGCCTAGCCCCGTAGACTCGCGCCCACCACGGGCGCGTGGTGGAATTGGCAGACACGCTGGCTTTAGGTGCCAGTGCTTCGGCATGAGAGTTCGAGTCTCTCCGCGCCCACCCCCATCGGAGGACTAGAGCCGACACCCCGCCCCGGCTACCATCAGCGCTCAACAGCGCTACGGAAGGCGGACCCCATGGCGGAACACGGTCGAGCGGCAGGCCGGCCCACACCCAGGACAGCGACTCGGGCGGTCGAAGGCCGCGTCCTCAAGTTCCTCGGCCGCCACCGCACCCTCGTCCAAGGCATGGTCGACGGGGTGTCGTGGTCCCTGGCCATCATCTTCGCCACGCTGTTCCGCTACGACTTCCACGCCTCCCGGCTCACCCTCCGGGGCATGGCCGTCGCCATCCCGGTCACCCTCCTGATCCAGGGTCTGGCCGGACTGGCGGCCGGGTTGTACACCGGCCGGTCGAGGTTCGGCAGTTTCGAGGAAGTGGTGTCCCTTGTGCGGGCCACCGCCGTTGCCGGGGCCGTCCTTGCCCTTTTCATCTCCGTCGTGCACCCCCGGCCCGTGCCGGCCAGCGTCCCGGTGGTGGCCGGGCTGGTCGCCCTGGTGCTCATGGGTGGGGTCCGGTACATGTGGCGGCTGGCCCTCGAGCGCCGGCGTCGCCCGAACGGGGAGAACTGCCACCGCCTGCTCATCTTCGGTGCCGGCGAGGGTGCGGTCCGGGTCATCCCCGCCCTGCTGCGCGACCCGGGCAGCACCTACCTCCCCGTCGGCCTGCTCGACGACGACCCGGCCAAGCGCAAGCTGCGGATCATGGGCGTCCCCGTCCTCGGCACCCGCCAGCAGCTGGCCGAGGCAGCACAAACCACCCGCGCCGACACCCTCCTCATCGCCATCCCCACGGCGGGGGCCGACCTGGTCACCGAGGTCAGCGAGCTGGCCCGGGTGGCCGGCGTGGCCGTCAAGATCCTGCCGCCGGTGTGGGAGCTGTTCGAGGGCAATGTCGACGCCAGCGACATCCGCGACGTCACCACCGCCGACCTCCTCGGCCGCCACGAGATCCACACCGACGTCGAGTCGATCGCCGGTTACCTGACCGGCAAGCGGGTGCTGGTCACGGGGGCCGGCGGGTCGATCGGCTCGGAGCTGTGCCAGCAGATCTACCGCTTCGCCCCGGACCGGCTGATCATGCTCGACCGGGACGAGTCCGCCCTGCACAAGGTGCAGCTGGCCATCGAGGGCCGGGCCCTGCTCGAGTCGCCGGACCTGGTGCTCGTCGACCTCCGGGACCGCGAGGCCGTCGAGCGGGTGTTCGCCGAGACCAGGCCCGAGGTGGTGTTCCACGCCGCCGCCCTCAAGCACCTGACCCTGCTGGAGCTGAACCCCAGCGAGGCCATCAAGACCAACGTGTGGTCGACGCTCGACCTGCTGGAGATCACGGCCAGCGCCGGCGTCAAGCGGTTCGTCAACATCTCCACCGACAAGGCGGCCGACCCCTGCAGCGTGCTCGGCTACTCGAAGCGGGTCACGGAGCGCCTGACCAGCCACTTCGCCGCCACCGCCCCCGGCACCTACCTGAGCGTGCGGTTCGGCAACGTCCTGGGCAGCCGAGGGTCGGTGCTGACCGCCTTCCAAGCCCAGATCGAGCGGGGCGGCCCGATCACGGTGACGGATCCCGAGGTCACCCGCTTCTTCATGACGGTCGAGGAGGCGGTGCAGCTGGTCATCCAGGCCGGCGCCATCGGCGGCAACGGCGAGGCCCTCGTGCTCGACATGGGCAAGCCGGTGGTCATCGCCGAGGTGGCCCGCCTGATGGCGGCCCGGGCCGACCGGCGCATCGCCATCGAGTTCACCGGGCTGCGCAAAGGCGAGAAGCTCCACGAGGTCCTGCTGGCCACGGACGAGGTCGACGTCCGGCCCGCCCACCCCCTGATCTCCCACGTGGCCGTTCCCCCGCTCGAACCCGGCCTGGCCCGCGAC
>Ga0310811_10003754_pt1 | contig 19167 bp, 15 predicted proteins | sample YCmetagenome_FD_207642 | JGI IMG/M metagenome (GOLD analysis project Ga0310811, IMG submission 207642) | Soil microbial communities from experimental microcosm in Duke University, North Carolina, United States - YC | ecosystem: Engineered > Artificial ecosystem > Soil microcosm > Unclassified ...
CCGTGAAAAACGCCTTGAACGGCGCGACCTGTGTCACGATCGGCCTTGAATAGACGTGGGCGTCGTTCAACTGCTTGATGTACGCCTCCGCGGTCTGCTTCTGCGCGTCGGACGTGTAGAACAGCGCTGACCGGTATTGCGTACCGACGTCCGGGCCCTGGCGATTGAGCTCCGTCGGATCGTGCGCCACCGAGAAGAACACCTTCAGCAGGTCGCCGTACGATACGACGGACGGATCGAACACCACACGCACCGATTCGGCATGTCCGGTTTCACCGGAGCTCACTTCGTCATACGATGGCTTGTTCGTTCGTCCGCCGGCGTAGCCCGACGTTGCGCTCGTCACGCCTTTGACGTGCTGAAACACCGACTGGATGCCCCAGAAACAGCCGCCAGCGAACACCGCCGTTTCGGTCTTGGCAGTCGTGTTGCGCAGATCGAGCGCCGGAGACGGAATGACCGTCGGAGAGTGGGTAGCACCAGCGGTCCGTTGCGAGAACAACAGTCCGGCAGCCACCACGAAAACGCCGAACACCACGACACTTCGATTGCTGCGCATCGTTTCCTCCTTGCTCGAAACCGCGAGACCTGTCTGAGGCCCTACATGTCGGGGGGCCGTGAGAGCTTCGGAATCGGTCCGGTGTCGCCAGCCGCCAGCACCTCGACCACTTCGTCCTCGACGTGCCGTTTCCTCATGATCCAGAACACGGCCAACATTATCAGTACGATCGCAACGATGAGATAGTTCTCATATCGTCGCACGTGGCCGAGTACGATAAGCGTCGTTCGGCCGAATGCCCAGCCCAGCAGGGTGAACACGAACGCCCAGCTGAGAGAGCTCACCGCGCTGCCGATCGCGTAGATCCAAAGCGGTACACGCGCCGCTCCGCAGGCGATTGGAAGGGTCAGCCGGAGCCCGTACGCCCAACGGACGGCGAGCGACGACCTCCACGGATGGCGCCGGACGATCTTGAACGACCGTAGCGTGACGATCCGCAGGCGAGGCCAACGACGACGGGCCCAATCGCCACGCTTTCTCCCTATGTAATACAACCCGAGACCGGCCAGCCATGTTCCGAGTGCCACCCACATCACCACAGCGAGCACATGCAGGCGGCGATTGTGCGCGGCCAGCCCGCCGATCAGCGGCGTAGCCTCCTCGGTGATGATCCCGGTCGCGCCTAACGAGAGGTACTCCCACAACCGCTGCCAGAACGGAGCGGCACCGGGATGCGACGTCGCAGCCTGCAGCAGCGCGTACATGATGGCGACGGAACGTCGTTACGACGTCGCGTGTGCGGCCCCGCACGCCGCATCGAGGTACGCCCGAAACTCGGTAACCAATCGCCCCGTGATCGGGCCCGGCGCTCCGGACTTGATCGGCCGGTCATTCACTCGGACGATCGGCATGACATCGGTCGTGGTTCCGGTGAGAAAAGCCTCATCGAGCCGCTCGATCTCGCGCTCGGCGATGGGCTCTTCGACGACCGGAATACCCAGTCCGCGCGCGATCTCCAACACCACCTCTCGCGTAATCCCGGGAAGGATCAGGTTGTCCGTGGGGTGGGTTCGTATGACTCCGTCGATGACGCCCATGAAATTTGCGTGCGATCCCTCCGTCACCATGCCGTCGCGGATCATCAGAGAGTCGACCGCTCCCCGCTCCACCGCCGCCTGTTTCCCCAGCACGTTGGGCAGCAGCTGGATCGACTTGATGTCGCACCGCATCCAGCGGATGTCCGGAATCGTGATTGCCGCGGCGCCACGTGCCCTGAGCTCGTCGGCGGGCGTGAAGCGATTCACCGTCATGTAGACGGTCGGCGCTGGCGCGTTCGCCGGAAACTGATGCGTCCGTGGCGCGACCCCGCGCGTAACCTCCACGTAGAACGTCGCCTCACCCTGCGTGAGTCCCGACTGGGAGAGCAGGCGATCGGCAATCTCGGCCAATTGCGTCGACTCGATGACGCCTGGCACCGCGATTCGCAGCTCACCGAGGCCGTGGACGAGCCGTGCAATGTGACGATCCGTCTCGAAGAGACGGCCGCGAACCGCGCGCCAGACCTCGTAGACGCCGTCGCCGAAGATGAAGCCGCGATCGTCGACCGAGATCGTGGCTGCTGATCGGGGCAGGAAGGAGCCGTTGAGATATGCGAGCACGAAGCAGCCTGAGTGGGTCGTTGAAGGTAATTCCTGGCCTGTAGATGACGACAGGGAGCGTTGTTCGCCGACAATTCCTGCCGTAAGATCATCTCTTCCTACCCCATCCCACACCGCATTGCCCATGCGAATTAGAACGCTGGTGCTGGCGTCGATGTTGGCCGTCCCGCTCTCGGAAGGGGCTGGTCAGCAGCGTGGAGGCGCACCTCCCACCGCCGGGATCGTACGCGTGGTCATCGAGACCGAAAAGGGAAACATCTCGGTCGACCTCGACAGCGCACGCGCCCCAGGTACGGTCACCAATTTCCTCCGATATGTGGACGGCGGTTTCTACGATGGCGGTCGCTTTCATCGGACGGTGACGCCCGCCAATCAACCGAACGACACTGTGCGAATCGAGGTCGTCCAGGCAGGGGCCAATCCTGCTCGAAGTGGCGCGGGATTTCCGGCGATCCAGCTCGAGCGTACCAGCGTTACCGGTCTACGTCACAAGGATGGCACTCTGTCCATGGCCCGGGCCGGCCCGAACTCCGCCACGTCCGATTTCTTCATCTGTATAGGCGACCAACCGGCACTCGATTTCGGCGGCCATCGCAACCTGGACGGGCAGGGTTTTGCCGCATTCGGCCGAGTGACCGAGGGGATGTCCGTCGTCAAAGCAATTCAGGGGAGCCCAGCCAATGGGCAGCGGCTCGAGCCGCCGATTCCGATTCTCAGAATTCGCCGGGCCGCCAAATAGCCCGCCGGATCCGCGCAACCCGCGGCAGCCCCACTCCGTAGGCAACTCATGATCGATCGAGAATTCATTGACTTCCAGGCCGTCGTGGCCGGCGACTATTCGCTCGAGCGCGAGCTGGGCCGGGGCGGCATGGGTATCGTCTACCTGGCGCGCGAGGTTCAGCTCGATCGGCTCGTGGCCATCAAGGTTTTGCCCGAGGCGCTGGCCGCGCGACCGGAGATCCGTGAGCGTTTCATGCGCGAGGCGCGCATGGCGGCGTCGCTCTCCCACCCGCACATCGTTCCGATCTATCGAGTCGGCGAGGCCAAGGGCTTCGTCTTTTTCGCGATGGCGTACGTGAACGGAGAGACGCTCGGCGATCGCCTGCGCGCTCGCGGCCCGCTTCCGCCGGCGGTTGCCACGCGCATGATGCGCGAAGTCGCGTGGGCTCTGTCGTACGCGCACGGTCGCGGGATCGTCCATCGCGACATCAAGCCCGACAACATTCTCATCGAGGCCGAAACGGGCCGCTCGCTCGTTAGCGACTTCGGCATCGCGCGCGGCGCGGAGGAAACGGCGCTGTCTGACCCAGGGCGCGTCATGGGGACAGCGCACTTCATGAGCCCCGAACAGGCGTCCAGCGAACCGCTCGACGGTCGCAGCGACTTCTATTCGCTTGGAGTCGTTGGCTACCTCGCGTTGAGCGGCAAGCTGCCGTTCGACGCTCCGAACGTCCCGGCGCTCCTGATCAAGCAGGTCAGCGAGGAAGCTCCGCCCGTGGCGTCGGTCGCCCCGACGCTACCGCGCGGACTCGCCGTGGTCATTGATCGGTGTTTGAGGAAGTCGCCTTCGGATCGATACGCCAGCGGCGAGGAGCTCGCCGAGTCGCTCGACTCCGCATCGACGCCGACGCGCGCGAAGCTTCCGCTCGCGCTGCGCGTGTGGGCTCAAGGGCAGGATCCGCTTCGGCCGCTGTACCTCGCCTGGAGCGGCGTGTTCACGATGGGGCTGATCAGTGAGATATCCACGGCGTTTGCAGTGCACAGTCGCGGCAGCGATTGGCCTGTTGTTCTCGCGTTCGACTTACTCCCGCTGATCCCGATCACGCTGTTTCATGCACGCAAGACCTATCAAGCGCTCAGCGCCGGCTATGCGCTGCGCGACTTGCGCACCGCCCTGGCGACATGGCAGCAGGAGCGGCGTGAAGAGCTGACGTTCGACTTCGATCAGGTCGAGTCGCGGTGGGCGCGAGTCATGCGCGTCAGTACGTACCTGCTCGTCGGCGCCGTGGGCGGATTCTTCTTCGCCGGCGTTCCACATACGCTCGTCGGCAAAATCGCGCTCGCGGCAGCGTTCGGCGGATCGATCGTCGCGGTCACGGCAAGCAACGCGTTCGGCGTTCGTTTGATCAGCAAGCAGTTTCGCCCCCGATTGGTCGGCGCGGTTCGATCATGGATCTGGAATAGCCGGCTTGGCGAGTGGGCGGCCAAGCTGCTTACGCCGAAGAATCGCAAACCAATCGCCGAGCTCGAGTACCGCCCCACCGAGATGGCGCTCAGCGTTGCGGCAGCGGACCTCTATGCTGCGCTGCCAAAGGCGTATCGTGACGATCTGCCTGATCTCCCCGACGTTGTCGCTCGGCTCGAAGCCCATGCTGCCGCCGCTCGCGCGCGCATCGACGAATTGGACGCTCTCATGGCGATGGGTGGCAACGATCGTTCGCGATCGTCGCCGGCGGCAACGATCGCCGCGCGGGACGCCGCCAAACGTGAGCTCGGGGAAAGCGTCGCCGCACTCGAAGCGGTTCGCCTCGATCTTCTGCGGCTGCATGGTGGCGCCGTCGATCTCCGCCCGATCACGACCGTCCTCGACGCCGCGCGTGAGCTCGGCGATCAACTCGACCGTCTCGCCGATGCGAAACGGGAGGCCGACGACATCGTCAGCCCCCCGCTCGCATTCGAGCTCAGCCCCAGAACGCCTGCCTGACCGTCTCGGTTCAGTCGCCCGTCGTCGGCACTGCGTGCTCGGCGGTCATCTGCTTGGGACTTCGGCCGAACATGCGCATGAAGCCGTGGCGCCATTCGTCGAGAATCTCATAGCCCGTTGGAATCACGAGCAGCGTGAGGAACGTCGACGTGATCACACCGCCGATCACCGCGACGCCGAGCGGAGCACGGAACTGCGCGCCCTCACCGCGGCCCAACGCGACCGGGATCATGCCCGCGATCAGGGCGAACGTCGTCATCAAGATCGGGCGCAGTCGAATCGCGCCCGCTTCGATGAGCGCCTCACGCAATGGTAAGCCGCGCTCTTCACGCGCCCATTTCGCGAAGTCGATGAGCAGAATCGCGTTCTTGGCCACGATGCCCATGAGCAGGATCACGCCGATCAGACTCATGATGTTGATCGTCATTCCCGTGATGGCGAGCGACATCAATACGCCGATCAACGACAGCGGCAGCGACATCAGGATCGCGACCGGATCGACGAACGATCCGAACTGCACGACGAGAATGAGATACATCAGCAGCACCGCGAGACCGAGCGCCGAGAAGATCTGACCGAACACCTCGGCCTGCGACTCGGCATCGCCACCGATCGTGTAATGCACGCCCGCCGGCAAACGCACGCGCTGCAACATCGACTCGATGTCCTTCGTTACGTCGCCTGCGGCGCGGCCAGCAGTGTTCAGCTCGACCGTCACCACCGGCTCGCGGTTCAGGTGATCGATGATCGCCGGGCCGACGCCTTCGCGGATCGATGCAACTTGACCGAGCGGCATCATCGCCGGCGCGCCATTCGGACCGGCAACCATCATCGGAAGCCGGGTCAAATCCGAAGCACGCGTTCGCGACTCCGGGCTCAGCCGCACGGTGACCTTGCGCGACTTTCCTGACGGATCGATCCAGTAGCCCGCGTCGATGCCCGCGAATGCGGGTCGGAGCGACTGAGCCACCTGACCAACGGTGAGACCGAGCGAGCCAGCCACGCCGCGATTGAGCTCGATCTCCAACTCCGGCTTCTGCCCCTTGGTCGACAGACCGATGTCGACGGCGCCGGGAATCTTCTCGACCTCCGCCTTCACCATGTCGGCTGCCTGCGCCAGCGCGGCAACATCCTGCCCGCGCAGCTGCAGTTGGATCTGCTTGAAGCCGCCACCGAAGTCGCTCGTGAACACCGACACGGTCGCACCGGACATGTGCTTCGTCTCAGAGCGAATCTCTTCGGCGAGCTGCTCGATGGACTTGTTTCGCTTGTCCTTTCCGACCGTGCGAACGTAGATGTTGCCCTCGTCGACGCCGCCCGTGGCGCCGTTGCCGAGAGTCGTGTACGTGTACGTCACCTCAGGGTGAGCGCGCGCGATGCGCGCCGCCTCCTCCGCCTTGAGCCGCGAGTATTCCATGTTCGAGCCCGGCGGAGTCTGCAACGCCATGATGAACTCGGCGCGATCGTCCTCGGGGAAGAACGCCGTTCCGACAGTACGCACCGGCGGAGTCATCTGCGGCAATACCACGAACGCGGCGAGTCCCGCGACCACGAACAGGCCGCGAACAGCGACATGCAGGCCGCGCTTCGTCAGACCAAAGACAACGATCGCTATCCCGACCAGCGCGGCGGCGAGTCCGCTCAGACCGCGCGTCGGGAGGAAGAACGAGGCGAAGAACGACAGCGTCGCCATCGAGACCATCGCGGCCCGGTGGTCGAGCGCCCACGCGATGACCTTCCGATAGTTCTGCGCCTGAAGATTGAACCATGCATTGAAGCGATCGAGCAGGCGCGTGATCCATGCGCGCTCGTGCGGCGCCTTGTGCGGATCGGGCCAGTACGCCGACAACATCGGATCGAGCGAGAAGGACACGAACAGCGATACGGCCACCGAGCAGGCGATCGTCAGCGCGAATGGCTTGAACCACTGTCCGCCGATGCCGGGCATGAAGCCGATCGGCACGAACACCGCGAGAATCGAGAACGTCGTCGCGGCGACGGCGAGTCCGATCTCGTCGGTACCGTCGTGCGCCGCTCGGAAATGGTCTTTCCCCATTTCGACGTGGCGCACGATGTTTTCGCGTACCACGATCGCGTCGTCGATCAGAATACCGATCGCCAGCGACAACCCGAGCAACGACATCGTCTCGAGGTTGAAGCCGAGCGCCCAGACGGCGATGAAGCTGGCGAGCACCGAGATTGGCAACGCGACGCCAGTGATGACGGTCGACCGCCACGAGTTCAGGAACACGAACACGACGAGCACCGTCAGGGCAGCGCCGAGCAGCAGCGCCTCCTCGACGTTTTTCACCGCGTTCGTGACTCGCACACCCGAATCCTTCACCAGGTCGATCTTCGTCCCCTTCGGCAGGGTGGGCGTGAGTTGATCGAGACGAGCGCGCACTCTGGCGGCGACGTCCGTGGTGCTGTACCCCTTCGACTTCTTGACGTCGATGCCGATGGATTCCTTTCCATTGTACAGCGCGAGCGTCCGCGCCTCCTCGGTTGCGTCCTTGATCGTCGCGACCTGGCCGAGTCGAATCAGCTGACCGTTACGCTCGGCAACGACGAGATTCTCGAACTCCGCCGGATTCTCCAGACGTCCGTGCAGGCGAATCGAGCGCTCGTCGAGCGCTCCGTTCACACGGCCCACCGGTGCGGCGAGATTCTGGTTCTGAAGCGCCTGAACGACCTGTGCGACGCTCACGTTCGCGGCTTGCAGCTTGAGGGGCTGAACTTCGACGGTGAGCTCGCGCTCGACTTTGCCGAAGATCTGCACGTCGGCAACGCCGGGAAGCGCGCGCAGCTCTCGCGTGATACCGGGGTCGGCGAGGCGCGTGAGCTCGGCCGGCGACAGCGTCGTCGACGAAATCGCCATCGAGATGATCGGTCGATCGGTGTCATTGAACTTGCTGACGATCGGCTCCTTCATCTCCGCGGGCAGATCGGCGCGGATCGACGAGATGGCGTCGCGAACTTCCTGCGATGCGACGTTGAGATCCTTGTCGAACAGGAACTCGATCATGAGCATCGAGTACCCGTCGTAGGCCTTGCCCATGATGCGCTTCACCCCGGCGATCGAGCCGATTTGCTCTTCGACCGGGTTGAGCACCTCACTCTCGACGACGTCGGGCGATGCGCCCGGATAGACGATGCCGACCGTGAGCCACGGCGGCGCAACGTCCGGAAATTCGTCCGTCTTGAGCTTGAACAGCGCGAAGAGACCGAAAATCACCATCGCCACCATGGCGACGACGGTGATGAGCGGGCGCTTGATTGCGAAATCTGAAATGATCATGAGATGCTCGTTACCGGGCGCCCGTGGCCGTCGCTGTAACGGTCAGCGACGAGCCACGAACGACCGGCAACCCTCGTTTATTGTTTCCGACCAGTATCCTGCGTTGCGCTGACCTTGACTGGCGTCTTCTCCGAGATGCCGCGTGCGGCGCCGAGGAGAATCGTGTCGCCCGCTTGCAGCCCGCCTCGTACTTCGACCGTTTCCGTCGCGGCGTCGCGAATCCCGAGCTCGACCTCCGCCTTGGTCACGACGCCGTTCTTGATCAACATCACGAATGGCTTGAGTCCACGTTCGTCGATCGCCGCAGCCGGAATGACCGGAGCACTCCGTACTTCGCTCGCCACATGACCGTCGGCGAAGAGCCCGCCCACGAGCGCGTTGTTCGCATTCGGCAGCGAGACGATGATCCGCACCTGACGCGTCGACGGATCGGCAACCGGATTGATCCGCGTTATGTGTCCGGTGAACTGCCGATTCGGATAGCCGTTGACCGTAAAGTCCACCGGTGCACCGACGCGCACCGATGCCAGCTGATCCGCGGGCACCGACGCCTCGAGGCGCATCGACGACGGATTCACGATCGTGTACAGCGCACCGCCAGGCTGAACGACATCGCCGGCGCTGACCTGACGCGCGCTCACGACGCCATTGAACGGCGCGACCACGGTGGCTTTGCCAAGCTGCTTCTGAGCGTTGGCCAACTGCGCCTGCGCGTTCGCCAACTGAGATTCCGACGCCGTGAGCTGGTTGCGAACCAACTCGAGATCGCGCTCGGCGATCGCGCCCGCTTTCATCAGGGCTTCGTTGCGCGCGACCTGGCGCTTGTTGATGTCGACCGCGTTCTGCGCGGTCGTCACCTGCGCGCGCGCCGCGAGCTCCGCTTCGCGCAACACCGCGTCGTCGATGCGCGCCAACTCGGCGCCGGCGCCCACGCGGTCGCCCTGCTCGGCTTTCGTCTGCAGAATCGCGCCGCCAATCTCCGCGCGGACCGTCGCCTGGAACTCAGGCTCGAGATTGCCGGAGATCGCCGGGCCGGACCGCAGCTGCTCGGCCTTCACGACGGCAATGTTCTCGGGACCGACCACCATGCCGATCGGAGTTGTTGCAGCCTTCGTGGTCTCCGCGCCCTTGCACCCGACGATCGCGCCGATGGCGACGAGCGTCGTTGCGGTCGCGAGCAGATGACGACGGCGAAGACGTGTTCCCTTGCCTACCACTTTCATGGCTGTGTGCCCCCGGTTGTGCCGCCCGTAGCGGGCTGAGTGGTTCCCGTTGAACGCTGCTGTTGCTGTTGCTGCGCTGTTTGCGCCTGCGTGTTCGGCGCGGCCGACGATCCGCCGGTGCTCGGCTGAATCGGCAGGTCACGAATGAGGACGAGACGCACGCGCGCGACGGCCAAATTGCGGGCCGCCTGCGCACGATTCGCTTTCGCCTGCTCGAGGAGCAGTCGCGACGCCGAGAGATCGGTCTGCGTCGAGATGCCCTCGCGATACCGCACTTCGTCGATGTTGTACGCGCGCTGCGCCTGATCGGCGGTGCCGCGACTCGCTTCCCACGCCGCTTCCGCTTCACGCAGCGCGGTCAGCGCGACGCGTGTATCGAGCGCGGCGAACTCCTTCGTCTGATCGCGCTGCGCCTTCGCCTGCGCCACACCGGCCTGGGCGATCGTCTGATCACCCTTGATCCTGCCGCCATCGAGGATCGGGAAGCTCGTCTGGAAACCGACCGTCCAGTTGTTCACTCCCTGATTGAGCTGCGGAATGTTGCCGATCGGGAAATAGAGACGCTGATAGTTCGACACGAGCGACAGCGATGGAATGCGTTCCGATCGCGCGATCTTCACCTGCGCTTCCTGCGTGCGAATCGCTTCGTCGAGCTCGCGCACCGGCGCGCGATTGCTGCTCGCCGTGTCGCCCTGTCCCTCGGCGGCGATCGTCGGAAGCGTCGGACCATTGCCGCCTTCGATGCCGGTGGTGAGTTGCAGCGAATCATCCAGCGGCATGGTCAGCAACTGCTTGAGCCGCAGATACGCGACCTGGCGATTCTGTCGCGCCTGGAGACGCACCGGGATCTGGTTGTCGCGCGTCACCTGCGCGCGCAGTAGGTCGTACTCCGACGAGTTGCCGACTTGCCGAGCGAGCTTCGTCTGATTGAGCACCACTTCGGTCTGTGCGAGCGACGAGTCGGCGATCGCGAGGAACTGATCGGCGAGCACGGCGTCGTAGTACGCCGAGGTGACGTCCAGCGAGACCTGCGCGCGCTGGGCGCTGACCTCGATGTTCGCCGACCGAACCTGCGCGTTGGCTGCGTCGTTCTGGGCAGCGATGCGGCCCGCGGTGTAGAGGTTCTGCGAGAACGCGAGCGAGACCGAATACTGGTTCTTCGCGCCGAAGCTCGTTTTGCTCAGATCAAAAGCACCGCTCGACGCCGACTTGCAGGTCGCAGCTTGCGCGAGCGCCGCCTCGCGCTCGGCCTGTGTTGCCGTCGCCGCAATGAGGGGTGCGCAGACCGACTGCGACGCGACGGGTTTCGGCGCGGTATCGATTGGCGTCGCGGTGGCGGCGAAGCTCGAGAACTGCGACGCGAGGGTGCGACCGTACGCCGCACTCGCGTTGAGCTGCGGGAGGTTCTGACTGCGCGCCTGCATGCGCTGTCCATTGGCGCGCGTCACCCCGGCGCGCGCGATCTCGATCGTGTGGCTCTGCGCCTGCGCGATACGAAGGGCCTCGTCGAGCGACAGTCGAACGGTTTCGCCTGCGCGGTTGGAGGTGGACGGTGCGGGCTGCTGTGCGCTGGCCCGGCCCGCACACATCGCGAGTGCGAGCGTCGCGAAGCCGAGTGCGATCAGGTTGCGCGTCGATCGAGAGTCCGCCGAGCGGTGCGCGCTTCGAGTAGAGGCGGAGTTCATTGGCGAATGCTGAGTGAAAGTCATAACGAGCTGATGGGATTAGTCCCCAGTGGCAGAACGATGAACCGGTATGACAGGAACAGCTGGCGCGCGGTGCTGTGCATGATCGACGCCGAGCGCACGGAGAAAGACCCGTACGTATTTGTTCGGCGCTTCGTTTTCGGGCTGCGGAAAGGCGTTCGGCATCACGCCACGCGAGATCGCATCGCCGAACATGGAGCTCATGAGCATCGAGATTGCGGTCGCGATGTCGCCATCGGGGGCCGCGATACCGAGCGACTGCAGTCGGAGCACGTAGTCGGTGAGGATCATTCCGGCGCAGTTCGGACCCTCGCACATCGAGATCGCAGCTTCGGGGCGATCTTCGATCTCACCGAACGAGGTTCGAATCAACGCACTGTTTTCGCGCAGATGGCCCAACACGGAAGCGCACCAATCGGTCATCTCGCGTTCGGGATCGAGTGGACTATCGGGGAGCGCGGGGATTGGCGACTGCGCGACGTGGCCCTGCATGAGGACTTCGAACAGCGCGGCCTTTGAGCCGAAGATGCGAAAGAGGGTGACTTCGTTGACGCCGGCTTCGATGGCGATGAGGCGCGTCGTTGCGCCACGAAAGCCATGTTGGGCGTAGACCTTCTTGGCGGCTTCGAGGATGCGGTCGCGGATATCCATAGGACCGAAAGGCTAAACTGGCCCGATCGGGGTTGCAAGTGGTTACTTGCTTACTTCAGGTGTTTTGAGACTACGTAGCCGGGGTCGCCGGAGTTTCTGTGATCCGCTTCGTTGCTACGTACTCGTCGAACCAGGTCGGTCATTTTCGACGTCCGCGGCTCATCTTTGCGGACATTTTTTTCTTTCAAGTCAAGGACTCAGCCGCCGAGTTGGCCGCTATCGCTGGGCGATGAGGCGAAAGTATGCCTCACTATTACATCATTTTAGATGCAGTATAGCGCCATTGGGTGTCAGAGACGTCGAATCATGTTCTTGTGGAACGGCGGCGCGAATGCGGCTGCCGCCAAACCCTATTCCGGAGTGGAGTCGGACTTTCGACGCGACGCGTGCTTCGCGCTGGAGTCAGCGACCGCCAGCGAGTCTGCGACGGCCAACCGGGCGTCCAATCCGCGAGCACGCGCCGCCTCTGTCCTCGCGACGGTCGCCGCCATCGAGAGCAGCGCGCGGAGCTCCGGGCGTTCCGCGACGCCGGCGAGCTGTTGGATGTACCTGTTCATGAGGTCATGACCGGCGATCTGCTGCCGGACGAACGCCCGATCGAGTGAGCCGCGCGGTCCCGAGCGATAGACCACCATCGAGTCGATCTGCGCCTGGAAGGCCGCTCCGATCGGCACCGCCACCGCGGGTCGCACGGGCATCATGTTGATGCGCTCGACGAGCGAGTCGATCGAGCGTTGAAGAACCGCATGGTCGTGAGCGACCTGCGACGCGAACACGCGCACGGTGTCGGAGTGCCAGTTCTCGAGCTCGACCTCGGCGGCGCTGATCTGTCGCTGATTCATGAGGGTGAGCAGCGACAGCACATTCGGGTCGAAGAGCCACTTTTCCGTGGTCCGCTCGCTCGTATCATCGACCACTTCGCCGGCAACCTCGATGGTGTCGCGCACCTCGCCCCCGGCAGTGTCGCGAACAATGCGATCAGCAGGCAGGACCGTCGTGTCGCGACGCGCCTGTTTTGCGCCCTCTTTTCGGCATGCTGCTATGGTCAGCAACGCGACCGCGGACGCGGGAATGATCATTCTCGAGACAAGCCGCGTCGGTACCCGGCTGATCACCTGCGCGGCGTCCTGAAAGAGGAATGCCCGGGCGTCATGCCCGGGCATTCTATCAAGTAGCACGCCGATCGATGTCACCGCGCGTCACGGAGCCTTTTTCTTACCGGTGTCGGCACCGCTCGGTGCGGCGGACGCGGTCGCGCCGAGCTTCGTCTGGATGCCCTGCGCCCGGGTCAGGTGCTGCTGCACGAGCGGCTGCGCTTTGCCGATCGCCGCCTTGAGCGCCGTATCCTGTGCAGCGGCCTGGGCTGCGGTGAGCAGCGTGAGAACGGCCTGGTGCACCGCGACCTCATTGTCGATGTACGCCTTGTCCCACGCGGGCCCCTTCGGTTGCGCATTCAGGTTATCCGCCATCTTCTGCGCCGCTGCGGGAAGTGTGTCGTTCGCAGGAGGCGCCGGAGTGATGTTGAGCTTTTTCGCGAGATCCTGCGCGCCCTTTCGCAGCGCATGGTGGTCCTTTTCCATGGTGCGAGCGAATTCCTTGATCGACGCCGAAGTTCCCTTCGTTGCCGCGATCGCGCCCGCTGCGCTGTCTGCCGCGTTCGCTTCGTCGAGCAGCGCGAAGATGTTGGCGTCGGTCAGCACAACAGCCGCCGGCGGCGGGGGCGTGGCGGCCGCCGCAGCTTTCGCGGCACTGTCCGCCGCGGCGGCGGAGTCCACCTTCTGGCCGCCTTTCGTGCATGCTGCACTCAGCGCGCACACGCCGAGCATCGAGATCCCACGGGTAGCGCGAGTCAACATACGACCTCCGTACAAGTTGAAGCTCCAAACCCGACCGTCATGGCCAGCGCGACCTTGGCAAGTTCCATACGCGCGTAGATCATACGGTTGGGCTAGCTAACGGTGGCCGCTGCGGGGCGTCAAACGCGAGGGAAAACCCGTAGAAAACCACTGAAAAGAATGACGTGTGGCCCATCAGACAACTCTGATTGGATCACGCGTCTCGGTGTATTGGTAGTACAGCTGATCATTGGAGGTATCATGATTCGTCGTTCTGTTCGCGACGCACTCATCATGACGGCGGTAGCCGTTTCGGCCGCGAGCGCCGCGCCAGCAATGGCGCGCCACCGGCTTAGCACTGCGGCAGGTGCTCTCGCGGCCGCCCCGCAAGAAAGTCACGTGGGATTCGACACCAACGTCTATCCCGGCGACAACGCGATGGACGCCTGGAAACGCTCGGGAAAATACGAGTGGGTCGGCTACTACCTACAGGCGCCGTGTCACAAGGATGCGTCGTGGTCCGGAAAACGCGCGCGACTGATGCGGAGTGGGTGGGGCCTCGCGGTGATCTACGTGGGTCAGCAGACGTGGGGCAAGCCGGTTGGAGCTCCCATGAAGACGACGTCGAGCAAATCAAAGAAGGCGAAAGTCAAAAAGACTTATCAGATGACGCGTGAGTCGACGGCACCGGTGGCCAACACCGGCGATCGTTGCTTCGCGTCGTGGGTCGGTGCTGAACGCGGTCGAATCGACGCGCGCGACGCCATCGCGGCGGCAAGCCGCGAGGGCTTCGAGAAGGGGACCGTGGTATTTCTCGACGTCGAGCACATGAACAGCGTGCCTCAGGCGATGCGCGACTACTACACAGCATGGGCGCAGACCATGTTGGCGGACGGTCGGTACCGTCCTGGCATCTATGCGCACACCGCGAACGCCGCGACGATCTACGACGACGTGAACGAGGTGTATGACAAGGCGGGCATCAAGAGCGATCCGCCCTTCTGGGTCGCCGGAACGCGCGGCTTTTCCCTTGCGAGCCTGCCGACGGACGTCGGCCATGCGTTCGCGTCCGTGTGGCAGGGAGTTCTCGACGTGATACGCACGCACAATGGCGTCAAGCTACCCGTCGACATCAGCGTCGCCTCTGCGGCGTCACCGAGCCACGCGAAATAGGCCGAGACTCGCTCGATCAATTCTTCGCCGCGGTCACGTGGTTCACGAATACGACCGCGTCGAAGAATTTCGGAAACTCGACCGGCGTCTGAAACGCCTCGGGCGCTTGCGCCGAATACACTTCGGTGATCAGGCGCATCGGTCGAGGTCCGCGCAACCACGCGCCCGCCATGTCGGTCGGGAGTGAGCGCATGTCGAGCCAGAGTCCGGCGCGCGGTACGCGCGAAAAGACTTCTTCGTAGGTGTTCGCCAAAGGGCGAGCGATACGCATATCCGAGAGGCCCGGCTCGCCGCCGCCTCGACCAGGCCCTGCGGCGCGTGCGCGCAGCACGCCGTCGCCGAACCCGAATGCGATGGGTCGATACGCGGCGCGGAGCTTCTCGCCGAGCGGAACGCCCGTCTGGGTGATCTTGTTGTCTTTCAGACGACCCATCTCGATGTCGCCGCCCCAGAGCATGAGCTTCGCGTCCGGACCAATCAGGTCGGCGAGAAAGAGTACGTGCTCCGCGTTGAGATCTTGCCGCTCGAGATGGCGCAAACCCGTGCGCACGTGGTGATCGATCAACTTCGCCATCTGCTCGGCATAGGCCACGTCGGCGGCCCCGGGTCGAGAACCCACGCGCTGTCGAAGAGCCACGACGCTGTCGAGCGCCGCCTTCACCGCCGGAGCACAGGCGTTCCAGTAAGCGCTGTCGGCGGCGCGCCCCTCGAGGCCCCAGTGTGCGCCCTCGTTGATCGCCACACATGAGTATTGTCGAACGAGCCACGCCTTGAGCGACGCACCGACCACCGAATCGCGCAGCGTCGTCACGACCTCGACCGCGTGCGCCGCCGTCGGAATCTCGAAGCCGTAGAATCCGATTTGGTCGGCTGCGGCCTTGCCCTGGTTGTACTCCCGAATTGCTCCGACCAGCGCTCGCATCTCTCGCGTTTCCCACCGCCATGAGTTGAGCGTACGCAGCAAACGCACCGGCTCGCCGACGCCCGTCCGAACGTATCGATCGACTTCCATCGCCTCGGGCATCGGGGCCTGAATCGCCAGCGCTCTGACGCGCGACGAGCCGGCGAGCGCGATCAGGGACCGACGAATCACATAGGGAAACTGATGCGTCCCCTCCGATAGCTCGCTGAAGCCGATGATCCGAGCTCCCTCGGCGATCCCGTCGAGGAAGGCGCGTTCGCCCGTCGTTGCTACGGAATCGTCGGGTTGAATCGCGACGGCGTTCGGCTCGACCCATCGAAGCGCGGCTGCGGCGGAATCGGACAGCGCTGGAGGCGGCGGTGGCGGTGGCGGCGGCGCCGAGGAGTGACACGCGACGACGACCGCTGTGGCGAGGGCACCTGCGACAGCGAACGCGGAGGAGCGGGAGTGCATGATGGGGGCTGACGTGTTGGTCGGGTCAGGGAATGATACCTAACCCGGTGATGTGGTTGTTCCAGGATTGCCCGACGCGTCGCTCAGGCTGTCAACGTCGGGAGATTGACCAAGGATGTCTTTCAACTCGCGCGCCGCGCCGGCAATTGTTCGGTCGCGAAACTGGAGTTGCGTGAGGGTGCGCCGAATCACGAGTCCGTCGACCGGGAGAACAGCGAGCTTGTTGAGTGCAAGCTGGTCTGCCGCGGCTGCACGCGACACAATCGCCAGTCCCAACCCGGCCGCGACCGCCTGCTTGATCGCTTCAGTGCCGCCCACGCGCATGGTGTTCCGCAGTCGAACGCCGTGCAACGCCAACGCCTGTTCGCTCACCACTCTCGTCCCCGAGCCCGGCTCGCGAACGAGAAACTGCTCGTCAGCCAGACTGGTCACGTCGACACGGCGACCCATGAGCGAATGGTCGGGGTGCGCGATGACGACCAACTCGTCGTCCAGCCAGGGAATCACGTCGACGCGCGGATGGGATACAGGCCCTTCGACAAGGGCGACGTCGATCCTGAATTCGAGAAGCGCGCGCAGCACAGCTCGAGTATTTGCGCTGGTCGTGCGAATGCGGACACCGGGGTGTCGGAGGTGAAAGCGGCCAAGGTAGGCAGGAAGAAGGTAGGTCGCGATCGTCGTACTCGCGCCGACGCGAAGGAGGCCGCGTTTGAGGCCTCGTAACTCGCGGAGCTCTCGTTCGGCTACACGTTCGACACCGAAGAGCTCACTCGCCCTGGCATAGAGCGTTTTTCCGGCCTCGGTAAGTACGACCGATTTTCCCGTTCGGTCGATCAAGGCGACGTGAAGCTGCTTCTCCAACTCGTTGAGCGATTTGGAGATGGCCGGCTGGCTGAGGCGGAGTGCGCGGGCGGCCCGGGTGAACCCACCGTGGTCGACGACCGCGGCGAAGAGTCGCAGATGGTGAAGGTTGAGAGCCATAACCGTTCCTCATCAATCAATGAAAAGAATGTACTGGATTCATGGATCCGGCAGAACCTAGAATCCAGCATGGCCACCACCGCTGCTGCCGTCGGTACCCGCCGACAGGGTCCGGTCCTTCCTCTCCTGCCCGGAGTGGCGGCCGCCGTCGCGGTGTCACTGATCGCCGTCGCCGGAGGGGCGCTCGAGGAGCGCGCGTTCGGTCGTGCGATCATGGAGCCGCTCGTCCTGGCGATTCTGATCGGGATGCTGGCGCGAACTGCGCTCGGCACCGTACCCCGCCTCGAATCCGGCGTACGGTTCGTCGCGAAGGAGGTCCTGGAGCTCGCCGTTCTTCTCCTCGGCGCCACGATGGAGGTACCACGGCTCTTTTCGTCGGGGCCCACATTGGCAGCCGGCATCGTTCTACTCGTCTGCCTGGGCTTGGCGTTTGGCTACGCGATCGGACGCGCTGCTGGGCTTCCTCCGAAGCTGGCGGTTCTCGTGGCCTGCGGAAACGCCATTTGCGGAAACTCCGCCATCGCCGCCGTGGCCCCGGTCATCGGCGCCGATCGCGAGGATGTCGCGGCATCGATTGCGTTGACGGCCGTCCTCGGCGTCGGCGTGGTGTTGACACTCCCGCTCCTCATCCCGCTCTTCGGGCTATCGAACTATCAGTACGGTGTGCTCGCGGGACTCACGGTTTACGCCGTACCGCAGGTGCTCGCCGCGGCGTTCGCGGTGAGCTCGCTGAGCGGCCAGGTGGCTACCGTGGTCAAACTCGCGCGCGTGTTGATGCTCGGACCGGTGGTCACCTTTTTCGCGCTGCGCGCACACCGCGCGACCACATCGACGCTGTCGCTCCGACGGCTCGTTCCGTGGTTCGTCCTGGGCTTCGTCGTGCTGGCGACGCTGCGCTCCGTCAACGTGATCCCCGAAACGATCGGAAACAGCGCGAAGCTCCTTGCCGGGTGGCTGACGATTGCGGCAATGGCGGCGCTCGGGCTCTCGGTCGACGTGCGCTCGGTGACGCAGGTGGGTGGGCGGGTGATGACGGCGGTGGCCGGATCGCTCGTCACGCTGATCGTGCTCGCGTTGGCGCTGATCAGACTGGTCGGAGTCCGATAGCGCCAACGCGTCAACGAACGCGCGCTTAGTTGTCGCCGTGCCCGTGATGGTCGTCGTGGCCGTCGTGATCCCGATCCTCGAACGCATGGAGCGATGCCGCGATCCGACTCCGGAGCTGCGCGAGCAGCGTCGGCGACGCCGAGATCTTGCTCGGGTCGACGAGCGAACCGTCAGCGCCGACCAACCAATCCGAGACTGGAATCGTAACCGTAATCGACGTCGGCGTGCCCGCGGTTACCACGAGCGGCGTCTCGAATTCGATCTCGGTTTTGATGTTGATGGGGAGCGTCACGTCGAACGCCGTTCCGTCGAACGTTCCGACCAGGTGGATCTGGGAGATGCGGACTTCGATTTCGCGGAACGTTCCTGCGGGGAACGCGTCGGCCGGAACGGTGACGACGTCACCACTGAGTGGAAGATCGACGGTCGTGGGACCGAGCTTCACCCTCGGGCACTCGTCGTCGTTCTCGTCCTCGCCATGGGCACCGTCGCTACCCGGCCCGCTGTTTCCACCATCGTTGTGATTCGCGGCCGTCTCATTCTCGTTTTCATCGTCATCCTTACAGGCGTCTTCGTGCGCACGCTTGAGCTCAGCGCGTTGCACGGTCACCGCCACCTGAGTGAGGTCGAGCGTGTGACCGTTCTTGGTCACCGGCACGAGCGCCAGGCTTGGAGCAGTCGCCGGCGTCGCCGGTGTCTGCGACCTCGCAACACTGAATGCCAGTTGGTTTCCGCCCGCACGGGCGCCCGTGGCGTCCGAACACGCGGCGGCACCGCCCACGACAACGAACGCCGCCGCCATCAGCCAGCGTTTGGGCGCCGTGTTACCGGAACGTTTCGTCATGACATCCCTCCGTGTGCGCTGGATCACATCAGATGTGCGTCGCGTTCGACGAAATGCTCTTATTGAACTGTGATCGCCGCTCGGACACGAAAAAAAAAACAGGCGTCGATTCG
>Ga0310811_10003755_pt1 | contig 19161 bp, 18 predicted proteins | sample YCmetagenome_FD_207642 | JGI IMG/M metagenome (GOLD analysis project Ga0310811, IMG submission 207642) | Soil microbial communities from experimental microcosm in Duke University, North Carolina, United States - YC | ecosystem: Engineered > Artificial ecosystem > Soil microcosm > Unclassified ...
GCCAATCTTGATGAAGCGGCGCAGTAAGCCAATATGAGCAGCGACGCCGTGCGCGTCGTAACCGATTACGCGCATTTCAGGTCTTGCGCCGGCCCAACTTCGAATACCCTCGAATGGCTGTGCATTGAATGCACCAGTCGGCCCATAGCTCTTACGAAAGAAATCGGCGAGCTCGGCATGATCGGCGAGCTGCAGCTCGCTTTCCCAGCGAAGGCTCCACTGGACCTGAGTGCGCGCGGAAGGCTCTTCCGCAGACGGCGACACGGCAATATTCATGGCGGACTTCCCTGCGCCAGTAGGGATGAGAGCGGATATAGTCACGTAAGACACTCGCTATTCGCCGAACCGCTGATCAATCTGGAATGTGTTGGCATGCGGCATCCGCGCTCGACTATTCTCGCCAGGTCGCCCGAGAGTTGACTGAATCGGAGTGGCGCCATCGTTGGCGGCGAGACGATGGCGCAGCTCGCACGTGTCGTTCCAGCAATGCCATGGTCGACATATGCCCGGACATCCCAATGAGGCGATCGGGTTGTGCAGACTCCATCTGCATCCTGGGAGAGCTCCGTCGCGCCCAAGATCGCGATCGGCATTACCCTCTCTGAGGGCTGCCCATCGGTGTGTGAAAGCTCATCGAGGACACACGCGGCGGGCACTAGATCAACTTCGGTCTTATGCATCTTCGACTCGCCTTGTATTGCGATGGACAGGCGCGCCATTTGGCCAGTCGCCGGAAGTATTCGGCATCTGCGATCTGCGCACGCTGCTTGGTCGCGACACTAAGGTGAGGCTGAGCACGCCCTCAAGTGTACGCGGGTAAACCGCCGATATGGAAAGGGATGGAACGCGCATACGAAGGTTTATCGAGGCCTGCCTAGCGTCGCATCGCGTGAGAGTCGCACCTATAACAGGCGCAACGCGCGTGCGGCAGAGATAGCCACTTCGCACACGGATTCGGCAGATCCTCGCACGTCCAGGATTTCTTCTCGGAGCCCGCGTACGACCAATAGCCATCGTGGCATACCTAATTCATTTTCCAAACTGATGTTTGCTATCCAACAATCCGCAGTTTGGTAAAATCGATTGTTTCGATAGAACACATCCACACGATGGATAGACTCACGACATGCGGTTCAAGGGACTTGATCTAAACCTTCTCGTTGCGCTCGATGCTCTAATGACGGAGCGCAACCTCACAGCGGCGGCGCGCCAAATTAACCTGAGCCAGCCCGCCATGAGCGCTGCGATCGCGCGGCTGCGCAGCTACTTTCGCGATGAATTGTTTACGATGAGAGGTCGCGAGCTCGTCCCGACACCCGGCGCGGAGGCGCTTGCGGGTCCGGTTCGCGAGGCCCTGCTGCACATCCAACTCTCGATCATTTCTCGGGATGCGTTCGACCCGACCCTGTCGAGCCGACGCTTCAGGGTCATTCTCTCCGATTTCATGACAATCGTGTTTTTTCGGAGAATTGTTGATCGTATCGCACAGGAGGCGCCTGCGGTGCGCTTCGAATTGCTGCCATTTTCCGATGAACCCGGTGAGCTGCTTCGCCGCGGCGAAGTGGATTTTCTCATTTTGCCGGAATTGTTCATGTCGAGCGCGCATCCTAAGGCGACGCTATTCGATGAGACCCTCGTATGCGTGGGATGCCGCACGAACAAGCAGCTATTGCGACCACTTACATTCGAGAAATACAATTCAATGGGGCACGTCACCGCCAAGTTCGGACGGGCGCTGAGGCCCAACCTCGAGGAGTGGTTCTTGCTCGAGCACGGCTTGAAAAGGCGCATCGAGGTCGTTGTGCAGGGCTTTAGCCTGATTCCGCCCATATTGTTCGACACGGGCCGCATAGGAACAATGCCCTTACGTCTAGCCAGACACTTCGAAAAGTGGATGCCCCTGCGGATCGTCGAGCCACCACTCCCACTGCCCACTTTTACCGAGGCCGTGCAGTGGCCTGCGTTCCACAATACCGATCCGGCGAGCATTTGGATGCGGCGGATATTGTTGGAGGAGGCGTCCAACATGGGATCTGCAGATCGGAAACTACCAACGCGCAGGCGCTGCTAGGTCCACCACAAGCTGCTCCGGCAGATGCAAATATCCCACTCATCATTCGACGTGTCTGCCTTGTCATTTTAGCTTCCCGGACGGCCATGCTGCAAAACGCACGCGCGAGCCGGCCCGGGATTGTGAACGATTGCCGGCCCGTGCGCCTAACGATCCCGCAAACCGTGTAGTGCGCCTGTACTGCACGCGAGGTCCGACGCCATCGCGGAAGGACGCGAGCTTTCGAGTACGATGGTATTTGGCGAAGCGAATTAAATCGCTTGAACCTGACACTGCGTCAGGTTGTAATTTGCCTCCTGACCAATGCTGCGCAGGCGGACGTCAACGGGTCACATCGCGTGAACTCCTGGCTATGGCAGGATAGGCACTAAGGCTGGTTTGCCAATGGCGGCTCGACTAAGTCGAGTTGCGAGAGTGCCGGGAATCGACGAGATCGATCAGGTTGGCGCTCCCGACGGCTCGAGCCGCAGGTCGTCGTCCCCGAGCGCACTGCGTGCCATTCTGCGATGCTCCGCGAGCTTCTTCGCAATCGCACGAGAGGAACTGAGTTGATTCGCGCGAGCCAATGACACCGCTTCAGATGCAGCCGTTGTCGCTCATGGTATGCACTGTAAAAGACGAGCGCGTCGGATAATGAGATATGCGTTTCAACGGCCTTGATCTGAATCTTCTCGTCGCCCTTGACGCCCTAATGACTGAGCGCAGCCTTACCGCAGCTGCACGCAAGATTAACCTCAGTCAGCCGGCCATGAGCGCAGCCGTTGCCCGGCTGCGTTCCTATTTCCGTGATGAGCTGTTTGCGATGAGAGGCCGGAAACTTGTCCCGACGTCACGCGCGGAGGGGCTGGCGGCACCCGTTCGTGAGGCTCTGATGCACATCGAGCTCTCCATTATCGCGCGCGACGCATTCGACCCGGCGCAATCGAATCGGCGGTTCAGGATCGGCCTTTGCGATTTTATAACGATCGTATTCTTCCGACATGTCGCCGAGCGTGTCGCGCGCGAAGCTCCTGCCGTCAGCTTCGAACTGGTAGCGCTCGCCGATGAGCACGATGAACTTCTCCGGCGCGGCGAGCTTGATTTCATTATCCTCCCGGAACCATTCATGTCCAGCGCGCACCCGCGGATAGCCCTGTTCGAGGAAAGGCTCGTGTGTGTAGGCTGCGGCACGAACGGCGAGCTACGGCGACGGCTTACATTTGATCGATACATGACGATGGGCCATGTTGCGGTTAAGCTCGGAGTTGCGCGCATGCCTCCCATCGAGGAGTCGTTTCTACTTGATCGCGGCCTGAACCGACGCATCGACATCCTCGTGCACAGCTACGGCATGATCCCGCCCATGCTGATGGGCACGAGCCGGATAGGAACCATGCCTTTAAGGCTCGTTAAGCATTTCGAAACAACGATGCCCCTTCGGATCGCCGAGCTTCCGCGGCCGTTCCCAACATTTACCGAAGCGGTCCAATGGCCTGTCCTTCAGAACAGCGATCCGGAAAGCATCTGGATGCGAGAGATATTGTTGCAGGAGGCGGCTCGCATGACCTCTACGAGTGATGATTGCTCCATGAGCTACGCTTCGGAGCAAGCGGACACTGAAGGACGCCTGACGAGCGTTGCCTCGCGACTATCGTGACTCCTCTCAAGGACGTGCACGCCTCCTATATCCCGCTGCATGTCTCTACAGCCACACTTTAGACTTCTCCTGCTCTAACTCACGTCCAGCGTCTTCGCTGCCGACGGCTATCATGACGTTGCCGCGGGATTTGCAAATTGGCATGCCGCCCGACGTCAGGTGGCAGTTCAAGTCACCTATTGAGTTGTTTCAGAGGGGCCACACGTCAGAAGCGCCGCACCAAGCGCTCGATACATCGCGCGGGCCAGGCCCCGCCCTTGAGCGCGGCCTCACGTAGCGGCATGAGCAAGATCAACTCGGGGCTCGCGCCATCCGCGCTCAGAACCAGTCGTGCTCCGAATGCGCGGAGTCGATTCCTCCGCCGAGCCGCACATGACGCGCGGCCAGCCCGCCGAGCGATTGTACAGATGACGGGAATCGCTCGTGCTATTTTGCAAGACACCGCGCGCCTGTGTTGCCTTGTCGCATCACCTTAAGGCGCCATGCATCTTCCTCGCTCCGCGCCGCTGATCTGACTTCTTTTGGCCCTATCGCGGCCAAACGTCTTGACGACGTGCGCCGCCTTGGCGCAATGACAAACAAGGAGCCGACCGTTGGAACAGTACAGCGGCGTATTCGATCCGGAAGAACTATCTGTCTTAGGAAGCCTGTTTGATGGCGCAATCAATGCGTTACCGCCGTCGATGCGAACGCCTGAAAATCGGACCGCAGTCGCCAAACTCATCTTGGATAGTACAGAGAGCGGCGCGTCCAGGCTGGCATGCCTGATGAACTTGTTGATCATCATTTCACCTAAGGGTTGATCGCCAACCATTCTGAGGATAGTCACCATCTCTTACGCTGGAATGGAAGACGATCCAGCTAGAGCTTTGAAATAGCTTGAATCATACGTGACGTCAGGTTGTAGGCTTTGAAATTGAACAACATGAGCAAAGCTACACCACGAAGGCGTCGATGGCGCATTGGCGAACTTGCAGAGGCGACCGGAGTGACGGTACGCACGCTGCATCATTATGAACATACCGGGCTCTTGGCCGCATCGGAGCGCACAGACGGCGGTCACCGGATGTACGATCGTGAAAGCGTCCAACGAGTTCATCAGATTCGCGCGTTACGTGAGCTTGGCTTCTCCCTTCACGAGATACGTAAGGCAATGGAGGGCACTACCTCACTCATTGACCTGCTGCGCAAACATTTGGAGCGGATCGAACTTCAAGTCGCTCGAGCGACCCTGTTGCGAGATCGTTTACGCGACATGACGACAGGCAGTGAGATCCAGGTAAGTGTAGATGAGCTGCCTGCAACCTTGGATGCGATGTCTAAGGTCCAGACGCGTAGTCAGACGTCCCGATGTACGTGCAAATTGGCTATAGAGCGCGAGGAGCGGTGGAGGCGAATCCGCGACGAACTGCGTGATTGCATGGATCGGGGCGAACACCCTTGCGGTGAGCGAGCGAAAGCTGTGGCGGTTGCAGCGCGGCTGCTGATCAGCGAAATCGCCGGAGCCGATTCGCGCGTTTCAACGATCCTGAAGGTCCTTGCGCGGTTGAGTGCCCCTCGCAGTCTGGCCGGTTGGGATCCTACTCTTATGCAGTATCTCGACCTCGCCCTTGCGGGGCTGGAGGATCAGCCGTACTGACGGCCTGGGCGCAGGGATGCGCAGGATCTCGCTGATCATTCCGCCGAGACCACGGTTTATTAGTTTCTCACAAAGGGACTTGAACCGCACGTAACGTCAAATTGTAGGCTCTATCATGGTCGCGGCGTAGCCAAGCTGACGCGCACGACTTCGCTTGGCAGAAGCGACCACATCAGGCTTGGAAGCAAATCGAGCCGCCGGCGCTGGCGGTTCACTTCAGGTGAGCATTGGAGCCCTACAATGTTGGGTCGGCGTTACGTTTTAGCTGCCAGTGCAGCACTGCTCTTCTGCGCCGTCGGCTCGACTACGCGCGCCTCCGACGTCAATATTGCCGTAGCTGGTCCTATGAGCGGAAGCAGCGCGGCGTTTGGCGCACAAATGCGCAATGGAGCGGCGGCCGCCGTCGAGGCTTTGAACGCGTCGGGCATACTTCCCGATACCAAGCTGATATTGACCGTCGTCGATGACGCTTGCGACCCCAAGCAAGCCGTCGCAGTTGCGAATAAACTCACAACCGAGCGCGTCCGGCTAGTCGTTGGTCACTTTTGTTCTTCTTCGTCGATTCCGGCCTCTGACGTCTACGATGAAGCAGGCATCATTCAAATGTCACCTGGCTCGACAAGTCCTCAACTGACAGAACGTGGCCTTAAGACGGTGTTTCGGATTTGCGGCCGTGACGACCAACAGGGTCTCGTTGCAGCTGAGTACATTCACGCAAATCACCATAACGAGACGATCGCAGTGCTCGACGACAAGAGCACGGCGGGTAAGGGCATTGCCGACGTGGTTGCGGCACAGCTGCAGAAATCCGGCGAGCACGTCATTCGAAAAAGCTACATAGCCGGTGAAAAGGATTACGCAGCACTGGTCTCAAGAATGAAGAAGGACGGCGTGCGGGTCGCCTATATCGGCGGCTATCATACCGAAATTGGACTGATCGTACGCCAGGCGTCAGAAGCAGGTGCCGGCCTCATCGTCATGGCAAACGATCCACTGATGACCTCTGAATTCTGGGCCATTACCAGCAGTGCAGGAAATGGCACATTGTTCACCTTCATGGCCGACCCCGTCAAGAATGCCAAAGCGGCCGGCATCGTGGCCAGACTCAGCGCTGCCAATCTGTCTGCCGAAGGATACACGCTTTACGCCTATGCAGCAGTCCAAGCATGGGCAGAGGCGGTAAAGCGGGCCAGCTCTTTCGATGCTCGACGAGTGGCCAGCGCACTTCGTTCGTGGCCGATCGATACCGTGATAGGCCCAATACTGTTTGATTTTAAAGGAGACAACGCGGCTCCTGGATTTCTCGTTTACCGCTGGCGTGACGGGCATGTTGAAGCCGTCAAGCAGAACTGATCGGGGACGACGAGCAACCTCCCACAATTCAGCCAGTGATACAGAGAATGAAACGCCCTCACGACCTTGGTGCGGCCCTACTGGCGTGCACTCTTATACTCGCGGTTTTCGGAGCATTTTTGGCGTTCGCTGCAGCGCTGGCAGAGCTGCCTGACGTCGATCCACTGGGGGATGAGTTGCGTCCGATGATAAACAAGTAGTGCTTGTGCAAACCCTCAGTATCGCACGACCACCTTGGCAGGCATGTCTTGATCAGACCGATGGTCGCTCTTTTTGGTTCACCGGCTCCTCCTCAAGTAGGCCTCTATGCCGTCTGCAACGGCTCGGCGACATCACGAAGTGCCGGTGGTTTCTTCCCACAACGTAGCCATGGAACTCAATTTGCATCAGCAATTTGCGTCATCGAGCCGGCATACCGACAGATGCACATGCGCGCTGCACTCTATGAGCAGGCGCGCCCCGTGCGAGGTCCTGCGAACAGCACACGGCAAGACGGCCAATTGGCGTTCCGACCGAACAGCTCTCCTCGTGACTTGCGTTGCCATCAATGGGCCCCCATTCCCGCTGTCCGCCGCCTTACTGGAAGGCTCGTTACCGTCCTGGCACGGCAATGCCGACATGCGAGGAAAAGCTCCACCTTGGAGCGAACCGCCGTCAGGCCGGCCGCCGCGACATGCCAATGGGCTGGCTACACACGAGCCAGAACATTCTCGACATCAATGTGATCGGCCATGCCATCGGCGTGCGCATCTTTGGGCGCCGTTATGCCTTCGCGAACAACCTTCGGCCTGTCGGGCCTGAAAGGCAGGAAGTTGCAGCCGACTTCGCTGAACTTGACCCTTCTGGAGTACCCTCCGACCCAAGCGTCGTGCTGGCGCGCGGCAGCTGACCTCCTATTGGCAATTTGCTCTGGCCGGAGTGCAAGTCCTCCCCCAAGAAGGGCGGACAGATGAAGCGACCGAGATTCACGGAAGAGCACATTATCGCGATATTGAGGGAGCATGAGGCCGGCGCGAAAGCGGCCGATCTAGCTCGTAGGCACAGGATCTCTGAGGCGGCAATCTACAATTGGAAAGCCAAGTTTGGCGGCATGGACGTTCCTGCGGCCAAGCGATTGAGGGCCCTGGAAGAGGAGAACGTGAAGCTAAAGATGCTTCTGGTGGAGCACATGCTCGGTGTGACGGCCCTTCGCGAGCTCCTGTCAAAGTAGTGATCAGACCGCCATTTGCAGATTCTCATGACCCAATCGCATCGTGCAAGCTCGGTGCCTGCACCCAACGAGAGAAGTCAAAAGCGGTCAAATAGCGAACGAGCCGTCTTTGAGACAGACGACATCAGGCAACCGGGACTTCTGTTCCACAAACGGAGATGATCAAGTGAAAAACAGCCCTCCTCCAAGACTAACGTGCGGCATTTTCGACCATTTGGACGACGACGGTCGCGATGTCGCGCGACAATACGAAGATCGCCTCAAGTTGGCGGAAGTGTGTGATTCTCTGGGATTTTACGCTTATCACCTAGCCGAGCATCACTGCACACCACATGGCAGAGGGCCGTCGCCGAATCTGTTTTTATCGAGCGTCGCGCAGCGTACCCAGAGACTGCGCGTTGGTCCGCTGGTCCTGTTGCTCAACCTCTATCATCCTTTGCGCGCGTTCGAAGAGATCTGCATGCTTGACCAATTGAGCGGCGGCAGGCTCGAGCTCGGTATCGGACGTGGCTCCCTGCCGACCGAATGGGGCTATTTCGGCGTCAGCGCGGACGCGGCGCCAGAGCGTTATGAGGAAGCCAGCGAAATCCTAAATGCCGCGCTTAAGGGGCATACGCTATCCTATCACGGACGATTTTTTGAGCTGAGCGAGATACCTTTGACCATGAAGCCTCATCAGCATCCATGTCCGCCGACCTGGATCACGAGCAGCCGGACCGAGTCGGCGGAATGGGCCGCTGAAAATGGCGCCAATCTGGCGTGCCAAGGCCGCTCCTCAGCTGTCCGAAACATTACGAATGCGTTCCGCTCGCATCGGGCGGGCATGACGGACGCGGACGATCGGGAGCCGTTTCTTGGTCTGCTCCGCATGGTCGTGATTGCGCAGTCTGACCGAGACGCCCATGCAGCAGCGGAAACCGCTTATCAGCGATGGCTCGAGAGCTTTAGATTCGTATACGAGCTGAACGCCATTCCGACACCACCTACCCTGCCGCTGACCTTCGATGCAGCGCTCGAGAACGAATTGTGCGTCGTCGGAACACCAGCTTCCGCCCGACAGCTCCTTCTTAACCAGATGGAGGAAGCGGGCGCCAACTACCTACTTTGCCAGCTTGCATTCGGGAACCTCCCGCTGGAAACTTCTCTATACACCGCAACCACAATCAGATCCGAGATCATCGCCAGACAATGACTATCCGATTTTGGCACCTCAGAGAGGCAGCGCGTCGCGACCTCCATCTATGATTGGATGTCCCGAAGTCGCTTATCTAGGACCTCCTGCCTTATTCAGCAGGAGGTCCAAAGACCGATGAGGACTGACTCGCCCCGATGACCATCGTGCAGGCCTCTCGGCCGACGTCGTCGGCGGTGACGTGAACTGATTTGGAGAGCGGCGGCATGTCAAGCCAACGTTGTTCATATGCTGCTGGCCTCATGCGTCTTCCAGAGCGGATCCCCCGATCGCGCGCGCTATCCGCGAGCTGGATGCATCCCATCAAAACTTTCGATTTTACCGTTCTTAACCAAATACCCCATAGTCAATCGCCGATTTTCGGAAAGCAGCCCTTCACGAACCACGTGTGACAATGAACCCAGTTTGCTTTGAGCGTCGTCGCCGGGCATCTCCAGCCGCGCGTGCCTGCATCACCAATGAGACTACCCCATCCTGCAAATCGCGGCACGTGCTGCGCACCCATAGTCGGATGGCGCATCGCAACGTCCCACGCGCCATCTACCGCGTAGTCGCCGACCTAATTGTCGTCATGCTAAAGGCGTTCCAGGAGATTGGCTCTCACGCACTCTTATCGGCTGGGGTCCATGCGTGCGCCGGCTAGGCCTCTGACAAGCGAACTGGGCCCTCGGCCAAGGCGAACCGGACCCCCACATCATCGTGGTCGGCGATTCTCACTCGCTCACACCCTCAGCGCTACTCGGCGCTGGCCGCCTTCACCTGCTTTCTGCAAACTTGCACCGCGGTCATCTCATTCTATGCGCTGTTCGCGACTGACTGCGCGTGTGCACAGCCTTCTGCAGCGGCAATTCGTTCTCGTCACGCGCCTGCAGCCCCGCGAACGCGACAAACGACGCACCTCTTTACTTAGCCTAGGCCTGCTCTTAATTACTCTGGAGAAACACCGTGGAACTCGATCCTTCCAATTCGCGTATACAGGACCTGAAGCACCGCATCGACCTGCAACTGGGCATCGTTGCCGCCCTCATCGGTGAAGAAGGCAACGAACTCGAAGCGGTCCGGCTGCTTAACGCACTCACAAACGAAATGATAAATGCGGAGCTTGCGCTCGGTCAGCTCGGCGATGCGAGGACCAACGGCTACACTAGCGACGGGCAAACAGCGCGAATGTCGGCGGACCGCGGCATCTATCATCCAGAAGACCTTCAGGCCTTGGGCCGGCTTTTCGATCAAACAGTGGCAGCTTTACCTGAGGCTCTGCGTACGCCTGCCAACCGAATTAAGATCGCCAAACTGATTCTGTCGCGTGCAGCGGAGTGACGTTCGATTCGGTGTACTCCGGCCGTTGAGGACGCGATGAAACGCCATTCATAGCTGGGCTTACGCCGCGCTGCGGTTTTGCGCGCCCAGCACCGCAGCAAGGCTCAAGATTCAATGGGCTTATGTCTCGCGAGCGAGCCGCTTCCGTTGCCCTGTCATATTGCAACCTCCGGCATCACAGCGGGGTTTGAAAGGACGCCATCGCGCCGGGGAGGTCATCATCGACTCTCATCTCAGCTGGACTTTCTTGTATCAAGTACATCGTATCTATAATGACTTATATTCCGCAGCTAAGCGAATGAATGCGAAGCAACGTATGTGGCGACGCAGAGGCATGGTTGTCTCGTTCGGTACGTTTTCCTCAATGGTTCGGCGCTTGTGTTGCGGCAGCACCTCTTACATCCCGCAACGCACTACATTCCACGGCTCCTTGCAGGACAACACCAACCAGATCATCGCAATTACCCCGCATCTCGTCACCGCCTTCTCTACTGCACTCCCACTTGACGCAAAACGTCACACCACGCGGCCATGCGAACGGGTCAAACAACAGAAAGACGGGCGCGCCGTCGATCATGTTAGAACGCCGACAAACACTGTCCAGACTGCGTCACGCGCTTAGGCGGTGAATCGTACAAAACGGTCAATACTGGGGTTCAAACGCTTCGTATTTCGAGGTTACGAATGTGGTGAAAGGTCAGCTCGTCCGCTAGCACCGTCGCGCCGACCCAATCTGGCCCGCTCTTCTAGTTTCTTGGATTAGCCACCACCACCGACCGCAAGCAATTTGGGCAATTCGGCATGAAAGCGCGCGATAACGCACGCCCGCCTTCGAGTGATACAGAATCATTGAACTGAATTTGATACTACGACGTTCGGTCATCCGCGCTTCAATAAGCGTCTGTATAAATCTGATCGTAGCGTCGACAGTGGCTCGATGCGTGAGCGCGCCTACGGACCCGATCTCTTGCTTGCTTGATAGGCCACCGGCACTCGATGCTTCGACAACGCGACCTCTTCGTATTCAAGATATCGATTGGAGTTTGAGATGGATCAGATCTCATCCGAGCAGATGCAGGCGCCCGAAATTCTCGTGAGCGCCGCGTTTGACAAGGCGTGGCGCTTTGTCGAGAAGGATCCGCTGCTGGCACATAATCACAAGACAGTACTTCATAGCCGATTGCGAGCTTCCCTGGAATCTTCGATAAGGAACGGCGAACGGAATACCTTGCATCTGGCGAACGAGGCGATACGAAAATTACGCGCAGAATTGACAGCCTCGACCAAGGCAGCAAGATTACTCACACTTCCGCGGCAATAACGATCAGCTATGTCACTGCTCTCCGCAATCTTAAGTCGCAGATTAGCATTCTCGATACATGGTTGTCGCATTATTTTTCCACCACTATTTTGCCCGAACCGCTTCTGAACTAATGCAGCGGGTACAAAGCGCCAAGCGCTGGGCAAGTCAGCTAAGGGTCAGAGTAAGCGACGACGAGGCAGGATAAGCTCGTTACCCCTTAACGTGACACTGTGCATACGAAGATTCTACTCATGCCCTAAACTCGGGACGCGCTTGGACAACTTCAGCGTAATGCCTCGTTAGGCGCTGCCGCATCCGCAAGCGCGAAGCAAATTAGCTACTAGAAGCAGGCAAGCCGCATCGACCTTTTTGGCTCCTCCGCGGGCGCACAGAGACCGTTGAGAAGCGTGCAAGAGTTACTATCGGCGGTATTGACCTTCGCTCATGGTGCGTGCCTATCGGCTAAGAGCATCTTGGTCGGGCTGTGCATGGCGATGAATGCGCGCCCAACAATCTGACGCAGCGTTCGATTCGACCCGTTTCTTGCAAAACAATGTTGTGCTGCAGTTACAGCAATTCGCGGCGATGTTGTTAAGACGCACAGCGCCGGGGGGCATCGAAAGGAACAACACTCGAATGAAGAATTTGCTGATTCTGACTGCATGCATCGGCGCACTCGGTGCGGCCGCTCCCGCATTTGGCGCGGACTTCGCCGGGCAGCCCCTCAACGTCAAAGCGCCTCCGCTGCCGGTTGCCCCCCCAGTTACCGACTGGACCGGCTACTATATCGGTATCAATGGGGGCTGGGGATCGAGCCATAATTGCTGGGATTTCAATGGCGTCACTCCCGAGGGCTGCCATAATTCGGCTGGAGCCACCGTCGGTGGTCAGATTGGCTATCGTTGGCAGATCTTCAATACAGTCTATGGCATCGAAGGTCAGGGCAACTGGGCCGATTTCAACGGCTCCAATGTCAGCACCGCCTTCCCGGCAGACGTCATTGGCACCAAGACGGATGCGTTCGGCTTGCTAACCGGTCACATCGGTTACGCGTTCAATGCCGTTCTGTTGTACGCTAAGGGCGGTGCTGCGGTGACCAGCAACACCTATCACATCAATTCAGTGACTACCGGAGCCGGGATTTCCAGGAACGACGATGTGCGTTGGGGTGGTGCGCTGGGCGCAGGGGTCGAAGTCAGCCTCACGCCGAGTTGGTCGGCTGGCGTTGAGTATGACCATTTGTTCATGCAGGGCAGCAGCGTGCTCTTCCCAACATCCGGCGGCGATCGCGTCCACCAGGACGTCGATCTCATCTCGGCACGGCTCAATTACAAGTTCAGCCCGGCGTTTGGCAGATAGTGATATCCACGCCAGCGGCGTCGAATCGAGATCCCCGACCGTCGGTCGGGGTTCTTTCTTCAAGTTCCTTTGACCAACAAGCACCCCCTGCCGGCCTTTTCCAAACACCAGTCGTCCCAGCTGGCTCATAGGCTGGATAAAACGCATCGCCGTGCTCCAACACTCGTTGAGGAGCTCCGATCCGACGCGACGAGGGGTTGCAATCGCTTGCCTCAACGGAAGCGCGAGCAACAATTAACCGTTGGCGCCAGCTCCAATTCGAGTGAGCAATTCAAAAAACATTGAGGCGAATCGCAATAGCGACTGCCTGGATCCGGGTGGTCGCACCCAACTTTCGCATCGCGTTTTTGATATGAAAATTGACGGTATTCAAGCTGATTTCCAAGATCACCCCAATTTCCCATGACGATTTTCCCTCCGCCACCCACCGCATGCAAGTGATCTCCCGCTGCGACAGGGTCACTTTCTTCTCTCCGCCATTATTGCAAGGACGTGCGATCTCGCCATGGGCGGTATGAAAGAGCGAAGCCAATGCGTTGAGATGGCCGATGCGGTCCTGAGGATCAACATCGTCGGATGGAGATGCAAACGACACCACCGATACACGGCCCAGCGGCCCAAACAACGGCACGCTCATACCATGCTTCAAGCCGGCCTCCCTGGCCTCGTCCAGTACGCGTCTCTCGTCTGGCTGAAGTTCATAGTGGTTCGCGAGTTGATCCCACAAAAACGGCCGCAACAGCATCGGCGTCCGCCGAACCACCGGATCGATGGTGTGATACTTGTGTTTGAAGTATCGCTCGCACCAATCTGGTGGCCACTTCACGGCCACGGTTGGGGGTGGATATTCCGCCAGGCGAAGTGGCTCAACGAAGTTGAGGGCGCCATAAGCAACCTCACCGAACCCCTCTTCGGTGGCGCAGTTTACGAGGAGCTCGAACAGCGCTCTGAGCGAATGCGTCTGTTTTGCGCATTCAGTGAAGCTAAAACGATCCATGATCGGCGGCTGAGGACGCCGATCATGGTCGGTGTCGCTGCGTTCGATTGCGCTTGTTTCAGGCGGAGCCAAGTTGGATTCCACGGCCTGAACCTCCCGGGTTTGCTCTACGAGAAGTCTGGAGCGCCCGCATGCTGCCAGACGCCATTTCCGAATTCGGGGCTCTGCCGGCCACTGCGGCGGCGTGATCGTCTTCGTCAAACAACCGAGGCGCCGCTGCTATCCTGTGTCTTAAGCCGAACAACGCGACGCAACCGTAGCGCCGATGCCCATCCAATGTGATCTAACCGGCTCCCCTGTGACGCGCTGGTAATCTAGGAATCGCCGCTGGGCCGGCCACCTTGATTGGTCCGCGCTCTCGATCTCTGACGCACATGCGGAGCGCGCGGATTTGAGGAAATCCGACTGTCCTAACGGTTCAGCCGGCGATACGAACCAAACAGCACGACCGGTTGCGGCGTCAGCATAGGTCAGATTGGCTCGTGCGAAACCCAGGTCCGGTGCGAATGAAGCTTCGCTGCATGTCAAGGTCGAGCACGAGCAGACTATAGGCACTGAGCTTCCCGAACGAGGTGAGCTAGGGTACGCCGACCCGCTGGCGGGCGCCGGCTCCCCACTGCGTGGTGTCACCGTCGATGCTCTGCTTGCCGGCGAAGGTGATAGTGGCGTCATTTTTCCTCCCCCTCTTGCGAATTCGCATCGCCAGCCCTTGGCCGATCCTGGGCCCCTCCGCGGCGTCGAGGACGCGATCGATAAGCAACATGCAGCAGAAACCCCAAGAGGTAACGACCTAGCATTAATGCGTGGTCTCTGAGGGGCGTGCAGGTCCGGCGCGAATAAATCGAAGGGGCGAATAGAAGTGGCGCCAACGATGCAACGAGAGACACGCGATGTCGCGAGAGCTCCTTGACGCAGAGGACACGTTGCATGTGCATCTCCAGAAGGGAGAGGACTTGGGATCGGACCAGCAAGTGTCATACCAGTTTTTGTGTTTGCACAATCATTCGTGGAAGCAAGGGCTTGGCAAACGGGCGGTTCCAGTACATGGCGTATTGAAGCAATCGTGACATCGGAAGGAAACGCGACAGCACCATTTGCGCGAGCCGCGGCACCAATTGATCCAGATCAAAAAAAGAATGCCGTTTTCGCGACGGCAGCCCCTCCAACGCGTCGATATCCCAAGCGCAGCGAACTTCTGGCCTGAAAGCACGGAGGCTGGCCGATCAGAGATCGACGACAAACACGGGTCCGATCACCGGCAACCGACCTTGCATGTGTAACGGCTCGGAATGCCCGTGGACGTCAGGCGAGGTCGGGAGTACTGCCTACCCGACATGCGTTGTCCATCCACCTGCAAGAGTCTTGGGCAGTCCAGTCAACTACCCAACTTGACAATTGATGGAGACGATCGACACATGGCAATCGTCATGCAATTTGGGTTGAGGATCGGTCCGGCAGCGCATTCTGACTAAACTCGGAATTCAAAGCAACAACCCCGCGGGAAAGACAATTGCACCTCGCCTCGGGAGGGCATCCTTGATGCGGTTCGCAACCAAGGCGAAGCGCGTCGCCAAAACCGGTGAAGTATGTTTTCTCTGGTCCTGGCGATCATCTCACTGCTCTATACGACCGTTGGCCAGGCGGGTGGTACTGCATTTCTGGCGCTAATGGCTTTTGCTGCTCTGCCATCGACAGAGATGCGCCCGACGGCGCTTGGTCTCAACATTGTTGTCGCGACTTACGCTACATGGGTCTTCAACCGCAACAAAGTCGTCGACTGGATAATGCTGCGTCCGCTTCTGCTCTCATCGATGCCGGCGGCGTTTGCCGGTGGCCTTATGGTGCTCGGAGAAGACATTTATAAGACGCTGACCGGGGTCGTCATTCTACTGGCAGGAGCCGTGATGATCGTGCGGCGTGGAGGCGCCGCCGATCGCATTTGCGAAAATCCGATCTGGGGAACGGTGGGCATTGGAGCGGCGATTGGCCTGGTTTCCGGCCTGACCGGCGTCGGCGGCGGGGTGTTCCTCGCCCCGACGCTCATCGCCCTGAATTGGGCGTCGCCGAAGCAGAGCGCCGCGCTGTCGCCCCCATTTATTCTGGCTAATTCCACAATCGGCTTCGTTGGAGCTCTTCTCGCTGGTCAATTTCCGTCTTCGTATTTCTGGCTTTACGCAGTCGCCGCGCTGGGGGGTGCCGTCGCAGGCACGATGATCGGCCTGAAATGGATGAGCCAGACAACTGCCAGGTTCATTCTCGTGGCGGTTCTATTCGTTGCCGGTATCCAATTGGTTTGCGCATGATCGCGCAGCTGAAGCGCGACCAATGAAGACCTGATCTGGATAATCTTACGAAGATTGATAACTGTAAAAGCAAGCGCAAAAGCAAGCGACATAAAGCGCTAGGCGGACAGAAACGCATCGTCAGATAGCGATCGCGTGAGAAGTTGGTCGGACTCGGATCCGGGATTAGCAAAACCTGACACTTGGTTGTGAATTGGTGAGCTGCCTGTATTGGCGATGGGACGTCGCCGAGCCAAGGCGCCCCGACGCACTTTGCCGGGGTTGGAAGTGCGCCGGGTCCGCCCCAACATCATCAGTACATCCGTGACGATGCTTGCGGCAATGAGACAAGCAGCGTGGCGGAAATGAGGCCTGTCCATTTTTTTGGGCGTGGCGTCTAAAATGCTTTCTGCGTGGCTCCAAGAGCCTTGAATCTCACGTAGCGTCAGGTTGTATGATCTCGCGCTTGTCGCGCCTCATCTAATGAGCAACTTCTTATCCATGGTATCTCCAACGGACACGTCCTGCTCATGGCATCTATCCGAGAGCTGCCGCCTATAGCGAAGGAAGGTGAGCGATGAGAAGCCGCTCCACCCGGACCTGCGCGGGATGTCGCTTGCCTCGCGGTGATGGGTCGAGATGGTGGATCACATCCACGCTCGCAGCGCAGCCTTCGGCCCTGGATACCTCTCGCCACGTCAGTCCCTAGGCCGTGATATCGAGAACGGAATTCCGATTTCGACTTAGTTCGGACCAGTTGACATAACTCAAAGACACAGGAGGGCGCATCGGCCAGCTTCGCGGCTGTATAAGCATGGGAAGCCAAGCCTTGCAGACCGCACTCCTGAACAAATATTGCGATGCTCGCCTGCCTTGGTACACCATCTACCCAACTGTACCGGATTTCTCCACGACAATCGGCGCCAGGACCTGTCAGACTTGGTTGAACCGGCTGCCGCCCGACGAACCCGTATCGCTCTATATCCACGTTCCGTTCTGCCGGTCGATCTGCTGGTACTGCGGGTTTCCTACAAGCCTCACGCGCAGCGAACGGCCGATTCGCAATTACTTGACGTCGCTGCGGGAAGAGATTCGTTTGGTTGCGGAGCGACTGCCGCGCGCCTTGCCCGTCAACGACGTGCATTTCGGCGGCGGAACGCCAACCAGCATTGCGGCGGTCGATTTCCTAGCTCTGATGGAGCTATTACGCCGCTATTTTGCCTTCAGCACGTCCGCTAGCGTCGCCATCGAGATCGACCCGCGCGCGCTCACGACCGAGATGGCGCAAAGCTTAGGGGCAGCCGGGGTCAGCCGCGCGAGCATTGGTGTGCAAAGCTTCGACACCAAGGTTCAAAGGGCGGTCAACCGCATTCAGAGCGAAACGCAGACGGCTTCTGCTGTCGAAAGTCTTCGCCAGCAGGGAATAAGCCGCATCAACTTTGACCTGCTTTTTGGACTGCCGCACCAGACGGTGCAGTCCTGTGTGAACTCGGCAAGGACGGCCGCGGCCATGCGACCCGACCGGCTTGCGGTCTTCGGTTATGCCCATGTGCCCTCCTATATGAAACGTCAGCGCCAGATCGATGAGACGGCACTGCCGGACAATGTTGCCCGCGTCGAGCAAGCTGCGGCCATGGCGAACACGCTGGTGTCTGCCGGCTACCGCCAAATCGGGCTCGACCATTTCGCCTTGCCGGACGACGAACTCACGCTGGCACAAGAAGCTGGACGGCTACGCCGCAACTCGCTGGGTTATTCGGCAGATACCTGCAAGACCGTGATCGGCCTTGGTCCGTCAGCCATCGGCCGTCTCGGTGACGGGTACGTCCAGAACGCGGCCGAAACCGCTACTTATAGCCGGCATATCAGAGCTGGCCGTCTGGCAACATCGAAGGGCTGCTGTCTCACTGAGGAAGATCGGCTGCGGGCTGCGATTATCGAGCGCCTGATGTGCGATCTGGAGGCCGACGTGCCGGCACTCTGTGCTGCCCATGGAGTTGATCCGATTGGGTTTCTCGATTCAGCCGACCGCTTGGAAATGCTCTCCGAGGACGGCATAGTGGAGATCCAGGACGGCTTCATCCGCGTCAAGCACGAGCACCGTTTTGTCGTGCGCGCTGTCGCTGCGGCATTCGACGCTCATCTCGACCGCACACCCTACTAAGCCACGGATCCGAGCACGGTTTCGATGCATCAACGCTGCTTGCGGACGAATGATCGAAACAAGTCCGCCGTGAAGAACGCCGACGAGCGCTGATTTAAGCGATGTTTTGAGCCGGGACAGTTTCGGCGAAGGCCCGGATGATGGCCCGCAAGAGTTCTGCGAGCCATCGCAGGAGCAGGCCGAAGTTGTAGCCGGCCGCTGCGAGGACGGCGTTGATACGGTCGCCGACGCGGCCTTTGAGATAGTTGCGGTCCATGCGGTGCTCGGCCTTGACGTGACCGATGACGGGCTCGACAGCCGCACGACGCTTCATCTCGCGCCGGATGGAAGCCGTGACGCGGCGAACCTGACCTGAGATCCAGACCCTGAGCCGGTGCGGGTGGTTGTGGCCGCGGTACCCTTTGTCGACATGGATGCGGCGAGCCTCCACGCCGGTGAACTTCTCCATGTCGGCGACCACGGGGCCGAGCGTGTGGCCGTCGAAGGGATTGCCGTGCAGCGCCTTGGCATGGAGCACGAACTGTCCACCCTTCGGGGACGTCACGGGGGTGGCGATACTGACCTTGCAGCCGAACTCGTAAGGCGCGCGGGCTTTGCCCTTGCCGATGCACTCGACCTCCGGCGCATGCAACGCA
>Ga0310811_10003756_pt1 | contig 19159 bp, 18 predicted proteins | sample YCmetagenome_FD_207642 | JGI IMG/M metagenome (GOLD analysis project Ga0310811, IMG submission 207642) | Soil microbial communities from experimental microcosm in Duke University, North Carolina, United States - YC | ecosystem: Engineered > Artificial ecosystem > Soil microcosm > Unclassified ...
CGCTCGCGGAACCGAGCACGATCGCGCCTTTCACGTCCTTGCCCGTGTAATCTGCGGGGGCCCCGCCGCCGGTGACGTCAACGAGCGGCGCCTCGACGCCCCCGGACGGCGTCGAGAAGGAGTTGATGCACAGCGACACGCGATCGCGCTCGCGCGACAGCAGCACTTCACCGGAGTCGGCGAACGTCACCGTGCCGACGCTGTAATCCCAGCCTTTGCCGCGATTGGGGAACTCCTCCACGCGCGGCTGCAGGCCTGCGGCCCGGATTCGATCGCGGATGTGATCGAGCGACGCGTTGAAGCCGGTGTTCCCGGCAAGCCTCCAGTACTGGTCCATGAAGCGGACCACTTCCATCGCGGACTCCCCGTCCACGAGCGGTGCAACCGCCTTGTAAGCCCGTTCAGCTGATGGGGGGAGCGACGTCGCGGCAGGCTGTGCGGCGACGAGGAGGATTGCCGTGAGCCAACGCAGGAACCGCATCGGCCCTACTCCCGCCGAACGCCGGACAAGTCGAGGAGCAAGTCGACGCCCGTGTCCTCGTGCGCTGAAACCGGGGCGCGGCGGCCCTCACACTCGACCTCGCCCGCCGTCTTGATCGATGAATAGTACGCGTGCGAGAGATCGGCGGGCAGATAGCCGACCTTCGATCCTCCCGCCCATACCGAGATCGCGGTGAAGTTGACGCTGTTGTCCGCGTCGGGCCTGAGCGTCGCCGTGAATTTTGATGGCAGACGGTTGATGTGTTCGGCGTAGGCCGGACCGGCCGCCACCGGGACGTGAGATGCTGGCGATTCGGGCACGATTCATTCTAGTGCTGACCGTATGGACGACGCGATTGTCAGGCTGCGAACGCTCCTCGATTCGTCGAAGCGAATCACCGTCGTGACGGGATCCGGCGTCTCGGCCGCGAGCGGAGTGCCGACGTTTCGCGGCGCCGGCGGCTTGTGGCGGAACTTCCGGGCAGAGGAACTGGCGACGGCGTCCGCGTTCCGACGGGACCCGCAGCTCGTGTGGGACTGGTATGACTGGCGGCGCGGGATCATCGCACGGTGCGAACCGAACGCGGCGCACCTGGCGATTGCCCGCTGGAGCCGCCGGCCGGGCTTCACGCTGGTCACGCAGAACGTCGACGGCCTTCACGAACGCGCAGGCACGTCGAACGTCGTGCGCTATCACGGATCGATCTGGCACCTGCGATGTTCGGCTTCGTGCGGGCAGCCGGACTGGGAAGATCGACGCGTGCCGCTGCCGGATCTCCCGCGCTGTTCCGCATGCGGCGCGCTCGCGCGACCGGCAGTCGTGTGGTTCGGTGAAGCGATCGATCCGGCCGTTGCCGCGATCGCCGACGCAGCCTGCGCCTGCGATCTGTTCCTGTCGATCGGCACATCCAGCGTCGTCTATCCGGCGGCAGGCCTGCTGGGACGGGCGCGGCTGCACGGCGCTACGTCGGTGGAAATCAACCCGGATGCCACGCCGTCGACGTCCAGCGTCGATTTCGCGATAGCGATGGCGGCCGAGCAGGCGTTGGAATCGATGGACTGAATTCAGATCCTCGGAAGCGTCACGCCGCGCTGCTTCAGATACTTCCCCTTCTTGTCGGCGTATGACACGTCGCACGGCTCGTCGCTCTGGAAGAACAGCACCTGCGCGATCCCTTCGTTGGCATAGATCTTCGCCGGCAGCGGCGTGGTATTGGAGATCTCCAACGTCACGAAGCCCTCCCACTCCGGCTCGAAGGGGGTGACGTTGACGATGATGCCGCACCGGGCGTACGTCGATTTTCCCAGGCAGACCGTCAGCACGTCGCGCGGAATGCGGAAGTACTCGATCGTCCGCGCCAGCGCGAACGAGTTCGGCGGGACGATGCAGACGTCGGTTTTGATGTCCACGAACGACCGCGGGTCGAAGTTCTTCGGGTCCACGACGGTGTTGTTGATGTTGGTGAAGACCTTGAACTCGTCCGCGACACGGATGTCGTAGCCGTACGATGACAGGCCGAACGAGACGATCCCCTCCCGCACCTGACGGTCCTCGAATGGCTCGATCATCCCGTGCTCGAGCGCCATCCGCTTGATCCACCTGTCGGGCTTGATTGCCATATGCCTCGCTATCGCCGGAAGATCGCCATCACCAGCGTGAGCACCACGCTCAGCAGCACGCACGTCGTCAACGGGAAGTAGAACGTGCCGCCGCCGCGCCGGACGACGATGTCCCCCGGGAGTCGTCCGAGCGGCACGCCGAGCATGACGAGGAGCCCGGCGCCCGTCACGATCAGGCCGATGACAACGAGCAGGCGACCCACTTACCGGGAGAATTGAATGCCGGGAAAGAAGTAATTCAGTTCGTACGTCGCCGTTTCCGGAGCATCGGAACCGTGCGTCGCGTTGTTCTCGATCGAGCGGCCGAATTCCTTCCGGAGCGTTCCCGGCTCCGCTTTCGCCGGGTCCGTTGCGCCCATGAGCGTCCGCCACTTGCGGATCGCATCGGGAGCTTCGAGTGCCAGGACGACGCAGCGGCCGGACGACATGAATTTGGTCAGGCTGGCAAAAAAGGGCCGTTCGCGGTGCACGGCATAGAAGCCTTCGGCCTCGGGTTGCGTCAGGTGGACCATCCGCATGGCACGAATGGTGAATCCGTCCCCTTCGATGCGCTGGATGATCTGTCCGGTATGACGGGCCGCGACGGCGTCCGGCTTGATGATGGCAAATGTCCGTTCCATATCCGGTGAATTATATGTCGAAGCATGAGCCGGAATTCGACGAGCACGTCGGCGCGGTGGAAGGCGATCGGCCCACCGACCATCCGCAGCAGGGCAACGACAACGCGCCGGCGCTCGACGACCAGGGGCTGCCGAACGACGACGCCAAGATCGCGCAGGACGTCATCGGCGCGAATCTGGACGAAACGGAGGGTGGGTAAACTCTAAACTGTCAACTCCTAATTCCTTGTCGGAGCGGTCGTCGTCTTCGACGTTCCCTTCAGATACTTGTCGTACCAGGCAAGGTACCGCTTGAAGCGGTCGACCTTGTAGCTCGGCACCGTGATTCCGTGGAACTGATTGGGATAAATGATCAGTTCAGTGTCGATCCCGAGGCTCCTGAGCGCCTGATACATCTGCTCGCCGCCAACGAGGGGAACGTTGTAGTCCTTGTCGCCGCCGAGGAACAGCGTGGGGGTCTTGATCCGATCCGCATGGAAGAACGGATACGAGATCTTGATCCAGAGATCCTGCGATTTCCACGGCGGACCGATCTCGTTTTCATACTGCGTGATGTACTCGTCCACGCCGTACATCGCGAGCTGCAGGGCGCTGCCGGCGCCGCAGGTCGCGGCCTTGAAGCGCTGGTCGGTGGCGTTCGTGTAGTCGGTCAGAATGCAGCCGTAACTCCACCCGCCGATGCCGAGCCGGTTCGCATCCACGTACGGCTGCTGCTGGGCGTAGTCCATCGCACCGAGCAGATCGACGACCTCCTTGTCGCCCCAGTCGGCGAAGATCGCTTTCTGATACTTCTCGCCGCGGCCGTTGCTCCCGCGGTAATTCGCCGCGACGACGACATAGCCGCTTGCGGCGAGCAGCTCGCGCTCGAAGCTGAACGCGTGCTCGTCCTGACCGTTCGGACCGCCGTGGATCCTCAGGACCGTCGGATATTTCTGCGACGGCTGGAACCCGGCTGGCTTGAGGATGAGACCGTGGACCTCGGTGCCGTCCTTGCTCGTGGACGTGAACTCCTCGGTGGTCCCCAGCTGCACCTGCGACAGCCAGTCGTCGTTCTGGTGCGTCAGGCGGCGCAGGCTTCCCTGTTCGAGCGCCGATACCTCCGGCGGCTGCGTGTCGGTCGCTGCAAGCACGGCGAACGCGCCATCCGGCCCTGGGGAAACGTTGTCGACGACGATCTTCCCCGGAAGCAGCCGCTCGACTCGCCCGTCCGGAACGGAAATCCGCATCGGATAGCGAGACCGATCATCGGTGGCGAGAGCCGTCAGCGAGGCGCTGTCCGCCGCCCAGATCGCATTCCGGAGCGGCCGGTCGAAGGACGCGCCCAACACCTTCGATTCACCGCCGGAAGCTGGAATAATCGCGAGTTTCCCCTGAGTGTAGGCGGAATACTTCAGCTCTTCGCCGATTTGATAGGCGATCCACTTGCCATCCGGGCTCCACGCCAGACGCCCCTGATCGGGCCCCGGCGCTGTCGTCACCTGCTTCGGCTGCGCCCCGGCGCGAGCGTCGATGACGTACACGTCCGTATTGTTCGTTTTGTCGAGATCGCCGCTCCCGCGCTTGCTGACGAATGCGATCTTCGTGCTGTCCGGCGACCACACCGGCGCTTCATCGTCGAACTGACCGGGAGTCAGGATTTCCGCCTTCTTCGCCGCGACGTCGAACAGATACAGGTGCGACCGTGCGCCGCGAAGATACCCCTCCACGTCCTCCTTGAAGTGATAACGATCGATCACGATCGGGGGTGGCGTCTTCTTCTTTGTCGGATCCGTTCCCTTGTCGTCGTCCGGTGGATCGTTCGGATCCGGAACCGCCACGGCGAAGACGATCTTGCTGCTGTCGGGCGACCACGCGTACTCATTAATGCCGCCCTTGACGTCGCTCACCTTCATCGCCTCGCCGCCGAGACGATTCATCAGCCACAACTGGCCGCCCTTTGCGCCCTGGCGCGACGACACGAACGACAAGTATTTGTTGTCCGGACTCCAGCGCGGCTGAGACTCGCTGTCGGCCGAGGACGTCACCTGGATGTTCTGGCTGCCGTCCCAGCTCACCATCCAGACGTCCGAGTCGTTCTTGTCGGTGTCCTTGATCGCGCGGGACACGACGTAGGCCACCCACTTGCCGTCGGGCGACCGCTGCGGGTCTCGGACGTCCTTGATGTTATAGACGTCGTCCGGCGTCAGGCCGCGCTTCTGCTGGGCCGACGCCAGGGGAGAAATGCCGGACGCGAGCAGCAACGCCGCCGAAAGAAGACGTGTCCTTCGCATAGAAGCCCTTGAAGCTTTGGAAGTTGCGAGCTGGAGTTGTGTTCAGCGAAGACTTTCCATGATCTCGTCGAGCACTTCAGGCCCCGGCCGCACCATGTCGAGCGGCAGGCTGGCGAGCGGCTCGTCGACGAGATTGAGCATGGTCGTGAAGTCGTCTTTGTCCGGCTCGATGTAAATGACGCCGGTGGCGAACTCGCCGCGGCGCGACGTTTCGTGCAGCAGCCGCATCGCGGACAGCTTGTCCGTGGGATCGTAGTCCTCCGCCAGCTTCTTCAGATACAGCTTCGACCCGTCGTGCATCTGCACCTGAGTGGTGGTGCCAGGCTCGTAATCGACGGTGATGTCCTCGAAGTACGGCACGAAGCTCACCTCGCCGAGCGGTTCGTCGTGATCTTTGGCATACGCGTAGCTCTTCGTCGATCCCTCGTGGTCGTTGAAGGTCACGCACGGCGAAATGACGTCGATCATGGCCGTGCCGCGGTGGCTGAGCGACGCCTTGAGGATCGCGGACAGCTGTTTCTTGTCGCCGGAGAACGAGCGCGCGACGAACGACGCGCCGAGCTCGATCGCCAGCGCGCAAGTGTCGATCGGCGGCAAATCGTTGATGACGCCGTTCTTGAGCTTGGACCCCACGTCGGCCGTCGGCGAGAACTGCCCTTTCGTCAGCCCGTAGCAGCCGTTGTCCTCGATGATGTAAACGATCGGCACGTTGCGGCGCATCAGGTGCACGAACTGGCCGATGCCGATCGCGCCCGTGTCGCCGTCGCCGCTCACGCCGATGGCGAACATGTTCTTGTTCGCGAGCAGCGCCCCGGTCGCAACGGAGGGCATGCGTCCGTGCACCGAATTGAACCCGTGCGCGGCGCCGAGGAAGTACGCCGGCGTCTTGCTGGAGCAGCCGATTCCCGAGAGCTTCAACACCTGCTTCGGGTCGACGCCCATCTCGAAGAATGCTTCGACGATGCGTTCGGAAATCGCGTTGTGGCCGCAGCCGGCGCACAGCGTCGTCTTGCCGCCGCGATACGGCTGCAGTTCGAAGCCGATACGATTCGTTTTCACTTCAGGCATGATTTTTCAGTTCCCGGTTCCCGGTTTCATTCGCCGCCGACCGCAACGCCGGCTGCGATCTGTGCCTTTGGCGGCGCAGCCGCCTTCAATCCTTCCTGAACGAGGATCTCGTCGCTGACGGAGCGCGCGTCGATCGGCAATCCGTTGTAATGCAGAACGCTTCGCAGGCGGGCCGCGTGTTCGTTCGGCAGGTCGAGCTTGAGCAGGGATCGCAGCTGGGCATCGCGGTTCTGTTCGACCACATAGACCCGCGCGTGGCGTTCGATGAACTCGCAGACCTCACTGGTGAACGGATACGCCCGCACGCGAAGGTAGCTGGTGGATACCCCGGCCTCGCGCGACAGCTGCTCGCGGCTCTCCTCGATCGCCCAGTGGCTCGTGCCGTAGCCGATGATGCCGACATCAGCGCCACCCTCGTCGACGATCGGCTTGGGCACGTATTGCTTCGCGGTTTCGAACTTACGGGCCAGGCGGTCGACGTTGTGCTGATAGTCGTCCGGCCGCTCGCTGTACTGCCCGCGTGCGTTGTGGCCGGAGCCGCGCGTGAAGTACGCAGGCATGCCCGTGCCAGGCACCGTCCGGTACGGAATCCCGTCGTCGTCCACATCCTGGTAGCGGCCCCACTCGCCCCCCAGCCGCTGCAGCGCCGCCGCGTCGAGGACCTTGCCGCGATCCAGCGCCTTCTCGGGATACTTGAACGGATCCGCCATCCAGGTATTCATCCCCAGGTCGAGGTCGCTCATCACGAACACGAGCGTCTGGAAGCGCTCGGCGAGATCGAAGGCATCCATCGACATCGTGTAGCACTCCTCGACCGAGCTCGGCATCAGGAGGATGTGCCGCGTATCGCCGTGCGAGAGCAGCGCCGTCGAGAGGATGTCGCCCTGCGCCGTCCGCGTCGGCAATCCTGTCGAGGGGCCGACGCGCTGGATGTCGAACACCACGCCCGGAAGCTCGGCGTAGTACGCCAGTCCGGCGAACTCCGACATCAGGGAGATGCCTGGACCCGACGTCGAGGTCATCGCGCGCGCGCCTGCCCATCCGGCCCCGACGACCATACCGAGCGCCGCGATTTCGTCTTCGGCCTGCACGATCGCGAACGTCGCCTTCCCCGTCGACTTGTCCATGCGATACCTGCGCATGTACGAGATCAGCGTTTCGGGCAGCGAGGACGACGGCGTGATCGGATACCACGCGACGACGGTGACGCCGGCCATCATGCAGCCGAGCGCGGCGGCGGCGTTGCCCTCGATGAGGACCTTGCCGGCCGTCCTGTCCATCCGCTCGACCCAGTACGGATCGCGCTTCTCGAGGTGCTCGTCGGCGTGCGCGTAGCCCGCGTGCAGCGCGCCCAGGTTCAGGTCGGCCGCCTTGGCCTTTTTCCCGAACTGCTTGCGCAGCGCCTTCTCCATTTCCGGCATTTCGATGCCGAGCAGGCGGGAGAGGACGCCGTCATAGATCATGTTCTTGACGAGCCGGCGCAGCTTCGCGTCGGTGCAGACTGACCCGACGATCTTGTCGAAGGGAACCGGGTAAAACACCAGGTCAGATCGCAGCGTGTTCAGGTGCAGCGGATCGTCGTACAGCACCGCCGTTCCGGGATCGAGTGCGAGGACGTCCTCTTTCGCCGTCTCCGGGTTCATCGCGACCAGGAAATTGACTTCCTTCCTCCGCGCGATATAGCCGTGCTTGTTCGCGCGGACCGTGTACCACGTCGGCAGGCCGGCAATGTTCGACGGGAACATGTTCTTGCCCGATACGGGCACGCCCATCTGAAAGATTGAGCGAAGCAGGACGAGATTGGCCGTCTGGCTGCCGGACCCGTTGACGGTCGCGACCTGAATGCTGAAGTCGTTGACGATGCGCGACGGCGCGGCGTGGACCTCGTGGTCCGTCGATGTCATGAATTCCCCTGTCAAGTGCTGCTACCGGAGCGGCGGGCACGAAGGGCCGACCAATTCCGGATTATACGGCATGGCACTGACGCAGGGACCCGAGTTCATGCGGCTTGCGTCGCGCCCGGGCTACGTCGCCATCACGGCGGACCTATGCGCGCAGGAGTTCCTTGACGGCGGCGCCGATGTCGGCCGGGCTCTTCACGACGCGGACGCCGCCCTGGTCGAGCGCTTCCATCTTCTCGGCGGCCGTCCCCTTGCCGCCCGCGATGATCGCACCCGCGTGGCCCATGCGGCGGCCGGGCGGCGCCGTCTGGCCGGCGATGAAGCCGACGACGGGCTTGTTGAAGTGCTGCTTGATCCAGGCGGCCGCGTCCTGCTCGGCATTGCCGCCGATTTCGCCGATCATCACGACCGCTTCGGTCTCCGGGTCTGCGGCAAAGAGCGACAGCGCATCGATGAAGCTCGTCCCGATGAGCGGATCCCCGCCGATGCCGATGCACGTCGTCTGGCCGAGGCCGTTCCTGGTGAGCTGGTGGATGGCTTCGTACGTGAGCGTACCGCTCTTCGACACGATGCCCACCCGGCCCTTCTTGCAGATGTGCCCTGGGATGATCCCCGCCTTCGCCTGTTCTGCGGTGATGAGGCCTGGGCAGTTCGGGCCGATGACGCGTGTGCGTCCGCCGCGGATCGCGGCAAAGACCCGCATCATGTCGAGGACGGGGATGCCCTCGGTGATGCACACCGCGAGCGGCAGTGCCGCATCGGCGGCTTCGAGGATCGCATCCGCAGCGCCGCCTGGCGGCACGAAAATGACGGAGGCATTGGCGCCCGTTTCCCGCACGCAATCGGCCACGGTGTTGAACACCGGCCACCCTTCGTGCGTCGTTCCGCCCTTGCCCGGTGTGACGCCGCCGACGACGGTGGTCCCGTATGCCGCAGCCTGCTTCGCGTGGAAGGTGCCTTCGCGCCCGGTGATGCCCTGCACGAGCAGCCGGGTCTGACGATCGATGAGTACGGCCATTAGTGTCCCAGGGCGACGACCTTCTGCGCCGCTTCGTTCATGTCGTCTGCGGTGGCGAAATTCAATCCGCTGTCACGCAGCATCTGCTTGCCCTTTTCGACGTTGGTCCCTTCCATCCGGATCACGATCGGGACCGGAACGCCCAGGTCCTTTACTGCCGCGATGACGCCTTCCGCGAGCACGTCGCATCGCAGGATGCCGCCGAAGATGTTGATGAGGACCGCGCGGACGGCCTTGTCGGCCATGAGGATGCGAAAGGCGTTCTTGATCTGCTCGGCGTTGGCACCGCCTCCGACGTCGAGGAAGTTTGCCGGCTCGCCGCCCGCGAGCTTGATGATGTCCATCGTCGCCATCGCGAGGCCGGCGCCGTTGACCATGCAGCCGATGGTGCCATCGAGCTTGATGTAGTTCAGCGAGAACTTGGAGGCGTCGATCTCGAGGGGATCTTCCTCGGACAGATCGCGCAGCTCCGCGACGTCCGGATGGCGGTAGAGCGCGTTGTCATCGAAGTTCATCTTCGCGTCGAGCGCGAGGAGTGTCCCCTCTTCCGTCACGATGAGGGGGTTGATTTCGACGAGCGATGCGTCGGTCGCCTTGAACGCGTCGAACACCGCGGTCATCAGCTTCGCCGCCTGACCGACTTGAGCCCCTTCGAGCCCGAGCGCAAACGCGAGCTGTCGGGTCTGATACGCGCTGAGGCCGATCGCAGGATGGATGAACGCCTTGAAGATCCGCTCCGGATGTTCTTCAGCGACTTTCTCGATCTCGACGCCGCCGTCGGGGCTCGCCATCATGACGGGGCGCTCCGTCGTCCGATCGAGCACGAGCCCGAGATACAGCTCGCGCGCGATCCTGAGACCCTGCTCGACGAGCACGCGCTGGACTTTCTGTCCCTGCGGTCCCGTCTGATGGGTCACCAGCTGCATCCCGATGATCTTCGCGGCCGCCGCGCGGGCTTCGTCCGGGTTCTTCACCACTTTCACGCCGCCGCCCTTGCCGCGTCCGCCCGCGTGGATCTGCGCCTTGACGACGACCGTTCCGCCGCCAAGTCTCTGCGCGGCGGCTGCCGCGTGGTCGGCGTCGAAGACGATCTCGCCCTGCGGCACCGGCACGCCGTAGCGCGCCAGGATCGCCTTCGCCTGATACTCGTGGATTTTCATCGGCACCTCGCGCGCGGAGATCGCCGCGCGCACAACCTGATCATCATACGGTACAATTCGAAGGATCGGAGCCGTCGAATGTCCAGTTTCCGTCGGGTGTTCTCATCGAGCGTCGGCACCAAGCTGCTCATTGGCCTCACCGGACTTCTTCTCTTCGCATACCTGCTGCTGCATCTTGCAGGCAACCTGATCATCCTCGCCGGCCGCGACACGTTCAACACTTACTCACACGCACTCATCTCGAACCCTCTGCTGGTTCCCGTCGAAATCGGCCTGCTGCTCATCTTCCTGCTGCACATTTACAAGGCCGTGACGAACTACGTGCGCAACCAGCGCGCGCGACCGGTGCAATACCAGAAGAAGGAGTGGGCGCACTACACCAGTCGCAAGAGCGTGTCCTCGACGACGATGATCTGGACGGGACTGGTCATCCTCTTGTTCGTCGTCATACACGTGTCCCAGTTCAAGTACGGCGCGTATTACGAGACGGGCAGCCCGCCTGTGCGCGATCTCTATCGCACGGAAGTCGACGTGTTCCATCTGCCGGTGTGGGTCGCGTTCTATGTCGTCTGCGTGGTGCTGGTGGCGCTGCATCTGCGCCACGGAATCGCGAGCGCGTTCCAGTCGATCGGGTTGAGCCATCCGGTGTACACGCGGCGGATCGTGGTCTGGGGCACCGTCCTCGCCGTCGTCATCGGCGCGGGGTTCGCGATGATCCCGATCTGGGTGTACTTCGCGAGGTAAATGATGTTGGATTCCAGAGTCCCGGGCGGCCCGCTGGCCGAGAAGTGGGACCGGCACAAATTCGATTCGAAGCTCGTCAACCCGGCCAACCGCCGCAAATTCACCGTCATCATCGTCGGGACCGGTCTGGCCGGCGCCTCCGCCGCGTCGTCGCTCGGCGAGCTCGGGTATCACGTCAAGAGCTTCTGCATTCACGACAGCCCACGGCGTGCGCACAGCATCGCCGCGCAGGGCGGCATCAACGCCGCGAAGAATTACCAGAACGACGGCGACAGCGTGCAGCGGCTGTTCTACGACACGATCAAGGGCGGCGACTATCGCTCGCGCGAGGCGAACGTGTTCAGGCTCGCGCAGGTCAGCGTCAACATCATCGACCAGTGCGTCGCGCAGGGGGTGCCGTTTGCGCGGGAGTACGGCGGGCTGCTCGACAACCGCTCGTTCGGCGGCGCGCAGGTGTCGCGAACGTTCTACGCGCGAGGCCAGACCGGACAACAGCTGCTGCTGGGCGCGTATCAATCGATGATGCGGCAGGTCGAGCGCGGGAGCGTGACCATGTTCCCGAACCGCGAGATGCTCGACCTCGTCATCGTGAACGGCCAGGCCCGCGGAATCATCGTCCGGAATCTGATCACCGGTGCGCTGGAAAGGCACGCCGCGCACGCGGTCCTGCTTTGCACCGGCGGGTACGGAACGGCCTACTACCTCTCCACGAACGCGGTGAATTCGAACGTCACGGCAGCGTGGCGCGCGCACAAGCGCGGCGCGTTCTTCGCCAACCCCTGCTACACGCAGATCCACCCGACCTGCATACCCGTTTCCGGGACGCATCAGTCGAAGCTGACGCTGATGTCGGAGAGCCTCCGCAACGACGGACGGGTCTGGGTGCCGAAGACGCAGGGTGACAAGCGGCCGCCCAATCAGATTCCCGATTCCGAGCGCGACTACTATCTCGAACGCAAATACCCCAGCTTCGGCAACCTCGTCCCACGCGACGTCGCGTCGCGGAGCGCCAAGTTCGTGTGCGACGAAGGGCGCGGCGTTGGAGACAGCGGCCTCGCTGTTTACCTGGATTTCGCAGACGCGATCAAGCGGCTCGGCAGAGACGTCATCCGGATGCGATACGGCAATCTGTTCGACATGTATCGCAAGATCACCGACGAGGACCCGTATCAGGTCCCGATGCGGATCTTCCCCGCCATCCACTACACGATGGGCGGATTGTGGGTCGACTACAACCTCATGTCGAACGTTCCCGGACTGCACGTGCTCGGCGAAGCGAACTTCTCGGATCACGGCGCCAACCGCCTCGGCGCGAGCGCGCTCATGCAGGGGCTGGCCGACGGGTACTTCGTGATTCCTTATACGCTTGCGGCGTATCTCGGCGGGACGCCGCTTCCGGCGGTCGACGCCGACATGGAGCCCTTCACCGAAGCCCAGGCGTCGGTCCAGGCTCGGATCGACAAACTGCTCAACGTGAAGGGACACGAAACGCCGCGGCAGCTGCATCGCCGGCTCGGTCAGCTGCTCTGGGACAACGTCGGCATGTCGCGCAACGACGCGGACCTGCGGAAGGCGCTGGACGAAATCCCGAGACTCCGCGACGAGTTCTGGCACAACCTGTCGGTCCCGGGCGAGCCGAACAACGTCAACAAGAATCTCGAATACGCCGGGCGCGTCGCCGACTACCTCGAGTTCGCCGAGGTCTTGACGCTCGACGCGCTTCACCGAACGGAATCGTGTGGCGGCCACTTCCGCGAGGAAAGCCAGACCCCCGACGGCGAGGCGCGGCGCGACGACCAGCGCTTTTCGTATGTCGGCGCGTGGGAATTCAAAGGGGTGGGCACTCCGCCGGCCCTTCACAAGGAGCCGCTGGAGTTCGAATACGTGCATCCGTCGCAGCGGAGCTACAAGTGAGAAGGGACGGAGGATCGATGTTCGATGTTCGATGTTCGATCTGTTTCAATGCGAATTAATCTGAGAGTCTGGCGCCAGGCGGGTCCCGACAAGCCCGGGCGCCTCGTGGATTACTCCGCGAACGACGTGTCGCCCGACATGTCGTTTCTCGAGATGCTCGACGTCGTCAACGAAGGCCTCATCATCAAGGGCGAGGACCCCATTGCCTTCGATTCCGACTGCCGCGAAGGGATCTGCGGCACCTGCGGATTTCTGGTCGACGGGCTGCCCCACGGACCCGTGCGCGGCTCGACCGTCTGCCAGCTGCACATGCGCAGCTTCCGCGATGGCGACACGCTCGTGCTCGAGCCGTGGCGTGCGAAGGCGTTTCCGCTGATCAAGGACTTGATCGTCGACCGGAGCGCCTTCGATCGGATCATCCAGGCGGGCGGCTACACCTCTATCAACGTCGGCGGCGCGCAGGACGCCAACAGCATCCTCATCGCCAGGAACACGGTCGAGCGGGCGATGGATTCGGCCGCGTGCATCGGATGCGGCGCCTGTGTGGCCGCATGCAAGAACGCGTCGGCGGCGCTCTTTACCGCTGCGAAGATCACCCACCTGTCGCTGCTCCCGCAGGGGCAGGTCGAGCGCGACGCGCGCGTCATGGGGATGCTCGGACGCCACGATGCCGAGGGCTTCGGCAGCTGCTCGAACGAAGGGGAATGCGAGGCGGTCTGCCCGAAGGAAATTCCGATCACCAATATCGCCCGGATGAATCGCGAGTATTTCCGCGCGGCGCTCGTGCGCGGACGCTGAGCGCTATCCGCCGCCGCTGATCGGAACCGCGGGCTGGCCGCGGTGGCAGCTCCAGCAGCTCACCTTGTTCTGCCCGCCGAACTCGTCCTGGTTCAGCCGCTTGATCATCGCGAAGTGGGCCCGGGCCGTGCGTTTCGCAGGCTTGTCGTCGCTCGCGAAGTCACCTTCCACGTGGCAGTACGTGCACTCCACGCCAATCAATCCCGTCAACGCCTGCATCATGCCGGGCAGGCGCTCCGCCGGCTTACCTTTCAGGATCGAGATGTTCGTGAAAAAGGTCTCCGCCGGCTCGTTCTCGTGCCCGGCCAGGCGGCTGCGCAGATCCGCCAGCGCCTTGGCATTCGCGCTGACACCGCCGGTCGCCTGACGCGCCGTCGCGATCACGCCCGCACACACGAACAGCACCAGTCCAACGGTAATGAGGCGCATACGCCGCGTACTACGGCATCGCCAGAGTGGATTGTCAACTTTATTGGGGCGAGTCGGACGGTTCCGGCGGTTCCGCATCGACGGCCGCGCGCCGCGCAAGCGCCAGATACAGCGCCCCTGCGACGCCGAAGCCGACAAACCAGCCGTAGTCGAACAAGGGTCGGAGCGGGTGCACCACAAGGCCGATCCACGCCGCCCCGCAGCCCGCAAGCGTCGCCACGACACCGGGGATGTGCCAGCCGGACGAATACCGGTATTCACCGTCCGGCAGGTAGAGGTCCTCGAGTTGCAAATGAGTGCGTCGCACGATCCAGTAATCCGCGATGAGCACTCCGGCAATCGACCCGAGTCCACCGGAATAGCCGAGCAGCCACACGAAGATGTAACCCGACGGATCGGCCAGGAGGCGCCACGGCTGGATCAGGATGCCCAGAATGCCGGCGATGAGGCCGCCCGTCTTGAAACTGACCGCACGCGGGAAGGCATTGGCGAAATCGTTGGCCGGCGACACGACGTTCGCGGCAATGTTCACGGCAAGCGTTGCGATCACGGCCGTGGACATCGAGACGGCGATGATGATCGGGTCCTGGAACCTGGCGACCAGCTTGATCGGGTCCCAGATGACTTCGCCGTAGATCAACGCCGTCGCGCTCGTGATGAGCACACCCATCGCCGCGAACACGAACATCGTCGTCGGCAGCGCCACCACCTGGCCGATCATCTGTTCGCGCTGGCTGCGTCCGAACCGGGTGAAGTCCGGCATGTTGAGCGACAGCGTCGCCCAGAATCCGATCATCGCCGTCAGCGAGGGGACGAAGACCTTGAAGAACGCGGGGCCGGTGTTCAGTTTTCCCGGCTGTGCGAGCAGCGGACCCAGGCCGTGCGCGCGCGATACCGCCCAGACGAGCAGCGCGGTCGTCATGACCAGGACGAAAGGCGCCGCCCAGTTCTCGACGCGCCGCAGCAGATCCATGCCGCGGTAGATGACGTACACGTTGAGACCCCAGAACAGCAGGAACGACAACCACTCCGTCGTCGTGTGCCCGCCGATTCCCGATCCGAGCAACGTCCTCCATCCCGGGATGACGCTCCCGAAGAACGTGTTCAGCGCCTCGCCGCCGATCCACGCCTGAATGCCGAACCAGCCGCATGCGACGAGCGCCCGCATCAACGCCGGAAGGTTCGACCCAATCGTGCCGTACGCCGCGCGCGCGAACACCGGAAACGGGATGCCGTACTTCGTGCCCGGATGCGAATTCAGAAGGATCGGAAGGAGCACGATCGTGTTCCCGAGCAGGACCGTCACGAGGGCCTGCCACCAGTTCATCCCCGATGCGATCAGGTCCGACGCCAGCATGTACGTGGGGATGCAGTGCGCCATCGATATCCATAGCGCCGCGTAGTTGTAGGTGGTCCAGGTGCGCCGGGCGAGCGGTACCGGCGCGAGGTCGTCGTTGTAGAGCGGGCTCGCCGAAATGCGCGCGGGATCGTCGAGTTGGACGCGGCCGTCCGGGCGTTTTGATGAAATGGCGACCTGGTGAGTCGATGAGTTCATCCTGTCCTCGCGGCTGTCGGCCTCCGATTCACGAATTCACCGAGGTCGTCAGAGGCTACCGGCGAGGCTTGGCCCTCTCTTCACGAACTGCCCCGTTCCCTTCCTGCCGACGAACCGATCGTCCTCGATGATGACGCTGCCACGCGCGATCACGTGACTCGGCGCACCGCGGACGACGGTGCCCTCGTACGGGTTGTAGTCGACGCGCATGTGCAGTGACTTCACCCCCAGCGTCTGTCGTTTCTCCGGGTCGAACACGACGATGTCGGCGTCGCTGCCAACGGCAATCGTGCCCTTCCGCGGGAAGAGACCAAACATCTTCGCCGGCGTCGTCGAACACACTTCGACGAAGCGATTGAGCGAGATCCGCCCCTGCCGCACGCCGCCGTTGTGGACGAGCGTCAGGCGCGTCTCGATGCCGGGGGCGCCATTCGGGATCTTGCTGAAGTCGTCGCGCCCCATCTCCTTCTGCCCGGCCATGCAGAACGGGCAATGATCGGTCGAGATCACCTGGAGATCGTCTTTCGCGAGCCCTTTCCACAAAACGTCCTGGTGCCACTTCTCGCGGAGCGGGGGCGACATCACATACTTCGCGCCGTCGAAACCAGCCTCCTCGTAGTTGTCGTAGGACAGAAACAGATATTGCGGGCACGTTTCGGCAAAAGCCGGCAGCCCCATGTCTCGCGCGTCACGGACCTTCTGCAGGGCATCAGCCGACGAGAGGTGGACGATGTAGATCGGGACCCCCGCCATCTCGGCGAGCGCGATCGCACGCCCGGTCGCCTCCCCTTCCGCGCGCGGCGGGCGCGTCAGTGCGTGGTACTTCGGCGCCTTCTCGCCTCTGCGCAGCGCCTCCTGGACGAGCAGATCGATGACGCCGCCGTTCTCCGCGTGCATGCATACGAGGCCGCCGTTGTCCCCCGTGCGCCGCAGCGCTCTGAAGATCGTCGCGTCGTCCACCATGAAGACGCCGGGATAGGCCATGAACAGCTTGAAGCTGGTCACCCCCTCGTCTCTCACCATCACGTCCATGTCGCCGAGTCCCGCATCCGGCAATTCCGTGACGATCATGTGGAACGAGTAGTCGATGACGGCCCTTCCCTCGGCCTTCTTCATCCACTCGTCGAGCGCGTGCCGCATGGTCTGGCCGCGATACTGGATCGCGAAGTCGACCAGCGACGTCGTCCCGCCGAACGCCGCGGCAATCGTGCCGGTCTCGAAGTCGTCCGCCGAGGTGGTGCCGCCGAATGGCATGTCGAGGTGCGTATGGACATCGATGCCGCCGGGCAGGACGTACTTGCCTTTGGCGTCAATCGTCCGGTCCGCGCGGAATCGCGATGCGAGGTCTACACCGATTGCTGCGATGCTGCCGTTGTCGCAGTAGACGTCCGCAACGTAGTCGTCCGACGCGGTGATCACCCGGCCGTTTTGAATGAGCAGTGACATCCGGCCCCCGGAAACTGGAAACTACAGCGAAGTGATCGACCCATACGTTTCGGGCCGCCGATCGCGATAGAACTGCCAGGTATCCCGCACTTCTTTGATGAGATTCAGATCGAGATCGGCAACGACCAGTTCGTCCCTGTCGCGGCTTGCCTCGGCGACGATCCGTCCGCGCGGATCGCAGAAATAGCTCTGCCCGTAGAACTCGCCGATATTCCAGGGCGCCTCCAGGCCGACGCGATTGATCGCGCCGACGAAGTAGCCGTTCGCCACCGCATGAGCCGGTTGTTCGAGCTTCCACAAGTATTCGGAAAGGCCGGCGACGGTCGCCGATGGATTGAACACGATTTCGGCGCCGTTCAATCCGAGAATGCGCGCACCCTCGGGAAAGTGGCGGTCGTAGCAGATGTACACGCCAATGCGGCCCGCGGCGGTCTCGAACACCGGGTATCCCGTGTTGCCGGGCCGGAAGTAGTATTTTTCCCAGAAGCCGGGCGCCACTTGCGGGATGTGATGCTTCCGATATTTGCCGAGGAAACGCCCGTCGGCGTCGATGACTGCCGCGGTGTTGTAATAAACGCCGGTGTTTTCCTCTTCGTACACCGGGACGATCATCACCATGCCGAGCTGTTTCGCGAGATCCTGAAACCGGCGAATCGTCGGACCGTCGGGCACGCGTTCAGTCAGCTCATACCAGCGCGTCTTCTGTTCCGCACAGAAATACGGACCGTAGAACAGTTCCTGTAGACACAGGACCTGGACGCCGCGCCGGCCGGCCTCCTCGATGAAGGGCATGTGTTTCTCGATCATGCGCGCCTTCACCTCGTCCATGGAACCGTCGAGCGAGACGTCCGCCCTGGTCTGGATCAACCCTCCGCGCACCACGCTGGCCATGGGTTCGCCTCCGGAGGCTGGAAGGTAACACATTTTCTCGCGGCTGCCGGCGGTCCACGCGCCACAGAGACCCCGAGTTGTACCTCATGCCGATCAGCGCTGCGGAGGCGATAAGGGGCTTTGGGGGTATCATTCGCTTTTCCGCAACTCCGGGAGACCTGATGGCCGCGAACCTGTCGACCCGTTTCACCGGCATTTCATTCGAAAACCCGTTCCTGCTCGCATCGGCGCCGCCAACCGAATCCGACTCGAACATCATGCGGGCGTTCGAGGCCGGCTGGGGCGGCGTCGTGGTCAAGACGATCGGGATGCATCCCGTCATCAACGTCAAGGGTCCCAAGACGAAATTCCTCCGCGCGTCGCACGACAGCGCGCGCGTCTCTATGGAGAAGCAGCCCAACGCGACACTGCATTCGTCGTGGAACTGGGAGCTGATTTCCGACAAGCCGCTCGACTGGTGGCTGCCCCGGCTTCGCCGGATCAAAAACGCCTTCCCCCACAAAGTGCTCGTCGCATCGATCATGGCCGGTTCGGCGGACGAGCGGGAGTTGAGCCACTGGCGCGAACTCGCCACATCATGCGAGGCGCAAGGGGTGGATGCGCTCGAACTGAACCTGTCGTGCCCGCACATGGATCGGGTCGACATGGGGTCGAACATCGGCAAGAACGTTCAGCTCATCGAGACCGTCGTCCGCGCCGTCAAGGACGCCGCCAAAAAGCCCGTCTGGGTGAAGCTCACGCCGACGACGACGAACATCGCCAAAGAGGCGGAGGCAGCGTTCCGCGCGGGTGCTGACGCGATCACGTCGTCCAACACGTTCACGTCACTGCCGCCCATAGACCCGGCCACGCTCGAGTTCGAGTGCAACGTCGAGGGCCAGGTGTCGTACGGCGGCCTCGGCGGTCCCGCGATCTTTCCGCTGTCGCTGGCGAAGGTCGCGCAGATGACCACCGCGTTTCCGACGGGAAGCTTCTCCGGAATCGGCGGGATCTCGGACTTCACGCAGGCGGTCGCTTATTTCCTGCTCGGCTGCGGGACGGTGCAGGTGTGCACCGCCGCGATGCTCGATCATGCGATCGGTCCGAACGTGATCAAGGCGCTGAGGTCGGGGATGGCACAATTCCTGGACGCCCACGCCGCAGACGGGTGGACCTGCCTCGACGATTTTCGCGGCATCCGCCGCGAACGCATCGTCGCGCACAGCGACATCAAGAGGCCAGGGGAAAAAGAGTACTTCGGCGGGA
>Ga0310811_10003757_pt1 | contig 19158 bp, 19 predicted proteins | sample YCmetagenome_FD_207642 | JGI IMG/M metagenome (GOLD analysis project Ga0310811, IMG submission 207642) | Soil microbial communities from experimental microcosm in Duke University, North Carolina, United States - YC | ecosystem: Engineered > Artificial ecosystem > Soil microcosm > Unclassified ...
CCGAATGCTGGGGTTTTTGTTATTGCAGCATAATCCATACTTTTTGCGTAAACTGTAATAGCGCCGGTTATAACTTTAAATGTCCAGCCACTATCGGTAGGCAAACCGTATTTTGCCCCGTCATCTTCACCAAAGGCAAGGTTTCTGGTCTGATCAGGATAAATTTTTTGAAAGCGGTGAGCGCTGTCTGATTTTGGGAACTTTTTATTTACAAATAGAAGAAAGCTTTTGCGTTGTACAGAGTCGTAATACATAAAAGAAGTAACCTGTTTCCTGGTACTGTCTTTGAATGTAACATAGTACAACTCGCCTTTTCCGGCATACTGTCTCCAGTTCATGTTGTTCATTTGCATTTGCTGCATAAACTGCATTTGCTGGTTCATAACCCACCTGCCGGTTTGCTGGTTAACCTGGCTCATGGTCATGCCGCGAGGCTGTGCGAATGATTGCAGGCTCAAAAAAATCAGCGCAATGCCTGCCAAGAAAATTCGGGGTGCTTTAAATATACTTTTCATGATAAAGATTTAGTTTATCAAATATAAGAAAACTAAATCTTTATATCAATTACTCAATGCTCTTGCCCTTCATGGCCGAGCTGATTGCCTGGTCCATCAACCTCTCAGCAAATGGGCGGGTGAATTCATTCACAGCGTCGACTTTTTTCAGGATAAGATCTTTGTCACCACTGGTAAGAGCTACTTTTAACTCGCTTATTAACTTTTGCGTATCACTGATCTCAGCAATGGACACATAATCAGCATTCTTTTGCAGGAAACGTTCCACTGTATATACCATTTGCTCACCTTCGGTACGGGCTTCTATCAGCATACGCTGGGCAACGTCGTCTTTGGCGTGGGTGATACTGTCGAGCAACATTTGCTCTACCTGGTCGTCTGTAATACCGTAGGTCGGTTTTACTTCCACTTCCTGCTTCACGCCTGAACGCAATTCGATGGCTTGAATTTTTAAGATACCATCAGCGTTCAGTAAGAAGTTGATATCTACCTTTGGCAAACCGGCAGGCATAGCCGGAATTCCTTTCAGATCAAACTCGGCAAGTTTGCGATTCTCTTTGATCAGGTCGCGCTCACCCTGGTAAACTGCGATCTTCATATTTACCTGGCCGTCGATTGAAGTAGTGTATTGACGCCCGGCTTTAGTAGGTACTTTTGAGTTACGCGGAATGATCACATCCATCAAGCCACCCATAGTTTCGATACCTAACGACAACGGCGTAACATCTAACAATAAAATATCTTTACGGTTACCGGCTAAAATATCCGCCTGGATGGCAGCGCCTAAAGCAACCACTTCATCGGGATTCAGATCATCATGAACAGGTCTTGCAAAAAAGTCGGATACCATCTTTTTCACCAGAGCCGTACGGGTTGAACCACCTACCATTACTACTTCATTGATATCGCCGATATCCAAGCCAGCATCTTTCAATGCATTATGGCAGCATTGAATAGTTTGCTGAACTTTTGGTAAAATCAGTTGCTCAAAAGTATTACGGTCAATAGTGCACCAGATATCACCGATCTTTTCATTGAAGATGCTTTGGTGGGCAAATGCTTTTTTTGCTTCTTCGGCTTTTAGTCGTAGTTGTTGAGTAAGTTCGCGATTATTGGCTAATTCGGCTTTGTCCAGTTTGTTATTGTCAACCCAATAATCAACGATGGCGCGATCAAAATCATCTCCGCCTAAAAAGGTATCGCCATTGGTAGACAATACTTCAAAAATGCCATTTTGGATTTGGAGGATTGACACATCAAAAGTGCCTCCGCCCAGGTCATAAACAGCAATAGTTTTAGTTTCTTCGGGACTTAAGCCTATGCCGTAAGCCAAGCTTGCAGCTGTTGGCTCGTTCACAATACGCAGTACATCCAGCCCCGCCAGTTTGCCTGCATCGCGGGTAGCCTGGCGTTGTGAATCGTTAAAATAGGCAGGAACGGTAATTACAGCCCGGTTAACTGGCGTTTTCAAGGCATGTTCTGCACGTTCTTTCAGTTCTTTTAATATCAAACCTGAAAGTTCGATAGGGGTATAGAAGCGGTCGCCAACCTTGATCTTTACCAGGCTTTCACTGTCGTCATCTATTACTTTATAGGAGAAGAAATCCTTATAGTTTTCAATATCATGATAAGATCGGCCCAATAAACGCTTCACCGAGAACACAGTATTCTGCGGATCTGTGATCAGGTAGTTCTTCGCTTCATTGCCTACTGTTATTTCATCAGCGTGACCGAAATGCACCACCGACGGCACCAAAACACCCTTTCCGGTATCATTGATCACTTTCGGATTCTTATCCGGATCGATAAATGCCACAAGAGAATTGGTAGTCCCAAGGTCGATACCTACGATAATATCTTCCTTTTGCAGAGAGCCTGTTGCCAGGTTGATGGAAATTTTAGCCATGGTAGTTCAATAACAATCGGCAAATGTAGGTAGTTTTGAATAACGGAGTGTCTTTTGAATATCTATTTTTCAATTAGCTGTAAACTAAGCATGGCACTTTTGCGTTATTTTCGCGAATTGCCTGTGTGAGATGATACAGGATCAACCAAAATTCTTACATTCACTTTGATGTTCATTCTACCCCTGCACCGTTCTCCATTGAAATCGAAACATAAGTTTTTACTAATACTGTTACTCGCCACTGCTACTGCCACTAAAACACAGGCGCAGCAATTCGGAGGCAACCCACCATCGATACAATGGAACCAGGTAAACACCAAAGCTGCCAAGGTAATTTATCCGCGCGGACTGGATTCCGCAGCGATGGAAGTGGCAAATATTGTTCAGCAGATGAACAGTTCCATTCAGCCTACTATTGGTTTTAAACAGAAGCAAATCAGCATAGTCCTTCAAAATCAAACCACGATAGCTAATGCCTATGTTGGATTGGCACCTTTCCGAAGTGAATTCTTCCTGACGCCCGAGCAAAATAGTTTCGATATTGGCAGTTTACCCTGGCCAAAACAATTAGCGATACATGAATTCAGGCATGTGCAGCAGTATAACAACTTTAATGTAGGTGCTTCAAAAGTGATGCGCATTCTTTTTGGTGAGGGCGGACAGGCTTTAGCTAATGACTTGGCTGTCCCCAATTGGTTTTTTGAAGGAGATGCTGTTTTTAACGAAACTTTAGTAAGTAACCAGGGCAGGGGGCGTTTACCTTACTTCTTTAACGGCTATAGTGCCATCTGGGCGGATGGGAAAGATTACAGCTATATGAAGCTGCGCAATGGCTCTTATCTTGACTATACCCCCGACTGGTACCCTACAGGCTATATGCTCGTTTCCTACGGCCGCGAAAAATATGGTGATACCTTCTGGAAAAATGTAACGCACGACGCAGCTGCTTATCGTGGTGGATTTTCGCCATTACAGCGAGCAATCAAAAAATATTCTGGCGAGGACTTTAGCCAATTCCGGCAGGATGGATTTGATTTCTTCAAAAAACAGTTTAGTAGTGATATAAAACAACTGCCCACAAATTCTGCTGTGAAATCTCAGCATTTTGTTGCTGATGAGGAATACCCGGCCTATGTGAATGATACCACGCTGATCTACATGAAAAGCACCTATAATCATTTGCCGGTATTTGTGATCAAAAGCGGAAACACTGAAAGGGATATAAGTGTCCGGAGTGTATCACTTGATAATTATTTTGCTTACAACAATGGCAAAGTGGTGTATGCCAGCTATCGCCCTGACCTGCGCTGGACCTACCGTGATTTTAGCGAGCTGATAGTGCTTGATATCAACACAGGAAAAGAAAAGCGTATCAGTCATAGCACCAAGTATTTTTCGCCAGCATTCAGCCCTGATGGGAACACTATAGTTGCGGTACAGGTAAATCCTTCGGGAAAAAGTACTATTCACCTTGTTAATTCGGCCAATGGAAAGTTTATCAAGGCCTTTCGTAATCCTGAGAAGTTGTTTTATACCTATCCGAAGTACTATGGTAAGGACAAGCTGATAGCGGCAGTACGTAATCAGGAAGGCAAGATATCATTGGCGCTGGTCGATATCGCCTCAGAGAAAACACGCTACCTGCTGCCATTTTCTTATCAGCCTATAGGGTTTATTAATCTTAAAAATGACATCGTTTATTTCACGGCTACCTCAGGCATAAATGACCGCTTATATTGTTTGAATATTAACTCCGGAAGATTATCAGAATTAAAAAACGGGCTGCAACCGGGTTATATCGGCAATTATCAGCCTGCTGTTTCGGATAGGAAATTTGCATGGGTTGGCTTTACCGCAGTTGGTTACCAGATCAGTGAATTAGATAAAAAGGATTTAAAATGGGAGGAAGTTGGATCAGCCATTCCTGGTAGTTTATCGAATATGGGCATTACCGCTTTAGATAAAAATCTAGCGTCAGATCTTTTAGCCACTGTAAAACCTGAACCATTACAGGTAACTAAATACTCCAAAGCTTATCACCTGTTCAATTTTCATAGCATTATACCCGACCTGAGTGACCCGGATTACCAGATTGCTATAGTAGGCGAGAACGTACTGAATACCTTCCAATCTCAATTGGCATTTACCTATAACCGCGATGAACAGTATAAGCAATTTGGGTTTGATGCCGTTTATGGTGCTTTATTTCCTTATTTAAAGGCAGGCGTGGACTATACTGTAGACCGTCGCGGACTGTATAAAGATGGCAGTAATGTTTATTGGAACGAGACCGATCTGTATGGCGGCCTCGAGGTGCCGTTAAATTTTAGCCAGGGTAAGAACCTCACCGGTCTGGATGTTGGCAGTTCGTTGTATTATACCCAAAACAATTTCCAGGCGCCATACAACAGCTTTTTGCCTTCACGGAGTTATTTGTATGTGAGCAATTACGTTTCATTCAGCAATCATATCCAACAGGCCAGGCAGAATATTTATCCGCGTTTTGGGCAGAGTTTAAGTTTATCCTACAAATCAGCCATCAGCAGTTTTACTAATGACCAGTTTTTAGCCAACGCCAACCTGTTTTTCCCCGGGTTGTCCATAAATCATAACCTGGTGATTAATGCCGCTTATCAGCAAAAGGATGGCAATAACGGCATCAGCTTTTCTAATAACTTCCCGTTCTCAAGAGGATACTTTGCAGAAAACCTGCATAAAATGGATAAACTCGGGGCTGATTATCACCTGCCAATCGCCTATCCGGATGCCGGAATCGGCAATACCATATACTTGCTGCGTTTACGCGGCGACCTGTTTTATGATTATACCCGCGCTTCCGACGCCTATTTCAATGGCAGCAGAAACTTCAGGTCGACAGGCGCAGCTATCTTTTTTGATACCAAATTCTTTAACCAGGTATCTGTTTCGTTTGGTTTCAGATATAGTTATTTGTTAGACGAGGATGTGTTCGGTTATACTGGACGAAATAGATTTGAAGTAATCCTTCCTGTGACGTTTTTTTAATGAGTGAATAAGAAAAATCACTAATTCGCTAACTCACTCATTCAATAATTATTTGCAAGTCGTATTATTTCTCTCACTTTTTTCGCGTCCGTCATCAAAATGCTGTATTCGTCCAAATGATCCCGGCTTAAGATAATATGATCATTGTGATATTGCATCCGGCTTTTAACAGGGCCTCTTGCCGATGAGTGTACCTCTTTGGCTTTGGTATAATGGATAAGATCGGCAACTGTGCTTTCGCTTACACCGCTCCCGGGCATAATGATGATTCTGCCCGCTGCCTTTTTTATCAAATGAGCGATCACATTTGCCCCTTCAATAGCCGTGCTTTTGCCTCCTGAGGTAAGTATACGCTCGCAACCCATAGCTATGATCTCTTCCAAAGCTTTATCCATATCGTTACACATATCAAATGCACGGTGGAAGGTAACGCCTAAGCCCTTATCTATAGCCATTTTTACCAGCTCAGAGCAACGTTTGGTATCGATGCTGCCATCCGGGTTCAAAATACCGATCACCACGCCATCGCAGCCTATATCGATACAATTCTGCACATCGGCTTTAATAATTTCAAACTCGGTATCAGTGTATAGAAAATCTCCTTCGCGTGGACGGATCAGAACATATAATTTGATATGAAGCGCTTTACGGGCCAATTTGATTTGTCCATAAGAGGGGGTAGTGCCGCCCTCGCCCAGGTTATCACACAATTCAACACGTATAGCACCGCCTTCCTGTGCAGCAAGGGCAGAGGTGAGGGTGTTGGCACAAACTTCTAGATTGATCATAGAACACGATTTATAGGATTTAATTGATTTGCCGGATAGTTTTGAACACGATTTATATAATATGAATGATTGACAAGATCAATCCTGTCAATCCTAAAAATCTACTTAATCGTGTTCTAATAGACGCTTTTCCCTTTAATAAGGAGGTCCTGCTTATCCGCATTGCAAACAGCAAAAGAGAATCCCTGCTGAATAGCGTAAGCCCCATATTCGCCTTTTTTATTGATCGCCAAAAAGCCAACTTGAATATCTTTAGCTGTGTTAGGCTTCTTTTTGATAATGCGGTTAACGGCTTCTTTGCAAGCATCTTCAGGCGATAATCCCTGGCGCATCAGTTCAACAACAAGAAAGCTGCCCACATTGCGGATCACTTCTTCGCCGACACCGGTTGAGGTGGCACCCCCAACTTCGTTATCAACGTAAAGGCCTGCGCCTATGATCGGACTGTCGCCTACACGGCCATGCAGTTTGAAGGCCATGCCACTGGTGGTACAAGCACCAGATATATTCCCTTTGGCATCAATAGCCAGCATACCGATGGTATCATGATTATACTGATTACCCGGCGCATGCTGTTTATTTTCAATATTCATCACCGGGCTGTATTTGGCCGTTTTCAGCCATTCTTTCCAGGCTTTTTCTGATTCAGGGGTTAATAGCTTTTCGCGTTTGAATCCTTGCTCTACGGCAAACTGTGTCGCACCATCACCAACCAGCATTACGTGAGGAGTTTTTTCCATTACCAATCGGGCAACTGAAATAGGGTGTGCTATATTTTCAATAGCCGCTACCGATCCGCAATTGCCGAATTCATCCATAATACAGGCGTCCAGCGTTACATGTCCATCACGGTCCGGGTAACCGGCGCGGCCTACGGTATGATTGTTCATGTCCGCTTCAGGAATGCGTACACCAGCCTCGACAGCATCTAGTGCCCGGCCGCCTTTTTCCAGCACTTTCCAGGCTTCTTTATTGGCGGGGATACCAAAATCCCATGTAGATATGACGATTGGAAATGTGGAAGCAGGTTTAGAAATTAACGTTTTGGCCACTGCCGATTTGGACAATGCTGCAAGCGAAGCGCCCGCAGCCGATAACTGGATAAATTTGCGACGGTTGTACATGTCGCTAATATATAAAGTTTGGATGAGTTTTAGCTTGCGCTTATTGCCCCGCTACGTTCATCATCGCCCTAACTTCAACGCTTCCGCCAAACTCAAAAACAGGGCATTTATTGGCAATGGCTTTAGCTTCTTCCAGATTTTCAGCCTTGATGACCAATACCGAGCTCACCAAGTCTTCATTAGATACATAGGGGATAGGCTTGGTTGATTTCTCTTTTCCGGAGATGGTGGCTCCTTCGTTAGTTGGACGATAGCCTGCTACCAAATCGCCCGATTGGGCAAGGTTGCCCATATATTCCTGCCATTTTTTGATGTTGTTCTGAATTTCTTCGTTTGATGAAGGCTTGAAATTGGTTTTGAATCTTACGATCATTAAATATTGCGATTTGGCCTTTTCCTGTGCGAACAGGATAGTGCCTGCAAACAGAAAAGCAATCAGTAGCATGAACTTTTTCATATTATGTGGTTTTAGGTTTTATTACTCTGGAATAATATCGTCATCGGACAGAGGTGTTTCATCGGATAAAATCTCCTGGCATTTTTCTACATCCTTAGCAAACACTTTCAGTTTAATACCGCCACTACCCTGGTTGTAAACCGGGTATAATACACCCAGGCTCTCATCGGCTATAAAAGAAGGAATATCATTAGCCTCCAGTTTTGTGCGGATGATCTCTGCTTCCATTGGATTATAAAAGGTGCGGAATGTCATTATTTCATCTTCTTTTTGCATAACAGTCGGGATTGTTTAAAAATAGGTTCGAGGCCCGGGTCAAAAATGAGAATTTGTTTTGGTTAATTTGAATAATTATGAATCGCATCGACCGTATATCTGCCATTCTCATCCACCTTCAATCGCGCCGCGTTGTTAAAGCCAGTGATATTGCCGACCGTTTTAATATCAGCCTCCGTACTGTTTATCGTGATATCAAAACGCTGGAAGAAGCGGGTATACCGTTAATAGGAGAAGCAGGTATAGGTTACTCCATTATGGATGGATACCGTTTGCCACCGGTGATGTTCACCCGTGAAGAAGCTACAGCATTCCTGACCGCTGAGAAGCTGATGGAGAAGCTGACCGATCCGTCCTCTGACGAAAATTATAAGTCGGCCATGTTTAAGATACGTTCGGTGCTACGCATGGCTGAAAAGGATTTTCTGGAGAATATTGATGGTCATATCGAGGTTTTGAAAAGCAGGCGTGTAGCACCTGGTGCCAGGCTCGACCTGAACCCATTACAGATCATACTGAAAGGAATTGGTGAGCGACAAGTATTGTCTATCCATTATTTTGCAATGCATAATCAGCAGAAAAGCGAACGTTGTATTGAACCTGTAGGCGTATTCTACCTTGATAATTATTGGCATCTGATAGCCTGGTGTCGTCTACGGGAAGATTACCGCGATTTCAGGCTTGATCGTATTTCTAATATTTCCCTTACCGGCGAGCGGTTCAGAACCCAACACCCTAATTTAAGTGAATATATCCAGGAGTCTGCAAAGGAGAAAAATATGCAGGCAATAACTATCAGGGTTGAAAAGAAGATACTTCAGTATTTGAACGAGCAGAAGTACTACAACGGCTTCGTATCTGAAAAAGAAGTAGACGGTATGATGGAAATGACCTTCCTTACAAGCTTTATAGAAGGCTTTGTGCGCTGGATAATGATGTATGGCGATATGGCGGAGATAATCAGTCCTTGTGAACTGAAAACGAAAATAAGGGAGCTTTCAATGATCATTCTAGAAAGGAACCAGTAATCAGTTCCCCTCTTGAGAGGGGCAGGGGTGTGTTCTTCAGCAGGACATTCAAACAAATAGCATGGTGCAGAAACACACCCCTCCTGCTGCACGGCCCAACGCGCCCCTTCTCAAGAGGGGACTTATATAGTTCTTCCAAAACTCTACTGACATAGGGCTGTCATTTTGCAGTTCTTTCTTTGTATCATGGAAAGCAAGGAAAGATACTGGATCACGGTTGTATCCAAAGATCATATCAAACGCGGTGTTGCCGGCGGGTTTATGCAGGCTAACCATGGTAAACCCGGAGCGTTAAAGAAACTTCACGTAAACGACTGGGTGATATTCTACTCGCCCAAAGTAACCTATGAGGGCGATGAAAAACTGCAAGCTTTTACAGCTATAGGGCAGGTGAGTGGTAATGAAGTATATCAGCATAAAATGTCTGAAAGCTTTATTCCGTACCGGAGAGATGTTCAATATTATTCCTGCAAAGAAACGCCATTTATTCCCCTTATTCCACAAATGGACTTTATCAAGAACAAAGGAGCCTGGGGATACCATTTCCGCTTCGGCTTTTTTGAGATTGGAAAAACTGATTTCGAGCTCATACGTTCGAAAATGTTAGAGGCTAATCATTTAACAATCAATTCATAACACTATGGGAAACTTAAGTTTAACAACATCTATCGATGTAAACGCCCCTGCCGCAAAGGTTTGGGAGGCGCTGACCAACCCCGAGATCGTAAAAAAGTATTTCTTCGGCACTAATGTAAAAACAGACTGGAAGAAAGGCAGCCCGATCCTCTGGGAAGGGGAGTGGGAAGGTAAAACCTATCAGGATAAAGGCGTGATACTGGATATCGATCCGGGTAAATCGGTAAAGTATAATTACTGGAGCAGCATGTCGGGCACCGAAGACAAATCGGAAAATTACCAGGATATCACTTATAACCTGAAGGAAAAAGATGGCAAAACCACATTAAACATCACCCAGGACAACATCAAAAATGAGGATGCTAAAAAACATTCTGAGGAAAACTGGCAGGGTGTTTTTGGAAAGATGAAGGAAATGGTGGAGAAAGGTGAGGTTTAAGTTTTAATTGATATAGATTTTATAAAAATCTGGTTTAAAGTTTTTTATTATTCGATATAACCATTCGTTATGAGCCGAAACGGTCTATTTGAGCAGATAACAAGCCCCGGAATTTTTGTTGCAGGCATCGCTACTCGAACCACTAACCAGGATGGCCGTGCGCAAACCGACATCGGGAATTTATGGACAAAATTTATGAGTGAAAATATAGCCGGGCAAATTGTCGCCCGGCTCTCTGACGATATCTATTGCATATATACCGATTATGAGAATGACCATACAGGCTGGTATACAGCGGTGTTAGGTTGCAAGATTGAAAACCCGGATGACTCTGATGGTATGTTCACAGCATTAATTCCCAAAGGGAGTTACCGTTTGTATAAACCCTCGGGTAAGTTTCCAGAATGCGTGGCAAACGCGTGGCGGGAAATATGGGAAGATTGTCCCTCACGCAGCTATATTGCCGATTATGATCTTTATAAGGCAGGGGCTACTAGCTTTGAGACCACGGTAACGGAGATATATGTTGGCTATATTTGATACGGAAAATTCTTTATTGAGGGTTTAGTGAGATTATATCCTATTAAAATTCAGTCGACTACCGGACTTACCTTCAATAATACTTCCATTGCTATAAGCTAAATTACCTGATACCAGTGTATGCATTATTTTAGAGCGGAAAGTGTTTTCTTCAAACGGACTCCATCCGCATTTATATAAGATATTCGATTTGTTGACGTTCCACGGGCTCTTCAAATCAACCAATACAAGGTCGGCCCAATAACCTTCACGAACATATCCCCTTCTATCGATCTGGAAACAGATAGCCACGTTGTGCGCCATTTTCTCAGCCACTTGCTCCAGGGTGATTTTGCCATGATGGTACAATTCCAGAATTGCAGGTAGGGCATGTTGTACCAATGGTCCTCCGGAAGGTGCTTGCAGATAGGGCTGCGACTTCTCCTCCAAGGTATGTGGCGCATGGTCGGTGGCGATTACGTCGATCCTGCCGTCTAATACCGCTTTCAAAATTCCATCGCGATCAGCTTCAGTTTTTACAGCCGGGTTCCATTTGATGAAATTGCCTTTGGTATCATAATCCTTATCGGTAAACCATAAGTGATGAATGCATGCCTCGGCGGTAATGCGTTTGTCTTTCAGAGCGATATCATTCCTGAAGAGGTGTGTTTCCTTCTCTGTCGAGATATGCAGAATATGCAATCGGGTATTATGTTTCTTCGCCAGTTCAACAGCCATTGAAGAGGATAGGTAGCAAGCTTCTTCACTGCGAATTTTAGGATGTAATCGTACAGGAATATCATCGCCTAACAAACCTTTGTAATAAGCCAGATTGGCTTTGATAGTCGCTTCATCCTCACAATGCACAGCTACTAACATGGGCGATTTGGAGAAAATGTTCTCCAGTGTTGTCGGATTATCCACCAGCATATTGCCTGTTGATGATCCCATGAACACTTTTACGCCGCACACATTTTTGGTATCTGTTTTAAGCACTTCCTCGATATTGTCATTTGAAGCACCCATAAAGAACGAATAGTTAGCCAATGAGTTACCTGAGGCTATCTCATATTTTTGTTGAAGTAATTCTTGTGTCAACGTATTAGGCACAGTATTGGGCATTTCCATAAAACTCGTGATGCCCCCAGCAACAGCCGCACGCGATTCGGTGCGGATATCTGCCTTATGGGTTAGTCCAGGTTCACGAAAGTGCACCTGGTCGTCAATACAACCCGGGAAGAGATGCAGGCCTTCAGCATTTATTGTCTTATCGGCTTGAACATCGATATTTTTATCTATCCTTTCTATCAGCCCGTCCTTTATTAAAAGATCGCTAACAAATTGTTTGTTTTCGTTGACTATAGTGGCTGATTTAATGAGGATAGAAGACATGGGAGATTTCGGATTTTGGATTTACAATTTCGGATTTATTTCTCTGCCAAAGTTAAGGTTTATATAAATAGCTTTTTCTTCCGGTCTTCCCTGACTTTCTGACTTCCCGACTTAAACCCTATCTTTGCCGAATGGGCGCAACCTTCGAGGATTTTAAATTTAACCGGCAAATACTGAATGCCATTGATGATGCCGGTTATACCGAACCGACGCCTGTGCAGCAAAAGGCTATGCCTCCAATACTGAACGGACAGGATGTAATGGGTATTGCTCAAACGGGTACGGGAAAAACTGCGGCTTATGTGTTGCCTATCGTCATGCGGCTGAAATATGCTCAGGGTGAAAATCCCCGCGCATTGGTCGTTGCTCCGACCCGGGAGCTGGCGATGCAGATCGAAGAGAATGTGAAACTCTTTGCCAAATACACCGATCTGCGTGTGGTTACGCTTTATGGTGGACTTGGTCCAAAAACACAGATCGAACAGGTAAGTAAAGGCGTCGACATTATCGTAGCTACCCCTGGCAGGTTTATGGATATTTACCTGGCTGGTCACCTGGTGATAAAACAATTACAGGTGTTAGTGCTGGACGAAGCCGACAAAATGATGGATATGGGCTTTATGCCGCAGATCAACCGGATACTGGAAGTCGTGCCCCGCAAGCGACAGAACCTGCTTTTCTCGGCTACCATGTCTGACAAGATTCACCAGCTGTCGGCAAATTTTTTGGAGTTTCCTACGGTTATCGAAGTTACCCCGCAGGCTACCCCGGCACAAACAGTAGACCAACGCCTGTATTATGTGCCTAACGTTAAAACCAAGATCAACCTGCTGAAATATTTGCTGGACAATACCGAAGAGATTAAAAAGCTGATGCTGTTCTGTAAAACGCGTACGGTAGCCGAAGATGTATATAAATTCCTGGCAAGAAAGTATAACGAACAAGAGGTAAGGGTGCTGCATGCCAACAAAGGACAGAATACCCGTATCAACTCGATGAATGCCTTCAAGAACGATGAGGTGAAGATATTGGTTTCAACCGATGTGGCGGCGCGCGGTATTGATGTGAATGATGTGAGTCATGTCATCAATTTTGATGTGCCTTTTGTGACTGAGGATTACGTGCACCGTATTGGTCGCACGGGAAGAGCATTCCAGTTGGGAGAGGCCATTACTTTTTGTACACCTGCGGAAGAATATTATCTGCGGAAGATCGAAAAGCTGATACGCCAAAGTATCCCGGTGTTTGAAGTTCCGGCAGATGTGTTTGTTGAGCAAACTTCATTCGAAGAGCGACAGGATCAGGCCCGTGAGATCGATCAGCAAAAGCGAAAGGAAGATCCTGAATTTAAAGGGGCATTCCACGAAAAGAAAACACTTAATCAGCGTAAGAAATTTGATGCGGCGAAGGCTAAGGCAAATCCTAACTCGAAGGCTGCGAAGGATAGGGTTAAGAAACCGTTTAGAAAGAAGAAATAAAACAAGGGTGTCATGCTGAGGTACTCGAAGCATGGTGGGCAATGGCCTCTGCACGCGTCCTTCGACAGGCTCAGGGTGACACCGCACATTGGATATTGAAATTTGAATTAAATGAAATTCAGAATAACACCCTTAAACTTTGCAACTGCATTTTTTTTGTTCCTGGCAGGATATGTGTTCATCTATGGTGCCAAAATAACGGGCAGCAGATACGAGCACTGGAGCGGTACCATCACCCTCATATTTTTGCTGTTTGCTTTTGTAGTGTCATTTCTTGATCTGATGCTCCGTAATTTTTTCCCCAAAACCAAAAGTTTATGGATAGTAGAGATAAGCTTTATAACTTTGGCGACTATTATATTTTTATTGGTTAAATAACAAAATGAAGAAAGCTGAAATAAAACTTACCATAGACCTTGATGATAACAACGTTCCTGAGAATATCACCTGGGAATCAACCGATGCTCAAAACAAGGAAGCGCTTCCTGTAAAATCCATCATGTTGTCGCTTTGGGACCACAATTACAAAAACACCCTTCGCATTGATCTTTGGACTAAGGATATGCCTGTTGATGAGATGAAACGCTTTTTCTACGAAACGCTTCAAACTATGGGCGACAGCTTTTTGCGCGCTACCGGTGAAACGAATATCGTGGAAGATCTGCGCGACTACTGCGCCCACTTTGCCGATAAAATGGAAATCTCTCAAAAATAGATCATGAAGCTCAGATCATTCCTGGCTTTTGCCGGCTTTGTTATACTCATAGCAGCTACGTACTGCCCGTTGTTCAGGCCATTTGGGATTACCACCTGGGATATGTATGACGCCAATAAGCCTTACGGCATCGTGGTATTGTTGATAGCCGTGGTCGGCATAATAGGAGTGGTGTTTATGCAAAATAGCATTGCGCGTATGGCTGCATGGTTATCGGCTATATTGGTGGCCCTGTTTTATATCCTGGCACTTTTGAAGATCCACACCTCTTTTACCTTTATACCGTTCCACGCTATATCACGCTTTTTGGCTAAGCAGATCAAATTTAAATGGGGATGGTGGCTACTGGTTGCCGGACCGATATTATCTCTGATCGGAGCACTGCGCGATAAACCCCGGTATAAAATGCCCGATCAACAAGAGGCGGTTACCCAAAACTAAAGCGGGCAATGGTAAAGTTATCAATAGAATTCAATTGTAAACTATGACTACTTTACCAGGGACGCTGACGGATGCAGAGCTACAGGCACTGATTGATCTTATAAAGCAAACGCACGGGTTCGATTTTTCCAACTACTCAAAAGCATCTCTTAAGCGCAGATTATCAAGGATCACTACGTTAAAAAAAGTTGGCTTTAAGGAACTGAAGGATGCCCTGACGAATAATCCTGATTTTTTCCGCTGGTTCTTGAATGAAGTGACAGTGAATGTTACTGAGATGTTCCGCGATCCATCTTTTTATAAAGCATTAAAATCTCTCGTCGTTCCTTACTTGTCCGAATTCAAAAATATCAGGGTATGGAGTGCAGGGTGCTCATCGGGAGAGGAAGTTTATTCCCTGGCGATATTGCTGAGCGAAGCCAAACTAAAGGTTGAGCCTTTTATCTATGGAACAGACATCAATACGGCCATGATAGAAGAAGCGCAAAAGGGCATTTACAACATGCGTAAACTCAAGAGCTACGCTGAAAATTATAAGTCGTGCGAGCTGCCCGGAGAACTGACCGATCACTTCAATGTGATGAACGATGTGGCGAGCATCAAAAAAGAACTAAAGCAGAACACACTCTTCTCTACCCATAACCTCGTAACGAATGACGCTTTTAACGAATTCCAGGTGATAAGCTGCCGTAATGTGTTTATTTATTTTGAGGCTGAATTGCAGGAGAAGATATTGGGATTGTTTTATAAAAGTTTATGCCCGAATGGTTTTCTATGTCTGGGTAGTAAGGAGACGATCAGGTTCCCTGAATATAAGAATAAGTTTAAGGTGATCAGCCAGAAAGAGAATATTTATCAGAAGGTTTGGTGATCCAGTCTTAAAACAACGAAGTCTGCCCGGAACCCATCACCCTTGCTTCATGTTCCAGCAACCATTTCTTTCGCCACATACCGCCCGCATAGCCTGTCAGACTACCATCAGAACCGATAACCCGATGGCACGGCACAACAATAGCCATATGATTCTTACCATTTGCAGATGCAATGGCACGAATAGCCAGCGGATTCTTCATTATTTTTGACTGTTGTAAATAGCTGATGGTTTTGCCATAACCGATTGTGAGCAGGCATTGCCAAACATCCTGCTGAAAACCGGAACCCGACTGCCGGAACGGAAAATCAAATTCCTTTCGTTCGCCTGCAAAATATTCATCCAATTGCTCAACTGCCATTTTTAATACAGGGGTAGATGGTTCGTCCGCTTCTACAGGCTCATCCATAAAGTGCACAGAGGTGACATATCCCTCATCTTCAGTAATACGAAGAATCCCGACAGGAGAGCTGTAGTAGGTAATTGGCATGTGGTAAAATTATTTAAAAAAGGGGAAAGGTTAAAGGGAAAAGGTGGAGGGTTAGCTCTTACCTCAGAAAAACCTTTCGCCCTTAACCTTTCTGCTTTCACCTCAACAACCCTATCTTTGCACCCAAATGGAACTGTTCGACCAAACCCTTCATCTCATCAAAAAGGAAATACTGCTGGAGTGGCGCTCCAAGTATGCCTTCAACGGGGTTTTGCTTTATGTGGCGTCGACGGTGTTTGTTTGCTATATCTCGTTCAGCCTCAGCGGTGGCTTTAAAGGCAGCCAGGGTTATCCTATTGTCTGGAATGTGCTGTTCTGGATCATCATGCTTTTTGCTTCGGTGAATGCTATTGCCAAAAGCTTTATACAGGAAAGCAAAAGCAGGCTGCTTTATTACTACACGATTGCCAGTCCTCAGGCTATTATTTTTTCAAAAACGATTTACAATATTCTGCTGATGTCATTGCTGAGTATTTTGGCATTAGTAGTTTATATGTTGTTTTTTGAGAATACGCTTGGCGATCCGCTTTTTTATTTTTTATCAGTATTGCTGGGTAGCATTAGTTTCTCTACCGTCTTTACCATGATATCAGCTATTGCTTCCAAGGCTGGTAATAATGGTACGCTAATGGCGATCTTAAGCTTCCCGGTTATTATTCCAGTTATCCTTCAGCTCATCCATCTAAGTAAAAATGCAATGGACGGCTTAGACCGCAGCCTGAGCTATGGCAACATGGGCGTTCTCGGAGCCATTAATGTTATTGTAATTGCTACTTCCTTACTGCTGTTCCCTTATTTGTGGCGGGACTGATTACTTCTCAAAAAAATATTTTCAAGTTTCAGTTATCATAGTCATGCACACTGGTCTGTAAACTAGATTGATATATTATTTATTTAAAATATCAGGTATGGAACAGGAAAATATATTTTCTAATCAACTGATAAAAAGCTTGTTAATATGGATTATTAATTATAGATTTATTTTATATTTAACTATTGTTTTATTGTTCAGTGACCTTTCGATATTGAAATATAGTTACTTATAACATACTCCTCCCGATTATTTAAGCCGTTACCTTATACCTTTCTTACCGAAGGAAATACCTTATCAATCTTATGAAAACGATAAAAATACCGGTTATTCTACTGTCTATTTGCTTATTACTGCCATGCGTACCGGATTATGGCCAATCAAAAAACATTGGCAAAGCATCAATTACAGGCAAATGGAAACTCGCAGAAATATTCCAGGGTTACCATAACGGCGGGGATTTCAAATGGAAAAAGCCCGCAGGGAATAGCTATACCTATCAATTTTCGAAAAATGGATCCTTTGAGCAGGACGGTGTTAGCGCCGCTTGTTTACCTGCAACTTTTATTCAAAAGCGCTCATTATTGATAATCTCTTACAGCTGCAATAAGGTTGATACCAGTTACATCGAAAAATTATCTGCTGATACCCTGATCATAAGAAACAAGGTGCTGGAGGGGATTACTAAGCTTAAATTCTATCGAATTCAATAAATACTTATATAAACCTTAATCAAAAATTACCATGAAAAGAATGATTACCTTAACCATTGCTGTATTTCTGTTGAAAAGCATTGCAATTGCACAGTTTAAATGCGCTACACCTACGGTAAGTAGTTCGCATGTTGTTACCCAAAGTGCACAGAGTATCCAGGGAGGCCAGATTTCACCAATGATAGCTGCGCAACCCGATGGTTCATACACCATCAATGTCTATTTTCATATCATACGTACCACAGCCGGTACGGGAGGTGTGAATGCCGCCAATTTGCCAACGCTTGCAACAATCTTAACCAATGCTTACTCGCCAATGAATATTAAGATTGTAAACGCGGGGTTTGATTATATCAACAACAGCACTTATATCAATTTCACTGACAGCCAATTTGCTGCCTTAACAGCCGTAAATAATCAGGCTAATGCCATTAATGTATACCTTTTGTATAATAATCCAACTGAGTATGGCGGTAAAACCAACGCGGTACCGGGACACAGTATCGTTATAGCGAACCAATATGCAATAACACCCGTGGTTGCGCATGAGATTGGGCATGCGCTTAACTTATGGCATACCTTTCATGGCCAGGAGCCGGGTGGCTGTGCCGAATTGGCCAATGGATCGAATTGTACTACTTGCGGAGATTATATATGCGATACCCCGGCGGATCCATATACCGGCGGTCCTTATTTCTCAAACGGAAACTGTGTTTATACAGGTCCCGCAGGTTATAATCCTGACGTTACCAATTTTATGTGTTACTCGGCTCCAGCTTGTTTAACTCATTTTACAGCAGGGCAGGGAACGAGAATGAGAAATGCATTGCTTAACGAAAGTGTGTTGCAGCCTGTCATTCTTTCAATAAGTGGTGCCCCTGCTTTTTGTTCATCCCAGGTTTATACTGTTAGTAATCTTGTTGCCGGTGAAACAGTTACCTGGTCTGTATCACAGAGCGGTATAGTTAATTTGGCAACTTCGGGCAACCAGGTTACCGCAACCAAGGTTACCCAGGGTTTTGTTACTTTAACAGCCACTATAAACGGAAGCGTTACGGTTACAATGAGTATATCAACTTATCCTTCGTTAACATCGCTTTCTGCAACAATGAGCGGAACATGTTCTAATGGATATCAAACCTGGTATCTTGCTCCAACACCTAATATGGCAGGTGCAACTAACTGGCATTGGACAGTTGATAATCCGAATTCAGGAACATATATCATACAATCGCCCAATTCTCAAAACACTTATGTAACCGTTTCGGGCGGTGGCGGCGTGTCAGTTACATATACCGACCTGTGCGGCGAAACATCACATAAGGACGGTGTTACAATTTATAGCCCATGCGGCAGAACTAATGCGATTGTTGCCTTCCCAAATCCGGCTACAAATCAGTTAACTGTTACAAATGACAACATAGTATCTCCCAGTGATACGAAGACAGCACTCACACCCGGAAGCTATACTGACTATTCAGTGCTTTTATATAATGATAAAGGGAATGTCTTAAGATCGGCAAGTAATTCAAAAG
>Ga0310811_10003758_pt1 | contig 19151 bp, 11 predicted proteins | sample YCmetagenome_FD_207642 | JGI IMG/M metagenome (GOLD analysis project Ga0310811, IMG submission 207642) | Soil microbial communities from experimental microcosm in Duke University, North Carolina, United States - YC | ecosystem: Engineered > Artificial ecosystem > Soil microcosm > Unclassified ...
CTCCGTCGTCGGGGAAACCATCCTCAAGCTCAAGGCGCGCCTCTGGTACGTCCACAAAGGCATCGAGCAACTCTTCCACGAACGCGATGCCCATGGTGGCCTGCCGCTGGCGGAACGCATCTCCGGCGACACAGCCGTCGGCCACGCCCTGGCCTACTGCCTCGCCATTGAGGACGCCCTACACATCCAGGTCCCAGTCGAAGCGCGGCGGATCCGCGCCATCCTGCTGGAACTGGAACGCCTCTACAACCACATCAGCGACATCGGAGCTCTGTGCAACGACGTCGGCCACGGCATCCTCAACACCCACGCCCTGCGCATCAAAGAAGCGCTGCTGCGGTTGAACAAGGACACCACCGGGCACCGGCTCCTTCGCGGCGGCATCCTGCCCGGCGGCGCCACGCTCCGCCAGGTCCCCGACCCGGCACGCCTTGCCGCCATCGGTGCGGACATCCGCGACATCGTGGAACTCGCCCTCAGCAACTCGCTGGTCGCCGAACGCTTCACCGGCACCGCGGTCCTCGCCACCCAACAGGCCCGCGACCTCGGCACCCTCGGCTACGTCGCCCGCGCCAGCGGCCTGGACGTCGACGCCCGCCGCGACCATCCCACCGGTATCCTCACCGACGACGGCCTGCAACTCGGCGACCTGCTGACCGTCCCCACCCATGCTGCCGGTGACGTCCTCGCCCGGTTCCAGCAACGCGCCACCGAAATCGACGCATCCCTCGCCGTGCTGGACACCCTCATCCGCACCGTCACACCAGGCGCCCTCAGCACCTGGCCCGCCATCGATCCGACGCCAGCCAGCCCCGCCGCCTCCGGCGTAGGCATCGTGGAGGGCTGGCGAGGCACCATCGTGCACCGCGTCGAAGTCGACCCTGATCGGCGCCTGACACGCGTCAAGGTCGTCGACCCGTCGTTCCTCAACTGGCCCGCCCTCCCCGTCGCGCTCGCCGGCACCATCGTGCCCGACTTCCCCCTCGCGAATAAGAGCTTCAACCTCTCCTACGCCGGCAACGACCTATGAACACCGGCGCAGCCCCGCCACGAACAGGGCACGCCTCTGAACCGTTCGCGCGGGTCGCGTTGGAGGCCGAGGCGGGCCGTAACCGAGATCGCTTCGCTCACCAGCCTTCGGAAAGCCCCGGGCCCGCCGGGGCCGGACTGGTGGATACCGGCCGGGGGATGCCGTCGGAGTGCCGAGGTAGGTGCCGAGGGACCGTCAGCCCTTGCCACCGCAGGCTGGCCGGGCAAGAGTTGGACATGAGCTCGAATGCAGGCTAGGTGATCGGAAATGGCGTTCGCCGTCTTTTGATCGTCCTGGTGGCGGTCGCGGTCGTGGCGTACACCAGCGCGTGGGTTGCCAGGCACCGAAGCCGGGATGCGAACAGACCACAGCCGGCTTCGCCGCGACCGCTGGACCCGTGGGCCATCTCTGAAGTGATCAGCCGAGCTGATTCGCGCGGCGAGCGCGCCAAGGCCATACTCGCCACTCGGCTGCTCGCTGGTCATCTGTCGGCCGAAGAGTACCGGAGAGATATGGCCTCCCTTGCCGCGTGGGACGCAATCAGCCACCTGCCGGTCACCCCGCCCGACCAGTGATCGGGGGCCTTTGATCCCGCTGCCGGCGCACACGGGCCATCGATCGGGTGGAACGCGACTGGGGTGGTGGTTCTGGAGGCGCGGATGCGGTCGGAGACTGCGGTCTGTGGTAGCTGCGGCTGCTCCTGCGTCGCTGACGCTCATGGGCCCGCTGGCCGGCGCCCCCGCCGAACCGGCGTCCGGCCGGTGTGACCGCCGGGACACGTCCCGTCACATCCGCCCCACCTGTAACACGGACATCCCCTGCGACGCTCCTTCGCTCCGACGCGCATTTCATCCTTCGGAGGCACCCTCTTGTCAGCTCGTACCCTCGCCCGCGGCGCCGCTTCGGCCGCCGCCCTGGCGGCCCTGCTGCTCAGCGGTGGCACCGCGGCCGCGTCGATCACGCTGCCGCTGCACGCGGCCCACCGCAACACCACCGCGGCCGGTTTCTCCACGCACAGCTGCGACCAGATTCCGGACGCGCTGCGGGGTGGCGGATCGGACGGCTGGGTCTTCGTCCTGCCGGCCAACGACGCCGACTTCGTCAGCCTGAGCCTGAAGTTCCGCGACACCGGCGGCACCGAGGTCACCATCGCCGTGCCGAATGCGGCCGACAGCTACCCCGACGGCATCGCCACCAACGGAACCAGCAAGGCGTGGGTCGTCGTCCCCGCCGGTTGGACCCTACTGGACGGCACCGCCGTCGTCGACAACGACAAGACCAAGGCCGACGACTTCAACCTCACGCACACCTGCCCCGGTACGCCGGGCACCCCCTCGACGTCGCCGTCCACGTCGACCTCGCCGTCCGGATCGACCTCGGCCTCGCCCGACGAGTCGGGCAGCCCGTCGTCGAGCCCGTCAGGCAGCGTCGAGGCCAGCGTGCCCCCCACGGTGACCCCCGCACCGTCCACTCCCGGCGGCGGAGGCGGCAGCCTGCCGGTGACCGGCGTCGCCATCACCGGCACGGTGGTGACCGGCGGCGCCCTTGTCGCCGCTGGTGCGGCGCTGCTCGCCGTCCGGCGCCGTCGCATGCGGCTGGCGTTCGTCGCGGACCCCGACGCCGCCTCCGGCCCGGAGCCGGAGGCCGGGGAGCGTTAACCCGGTGCCGGTCCCGGGCACTAGGTAACCAAGCGGCGGCGGGCGCGGATCACATCGACCGCGTCCGCCGCCGCTTCTGGCTCGCCATCGCTGCGCGGGGCCCTGCCAGGAAGGCATGACTGTCGCGCACGACGCTGGCCCCGTAGGGGCCACGGCCGCTGGGCTTCGCGAACGATAATGCCGGGATGGACCTGGATGCGTTGGCGAGGCTGATCGGATCACCGCCGCGCAGGACGGCACAGGCCGACTGGACCGCGGTGCAGCGCACGCTGGGGCTGCGGCTGCCAGCCGACTTCGTAGCCTTCGCCGACGCGTACGGCCCGATTGACCTCGGCGAATTCGTGTAGGAGTGGTCGCCTGCGGCAGGCGCGGTGCCCTTCGAATCCGACGCGCACAGGATGTTGCGGGCGTGGCGGGATGGATCCGGCCGGCGGAGCGCGGCGGTGTAACCGAGCGGCGCCGCGTTTAGGAGCTGCCGGTGCTGCTCGCCTGCGACGGGTCGCCGTCGGGGCCGTCGTGGGTCGCGGGTGCCAGGTGCAGCACGGTGAGGATCGCGGCGACCGGGATGCGGTAGCCGCGGACTCACCGCGGCGGGTGTGCTGCAGGGCATGGACCGCCGGTGACGGACCGGAACGGGAGGGACTTTGGCCCGGCTCTGTCTCACGAGGCGCCGCTGGATTTCGCTAGGTCTTGGCCGGTGACCCGATCTGGGTCAGCCAGCGGAGCAGGACGGGCGCGATGACCGTCGACCACGTGAACATGACGAAGCCCAGGGCCGAATGCGGCGATGTGAGCGGGTGATCCATGGTGCGGCTTCGTCGAACGGAACCGGGCCCTCCTGCACAGCTACACGTCGTAGCAGCCGTCACCGGCTGGACATACTCCGCCAGGATGCCAGTCAACCGGTGAGGCCCAACCCAAGCCAAGCCCTGCGCCTCACTGAAGGACACGCCAGATGCAAACCGCGCGCCGTTGCCGTGTCGCGGTGCTGGGCGCGTTCTCCGTCACGCCGCTGGGCGTCGGGGAGAACGTTGGCGAGATCGTGACCGAGGCGGTACGGGTGATCCGGGAGTCCGGCTTGGCCAACCGCACCGACGGATGTTCACCCTGGTGGGGGCAAGAGTTGGGACGAGGCGATGGAGGTGGTGAAGCGCGCGGTGGAAGCGGTCGGCCGTCATGCGTCACGGGTTAGCACCGTGGTGAGGGTCGACCGGCGGCCGAGCAGGACCGACGCGATGACCGGACGGTGAAGTCCGTGGAACGCCATCTCGGCGCTCCGGCCACCGGTAACCGCGCCGCCCCGGGGTAGGTGTCGAAGTGGATACGCTCCTGCCAGGCTCCCCTCGAGGTGAACATGCGAAGAGGACTTCAGGCGGTGTACGCCACGATGCTGGTGCTCCTTGCCTCGCATCTCGTCCCGGCGCATCCCACACACCCGGCCTCCGGGCTGCACGTCAAGGACGGCCGGCTGGTCGAGGCCAACGGCCAGGACCTCGTCTTGCGCGGCGTCAACCACACCTACAGCTGGTACCCCAACCAGACCAACGGGGTGCTCACCGCCATCAAGGCCGCCGGCGCGAACTCGGCGCGGCTGACGCTGACCACCGGCCATCGCTGGCCGGCTACCCCGGGCGCCGACGTTTCCTCCGCCATCTCGCTGTGCCGGCAGCATCGGCTCATCTGCATCCTCGAGGCGCACGACGCGAGCGGCTACGGCCAACTGCGGGGCTCCGCCACCCTCGACGAGACCGTCGACTACTGGATCAGCATCCGCGGAGCGCTCGCCGGACAGGAGAACTACGTCATCATCAACGTCGCCAACGAGCCCTACGGCTACCGCATCACGAAGACCTGGACCCACGACACGATCCGAGCGATCAAACGGCTACGCGCCGCGGGGTTCCGGCACACGCTCATGGTCGACGCGCCGGAGTGGAGCCAGGACGACACGTTCACCATGCGCGACAACGCTCCAACGGTGCTCGCCGCGGACCCGGACCGCAACACCGTCTTCGACATCCACATGTTCGGCACGTTCAACACCCCGCAGAAGGTCCAGTCATACCTCCACTCGTTCGTCGCGCGCCGGCTGCCCATCGTGGTGGCCGAGTTTTCGCACAAACACCCGCACGGCAAGCCCGCGGCCGACGCGGTCATGCAGTACGCCCAGACGTACCGCGTCGGACTCCTGGGCTGGCTGTGGAGCGGCGACACCGAAGCGGCCTACCTGGACATGGTGAACAACTTCAACCCCACCCTCCGTACCCCGTGGGGCGTCCGATTCCTCACCGGCGTCAACGGTCTGCGTACGAACGCCCGCGAGGCGAGCATCTTCGCCAGCGCGCCGAAACGGGCGAAGCACAGGTGGAACTGGTCCGACCTCTGGCCGTTCTCGATGGCACAGGCCACCGCCACCCGTCCCGTCCCCGCCCGCCCGCCCGGCACCCGCCGCCGTCGGCGTGCACCTGAGGACCCCGCACCTGACGGCGGCCGTCCGGGCCGGGGACCCCGAACGCCGGCAGGCGGCCGCCGGCGTCGCGGCGCAGCACGCGAGCTGGGTGTTCACGCCTCGGTGAGTCAGCCCTCGTGGACATAGACGCTGCCGCGGAACAGCGAGATCACCGCGGTCCACGCCGCGGAGCCGATCGCGCGCTACCAGCCCCGGATCCCATTCGGCCATCAGTGACGCGCGGCTGCCCGACGGCGCCCTCCGTTTCGCCGATGGCCTCGCGCAGTCGCCCTGGTCTCGCCCGGTGCCGGGCTGACGGCCCTGAGGTCCGTGAACGCGGTCCTCTGCGCACCGCTTGCTTCACGAGTGCGTACGTTGTCGACGCCGTGCTACGAGAACGAACAGCCTGAGAAGGCCGGGCGGCTCCAACCCAAACCGGAGCCAGCGACCAGGGCACCAACCTGCGCAGAGCCCCAAGCGTCGACTCTCAAGGCCGGCAGGGCAAAGAGCCAGCCCAGCCTCACTCTGAAGCGCGAGCTCCCAGAGCGAGCCGACCTGCCCGGTACCGCCCGTCGCCAAGGAACAGGTTGGTGCGCATGAGCCGGAACCGGCACTGGCACCCGGCGGTTGGCCCGCCGCAGCACTGGCGAGCTGATTCCGTCAGCTTGGCACCGCGTTGAACGCTATGCCAACAACCGGATCGAGGCCGAGCACATCCAGCTGCAGCGCCGGCTCAGACCGATGCGCGGCCTGCGCACGGACCGGACCGCACAGACGATCATCGCCGGTCACACGTTCATGCAGAACCTCCGCCGCGAACACTACGAACTCGGCCTCGATGCCCCACGCGGGCTCCGGGTCGCCGCGGCGTTCACCGAGCTCACCACCGCCCGAACCTGGGCACCCGCGACGTGGCGAAGACCGTGTCCCCGGGCTTCCAGGCGTCGCAGGACACCGAGGCCAACTACGAGCGGATGAAGCAGAAGGTCAACGACGAGCTGAAGCAGCACTTCCGCCCGGAGTTCCTCAACCGCATCGACGACACGATCGTCTTCCACCAGCTGACCCAACCGGAGCTGCTGCAGATCGTCGACATCATGATCTCCCGGATCGAGACCCAGCTGCGCGACAAAGACATGGGTCTGGAGCTCACGGAGAACGCCAAGAAATTCCTGGCGAACAACGGCTTCGACCCGATGTTCGGCGCGCGGCCGCTGCGCCGCACGATCCAGCGCGAGATCGAGGACGCCCTGTCCGAGCGGGTCCTGTTCAACGAGCTCAAGCCTGGCCAGATCGTGGTCGTCGACTGCGAAGGTGACCCACGAGACAGCGGCACGTCCAAACTCGTCTTCCGCATCCTCGCCAAGCCGGGCCCCAGCGCCGCACCAACGGCGGGCCTACACACGGCATAGGGCGTGGCCGCCAATAGTGAGGCGTCGGCAAGTCGCTGCGACGCACGTTCCGGCCCTGATAGTGCGGAAGAGCTGCTGGGGTACATCGGCCCGCTCGCGCCGGACGCCTGTCTCGGGTCGGCCCGGCGGTCTCAAGCTCCTGGTCGGCAAACGAGGGCGCAACCCACGGGGTTCTCCTGGGGTGGTCAGCAGCCCTGCGTGGCTGCCGGGACCTGCGCTCGCGGCCGAACAGGCGCACATCAGCCCGCGGCTCTGGGCCGCATGGTGGGCCTCACCATGGCCCGCGCGCTCGCCGGCGCCGGCCTCCTCAGCTTCGTCATCTGGACCGTCGTCCGGCTCCTTGACGTCCTGGCAGACCGCTGAGTAGCCGGACGAGGTCCGCGGAGGCGCCCAGTTTGCTTTGCCGACCGGCGGCTCACACGTGGGCCAGGGCCTCGCGGTTGGTGACCCGGGCGGCGCGGCTGGCGGCCGCGTCGGTGGCGAGCTTCGCGCTCAGGATGACCAGCGCGATCCAGATCCCGGCCGGGGCGCCGGAGAGTGGCAAGGGCAGCGGTGCGCTCATGAACAGGTTGCCCAGTCCGGCGCCCAGCAGGGCGGTTAGGTCGAGCGGCAGGGCTGCGAGCGCACAGCTGGTCAGGGCCAGGAACACGCCTTCGGCGGCGGCAACCCGGCGGACGGTACGCGGCCGGGCGCCGATGGCGTGCATGACGGCGAACTCACAGGTACGGTCCACGACGCTGGCGCTCATCGTCAAGACCAGCCCGATGACGCCGATAACGCCGAGCGGGACCGCGACGCCGAGCAGGACCATCACGGCTGCCGAGGTGCCCGGCGGAGACCGCGTCGCTGCGGCTGACCGACTCGGCGGTCGCGACGGCCACGCCGGCGGATGGGTCTGGTGGTCCAACGGCGGCCCGGACCCACTTACCTGGCACCTGCAGGACCTGACCACGCCCCGATAGATGCCGTCACCCAATCAGCATCGCCCGATCGGCCGGGATCGCCGCGACCGCGCCCGGTCGGCGGCGCGGAGGGCGACGATGCCCGGTGATGCCGAGCGGATCGAGATGGCCCAGGATGCTTTGACGGTACGCCGTGATCGCCGCCATGCTCGCCGCCGACGTCGTTCCCGCGAGGGCGCACGACGTCACCCCCGTGGGCACCGAGAGCATTCCCGGCTTCGTCTGGCTCGGCTTCACCCACATGCTCACCGGCTGGGACCACACGCTGTCCAACGCTGGCGTCGAGATCGGCCGACTCCTCGCCGTGTACCTCGTCTACCTCATCGGCGACATGGTCGTCGGGTTCGCCGACTGGTCCCGCATCGAGCGCCGCGCGTTCGCCGTCGATGTTCGCGGCGCATGAGACTGGATCGGAACGTGGCGCAGCCGTTGCGCACCCGGCAGGCGTGGGTGAGCGCCTGCCGGGTGCCGGCTACTGATGTCCGTTACAGGAGGTCAGAAGCCGCCCGTGCCGTTCGGGGTGCCCAGGCCGGTCGGTCCGTCCCACCCGGCGCGGGCAGTGCACCACTGGCTGGTGGGGCAGCTACCGTTGCTGCCGGACGTCACGTCGTAGAACGAGCCGGCGTGGGCGTACGGGTAGTTGTTGTCGACCGAGGCGGCGTTGCCCGCCAGCGCGTATACGCCGGCGATGATCGGCGCGGAGACGCTGGTGCCGCCGAACACCAGCCAGCCAGAACGGCCCTGGTATGCGGTGCTGTCGTAGACCGCGACCCCGGTGTTCGGGTCGGCCACCGCGGACACGTCGGCGACCGCGCGCCGGCTGCAACCCGTACCCACGCTCGCCTGGCCGCTGAGCGCGGTGTTGTAGGCGCTGCAGCCGCTGCCGGCGCCGCTCCACACGGTCTCGGTCCAGCCGCGGCTGCCGCCGCCGGACCTGAGGGTGGTACCGCCGACCGCGGTGACGTAGTGCGACGACGCGGGGTACTCCACGCCGTAGCCGTTGTCGCCGGAGCTGACGGTGATGGCGATGCCCGGGTGGTTGAAGTAGGAGCCGTAGGTGGCGTCGGAGGCGTCCGAGCCGCCGTAGCTGTTGCTGATGACGGTCGCGCCCATCGCCGCGGCCCGGTTCTCGGCCGCGCCGAGGTTGGCGAACGAGTTGCTGTCTGCCTCGATCAGCAGGATGTGGCAGTTGGGGCAGATGGCCGAGGCCATGTCGAGGTCCAGGGAGATCTCCTGGGCCCAGCCACCGTTCTTGCGCGGGTACGCGGTGCCGCCGTTCTGGTCGACCTTGCGGAAGCAGCCGTTGGCCGCCGTGCACGCCGGCAGCCCGAACTGCGCGCGGTACACGCCGAGGTCGGCCTCCGCGGTCGGGTCGTCGTAGGCGTCGACGATGGCGATGGTCTGCGCGGACGAGCCGGTGGACGTCAGGTTGTACGCCGAGCGCAGGTCCGCCGGGCCGTAACCGGCCGGTGCGGCCAGCGCCGTGACGTCGGTGCGCAGCAACGCGTGGCACGCGGCGGTGCCGGGGACGGGCAGGGCGCACACGCGGACCGCGTGATTGGCGGTGCCGGTGGGCGTCGGGGCCGCCGCGGCGGCCTGGCTGACCGGGGCGGCGAGCGTCGCGGTCAGCAACGCCGCCGCGAGGACGGTCAGACGGGAGGTGGTGCGCATGAAACCTCCAGGAGGGTACGGATGCCTGAACAGGCGCCGCCCTCTCCAGAGGCGTTACACGTTCGTCGATGTCTGGCACGAAATGACACGCGTCACTGTCGGGTCTCGCGTTGCCGCCTGGCCGCGACCGTTCGCGGAGGCACGCGCGTCGGCCCGATTGTGCGTGCCGCCAGCGCGTCAAGCACCAGTCCGATATCCATCTCGCGGTACCGGGCCGTCGTCGCCGGCCAGGCCCAGCAGGTCGGCGACGATCCGGCCGACCACCACCCGGGCCAGGTCCGCAACATCCACGGCGGCCTCGCAACGAGGTCCCCGGCGCACCATGCGTCGGTGTCCGCCGCACAGTCCTCATCGACCGGACGCACCGGTACGGCTGGTGGCTCGGCGGCGACCGGCGCAAGCCCCACCAACCAGCGGGCCTGATCGACCCGAGGTGGTGCCGCGAAAAGGGTGGGCGGCGGGTTCGACCTACTGACGTCGAATGAGCCGAGCGTCGGACGCCTTCGCGTACAAGTCGGTGGTCGATCCCGGGGCCGCGCTGCGACAGCGCGTCATCAGCGGCGGCGGCGATGGTTGGTCAGCTGGAACGCCTTGCCGCCGGGATGTGTAACGCGTGCGGCGGCCGCGGCGCCTCGCTACCGGACCGTTGTCAACATTTCCGTCCAGATAGGGGCGATCTCCACCGACCAGGCGGTTTGATCTGGGCGTCGGACTCGCCGAAGCGCTGGCGGCTGGAAGGTGCGGCGCTCCAGTGAAAGCGACAGGGGCACCTTCCACTCACGCGCGCAGGGGTCACGCGACGGTGCCCAAGAGCGGACCAAGGACGTGCGCGCACTGCTGCGGTTTCGGGTCGACCACGCGCTACGCCACGGCACGCCTCGCTCAAGCGCTTGACCGGGCATCAAAGGCGGTCGAATAATCGATCTGGGCTCGCCGCCGTGACGCCGCCACCAGCACGGCAGGTTCGATGGCCCGGGAGGCAGCCATGCGCCACGTCCCCTTCGCCCCCGTCGATCTCCCAGCTTCCGCCGCGTCGCCCGCCTTGGGTCGGGTGCGCCGCAGCCTGCTCACCCTCGCCGTGACCGCGGCGACCGTGCTCACCGCGTCGCTGCTGCCGCCGACACCGCAGGCGGCGGCCGCGGCCGGGTGCATCTCCACGACCGACTGCCTGGCGAAGATGACACTCGCCGAGAAGGCCGGCCAGATGACCCAGGTCGCCAACTCCAATGTCAGCAACAAGAACGACATCGCCACCTACGGCCTGGGCTCGGTGCTCAGCGGTGGTGGCGGCGGCCCCAACGGCGCGGGCGGGACCGCGACGCAGTGGGCCGACATGGTCGACGACTACCAGAGCTACGCGCTCAAGAGTCGGCTCGGCATCCCGCTGATCTACGGCGTCGACGCCGTGCACGGGCACAACAACGTGCAGGGTGCGGTGCTGTTCCCGCATCACATCGGCATGGGCGCCACTCGCGACGCCGCGCTGGTGCAGCAGGTCGAGGACGTCACCCGCCAGGAGGTGCTCGGCACGGGGATCCACTGGACGTTCGCGCCGTGCGTCTGCGTGGCGCGCGACGACCGTTGGGGCCGCACCTACGAGGGGTACGGCGAGGATCCGTCGGTCGTCGGCCCGCTGGCACAGGCCGCGGTGGCGGGCTTCCAGGGCCCGGTGCTCGGTACGAACTCGGTGCTGGCTACCGCCAAGCACTTCATCGCCGACGGCGGCACAACGTACGGCACCGGCGACAGCGGCTACCTTATCGACCAGGGCGACGCTCGCATCAGCGAGAGCGAACTGCGCACGGTGCACCTTCCGCCGTACACCACCGCGGTCAACGGCGGCGTCGGCTCCGTGATGATGTCGTACAGCAGCTGGAACGGCGTGAAGGACCACGGCAACGCCCACCTCATCACCGACATCCTCAAGGGCGAGCTGGGCTTCAAGGGCTTCGTGGTCAGCGACTGGGCCGGCGTCAAGCAGTTGCCGGACGCCACGTACGCCGACCAGGTCGCTCACGCGGTCAACGCCGGCATCGACATGATCATGGTGCCGGACGATTACATCGGCACGATCAACGCGATCGTCAACGGCGTGAACAGCGGCAGGATCCCGCTGGCTCGGGTCGACGACGCCGTTACGCGGATCCTCAACGCCAAGTTCGCGCTCGACCTGTTCAACCACCCGTACACCGATCGCACGTACACGGCGCAGGTCGGGTCGGCGGCGCACCGGGCGGTGGCCCGCCAGGCGGTGCGCGAGTCACTGGTGCTGCTCAAGAACAACGGCGTACTGCCGCTGTCGAAGACCGGTGCGTACAAGATCGTGGTGGGCGGCAAATCGGTCGACAACCTGGGCTACCAGCTCGGCGGGTGGTCGATCAGCTGGCAGGGCGGAAGCGGCGCCACGACGACCGGGACCACGTTCTGGCAAGCACTGCAGCAGGCGACCGCGGGCACCGGCATCACGGTGCAGAACGTCGGTACGCGCACCAAGGGCCGCTACACCGCAGACGTCGGCATCTGGGTCGGCGGCGAGACGCCGTACGCGGAGGGCAAGGGCGACTCGTCCACGCTCGCCTTCGGCAGCGACAACAGCAGCCAGCTCAGTGACATCTGCTCTCGAGTCACGGTCTGCATCGCAATCCTGTACTCGGGCCGGCCGCTGGTCATCAAGGACCAGCTGCCGAAGGTGGGCGCGTTCGTAGCCGGATGGCTGCCCGGTACCGAGGTGCAGGGCATCACCGACGTGCTCTTCGGCGCCGGGTTCACCGGCAAGCTGCCGGTCAGCTGGCCCAACGCCGTCACCGACGAGCCGATCAACAGCGGTGACGGCAAGACGCCGCTGTTCCCCCTCGGGTACGGGCTGACGCCGTACTGATCGGGCCGCACCGAAACCGCCGGCGGCGCTTGGCGCCGCCGGCCGGACGGGTTGCACGCACCTTAATGGTAGGAGTCTTTACAGTTTCGAAAATTCGCGATATCAAATAAGTCGCAGTTCGATCTATATCCATGCTCCCCTCTGCTCGTTCACCCCCTCAGGAGCACGATCATGGACAGTCGACCATCGGCGCACCTGCGCCGGATGCTGGCCGCGGCCGCCACCGCGGTGCTCGGCATCGTCCTCCTCGTCCCGGGTACCGCGGCCGCCGCGGGCACGGGCGCAATCACCGGCTACGGCGGCAAGTGCGTCGACGTGTCCGGCGCCAACACCGCCAACGGCACCAAGGTCCAGTTGTGGACCTGCAACGGCACCAACGCCCAGAACTGGACCGTGGGCACCGACGGCACCATCCGCGCTCTCGGCAAGTGCCTCGACGTCTCCGGCGGCTCGACGTCCGACGGCGCCAAGGTGCAGATCTGGGACTGCAACGGCACCGGCGCCCAGCAGTGGGTCGCCACCTCGGCCCACGACATCGTCAACCCGCAGGCCAACAAATGCCTCGACGCTACCGGCGTGAGCTCTGCCGACGGCACTCCGCTGCAGATCTGGACCTGCAGCGGCGGTGCCAACCAGAAGTGGAACGTCCCCGGCGGCACCAGCGGCGGTGGCGGTTCGGGCGTTATGGCCGCGCCGTACTACTACACCGGCTGGGGCAACCCGCCCAGCATCGGCACGGTGATGAGCGCGACCGGGATCAAGCAGGTCACGATGGCGTTCATGCTCTCCGGCGGTGGCTGCGTGCCGATGTGGGACGGCTCCCGTCCGCTGACCGGCGGCGCGGACCAGGCCACCATCAACACGGTGCGGTCCAACGGTGGTGACGTCGAGATCTCCTTCGGCGGGTACAGCGGCAACAAGCTCGGCCCGAACTGCTCGTCGGCGAGCGCGCTGGCCGGCGCCTACCAGCAGGTGATCAACGCGTACGGGCTGAAGTACATCGACATCGACGTGGAGAACACCGACGAGTTCGAGAACGCGACCGTGCAGGACCGGATCCTCGGCGCGCTGAAGATCGTCAAGCAGAACAACCCCGGCATCAAGACGATCCTCACGTTCGGCACATCCACGACCGGCCCGACCTACTGGGGCACCCGGCTGATCAACCAGGCCGCCGCGCTCGGCGCGAACGTCGACGTCTTCACCATCATGCCGTTCGACTTCGGCGGCGGTGCCGACATGTACGGCAACACCGTCAACGCCGCCAACGGCCTGAAGAACCAGCTGAAGACGGCGTTCGGCTGGAGCGACGCCCAGGCGTACGCCCACGTCGGCATCTCCGGCATGAACGGCTACTCCGACCAGTCCGAAGTCACCACCACGGCGATCTGGACCAGCATCCGCAACTGGGCGAACACGAACCACATCGCCCGGCTCGCGTTCTGGTCGATCAACCGCGACCGCGGGTGCGCCGGCGGTGGCGTGCAAGAGTCCTGCTCCGGCATCTCCCAGTCCGACTGGGCCTTCACCCAGATCACGGCCGGCTTCACCGGCTGACCCCCATCACGCGCGGCAACGCATCGTGATTTCGATTTCGACTTGAGCGAACGACCAACGTGCCGCTCCTGCGCGGGGACCGTAGCTGCGACTCGACGGTGCCCGGCAGGAGCGGCACCATTGCACCCTGGCGCTTGACTTGCGGCCGTTCGGCCCTGTCGGCGTGCCGGCACCGGCGCCGCCTTCGCCAGGTGCCGCCTGCCTACTCACCGCTCACTCTCCGAATGATCGTGACAGCGAGCGGACCTTCCAGCGCCGACCCGTCACCCTCGCTGGTCGGGCTCTGCCACGCCTACACCGCCGGCGCCGGCGCCGATCACGGCAAGGCCCTCGAGAACCCGACCTTCAGCGCCCTGATCACCACCGCCGGCGGCAAGGACGAGGTCGACGCTTACTGCACCACGCTCCTGGCGGCCTCCCCGGCCGAGTCCGCCCACCCCGGCCAGCCCAGCGACCACCCGAGCGGCGCTCCCACCGGCCACCCGACCGGCGACCCCACCGATCACCCGACCGGCCGCCCCAGTCAGCAGCCGACCGTCCGCCCTAGCCACTGACTCGCGCCAGGTCAGGGCGGGCAGAATTCTGCCCGCCCTGGCTGTTCAACCCATGCGTATCGCGGCGCGGAGCGCCATCGCCGGCGTCGACCACGAGTTGGCTGCCGTCGACTCGGCGCACCACCGCGGTGGCCCTGCGCATCTCGCTGGTGTGGGCGCTGCCCGCGGTCGGTGCCCTCGAGCTCGGCGGTGTCGTCGTGCTGGCCAACGCCGACGTGCGTCGCGTCCGCCGAGCCGCCGGCCGATCTCCTCGGGCAGGATGGTGAGGCAGGCATAGCCGCGCAGGGTCTGGCGGGCTCGCGCGAGGGTCTGCTCCGGGCCCGTAGCGATCGCCCGCTCGAAGACGCCCTCCAGGAGCTGGTTGCCCAGAAGATCTTGGAAAGCGCGACAAGGAAACCGGTCATCTTGATCACGACAAATGCGCAATGCGCTTTGTCGCACCGGCCCTACAGATCGAACAGGCGGCGCGGACGCCGCGGAGGGAAACCATTCACTGGAACGTATTGGTGTCGAGTGCCGGCTGCCTTCACGACGTCGTTTTCCCCAGGACCCTTTCTATTACCCTGCATCGCTCCCTCATGAATCTCCACCCTTTGATCGACGAGCCCGGTGGATGAACCATCAGTGGTGAATGCGCCGGCTCCGTGCCAGCGCGCCAGGCTCGCGCCGAACGGCCTGATCTGCTCTGGCCGCTCGGCCCTTGCGAGGAGGATTAGATGAGGACGCGCCGTTTCGCCTTGTTCTCTGCTTTGCTTGCGGCTGTCGCCTTCGCGGTGGCCCCTGGATTGGCCGCGGCCGGTCCGCCGGACAAGGACGCGGGTGAGGAGAGCGAGGCCCTCACCGAGGCCGCCGAGTGGTTCATGGGGCAGCGGCTCGCCCCGAACGGGGCGGTGAACCCCAACGCGTATGCGGCCGGGGTCGCGCAGGCCGCGGCGCTGCCCAGCGTCGGTGGCGGCTGGACCGAGCGCACTGCCCGGCCCGGCACGGACGGCAACAACTTTTCCGATTCCCCGCAATACGTCGACCCGACAAGCAATTTCAGCAACTCGGGCGCCGGCGACCGCTGGGTGTCCGGCCGGATGACCGCGCTGGCCGCCGCGCCGGGTGGGGCCCTGTTCGCGGGCGCCGCTGACGGCGGCGTGTGGAAGTCCACCGACGGTGGCCAGCACTGGACACCGATGACCGACACGCAGGCCACGCTGTCGGTCGGCGCCCTGCTCGTCAGCGGCTCGGACAGCAACTACACCGTCTACGCCGGCACCGGTGAGGCCAACACCAACCAGGACAGCTACGCGGGTGTCGGCGTCCTCGCATCCACCGACGGCGGAGCCACGTGGCACCGGGTCGGCGGGTCCGAGCTCAACGGCGCGTTGATCTTCCGCTTGGCGCAGAACGGCAACAAGCTGCTCGCCGCCACATCGCACGGGCTGTACAGCTTCGACACCACGTCCGGCACCACGTGGACGGCCGTGCTCCAGCCGGCGGGTCCGCCCAGCGACGGCACGAACTTCAACCTGGTGGTCGGCAACATGATCAGCGACGTCGCGGTCCGGCCGGGCACGAACGGCCAGCAGGTGCTGGCGGTCGCCGGCTTCCGTGGCGGCGCCTCCACCAACGGCCTGTACGTGTCGAACGACGGCGGCGCGCACTTCACCTACCTCGCCAGCCCGCAGGGCTGGGTTCCGGCCAAGGCCGAGGGCCGCACGACGCTCGCCTACTCGGCCGCAGGCGATCGGGCATACGCGATCGTGCAGAGCCCGTACCTGCTCAACGTCGGCACCAACGGCAAGACGCTGCTGCAGGGCGTCTACGAGTCGAAGAACGGCGACCCGGCCGGCCCGTGGACGAAGATCGCCGACTCCAGCAAGCTTCAGCAGAGCGGGTCGGCGCAGAAGATCTCGCGTATCGGCAAGGGATACGGCCCGGGCATCCAGGCCTGGTACAACCAGTTCCTCGCGGTCGACCCCGCCAACAAGGACCACGTGTACCTCGGCCTCGAAGAGGTCTACGAGACGCAGAACGGCGGCTCCGGCTGGAACACGATCGCGCCCTACTGGAACTTCGGGTTCAACTGCTTCGCCACCACCCCGTTCGAGGGGACGTGTGACCACAACCAGGCCCACTCCGACCAGCACGCTGCGATCATCTCCGCAGGCAAGCTGTACGTCGGCAACGACGGGGGCGTCTACGCTCGCGCCCTGACCAACCACACCGTCGGCGACTGGACGAACCTCAACGCACACCTGGACGCGCTGCAGTACTACAGCGCCCAGAGCAGCGGCGACTCGACCATCTACGGCGGCATGCAGGACAACGGCAGCAACAAGGTGTTCCCGACCACGGGAACCGTGCTCGACGACAACAGCCAGCCAATCAACGTCAGCGCTGTGCAGGTCTTCGGTGGCGACGGCGGCTACACCCTGGTGGACCCGAACAACTCCAACAACGTCATCACCGAATACACCGGCCTGACCGCGTTGAAGTCGACCGACGGCGGCGCCAACTGGCACTTCATCACGCCGGCCGACCCTGATCCGCTGTTCATCGCGCCGATCAACATGGACCGCACCAACCCGAACCACCTGGTCGCCGGCGGCGCGATCGTGTGGAACTCCGAGGCGGGCGTCGCCGGCACCACCGCCGGCACCGGTGCCTCGACGGACTGGCAGCCCATATTCGACGTCCGTACCGCCCTGGGCGCCAGCGCCTCCTCCCAGGTCTCGGCGCTCAACGCCGTCACCGTCGGCGGCACACAGTACGTGGCCGCCGCATGGTGCGGCCCCTGCAACCCGAGCTTCACGACGGGCACCGGCTTCCGGGCCGGCTTCGTAATGCTCAGCAACAGCGGCGGCAGCTGGCACGTCACCGCGCAGGAGTGCACCAGCGGCCCGGCCTGCCCGACCAGCGGCCTGCCGAACCGCTACATCACCGGCATCACCATCGACACGGCTAACCCGAGCCACGCGTATCTGTCACTGTCCGGGTACGGGCGGCACTGGATCATCGGCCCGGACGACCCGGGTGTCGGCCACGTCTACCAGACCACAAACGGCGGCAGCACCTGGTCCGACGTGTCGGGCAACCTGGCCGACCTCCCGACGAACACGATCCTGCAGTACAACGGCAAGCTCATCATCGGGTCCGACATCGGCGCGTTCGTCTCGTCCGACAACGGCAGCACCTGGAGTCGCGTCGGCACCAACCTCCCGAACGTGGTGGTCGGCCAGCTGAGCGTCGACCCGAACGGGACATTGGTCGCCGCCACACACGGCCGGGGCATCTGGACAATCCCGGCTCCCTGAGCCAGGGACGTCGCCCAGCCGGCCGCCGAACCGATGAGTTCGGCGGCCGGTGCTCGCCTCCGTGGGGGCATGACGTCCCGACCTGTAACCCGCTTGTGCGGGTCCATACCGATGATGACGCGTCCCACGCCACCCCTGTGGGGTGTCTTTACTTCGCTGCAGTGCTGACTTGGACTTCTATGCGGCTCGTTCGTATTCGTTGACGAGTCTGCCAAGGATCGGTCGGCGTTCGGCCCGCTCCTGGGTCAGATCGACCGTTGGGCGTTCAGATCGGGGCTGTCGCAGATCCAGGGCGCGATGAGGTCTCCATCCGTTGTAGTGGCGGGCGTAGTCGGCCAGGACCCGACGGAGGTGCTGCCCGCTGAAGATCAGCATCCGGTCGGACGGCTTCGTCCAAGGATGGTCACCCCGTCGAGGAGCCGGCAGAACGCAAGGTAGAACATCGCATCGACACGGCCCCGATCATGCCGACATCCTGACAGGACGTCACGTCCACCCACGTCCGTGCCGCGGCAGCCAGCGGTGAAGGCGAGCGCGGCCATGACAACGATCATCATCGCTCCGCGGTGGCGGTCTGGAGCATGCTGCGTGACATGCCACCTCAGATGGCCGGCCGATCCCCCGCCGTTCCGCGCTGTCGCGTTCACGACGTGCTCGCTCGCTGCTACGGTCCGTTCGACCGGCGATACATGCCGTATTGACGAGCGCCAGTGTGCCTGAGTACCGTGCTCCAATTAAGTAACTTTCTTTAGAGTAGTGCGCCCTCACCCCCAACGGAGCGCGGTATGCGGTACCGATTCTCGTTCAGGCGCGCGGCCACTGCCGCTGCGCTGTTGCTCCCCGTCGCCGCCGGTCTGGTGGCCCTCCCCAACGCGGCCGCTGCGGCGACCGCCCCCATCCGCGTGAACGCCGGCGGAACGGCGTTCACCGACAGCACCTCGACGGCCTGGTCCGCCGACCAGGCGTACAGCGCCGGCAACTGGGGCTACGACACGCTCTACGGCGGCGCCACAACGTCCACGGCGATCGCCGGCACGACCGACGACTCGCTGTACCAGTCGTACAACCTCTTCAACAACTGGACCGGCTACAAGTTCGACGTTCCCAACGGCGCCTACCAGGTCACCCTGAAGATGGTGGAGGACTGGGCCAACGGGGCCGGCCAGCGCAAGTTCGACGTGCGCAGCGAGGGTGTGACGGTGCTCAGTGCCTTCGACATCTTCGCGGCCTGCGGCGCGTTCACCGCCTGCGACCGCACGTTCAGCACCACGGTCTCCGACGGCCAGCTCAACGTGCAGTTCAACATGAACGGCGGCGCCAACTACGCGACCGTGTCCGCCATCGCGGTGACCGGCGGTAGCGGTGGCGGCGGCGACACGACGCCGCCGAGCGTGCCGGGCAACCCGACGGTCACCGGCACCACGTCGTCGAGCGTCTCGCTTTCGTGGGGCGCGTCGAGCGACAACGTCGGCGTCACCGGTTACGACATTCTGCGCGGCGGTACGACGATCGCGACCGTGACCGGCACCTCGTACACCAACACGGGGCTGGCGGCGAGCACGACGTACACGTACACCGTCAAGGCGCGTGACGCGGCCGGCAACCTGTCCGGCGCCAGCAACCAGGTCTCGGCAACCACGCAGGGCACCGGCGGTGGCGACACGACCGCGCCGAGCGT